>JGI26339J46600_10000070_pt1 | contig 33379 bp, 26 predicted proteins | sample BogFormECP12_OM1_FD_46600 | JGI IMG/M metagenome (IMG submission 46600) | reverse complement strand
CTAGCTCTTTCGACCTTGAACCTTCAACTGTTCGACTTCTTATGGCTGACGGCTGAAAGCTGAGAGCTTTTTTGAAAAACGAAGCCACCGATTTGCTTGATAACAAAGGATCGGCCCTTGGCAGAATCAGGAACGAAGCCACCGCTGGGGGGAGAGAGGAGTTGAAGGTCGAATGTTGAATGTTGAAGAGTCCAAGACCCCAGGGCCTACCCTAGCTCTTTCGACCTTGAACCTTCAACTGTTCGACTTCTGATGGCTGACCGCTGAAAGCTGAGAGCTCGTAGGCTGACGGCTGAAAGCTTCCAGTTAGTAGAAAGGGAACATCATTTGTCATCATGTGATATTATTTATTCTTGTATAAAGACACGTTACAGCACGTTACAGTTAGCTTTGGCCAGGATTTGATGATATTTGCGAAAATCATTTTCTCCAGGACCGAAGCCATCGACTTATTGAAAACAAACGATCGCGCCCGGGACCGAACCCATTACGAACCCATTTCCGAAGTTCACCAACTCGGAAGGCAAAAGGGACGGCTTCTCGGAAGATGGGCCAAGTCGCGTGGTTGATGTCAAGCTTTAAGTTTTGAGAACTGACCACCGAAGGCTGACGACGGAGAGCTTCGGTGATGGCGGGAAACTTCAATTCTAGGGGGGAAGATTGCTGAGAATCAGACTGGCTCGCACAGGAGCCAAGAAACAGAGCAGCTACCGAATCGTGGTGATCGAAAGGGAGAGGGCGCGCGACGGGCGGCCGGTGGAGATCCTGGGACACTATAACCCACGCCGAAATCCCGCCGAGTTGGTGATGAACCGCGAGCGAGTGGACTATTGGCTGAATCGCGGCGCCCAGCCTTCGGAAACCATACGGAGCTTCCTCAAGAAGAAAGCCGAAGCGGCGAGCGTACCCAGCAGCTAGGCGTTGACCCGGGTGGCTGCCGTTTGGCCCCTTAAAGGTTCTTTTTCTGGCGCACGTTACGTTGGTGAGAACTTCCGGACGACTCGTGTGAAAGGAGGACCAGATGAAGGAGCTGATCGAAGCCATTGCCAAGGCGCTCGTGGATTATCCTGATCAGGTTCAGGTCCGGACCGTGGAAGGGGAACAGGTCACGGTGCTCGAACTCCGTGTTCACCCTTCGGACTTAGGTAAAGTGATCGGCAAGCAAGGCCGCACGGCCCGCTCCATCCGCACTATTCTTGGGGCCTCGGGCATGAAGCTGAAGAAGCGTTTTACTTTGGAGATTCTGGAGTAAAACCCGGTCTTTCAGTGCGTCAGCGTCTCAGCCTTGAGGATGGGAGGCGCGCTCGACGGGAGACCAGGGGACTGAACCTGTTGAAGTTCTGAACTGCCGACAAATGGTGAGTCGTACGACCGATCCGGGGTTCTTGGCCATCGCGCGTCTCATCAGGCCCCAGGGGCGTCGGGGTGAGATGGCGGCGGAGATCCTGACGGATGTCCCTCGTCGATTCGACCAGCTCCGCTCGGCCTTTTTGGAGCAGCCCGGGGCTGAGCCGAGGTCCGTCAGCGTGGAGAACGCGTGGCCGCACAAAGGCCGCGTGATTTTGAAGCTGGCGGGAATTGACTCTATCGACGAAGCGAACCTGCTGCGGGGACGACTTGTCCTGCTTCCACGCAGCGAAAGAGCGGCGCTAGCGACTCATCAATACTACATTTGGGAGCTCCAAGGCTGCCGGGTGGTTCGCGACCTGGACGGGGTCACGATGGAGATCGGCATAGTCACCGAAGTCGAGCCGACAGAGGGCGTCCCCCTGCTGCACGTGGCTCCGATTGGAGCACAAGCAAAGGACACCAGTGATCTCGACCCGAGAGAGCACGCGCGGCCAAGTGACGAGTTGCTGATTCCGCTCGCGCAAGCCATCTGTGAGCGCATTGACATCGATGCCAAGCTTATCGTGATCGATCCGCCGGAGGACTTGTTGGAATTGAACCGGTGAGGCGGCGAAGGGCATGTTAGGTTTGGCATTTCGAGAGTGCCAAAGCCGGGAACGAAAAAAACTGAATCTGAGTGCCTGAGAAAGTAACGGGAGGCGCTAATGAGTTCAGTAGCTCTTCAGTGGGGACCGGTCGCAATCATTATGATCGGTCTCGTGCTCGGCTTCTACTTTAACAACCGTAGTATCGCTCACCTCGATAGGCGGATCGACGACCTTCGTGCGGCGGTCGACCATCGCTTTGACGCGGTCGACCGTCGCTTTGACGATATGAAAGAGTGGATCAAGGCCGAGTTCAAACGACTCGACGAACGCATCGATAATCTGGCCGCGAAAATTGCCAAGTTGGAAGGGCATGCTGAGCACCCGGTGATCAAGGCTGGCTGATGAACGGAGAGCGTGGAGGTTGGAACCGGCAAAGCGTATTCTCCTGGCTCCCCACTCGTACTTTGAGACCAACGGACCATTAGGCATGATCTTTGATATCGTCACCATTTTCCCGGACTTCTTCACGAGCATCCTCGAGCATGGGATGCTGAAGCGGGCGCTCGCCGGCGGACACGTCGAGATTCGCCTCCACGACCTCCGCGATTTCACCGACGACGTGCATCGCACGGTAGACGATCGCCCGTTTGGGGGCGGGCCGGGCATGGTCTTCAAGCCCGAGCCGGTTTTTCGGGCGGTAGAGGCTCTGCGGGCGGCGTCACCCCAGCAAGGCTTCCCGGTGATCCTGCTCTCGCCCCAGGGACGCCTGTTGCGCCAGGCTGTGGCCGAGGAGCTAGCCCGGGAACCGCGAGTGGTGCTGCTCTGCGGACGCTACGAGGGTGTCGACCAGCGTGTCGCGGAACACCTGGCAACAGAAGAGCTGTCGATTGGCGACTACGTGCTGAGTGGCGGCGAGATCGCTGCCGCGGTGGTGATGGAAGCGGTCACGCGCTTGCTGCCCGGTGTGCTGGGAAACGAGGAGTCGTGTGTCGAGGAATCGTTTGCGCCTGTGGCGGAGGTCGATGACCACCGTCTTGACTTCGACCATAACGGGTTGGATGGGTTTGACGCGAATAAAACCACGAGACTGGCTTGGGGTTTGAGTCAGTCAGGGCAACACGGATTGCTTGATTTCCCACAGTACACGCGGCCGGCGGAGTTTCGCGGTTACAAAGTGCCTGAAGTCTTGCTCTCCGGCAACCACGCGGAGATTCGTCGTTGGCGGCGCCGCGCCGCGCTGGAGAAGACGTGGCGCAAGCGACCCGACCTGCTGGCCAAGCTTCCGCTCAGCGGCGAGGACCGGCGGGCCCTGGAGGAAATCATGAGCACGGCACTTCAGCAGGTAGCTTCGTAGGGCGCACGGTGTGCGCCCAATCGGGTTTCGCGGCGCAAGCTCGCGGCAAAAAGAATGAATCCACAGATTGCGCAGATCACACAGATACCGAAGCAGGGAGCGGCGCCGTCTCGGCGAGGCAGGTAGGCGGGTACTTTGGCTCGTCCTTTTCCTTTTTTGTAATCCCTGCAATCTGTGAAATCTGTGGATTGTCCGGGAAATTCAAGTTCGGGAGTTGATCATGCCAACAGCATTCGAGAAAGTCGAAGAGCAGCAAACCAAGAAGGGCTTGCCGGAGTTCCAGCCCGGCGATACCATTCGCGTGCACGTGAAGATCAAAGAAGGCGACAAGGAGCGCGTTCAGGTTTTCGAAGGCGTCGTCATCCGGCAGCGGCACGCCGGGTGCCACTCCACCTTTACCGTGCGCAAGATCTCCTTCGGCCACGGAGTGGAGCGTATCTTTCCGCTGCATTCACCCACGATCGACAAGATCGAGGTTGTACGGTCGGCCCGCGTGCGGCGCGCCAAGCTCTACTACCTGAGGAAGCTGCGGGGCAAGGCGGCGCGCATGCGCGAGGTCCGGTCCGCGCAATAGCGGGCATTGGTAGCGACGCCGCCATGGGGTGTGAGCCCCTGGATCATTCAGCGGCGCTCCCTCTGTCTGTTTCCTTGTGGCCACCATGCTAGCCACTTCGGCCGAGCGCCAGAAGTCGATATCGGGTCCCGGCGAGGTCAGCGTCTTTACCTGCACCCGCCGACTGGAAGCCAGGCTCCAGCGCCAAGGCTGGCGGCTGGTTGCCGGCTGCGACGAGGTCGGGCGCGGCTCGCTGCTGGGACCGCTCTACGCGGCGGCGGTGATCCTCGATCCGGCCCGCCCCATCCGCGGTGTCGATGACTCGAAGAAACTCGCGCCTCCGGAACGGGAGCGGCTGGCGGCGGAGATACGCACCAAGTCGATAGCCTGCTGTGTAGCCTCGGCGACGGCGGCCGAAGTCGACGCCATCAATGTGTATCAGGCTTCGCGCCAGGCCATGATCCGCGCCCTCTCGGCGCTGGTCCCCTCGCCTGGCTTTATCCTTACCGATGCCATGCCGCTTTCCCCGCCGGGCGCCGAGCCGTTTCCCATTCCGCATCGTGCCGTGATTCATGGCGACGCCCGCTCGGTTTCGATCGCCGCCGCCTCCATCCTGGCCAAGGTGGAGCGCGACGCTCACCTGACTGAACTCGATCAGCGCTACCCGCAGTATCAGCTTGCCAAGAACAAGGGCTACGGTACACCGGAGCACCTCGAAGCCCTGGGCCGGCATGGCCCCTGCCCGGAGCATCGGCGTACCTTCGAGCCCGTCAAGAGCTACTTCCTGCCGCTATTTCCCTTCGAGCCGGCGAGTCACGTGCCCGATGTGTGAGCTGAGCACTACTCGGCCCGACTCCGCGGCAGGCGGCGAAGCGGTGGCGAATCATCGCCGGAAAGCGGTTCGATGGCTATATTACTAGTCCAGGGTGGTCACGTCGTCTCACCCGACGACAGGCTCGATGCCGACCTCGATATCCTTATCGAAGACGGCATCGTTTGCCAGATTGCCCCCCGCATCTCAGCCTTACAAGCCGAAACGCTCGAGGCCCGGGGGCAGATCGTGTCGCCCGGCTTTGTCGATCTGCACGTTCACTTGCGCGAGCCGGGCGGCGAGATTTCGGAGACGCTGGAGAGCGGCCTCGCGGCGGCGGTGGCCGGCGGCTTTACCGCCGTGTGCCCGATGCCCAACACGCAGCCGGTGAACGACAGTCCCGAGGCCACCCGCGCCCTGATCGAAAAGGCCCGGCGCGTAGGGCTCGCCCGCGTCTTTCCCATCGCCGCCGTTTCTCGGGGCAGCCAGGGAGAAATCCTGACGGACCACCGCGCGCTGTTGGAAGCAGGCGCGGTCGCGTTCTCCGACGACGGCAGGCCCGTCAAGACGGCGGGACTGATGCGTCGTGCCTTGGAGGCAACTCGGGGCGTGGACGTCCCCATTATCGATCACTGCGAAGATCCCAGCTTGAGTGCGGGAGGCGCCATCAATGAGGGACCGGTTGCCGAACGCCTGGGTTTGAACGGAATTCCCAACTCTTCGGAAGATGTGTGCGTGGCGCGGGACCTGATACTGGCCGAGGCTACCGGCGCCCGCCTCCACATCGCTCATCTCTCGACGGCCGGCGCCGTAGAGATGGTGCGCTCCGCCAAGCGCCGTGGTGTGCGCGTGACGTGCGAGGTAACGCCGCATCACTTCACGCTTACCGACGAGGCTGTCGCTCGCTATGGCACGCACGCCAAAATGAATCCGCCGCTGCGTAGCGCTCACGACGTGGAAGCAGTTCAACAGGGTCTGGCAGACGGGACCATCGACGCGATTGCCACCGACCACGCCCCGCACCCCCCTGAACTCAAGCGGCGCCCGCTCGCCGAAGCCCCGTTTGGAGTTATCGGACTTGAGACTGCCCTCTCGCTGGCGCTCATGAAACTCGTTCACCCCGGCACGATCTCCCTGAGACGCTTGGTGTCGCTGCTGAGTTCCAATCCCGCCTCGATCATCCGCCCCGCGGCGAAGGCGACGCTGGGCCGCCTCCAAGTCGGAAGCGCGGCTGATATCACGGTCTTCGACGTCCATCGCGAGTGGACTTACGAAGCTGCTCGAGGCCGCTCCAAAAGCCGCAACTCACCGTTCGACGGCTGGCGCTTGCGAGGCGCGGTCACGGCAACGATCGTTGGCGGTAGGACGGTGTACCGTCGCGCTTAGTCGGTCACGCTAACGTGTCGGGGTTCGGGATTCGGGGTTTAAGGTTCGCAGAGGAAGCGCGAATCGGCTTCTCAGCGAACCCCGAATCCCGAACCCCGCTTACATCGTTACCATCCTGGCTGGCTTATCCCGCAAGGTGGGATCGCGGCTTGGGACGACTGCCGGGTTTCACCGCCGGACTGCCGGCTTGGCAGAGTGGACAATCGGAGGGATCGTAGTTCTGAACTTCGAGAGTCACCAGCGATGCTTTGGGCAAGGCAAGGCCGGCCTTGCCGCCGCTACGGTCGATCAGCGAGCCAACGGCCACCACCCGCCCGCCCGCGTCCTCGACGCACTCAATCGTTTCCCGTGTTGAGCCACCGGTGGTGATGACATCTTCCACCACCAGCGCCGGCTCGCCGTCAGCCAAGCGGAAACCGCGCCGCAGCGTCATGCGGCCCTCCTGTCGCTCGCTGAAGAGCGCGCGAACGCCCAAGGCGCGCGCCACTTCGTGTGCGACGAGGACGCCGCCCAGCGCCGGCGCCGCCACCACCCTCACTCCCAGGTTATCCAGCTTCGAGGCTAGTTCGGAACCCAATTGCAAGGCAATCTGCGGATACTGCAGCACCAGCGCACACTGGATGTAGCGGTTGCTGTGCAGGCCGGAAGAGAGAATGAAGTGCCCTTCCAACAGCGCGCCGTGCTCGCGAAAGATTTTGAGGATGTCGTCCTGCGTCATGGCACCGAAGTAGTCACCGACCGCGAGTGGAGGGCCTTCTCCATCTCCGCCACGATGGTCTCTGCCGCTGCAACGGGATCAGGCGCGGCGGTGATCGGCCGGCCGACCACCAGGAAGTCGGCCCCAGCCTCGATCGCCGCGCCGGGTGTCGCAATGCGGGTTTGATCGTTCGAGGCCGCCGCCGGCAGGCGTATGCCCGGGGTCACCACCAGAAAGCGCGGCCCACAGGCGCGCCGCACCGCCGCAATCTCGCGCGGCGACGCTACCACTCCATCGAGACCTGACTGCTGCGCCAGCCGGGCCAGCCGAGCCACGGCAACTTCGGCACTGCCCCCCATCCCCACTTCATCGAGGTCCACGCTCCCGAGGCTGGTGAGGACCGTCACCGCCAACACCAGTGGGCGCTCCTTCCCGGCGCTGGTGCCTTCGCGCACTCCCTCGATGGCCGCCTCCATCATCTTGCGGCCGCCGCTCGCATGCACGTCAACCATCCGCACGCCCATCTGCGCGGCTTCGCGCGCCGCAGCCCGCACCGTGTTGGGAATGTCGTGCCACTTGAGGTCAAGGAACACCTTTCCCCGCGCCGAGACCAGGTAGCGCGCCAGCACGGGACCCTCGGCGGTAAAGAGCTCCGAGCCAACCTTGAACATGCCTACACGGTCGTGGAGCATTTCCGCCAGTTGGGCGGCGGCAGCGGCGTTGCCGAAATCAAGCGCAACGATCAGACTCTCGCGGGCCGATGCGGTTGCCATGAGAGTCCATTCTAGTGGAATCCCCCGGGGAGTTGAATCACAAAAGCGTAAGGTTCGTGCAGCGTCGCCATGTAAGTCATCATTCTGCCGGCGAGTCTGCCAGGTCAACCTGACCGTCATCCGCGCCGAATCGCCGACGAAACTCCGGGGACTGCTTGCGCAGGTCGAGCCAGTCGGCGGAAAGGTCCGGCGCCTCCAGCCAAACGCGAAACCAACTCGCAATTTCACGCTTCTCTTCGCGCTTTTCCTGGCTCAAGCGGGGATTGGAAGCGATGCTTGCCGCGCGCTGTTTGCCTTTCAGCATCAGCGTCCGCACCAGCCCGGTCCCAACTCGATCACCGAGTTCACGATACTCTCGATAAGCCGCATCGAGCTTTCGAATCGAGGCCTCGGCTTTTGCGAAGTCGCCGAACTCGAGAAGCCCTTTCAGTCGCCCCGCGTACGGTGCGTCCATCCAGGGATCGACGTACTTGTCGTCAACTTCCACGCGAAGTCCGGCCTCCGCCAGCACGCCTGCAACGTAGGAGCGCGAGGCCCTTCGACCAGGGCCGAGACGCCGCGCGAGCTCGACTTGAATCGCTCGGATCTCGCGCTCGCCGGCACGCTCAAGACCGAGCGTTCGCGAGACCTCGAGGACTTGCTCCTTCGTGCTTTTTGAGTTTCTTTTGCGGGGCATGTCTTTGCTGCTGGGAATGCGCCGCCGATTTCTTGCGCTTGGTAATGTGAGTCGCAGCGCTCGCTTGACGGCCAGTGGCGGCGCTCTCAGCCACCTCGCTTCCTGCTGCTTTGCTGCGGGCGGCAGCCACCGCTCTTCGATACGCCGCCACGTTGCGCTGGTGCTCCGCCAGAGTTGTGGCGAATGCGTGGCCGCCATGAGCGTTGCTGACGAAGTAGAGTTCCTTTCCCTCCGCGGGCGCCAACGCGGCGCGGATCGACGCTTCACCGGGACTGCAAATCGGACCGGGTGGCAGCCCTGGGTTGCGGTAGGTGTTGTAAGGCGAATCCAGTTGCAGTTCGTTCTCGGTAATGGAAGCATCCGCGGGATCCACATCGCCGGATTCTGAGCCGAGGCGGCACGCATAAATAACGGTGGGATCGCACTGCAGATGCCATCCGCGCTGCAGGCGACGCGCGAAGACCCCGGCAATCAGAGGACGCTCGCTCGCTTGCGGTGTTTCCTTTTCCACCAGCGAGGCCAGGGTGATGGCGTCGTGCAAGGTGAGCGGAGACTGGCTGAAGTCGCCTCGAAATCTGAAGGCCATCACGTGGCGAAAGCGAGCCACCATGGTCTCGACAACCCGTTCGGCAGTCACGCCACGCGGGAAGCGATAAGTGTCCGGGAACAGGTAGCCGTCCAGCGAGGGAGCCTTCGGATCGAGGTCGCGGATCGGAGTCGGATCGGCAGCAAGCCGCAGGAACACGCCCGAGTCGATCCCCATCTGCTGATGGAGAATGCGCGCCATGTCGAAGCGGTCCGAACCTTCGGGAATCACTACCGTGTGCAAGTAGATGTCGCCTCGCGCGAGCTTGCGATAGACATCGATGGGGCGCAGCGGCTGATCGAACAGATACTCGCCCGCTTTGATTCGCACGCGTCGCACACGGGCGAGCGCGTAGAGCGTGAGGAAGGGAAATTGGTGCGCCAGCACGCCGCGGGAGACAAGCAAGCGCGCCGCCTGAAGACCGCGGGTGCCAGGGTCGAGGTTGACGATGACGCTGCCGGAGTACCCCCGGTAAGGCCGGAACAGGTCGCGGACGGTCCATCCGACAAAGGCGAGCCCGGCGATCAGCAAGAGACCAAGCAGCCAACGCATCATAGTTCCGCCCGGGCCTCCTCGCGTTCCAGGGCGCGCCGGTCGAGGTACTGTTGCAGCAGCAGCGTAACCGCGACACGATCCACCGCGCGGCGCCGTTTCTCAATGCCCATGCCCGATTCGCGGAGCACTCGGTTGGCTTCCGCGCTGGTGAGGCGCTCGTCCCACAGATCAACCGGACAGGAAACGTGGCGTCGCAGCTTGGCCGCAAAGGCGGCGGCTTGAAGAGACATCGCATTATCCCGGCCGCTCGCGCTCAGCGGGTTGCCGACGATAACGCGCTCCACCGCGTACTCCTCCGCCAGCGCCGCGATGTGCCGTAGGTCATGATCCAGTTGGGTTCGCTCCAAGGTGGCGAGGCCCTGCGCGGTGATTCCCAACCCGTCGGACACGGCAAGGCCAATGCGTCTGGTGCCAAAATCAATCGCCAGGATTCGTGCCGGCAAGGTTCAGGTTCCTCCTGCGAAGGGGCCGGCAAAAGGTGTGCGCCTCGGCGGCCCTATTTCCATCATACACCGAGGCCCGGGCCTCAACCGGCCGGGAGGACCGGCGCGGTCGCACTCCGCCAGCGCGCGCTCACTAAGCGCCTTGACAACCATGCTTAAGGTAAGGTCTTATTCCAGTGAAGAGATCGGCGACCCGCGAGACTTGCGCTGATGCCATTTTCTTCGTACCGGAGAAGAGCAATCTATGAGCGACAGCGTGCCGGGACCGCAAACTGAAACGTCGGGCGGCCAACTACCGGTTCAGTTCTGCCCCGTTTGTTCGGCACGGCTCGAGCCGCGGCATTGCAAGATGGTCTGTGCTCGCTGCGGTTACTTTATGTCGTGCTCGGAGTTTGAATAGAGGCTGACTTCTGCCGCAGGGAGCGCGTTGCGCCACGTTTGTTTCGCTGCGGGCAGGGCCACCGGCTCCGGCCTGCTTTGCTGAGGACGGTCTTCATCAACGTCACCGGATCGACCGCCGCCAGATCAAGATCGCGAGGGTAAGGGAAATGCCGCTTCAAATGGTCGAGAAGGAGATTGAGGGTGTCACCGTGCTCAAGCTCTGGGGCAACATCGGGCTGGGGGAAGACAGCCGGCGGCTGCGGGAAAAGATGAATGAGATTCTTGCGGCGGAAAAGAAACGTGTGATCCTGGACCTCGGCGACGTGCGCTACATTGACAGCTCCGGTCTCGGTACACTCGTCGCGGTTTACACGTCGGCCGCCAATCGGGGCGCTACCGTCAAACTGGCAAGCCTTACGAAACTGATTCGGACCCAGTTGCAGATCACGAAACTGGTGACCGTGTTCGAAGTCCATGAGACCGCCGAGGCGGCGGTGCGATCCTTCCCCAATCAGTAGCGTCGCTTCCTGCACTCTTGGTTGCCGATTGCCGACTGCCAGCTCGAAAATCGAAACGCGAAAATCGAAACGCGAAACTGGTGAACGATTGCTGGGCTGCCGAGCTTCGATTTTCGACTTTCGAGTTTCGATTTTAGATGCCCGCCGGATTATCCAGCCAATAGATTGTCACTCCCGATAGGAGCTTGGGGTAGAAGTCGGTGGACTTCTGTGGCAGAGGATCACCGGCAAAAGCATTGTCGCGCACCGCCTTCATTGGCGTCGCGTTCATCAAGAAACAGATGTCAGCTTCTCCGCTCTCCACCTGCTCAGCGGCCGTCCGGAGCTCACGCACATAGCGGAGGTTTCTCTCCTCGCTTACGGCTTGCCGGTCGATTCCGAACGCGACCTGCAGAATAAGCCGGTGCAGCAGGACCACGTCCAGCCGGCGCTGGCCCGGCGGCACATCGGCTAGTACGTTGGTCAAGTCGGCGTCGGGCCGCAGTCGCAGCACCGCCAACCGACCCGGTCCGGCGTAGGCTCCCAGTGCCGGCCGATCGCGCCCGGCCTCCGCCAGACGCGCGGCGAAACCGGCGCCCCACTCGCTCTCCGGCCCCGCCGCCGCCGCCGCTTTCACTTCGAAGAAGCGATCAGCAGCAGCGCAGAAAGCGGTCCAGTCGAAACCCGCCAGGCTATGGACCACGCGGTGCGTGGGCAGAATCGTGAGGCCGTCGGTCTCCATGCGAACAAAGGTGGCCATGACGTACTCAGCGCGATCGTCGCCGCCCTGCCCTCGGCGCAGGTCGCGATAGGCAAGCGCCGTCTCGTAACGATGGTGCCCGTCGGCAATCACTAGCTTCTTTTCGCCCATCATTCCCACGACGCGCTCAATGGACAACGGATCGGCGAGGCGCCAGACGGAGTGAACCGTGCCGTACTCGTCTTCGACGCGCTCCCACGGATTCGCGACCGAGTACGCATCAAGCTCGTGCTCAATGCAGCCTTCCGGGTCGCTGTAGAGCAGGAAGATCTGGCCGAAGTGCGCGCGCGTCGCTTTAAGCAGCTCCAGGCGATCCGCTTTAGGACCGGAGAGGGTTTCCTCGTGACGGTGCACGATGCGCGCTCCGTAGTCCTCCAGCCGGCCCAGTCCGATGAAGCCCCGACGAGTCCGACCGTCCCCCGGCCGTCCGGGCACTTCGTACTGCTGGTGGTAGACGTAAAGAGCGGGCTCACCGTCCGACACCAGGACGCCCCGGTCGATCCAGTCGCGAAAGTCCTGCGCCGCACCCTGGTAATCGGCATCAGCACCGGCGCGGCCTCCACCCCCCTTCCGGCGAATGATGCGCGCCAGGTTGTACGGGCTGAGGCCGTAGTACCGCGCCTGCATCTCCGGGCTGATCTTGTCGTACGGCTGGGTGACTACGTTCGCCAAGTCGCCCACCAGTCCCGAGTTGTAGTGGAGCGCACGAAACGGGATAATTTGAGCCATCAGCGTCCCTTGCAGAAAGTCTGTCAATTCTACTGTAGCATTGGACCTGCCGGATCGGAGAACTGCATTAACCGTCGTCATATGTGAGAAACTGTTTGCGGGCTGCTGGTGGGGAAAGGCAGAATTTCTGCGAGTAACGGTGATTGCTGATTGCCGTGGATATGTCGGCCCGTTTTGGAGCTTGAAGTCATGATTCAAGACGTCGACCCAAAAGTAAGTCCTTTCAAGGCAGACTTGGAGCCGCCGGTGCGCGGGTTCCTCCATCGTCCTTCCGCCGTGCCGGAAGCTACGAAACCGCTGACCGCCGATCACCGCCAGCCGACAACCGAGCTCCACCAGGCGGTAGTGCTGACCCACGGCGCGGGCTCCAATTGCCAGGCGCCCTTGCTGGCGGCTTTGGCGAGTGCCTTCGCTGCGGGCGGGTTTACGGTCCTTCGCTGCGACCTGCCGTATCGCCAGAAGCGGCCGCACGGTCCGCCCGTCGGAAGCGCCGCCGAGGATCGGCAGGGGTTGCGCAACGCCGTGGCGGCAGTAAGGGAAATGGCGTCCGATCGGCCCCTGCGGAGGATTTACCTGGGCGGGCACTCCTACGGCGGGAGGCAGGCGACGATGCTCGCGGCGGACGACGCTGTCCTGGTCGACGGCCTGCTCTTGCTCTCCTATCCGCTGCACCCGCCTCGAAAGCCTGAGCAACTTCGCACCGCGCATTTTCCCAAGCTGCGCACGCCGGCGATGTTTGTGCACGGCTCGCGCGATCCCTTTGGCTCGCTCGAGGAAATGGAATCCGCGCTGAAGTTGATACCGGCCGCCACCATCTTGATGCCGGTGGAAGGCGCCAGCCACGACCTTTCCTTCAAGCCACTACGGCCATCGAGGCCATCGGCCCCATTGGAAGAAGGCGGGCGACACGTTGCGGTGGACGATCTTCCAGCGAAAGTCGTAGCGGCATTCTGCCAATGGACTGCATCCCTGGGCTGACGCCAAAGGCTTCTCAGCTTGGAAAGGGAGTTAGAAAATGGAACGTCGAAACTCAGAATCAACTCGAAATTCAAGATTCAAGATTCAAGATTACTCAAGATATTCAAGATCAGTACTGTATTCAAGATATTTGCGAATTCCGAGTTTCGATTTTCGAGTTTCGATTTTCCAATCAGGCAAACAGGTTTCGCAGGACGAAGAAGAGGTTGGCCGGGCGCTCCGCCAGCCGTCGCATATACCACGGGAACCAGAACGAGCCGTAGGCGACGAGGACGACCGATTGCCAGCCCTCTTTCGCCAGCCGAAGTTGCTCGGCGCGTTGAATGCCGTAGAGCATCTGGAATTCGTAGGCGTCTTTAGGCAGACTCATGGAGGTGGCCGCTTCCGTAAGGCGTCGGATGAGGGCCGTATCGTGAGTGGCCAGGGCAACCCTGACGTTGACGCCCTTGAGCTTGGCCGCGAGCAGTTGCTGGGCAAGCTTGAAGAAGTTCTCGTCCACGTCCCGTTTCTGCGGGAAAGCGATGGACGCCGGCTCCTTGTAAGCCCCCTTCACCAGCCGGATGGCCGGATCGAGCGGAAGCAGCGACTCCAGGTCCTTCTGGGTGCGATAGAGGTACGCTTGCACGCAGAGGCCGACGTTAGGGCGGGCGGCGCGCGCGCGGCGGTAAAGGTCCAGCGTCGCGTCCACGTACCCGCTGGCTTCCATGTCGATCCAGACCACACTTTGGCTGCCCGCGTGTTCGACGATCTTGCTGAGATTGGCGTAGCAGAGCCCCGAGCCAAGGTCGAGGCCGAGCTGGGTCGGCTTGACGGAAACTTCGGCGCGAAGATTCATCATCCGGATGCGGTCCAGTACGTCGAGGTAGTGCCGGGTGATGGCGTCCGCCTCCGCCGGATCGGTGATGTTCTCGCCCAGGTAGGTGAAAACGGTGCGAATGCCGGTGTCCTGAAGCGTACGAGCAGCGGCAAGGGCTTCGTCGACTGTTTCGCCGGGCATGAAGCGCGAAACCGCCCGTTGCACGAAACGGCGGCGGGTCGCCTGCGCGCGCAGCCAGCGACTTTGCGAGCCCGCCAGAAGCAGGCTCCTCATAAGGGCCATGGTCGTCTCCAGGATCGAGGTCCAGATTCGAAAGGAACAAGAGCGATAGGATAACAGCGGTTCACGGAAGTCGACACTCGAAATTCGAAAATCGAAACCCGCTTGCACGAATTTCGAGCTTCGATTTTCGAGTTTCCGCTGCGCCAGGGACAAGGTGAAGCTCGAATGGCCTCGATAGATTACATATCGCGCGTCGGCAAGTTGTTCCATCTCGACGCTCACGACTCCACTTTCCGGCGGGAGGCGCTGGGCGGCACCACCACCTTCCTGGCCATGTCGTACATTGTCTTCGTCAACCCGGGCGTGCTCTCCCAGGCCGGCATGGACTTCCGCGCCGTGATGGCGGCTACGTGCCTGGCGGCCGGGGCCTCGACGTTTCTCATGGCTTTGCTCGCGAACTACCCGGTGGCGCTCGCGCCGGGCATGGGAGAGAACTTCTTCTTCGTGTACACCCTGTGCGGCGCGGTGCCGCTCGGCTTCGGCATGACCTGGCAGCAGGCATTGGCGGCGGTGCTGATCGCGGGGCTATTTTTCGTGGGGCTTACGCTCTCCGGCATTCGCGCTCAGATCATCAACTCCATTCCGGCGTCGTTGAAGTGCGGGATTGCAGCGGGCATCGGGCTGTTCGTCACCCTCATCGGGCTCGAGTACGGCAACCTGGTGGTAGCGAGTCCGGGCACTCTGGTGCGCCTGGGCGATCTCCGCCAGCCCGTGACGCTGGTGAGCGCGTTGGGCCTGCTGCTGGTGATCGCCCTGCTCGCTTATCGGGCTCGCGGCGCCATTCTGCTCGGCATTCTGGGCAGCACGGCCCTGGCGGCGGCGTTTGGAATGGTGCATTACCAAGGGATCTTGTCGATTCAGCTCCGGCTCGCTCCGACCTTCTGGCAACCGGACTTCCGCGGCCTGTTCGCCATGCCGGTCCCTAGGCTGGGCGCGGCGATCTTCGTACTGCTTTATCTGGCGCTGTTCGACACGGTGGGAACGCTGGTCGGTGTGGGCCAGCAAGCCGGGCTGATGCGGGACGGCAAGCTCCCGCGGGCTGACCGCGCGCTCTTCGCGGACGCGGTGGGTACCACATTGGGCGCGGCTCTTGGCACCTCGACGGTGACCTGCTACGTGGAGTCCGCCGCCGGCGTGGCGGACGGCGCGCGCACCGGCCTCGCCAGCATGGTCACGGGTTCCCTGCTTCTGATGGCGACATTCTTCAGCCCGCTGGCCGCGATGATCGGCGGCGGCGTCCCAGTCGGGAGCGGCGCTGAGGGCTCGATCGTTCGCTACCCGACCCTTGCGCCGGCGCTGATCGTGGTGGGGGCCATGATGCTCAAGGTGGTTCGCGATCTCCCCTGGGATGAACCCACCGAGTACATTCCCGCCTTCCTGACGCTGGTCGGCATTCCGCTTACCTTCAGCATCGCCGATGGGATCGCGCTGGGGCTGATCTCCTACGTGGTTGGCAAGGTCGTGACAGGACGCTGGCGGGAGTGTCCGCTGCTGACCTACGTGTTCGCGTCGCTGTTTGTGCTGCAATTTGCGCTGCTGTGACCGCGGCTCACCGCCGGTCACCGGGACCTGGCAAGCTAATTGGCCACCCCAAGCCCAAGGAGGTTCATGCCGGTATCAACGCCCAGGATTCACGAAATGGAATACGCCGTGACTGACGACGTGGCGATCCACTTCATGGGGCCCGACGTGCCGCCCGTCCTCTCGACGCCGGCGCTGGTGCTCTGGATGGAGAGCACGTCCCACGAAAACCTCGGACCTCTACTGGGCCCGGGTGAGGACTCGGTTGGGGTCCTGGTGCACGTGAGGCACCTGGCGGCTACGCCGCTGGGCATGCGGGTCCGCGTCGTCTCGAAACTCGTGAAGGCGGAGGGACGCATCTACACGTTTGAGGTGGAAGCTTTCGACGAGTCCGAGAAGATCGGAGAGGGCATACACGAGCGGGCCTCCGTCGCGGTGGCGAAATTCTCAGAGCGTGTTGCCGCCAAACGGCTGCGGGCCCGGATGGCGGCCCGTACCGAGTGATAGCTGTGAGACAGCGACATTGCCTGTTACTCGTCACCGGTCACTCGCTTACTGCCTGCCTTCCAAGCTTGTTCTCCGTCCCGTGCAACAGCCTGCGAATATTCGCGTCGTGGCTGGCGATGATCAGGACGGCGGCCCCCACTGCTCCAAGCACGACCGCCTTCGGGGGACGAGGATTGAGCAGATACACCAGGACCGGAAATGCGGCCGTAGCAATGATGGAGGCGAGCGAGACGTATCGCCAGGCGGCCAGGACCACAAGAAAGATCACCGCCGCGAAAGCCATGGGGATGGGGGCGAGCGCGACAAATACACCGACGCTGGTCGCGACGCCCTTGCCGCCGTGAAAACCCAACCAGACGGGAAAAATGTGCCCGGCAATGGCAGCGACTGCCGCCGCCGCAATCCAGCGCGGGTCGCTGTCAGTGAGCCGGGAAGTGAGCCAGACAGCGACGTAGCCCTTGGCGAAGTCGAGAACGAAGGTGGCCGCAAAGCCGGCGATGCCCAGGTTGCGCATCACGTTGGTGGCACCGGTGCCTCCGCTACCGGTGGTACGGATGTCGATCCCTTTCTGCCAGCGGACGATGAGGTAGCCAAAAGGAATCGAGCCGAGCAGATAAGCGATCAGCGGGGTGAGCGGTGCAAAGTATGGAGTGGGGAGTAGGGAGTAGGGAGTAGGGAATCGGGAAGACAAACCCACAGACTGGGCAGCGAACAGCGAGCACGGAAAGGAAACAAGCCTGAACACTGACCCGACTCCCTACTCCCGATTCTCTACTCCCTCCATCGGGAATCCTGCCACCTTCCGATATTCAGCTCCCTGTGGCGAAAGTCTGCTTTCAAACAGAAAGAATCCCGAGACCTGGAACCGGCCGAGGCTCAAGTGGCGCTGCGTTTCGACCAGCGCAGCGAGGTCAGGCTGAGGACGCGGAATCTTGAATCGCGCCAGCGTCAGGTGCGGCGTGAAGGCGCGCTCCTCTCTCGCGAATCCCAGGTCCCCCATTGCTCCTTCGACCCGTCCTGCCAGGGCCGTGAGGTCGGCGGGCGCGTGGACTCCGGCCCAAAATACGCGCGGCCGGCGTGCATCCGGGAAGAACCCGAAGTCTCTCACCTCAATCCAAAATTCGGCGAGAGGCCCGAGCGCCGCCAGGGTGTCGACGACCTTTTCAACTCGACCCCCATCGATCTCGCCCAGAAACTTAAGCGTGATGTGGACGCCCTCCGGGCGGGTCCACCGCGCCTCGGGGGCGACGGCGCGAAACGCAGCCTGTTGCCGGCGCAACTCGCCTTGGACAGCCGGCGGAAGCTCGATGGCGACGAAAGCTCGCATACACAGGGAGTAGGGAGTAGGGAATAGGGAGTAGGAAGCAAAGGGAATACACAGTGGCCTCTTCCCGACTCCCGACTCCCGACTCCCTACGCTCTCACCCGCCGGCGGATCATCTCCAGCGCGGCTTGCGTGGCCCAAAAGCGAATGCGCTCGCGATCGCCGGGAAAGCGGAACTCTCGCACCTGCGTGCCGCGCTCATCCGCGAGGGCGACGAACACCAGGCCGACGGGTTTCTCGGGCGTTCCGCCGAGGGGCCCAGCTATGCCAGTGATGCCGACCCCAAAGGTAGCTCCTGTGCGCAGACGGATACCGTCCGCCAGAGCCCTGGCGACGGGCTTCGAGACCGCGCCATTCTCGGCGATGAGCTCCGCCGGGACGCCCACGAGCCTGGTCTTTAGCTCGTTGCTGTAGACCACGGCCCCACCCAGGAAATAGTCGGAGCTTCCCGGAACGCGCGTCAACCTCTCGCTCAGCAAGCCGGCGGTGCAGCTTTCGGCGGTGGCCACCGTCTTCTGCCGCATCACCAGGTACATGCCGACCACTTGCTCCAGCGTCTCGCCCTGTGTCGAGAACACGTGATCGCCGAGCGCTACCTCGATTTTGTCGCCCAGTTCCGCCAGCAAAGCCTCGGCTTCTTCATCGCTGCCTGCTCGCGCCCGTAAGTGGACCTCGATCGCTCCCGCGACGGCTAGGATGGTGGTCGTTGGGTTATCGTAGGGCTTGTAGATCGGCGCAATGCGCTGGTCGAGCTCGGACTCCGGCAGGCCGACGACCTTGTAGACGCGGCTGCGAATCCGCTGGCCAGTAGCGATGCGCTCCAGACGGGGCAGGCAGGCCGTGTTAAAAATTGTTTCCAGTTCACGCGGCGGGCCCGGCAAGAGGATGGCGATGCGCCCGTCCTGCTCGATCCAGAGTCCTGGCGCCGTGCCGTTCAGGTTCTCCAGCCAGTCCGCGCCTTCCGGAACCAGTGCCTGTCGCAGGTTGTTGGGCGACATGGTGCGCCCAAGGCGGGCGAACCGCTCTTCGATGCTGCGCCGAATTCCCTCGACCTCGCGCAGCGGGCGACCTAACACCTCGGCCACCACCTCGCGGTTGATATCATCCTCGGTGGGGCCGAGGCCACCCGTCAGAATCACCAGTTGCGAACGCACGAGCGCCGTCCGGAAGACCTCCGCCAGTCGCCCGCGATCGTCCCCCACTACCGTCTTGAACCGCACCTCGATCCCGAACGAGTTAAGTTTCTCGGTGAGAAACAGAGAGTTGGTATCCAGCCGGTAGGGCGTGAGCAACTCGGAGCCGACGGCAATGATTTCAGCGTCCATTCTTGAAGAAGGGGTTCCGGATTCGGGATTCGGGGTTCGGCCGGAAAACCCGGATTGGGGATGTGACGCGTTACAGGGCCCGAACCCCGAACCCCTAAACCCAAATCCCGCTCTATTGCACCAGACGCTTGCCTGCGATATCCAGCAGCAGTTCGATCAAAGAGCTGTTCGTAGCCAGGATCAACGACCGGTAGGGAGTGAACGCCAGCCCCACGATGTTATTGCCGGAGACAAACAATTCCGGCTTGGCCTGGGGCGTCAGCCGAACGACCCCGCGCTGCCCGGCCAGACTGGCGGCCACGTAAAGGTTATCCTCCGCGTCGAACGCCAGGCCTTGCGGCCTTCCCAAACCACGGTAAAAGCTGCTCACGTCTCCGGCCGGCGAGACCCGGTAGACATGATCGTAGCTGGAAGTAGTGGGGGCGGTGACATAGAGGTGGCCGCCGGGCCCGAACGCCACGTGGTAAGCGGCCAGGCTAGGCTCCAGGGTGGCAAAAACGAAAATCTGCCGGTCGCGGCTGATCTTGAAGATCGTGCCGCTGCGGTCGCCCACGTAGAGGTTTCCGGCGCCGTCGAAGGCGATGCCGGTGGCGATTCCCATACCTTCGGCGTAGAGGGTCCGATGCCCTTGCGCCGTCACTTGATAGATGGTGCCCTCGTGGCGGCTGGAGATATAGAGCAGGCCCTCGCGATCGAAGGCCAGGCCGGTGGGATTCATCAGGTCATTCAGGAAGCCACGCGTGGCGTGATTGCGGTCAACCTTGAAAACCGAGGTGGGGACCTTCTGCCCCCGGCTTCCGCTGAACGTAGTAAAGATATTACCGACGGCGTCCACAGCGGGATTGGCCACCGGATGGAGGTTTTCCGCCACGGCGATGCCGACCGCCACCGCCACCGGAGCGCTCACCGCCTTGCCGGTGTCCACCGTCAACTGGCCGCTCATCGCCCCTTCGGGTACGCGGACCACCAGGTGATTGGGAGAGCTCAGCAGCAGGCTGGCGGGGAGATCGCCGAACCGCACCAGGGGGCGCGTGCGACCGTTCTCCGTGAAGCCGGTCCCACGCAGGGTGATCTCGCCCCCGGTGATGGCGGCGCGCGGCGCCACGTGCTCCACCCACGGCTTGCCTTTTCCGGTCCTGTCCACCGCCGCATCCCCGGCCTTTTGCATCGCCCGCCCTGAATCGCCAGCTTTCTTCCAGAGACTCATCGTATTTTGGATTTCGGATTTTCGATTTTGGATTGAACTCAGCGCTCAGCAAGAAGCATCTTGCTTGCTGAAAGCTGAAAGCTTTGTTCAATCCAAAATGCAAAATCTAAAGACCACGAGGGCGGCGAGGCTGTAAAGCCCCGCCGCACAATCATCCATCATAATGCCCCAGCCACCCGGCAGCCGCTCCAGGTTCCTTGCGGGCGGGGGCTTGAGGATGTCGAAGATCCGGAAAAGCACAAAGCCGGCCAGCAACCATTTCCAAGTGAGACGGACGCGATAGGATACGGAGAGAAACGTGACCATCTGCCCCACCACTTCATCGATCACCACCTGGCCCGGATCCTTTCGGCCGAAGAACTCCTCCGCTTTGCCCGACGCCCAGACCCCAACAGCCAGAAGGACCGCCGCAAGCGCTGCCAGCGTTGCCGTCCGCGTCGCCCCGCTGAGTGGCAGTTGCTCCAGCGCCAGCACCAATCCCAAGCCCACCATCGACCCGAACGTGCCGGGCGCAATCGGAATGTCGCCGATCGGACCGCAGGTGGCAATCCAGACGGCCGGGCTCCGGTGCTGCTGAGTCACGCTTCTACAACGGTATCGGCCTTCACCGCTTCCGCCGCCTCCGCTTCTTCGGCGTCGTCGTGATCCTGGATCCACGTCGAGATCCGATAGCGGCCTTGCAGCCAGTTATCGAGGTCGATCAGCTTGCAGCGCTCGCTGCAAAAAGGCCGAAAGGAGTTGCCTTTCTCGGCCGTCTCTTTCCCACAGATCGGGCATCGCATCTGGCTCAACCCTCAGTTCTCGTAACCAAGCGGGATTCGGGATTTGGGGATTTGGGGTTCGGCAGAACAAACCCCCGGACCGCAATCTTCTTCCGCGAATCCCGAGCCGCGCTTGCAAGTCCTCACCGGCCGGCGACCGCCGCCTGAATGTTCACCAGTCCGCTCGAAACAGTGGCCAAGGTTGTAATCCCCGCGTTGTCGATTACTGGCGCGGCGGGATGAAAGCGCTCAGCAAACGCACGCTCTTCCAGTCGCGCCACCAGGTCATAGTCTGAAGCGTCCGTCGCCGTGGCCCACCGGAACTCTCCCGGCACGGGCTCGGCGCCTTCGAAATCGTTGATGAGCACCGCCCCGTCGATTTCCGGGGCCTGCCACTCGGCCCGCCCCTTGAAAAGAAGGTCCGTCTCCTCGGAACGCCCTTCCACCAGCACCGGCAGCGATTGCCCAATCCGCGCGCGCAGCTTGCGCCGCGAAATCTTGCGTTGCAGGGCCAGCAACTGCCGCTGGCGCCGGCGGGCCACCCGCGAAGGAACCTGGTTGGGGAGCGCGAAGCTGCCGCTGGTCTCTTCGTTCGAGTAAAGGAAAGCCCCCAGGTGATCGAACTCGGCGGCGCTCACGAAATCCATCAGGGCCTTGAAGTCGTCCTCCGTCTCACCCGGAAAGCCCACGATCATCGAAGTGCGCAGCGACGCGTTGGACACACCGGCGCGAATCCGTTCCAGCATCCGCAGGAAGTGGTGGCCTGAGGATCCGCGCTTCATCAGCTTCAGCACCGGCGCGCTGGCGTGTTGCAACGGGATATCGAAGTACTTCGCCACCTTCGGCGTCTCGGCCACGGCCGCGATCAGCGCCTCTGTTACCTGGTTGGGGTAGCAATAAAGGAAGCGCAGCCAGACGAGGTCCGGTACCTTCCCTGGTTGACCCAACTCGCGCAGCAGGGTTGGCAGGCCGTCGGTGAGGCCGAGGTCGCGGCCGTAACTGGTGGTGTCCTGGCCGATCAGCGTGATCTCGTGCACGCCATGCTGTGCCAGGTTCTCCACTTCACGCACCACGCTCTCGAAGCGGCGCGACCGGAAATGCCCGCGCATCTGGGGAATCACACAGAAAGTGCAGGGATGATCGCAGCCCTCGGCGATCTTGACATAAGCGGAGTACGGGGGCGTGGCCAGCACCCGCGGCGTGAATTCGTGGTAAAGGTACGGCGCCAAGGGACCCTCCACCATCCGGCGCCTGCCCGAAGCGGAACGGACGGAGCCGGCGGGTCCGTCGTTCCACTCACAGGCATCGAGCACCCGCTCCAGTTCGTTGGTGCCGATCACAAAATCGACTTCCGGGATTTCTCTCAGGATGTCCTGCCGATAGCGCTCCACCAGGCAGCCCGCCACCACCAGCCTCTTGGCGTTGCCGGACTTCTTGTGCTCTGCCATTTCCAGAATGGTGTCGATGGATTCCTGCCGGGCGGGCTCGATGAAACCGCAGGTGTTGACGATGAGGACGTCGGCTTCCTCGGCGCGCGGCGTTAACTCATAGCCGTGCCCGGCCAGCACGCCCAGCATCACTTCGCTGTCCACAAGGTTCTTGGGACAGCCCAGACTCACCATTCCCACTTTAGGCATTTTCGGCAATCGTCCGTTGTCCGTCGTCAGTGGCCCATCGCTCAGTCGTCCGTACGCCATCGCCCCGCTCACGCTCGGTGCTTCTCACTGTTACGCAAATACAAATTTTACCATACTTCGCGGCGGGGGGTCGAACGAGGCGGCCAGTAAAGGGACAGAGGGCGGTCGGCAGTAGGCAGTCGGCAGGCGCGAACCCTCACGGGTGAAGAAGTACAGCGACGATGGCGCTCCATCCGGTGCGAGAGAAAGGCACGGGCCAACTGGCATCCGGGCCAACACGGCAGTATTCAGCCTGGTGGACACAGTTCTTCTGCGACCTCGCCGTATGAGAACCCGAGGCGACTGGTTGGTGGTATCAGAGACCGTTCCACAAAGGGGGGGCGACACCGAGGTCGGAATGGCGGCCGGAGAGCTTCTCGGTTATCGCGACCGCAACCGCTTGCCAGCTACATCCCCGCTCGACGGGCGACGAGGGTCGATCCCATGGTGGCCTTGAGGTACGAGTAGGCCTCATGCCTGCCCGTCAAAGGGCGCCCACAAGGGCCGCCCCTACGATGCGCCTCAAGAGGCAACGAACCTCAGCCGGAAAAAGGGGCGCATCGTGGGGATGCGCCCCTTGGGGTAACGAATTGGCAGTTCGCGGTTGCCGCCGCTTACGCCCGCTTCGCGCTCCGACGCTGCATCATGCCGTAAGCCAACATCGCCAGCAGCGCCGTGCCCAGCATCAACCAGGCGGAGGGCTCCGGAGTCGGCGCCGTGCCATTGATGTCGAGCGTCACCGAGCCGTTGCCGTAGTTATAATCCAGCGTGCAGGTGGCGCAGCCGAAGCCGTTGAAAGTGTCGCTGGCGAAGACACCGGAGAGGTTCCCTGCTTCCGCCGTCAGGAACGTAAAGGTTTCTCCGGCCGACGGCGTGAAGCCGAAGTCGAAGGTAACGTTTCCATCGAGCGACCCCGCACCGAGCACGTCGAGCAGGCTGAGGCTGTTCAACCCGTTGATGTCGATGGTCAACATCCCGGTCGAGCTTTGGGTATAGGTCGCAACCTTCAGAGTGCTGGGCGCGGCCGGGTCGATTGGGATCACGTTGCCGCCGATATTCTGAACGTCGGCGTTGATGAAGCCGCTGCCCGAAACCGTACCTCCGTTAATAAAGGCTATCGCCGCTGCCAAGGTCCCGTTAACCTTGAGGTTGGCGCCCGCCCCGGACTGCGTGTAGTTGCCGGTGATGGTCGCGGTGTTGCCGGCACCAACCGACACGTTTCCGGTATTGCTGAACGCCAGGGCACCGATGCTGTTGCCGATGCCGTCGAGGGTCATCGCCCCGCTGTTGTTGATGGTGCCGAAAGCGTTCACCACGTTGCCGGAACCACCGACCGTGATAGCGCCCGAGTTGTTCAGGTCACTGAAGTCAGCGACCCCGCCGCTACTGCCCGTCACCGTGATGGTGCCCGCGTTCCCGACCACCGAGGCCAGGATACCGCTGAAGGTGCCGCCAATGTTGACGGTACCGCCGGAATTGTTACTGAAGCTCGTTCCGCCCACCAGATCCTGGGTACCGGTCAACGTGATGGTACCGTTGTTGGTGAAGGTTTGAGCGCTAGCGCCGTTGTTGCTACCGCCCAGGCTGATGACGCCATCGTTGGTCAGCGTTCCCGTGACCGAGATGCTGCCGTNGGTCCCGTTCATGGCCACCGACGCGCCGCCATTGTTGTTGAAATTGCCCGCCACCGTTACTTGGTCCGAATCGGCGTTCAGGTTGAGGGAGCCGCCGCTATTGTTGTTGAAGTCGCCCGTGTCCGCCAGGGTGTTGCCATTGCCGCTGAGGGACATGAAGCCCGAGTTGTCCAAATCGGCGGTCAGGCTGGAGCCCGTGCCGAACAACTGCACGGTCCCGCTGTTCGAGAGGGTCCCGCTGATGCTGACGGCAGAACCGTTGGCCACGTACAGGGTGCCGGAGTTAGTAAGCGTGCCGCCCGAAGGCATCATGGCCTCGTTGTGATTGTCGAACTCGAGGGTGCCGACGTTGGTGCTCAGTCCTGCCAAGGCATCCGTAGTGCCATCCGGCGTGATCAGGCCACTGGGGCCAAAGAGATCGATCGTGACCCCACTGCCGATGTTGGTGATGCCGTTAGCCGGAGTCGCATACTGGAAGACCCCGCCTATAGCGTAGTCTCCGCCGCCCGTCAGTTTGCCGGAGCCGTCCAGGTTGCTCCACGTGCCGGTGGTCAGTTTGTTGCCGCCGCCCNCACCCGAAGCGGTTCCCACCTGGATNAATCCGCTGTTCGAGAGCGCTCCTGTCACCACGATGCTGCCATTGGTGCCCAACAACTCGACGNTGCCAGTGTTGGTCAGATTCCCACCCACGGTGACTTTATCGCTGTCCCCGACCAGTTCGAGGGACCCGTACGGTCCACTGTTGTTGAAGTCGCCGGTGTCGGTGAGCGTCTGGTTGTTGTTGAGGAGCTGGATGTCGCCAGAGTTCGTCAGGTCGGCCTTGAGCGAATCGCCCGCGGCCTCCATGAGGAGGTTGCCGCTGTTGGTGAGCATTCCCGACACGGTCAGAGAGTTGTTACCCGTGTCGCTCGCTCCGTTGCCGGTGTAAATGGTCCCCGAGTTGGTGAGGTCGCCGCTGATCGTCAGCGCCGTGCCCTGCTGTAAGTTCATGGTACCCGAGTTACTGAAGGGTGAGGTTCCCGGCGTCGCCGTCAACGTCTGACCTTCAAGCGTCAGCGTGCCTTCCACGCTTCCCAGGTTGGCCAAGGCGCTGTTGGCGCCGGCGGTAAATGTCCCGGCCACGTCCAAGGCCGCGCCAGAGGGGATATCGGTGATCCCGGCGGGCTGGCTCATCAAGTTCAGTGTCGCTCCCGATCCGATCTCCAGGTTTCCAGCCACCAGTGACAGGTTGTTGATGCTGATGCTCCTCGGATTCGAAGCGATATCGAGAGTCAGCGTTTGCCCGGGGGAGTCTATAGCTGCGGTGAAAGCTGTGGTGCCGCTGTTATTGGGCATGCAGGGTGAGTACGAGGGGTTGCAACTCCACTCCGCAGTATTGGTCCAATTGCCGGAGTTGGTCGACCAAGTGGCAGCGACCAGCGACGGGATTGCCCCCGCGGTCAGGTCCACGAAGCCCGAACCGTAAGTCAGCGTCCAGTTGTAGCCGTCCAACGAGAAGCTCGTGCCATTGCTGAATCCGCCGGTGAGCTCACCCGGCGTGTAGTTCAGGATGTCGAAGGTGTCCCCGCTGGGGTTGAAACTGTTTGCCAAGGTGATGTCCAGCGCGCCGGCCAGCGAAATCCCGCCGGTGATGTTGAGCACCCCAAAGCTGGATGCACTGCCGATGATCTCCGTCAAGGTCCCGTTGGCAAGCTGCTGGTAGCCTCTGGGGATGTTGAACGTACCCGTCCCGACTCCCAGCAGAGCGCCCGCCGCCACGCTCACGGTGCCTCCGTTGGCGAGGTTGGCGATCTTAGCCACGTCGCCCCCATTGTTGAGCGTGAGGTTGGCGCCGGCTTCGTTGGTGAAGGTGCCGCCAATCGCGATCGCGCCGGCCGGTCCCCCTGCGTAGGTTTGCACGGTCCCTGTATTGTCGAAGTTTCCGCCCGCACTGGGCGACGACAGGGTCCCGCCGTAGAGAGTTACATTGCCGGAGTTGGTGTCCGTGGACCCCGCGACATTCAGCGTGGCGCCGGTGCCGATTTGCAGCAAGCCATCGTTCGTCAGGGCGTTCACGTTGGCCACGTCCCCGGTCGCGTTGTCAAGACCGATGTAGGTCTGCCCGCTTGCGTTGTTGGTCAGCGTTCCCGAAACGCTCAACGTGTCGCCGGAGCCTCCATTTCCCGTGTAGATGATCCCGGAATTGGCTATATTGCCGGTTACCGAAATCGTCGAGCCCAAGTTAGCCTGCAAATAACCACCGGAGGCGATGGTAAGGGTTCCCCCGTTAGGCGTCACCGAGGCAGTTTGGCCGTTCTGCAGTGCCAAGTTCCCTTCGACGCTTGTCAGGTTCCCCAGCGCGCTCTGGGAGGGATTCCCGCCCAGCTCGAACGTGCCGTCAACGAAGAGCGTCGAGCCCGCGACGACGTCCGTCACGCCCTGCCCGCCGCCGGTGATGTTGAACGTCGCGTTGGGTCCGATCACTAGCTCGCCGTTGTTGGTAAGGGAGTCGACGTTGGCCGTGTCAGACGTGTTGCTATAACCGATGTAGGTCAATGCGTTGGCGTTATTGGTGAGCGCCCCGGTCACCGTCAGCGTATTGCCGGAACCTCCGCCGACCGCCGTATAGACGTCGCCCGAGTTGCTGAGGTTGCCGCTCACATTCAGAGTCGAGCCGAAATTCACCCGCAGGTCTCCGGTGTTGGCAATCGTCAGCGTGCCGCCGTTGGGCGTGGTGGAAGTGACCTGCGCGTTATCCAGCTCCACATACCCTTCCACGCTGGTGAGGTTCCCCAAGCCGCTCGTCGGCGTGCCGCCGTTGATCACGTTCAACGAGCCCAACAGGTAGAGCGAGGAGCCGGCTACGGCGTCCGTGATCCCCTGCCCGCCACCGGTGATGTTCATCGTCGCTCCGGAGCCGATTTGCAAATAGCCATCGTTCGTCAGGGCGCTCACGTTGGCCACGTCCCCGGTCCCGCCGCTATAGCCGATGTAGGCTTGCGCGCCCGCGTTGTTGGTGAAAGTCCCACTCACATTCAGCGTGTTGCCGGTAGTCCCCACGCCCGTGAAGACATAACCCGAGTTGGTTAGATTGCCGGTGACGGTCAGCGTGGAGCCGCTGTCCACGCGCAGATCGCCGCTGCCCGATACGCTCAGCGTGCCTCCGCTGGGCGTTGCCGCCGTGGTCTGCCCGTTGGCCACGTCCAGATAACCTTCCACGCTGGTCAGTCCGGCCAGCGCACTCGTAGTGCCTCCGGTGGTGAACGTCCCCGCCACCACCAGCCCCGCGCCGCTGGGCACGTCGGTGATTCCGCCCGGCTGGGTTACCAGGTTCAGCGTCTCTCCGGACCCGATATCGAGCGTGCCGGCAACGAGCGACAGGCTGTTGACATTGATGTTCGTCGTACTCGAAGTGCCATCGAGTGACAGTGTGTTCCCAGGCGAGTCGATGGTGGCGGTGAAAGCCGTCAGATTATTGTTATTCGGCACGCAGGGTGAGTACGAGGGGTTGCAGCTCCACGCCCCAACGTTGGTCCAATTGGTGGAACCGGTGGACCAGGTAGCGGCGACCAACCCTGGGACCACCCCGGCGCTCAACTGCACGAAGCCCGCACCGTAACTCAGCGTCCAGTCGAAGCCATCCTCCGAGAAGGTCGTCCCATTGCTGAATCCAGGCCCGCTGAGGCTGCCCGTGTAATTCAGGATGTCGAAGGTATCTCCGCTGGGGTTGAAGCCATTCAACAAGGTGATGTTAAGCTGCCCCGCCAGCGAAACCGGGCCGGTGATGTTCAGCACACCAAACCCCGAGGCCGATGTGCTCTGAAGCATCTCGTTCAAGGTCCCGTTAGCCAGCAGTTGGAAGCCGCCGCCCGCCGTAAACGTCCCCGTGCCCACACCCAACAAGGCGCCGGAGGCCACGATCACAACGCCGCCGTTAGCCAGCGTGGCCATGGTGGCCTGATCGCCGGAGTAGTTGAGATTCACTGTGCCGCCGATCGCATTCGTAAACGTGCCGGCAAAATTCAACGTGCTCGGCGCTGACGGGCCACCTAGCGTTTGAATCAACCCCGTATTATTGAAGTTCGCGCTCGCATTGCTCCCAGCCAGCGTCCCACCGTACAAATTGACCGTGCCCGAGTTGCTGGACGTACCAGCCCCGTTCAGGGTTAACGTGTTGTAGAGCTCTACGGTGCCGGTGTTGCTGAGGATGGTGTTCGAAGTCAGGGTGCCCTGATAGACGAGCACCGTGCCCGAGTTATCCAGCTCGTTGACCGTCGCCTGATCGCCCGGACCGTACACGTAGAAGGCGTCGCTGTTGGTGAAAGTCCCGGTCACATTGAGAGTGTTTCCGCCGCCACCCACCTCGTAGTCGGTCGTCAACAGGTACGAGTTGTTTACGTTACCATTCACGGTGACGTTGGTGCCGCCTCCGATGCCTAAGTTTCCGCTATTGGTCAGCGTCGCCGGGCTCCCACCCGGCGTGATCGAAAGGGTCTGACCGTTAGCCAGGTAGAGTGTTCCCTCCACGCTCGTCAAACCCGCGAGAGCGCTGCCACCTCCCGAGTTGATGGTCCCGTACACTGTCAAAGCCCCCGGCACATCCGTGATCCCGTTCGTCAGGTTCAGGGTGGTCCCGGTACCGATATAGGTCCTTCCCGTATTGGTCAGGCCGGTGAAAGTGGCGGTCGTACCTGTGCCGTAGAGATACAGATACCCCGCGTTATTCACCGTGCCGTTCACCGTCAGGCCCGTGCCGTAGTACACGTCGATCTCGCCAGTCGAAGCGAGCGTCAGCACGCCCCCTCCTGGCGTCACCGAGATGCTCTGTCCGTTATCCAGGTCCAGATACCCTTCCACGCTGGTCAGCCCGCCCAGACCGTTGATCGTGCCGTAATCGTAGATCGACGAGCCCGCTTGCACATCCGTGATCCCTTGCGTCAAGTTAAGGGTGGCACCCGTGTTAACGTAGACCGTGCCCGAATTGTTCAGCGCACCCACCGTCGCCACGTCTCCCGATCCGTAAACATAGAAGGAGTCGGTGTTGGTCAGAGTCCCCGTTATATCGAGAGTGTTGCCGCCGCTCCCGTAGTAGCCGGTATTCAAAAAGTACGACGTGTTCACGTTGCCGTTCACCGTGACGCTGGTGCCGTCCGCAATGTTAAAATATCCACTGTTGGTCAGCGTCGCCGGACTCCCACCCGGGGTGATCGTCAAGGATTGCCCGTTATACAGCCCGACCACTCCCTCCACGCTCGTCAGACCTGTCAGAGCACTGGTCCCTCCCGAGTTGATGGTCCCGTACACTACCAACGTCCCCGGCACATCCGTGATCCCGTTCGTCAGGTTCATGGTGGTTCCAGCGCCGATGTAGGTGGTTCCTGTGCTCGTCATGGTCAGGGTGGTTAAGTTGGCCATGGTGCCGGAGTCGTAAAGATAAAGGTTGCCGGCGTTGCTCACCGTGCCGTTCACCGTCAGGTCTGTGCCGCTGTGCAGGTCGATTCTGCCACTCGAAGCCAGCGTCAGCGTTCCCGCCCCCGGCGTCACCGAGATGCTCTGCCCGTTATCCAGGCCCAGATACCCTTCCACACTGGTCAGGCCGCCCAATCCGTTGATCGTCCCGTAAGCGTAAATCGACGAGCCTGCCTGCACATCCGTGATCCCGCTCGTCACGTTAAGGGTGGCACCCGTGTTGACGTAGACCTCGCCGGAATTGTTCAACGCGCCCACCGTCGCCACGTCCCCCGAACCATACACGTAGAACTGGTCACTGTTGGTCAAAGTCCCCGTTATATCCAGAGTGTTGCCGCCGCTCCCGTAGTAGCCGGTGTTCAAGGAGTACGAGTTGTTCAGGTTGCCGTTCACGGTCACGCTGGTGCCGTTCCAAATGTCCAAATATCCGCTATTGGTCAGCGTCGCTGGACTCCCACCCGGCGTGATCATAAGGCTCTGCCCGTTGAACAGCTCGAGCGTTCCTTCCACGCTCGTCAAGCCCGCCAAGGCGCTGTTGGCGCCGGCGGTAAACGTTCCGCCCACGTCCAAGCCCGCGGTCGCGGGAATATCGGTGATCCCGCCTGGCTGGTTCGCCAGGTTGAGGGTGGCTCCCGACTGGATACTGAGAGTGCCCGCCGTCAGGGTCATGGTGTCCACCGTGATGCTGTTTCCAGTGGGCAGAGTCAGTGTGTATCCGGGCGAGTCGAGGCTCGTATTGTAAACCGTGCCGGAAAAGTTGTTTGGCACGCAGGTGGACGGCCCGGGGCTGCATCCCCACTGAGTGGCCGTGGTCCAATCTCCAGAACTGGTGGTCCAAGTGGCGAGAATCGTGCCCGAGATGTTGGACGCGGCCGTCAGCACGATATCGTCCAAGGCGGGGTTATAGCTCAGCACCCACTTCTGGTTGCCATTGTCGAAAGTGGGGTCGCTGATATTGAACGAGCCGCTCGCCAATGAACCGTCCATGATGGTGAAGCTGGTGCCGTTGATGGGGTCGTAGTTGTTCAGCAAGTTGATGGTGAGCGTGGTGCCGGTGCCCGAACCCAGGGTAATGCTACCGTTAATGATATCGAGCAAACCGTTGGAGGAGCCGCTGCCGATTACCTCGTTGAAGACGCCCGTCCCGTTCTGGGTGTAGTTTCCGTTGATGGTGAGCATGCCGGGATTGGTTGCCGACCCGGCGAAGATCGTTCCGCCGCTGATGGTGACGTTGCCGTTGATCCTGCCGCTGCCCTGCGTGGTGCCGGCGGTCTGCGAGTAACCGGCCGCGGTCGTCATGGTGATGATCTCGCTGGGACCGATGGTGACGCTGCCAGCGTTATTGAAGGTCCCGGCAGTGATGGTGTCGTTGGTGCCCGCCATAGTCACCGTAGCGCCACTGGCGTTGTTGAACGCGTTCCCGCTCGCCACGTTCACCTGGCCGTTCGACCCGCTGAAGGTTAGCGTTCCGAGGCTGTTGTTGTTGTAATTCCCGGTGACGTTCTGGATGTCGCCGACGCCGCTCAGGGTTACCGCCCCCGAGTTATTCATGTCGTCGTTCAGGGTCACGTTCGGACCCGTCAGGCTTACCGTACCCGTGTTACTCAATGTCCCGTTGATGGTAATCGTCTCGCCGCTGGTCCCACCCAGGGTCAGGGTGCCGGAGTTGGTGAAGGTGCCGCCCGCGGGAGTAAAGGTTTCGTTGGTCTCGTCAAACTCCAGGTTGCCGGCATTCGCGCCCAAGCCGGCCAAGGCGTTCGTCGAGCCATTCTCGATCTCGCCGCTGGAACTGAAAGTGAGGTTGATTCCGCTGTCGATACTGGTAACGCCGGAGGGGCCGTTGTACTGGAACAGGCCGCCGATGTTGAAGGTGCCGCCGCCCGAGAGTTCGCCCGACGGGCTGAGGTCGCTCCAGTTGCCGGCTACCAGGAGTTGGCCACCATAGCTGTTGCCGCCGTAGTAACCCACATCCAGATCCATGGTACCCGTGTTGCTGAAATTGCCTCCCACGTGGACTTGGCCCGGCGCGTTGCCCCAATATTGACCCCCGTACACTTCCAAGGTCCCGTTGTTGGTGAAACCGCCGCCGGTGGTGAACTGGTTTCCGTTGCTCCAACTGCTCTGGACAGTGACGACTCCGCCTACCGCGTTGGTGAAGCTGCCGTTGGTGGTATACACGGCCTGCGGAACGCTAGTCGACGGCTGCCCAACGAGGGTGATGGTACCGGTGTTGGTGTCCCCCGCGTTGCCGAGTACCTGGATCTCGCCACCGGGGTTGATGGTGGCCGTACCGCTGTTAGTGAAGTTCCCCGCCGTCGTGTATAGAGCGCCTGCCGTGAGGGTGCCAGAGTTGGTGTCCCCCGCATTGCCGAGTACCTGGATCTCGCCACCGGGGTTGATGGTGGCCGTACCGCTGTTAGTGAAGTTCCCCGCCATCGTCAGCAAGCCCGTGTAGCTGGAACCGTTAGAGTTGATATTGAGGATACCGGAGTTAGAAACTGTACCCGTGCCGGTGACGCTGATCTCGGCCGCCTCATCCAGGTTAACCGTACCCTCGTTGCTGAAGCCGGCAGTCTGCAAGAACCCGGAGTAGGCGTTGCCCGTGGTCAGGTGCAGCGTGCCGCCCAAGGCGTTATCGAAGTTTCCCCCCACCGTCATTCGGCCAGGGCTGTACCAACCCTGGGCCCCATCGATTTCGACCATTCCTGAGTTGGTGAAATTGCCCGTGGTGGTCATCAGGGCGCCGTCATTGGTATAGTAACCACCACCGCCGACCGTAATCGCGCCCCCCACTTGGTTGATAACGTTGCCATTCACCGTGAGTGTGCCGCCGGGCACGTCGTAGCTGTTGGTATTGCCCTGAATCGTGATGGGGCCGCTGTTGGTCAAGTCGCCATTCACCGTGAGCGACGTCGGCGTACTGCTGTTCGACTGATTGATGTTCAGCGTGCCGGAGTTCGTCATGGCTCCCGCGGTGGTCAGGGATGCCGCACCGCTGAGCGTGAGCGTGCCGTCGTTGGTGAGTCCCCCCGTGTCCGTGAGGCCCAGGACCTGACCATTGTCCAGCGTCAACGTGCCCATGCTGCCGATGGTGTTGAGAGCCGTCAAGGCGTCGTGGACACCGTCGTTAGTGATCACGGCCCCGTCACCGTACTCGAGGTTGGTGGGGCTGGTGACGCCAATCGAGGTGATGGCGGAGCCCATGTAACTTAGGATGCCGCCTTCGACGATGTAAGTGCCGAGATTGAGGTTCCCGGGGCCGTCCACGTTGGTGAAGGAACCGGCCGGGCCGGTCACCAGGATTTCAGAGCCGGGATCGAGTTGCGCGGTGCCGGTATTGGTGAAGCCCATTGTAGTCAGGAGGCCGCCTGGCGCGCTATTACTTCCGTAACCCGTTAGGTGCAGAGTGCCGGAGTTGTTGAAGTTACCGCCAACGTTCACTTGGGCTTCACTGTTAGCGAACTCCTGGCCGCCTTCGATCTGGACCGTCCCGGCGTTGGTGAAATTGCCGGTCGTCGNCAACGAGCTCCCGGCAGCGTCGAACCCGCCGCCAACCGTCACCATGGCGCCGGCGTTGTTGGTTAAATTGCCGCCCACGCTCACCACGTCGGCGTTATAGCCTTGGTCGTATCCACCTCCAATAACCAGGGTTCCGCTTGTCCCGTTGCCGTTGGTGAAGTTGCCCGTAACGCTCAGCGTTTTGTTGGAGCTGCCAATGCTGACGGCCCCGCCATCGTTATTGGTAAAGTTTCCGTTTACCG
>JGI26339J46600_10000069_pt1 | contig 33444 bp, 24 predicted proteins | sample BogFormECP12_OM1_FD_46600 | JGI IMG/M metagenome (IMG submission 46600) | reverse complement strand
GGCTTAGTAGCAGCAAAAGTCAGGGCCGGCCCGTAAGCGCAGGTCGCCGCATACTGAGCGCGATCAATCGCATACCGTACCAGGCGTACGCCGTCGCTTTCGAATTCCGATTCGAGTTTCAGCCCGAGTTTTTCCATGACCCGCGTCGAGGCGGTATTTGCCAGCGCCGCAACAGAAATGATTCGGTCTAACCGAACGCGTTCGAAGGCGTCACCTAGTGCGCAGTGGGCGGCTTCCGTCGCCAAACCGCGACCCCACCAGCGAGTCGCCAACCACCATCCGATCTCCGGGTCCAACGCGTCGCGCCAGAAACCCACGCCGCAAAAGCCGATCAGCTCCCCAGAGGACTCTTCCACGAGCTTCCATCGGCAGAAGCCACGCTCGGAATAGAGCTTCACCTGACGATCGACGAACCCCCGGATCTGTTCATCGCTCCATGGCACACCGCCAGTGATATAACGCATTACCGCTACATCAACTGCGATCGGGCGGAAGGCCGTCCAGTCGGAGCTTTGCCATGTGTCGAGGATGAGCCGCTCTGTCTTGAGGATCATGCCTAAGATCGCGTTGGAGCGTTCTTCGGTTGCCTTTCAGCTCCTCTTCACACTCGGCCAACGTCTCCTAACCTGCGGTGAGCATGGGGGAGAGGGGCCGGGTAAGCCGATGTCAAGAATCCATCGGCAATGGAGAGCGCTGCCGGATCAGCCTCACTGGCCCTTCTTCTCAATTTTGGCCCACGTATCGCGCAATGCGACCGTTCGGTTAAACACCAGTCTCTCCGGCGTGCTGTCAGGATCAACACAGAAATAGCCTAGCCGTTCGAACTGGTAACGATCGCCCGGCGCGGCGGCGGCGAGACTTGGCTCGAGCTTACAACCGGTCAATACCTCCAGCGAATTCGGATTCAGATTGGCTGTGAAATCCTGGCCTTCCTCGACTTCATCGGGATTCTTTGTCAGGAATAAGTTGTCATAGAGGCGGACCTCGGCGTCAACCGCCTGACTGGCGGATACCCAGTGAATTGTCGATTTCACCTTGCGCCCGTCGGGCGCGTTGCCGCCGCGCGTTGCCGGATCGTAGGTGCAATGGATCTCGATCACCTCGCCGGTCGTGGGGTCCTTCTCCGCGCTGGTGCACGTAACAAAATAAGCGTAACGCAGCCGCACTTCGCGGCCCACCGTCAGCCGGTGGTATTGCTTGGGCGGGTCCTCACGGAAATCGTCCTGCTCGATGTAGAGCACGCGCGAAAAGGGCACGGCCCGGCTACCGGCGCTGCTGTCTTCCGGATTATTCAACGCCTGCGTTTCTTCTTCCTGGCCTTCGGGGTAGTTATCGATCACCACCCGCAACGGCCGCAGTACGGCCATCACGCGCGGCGCACGCCTGTTGAGGTCTTCGCGGATGGAGTATTCCAGCAGCGAGAGTTCAGTGCTTCCGTTCGTCTTCCCTACCCCGATCCGCCGGCAGAACGCGCGGATAGCCTCCGGCGTGTAACCGCGGCGGCGCAGCCCGCAGATGGTCGGCATGCGAGGATCGTCCCAGCCCTTGACGTATCCCTTCTGCACCAGCGTGAGCAGCTTCCGTTTGCTCAACAAGGTGTAAGTCAGGTTGAGCCGGTCGAACTCGATTTGCTGGGGGTGGTAAATTCCCAGTTTCTCCACGAACCAATCGTACAGCGGCCGATGATCCTCAAACTCCAGCGTGCAGATAGAGTGCGTAATTCGCTCAATCGAATCGGACTCGCCGTGGGTGTAATCGTACATCGGATAGATGCACCACTTATCCCCGGTCCGGTGATGCTCGGCGTGGACGATCCGGTACATTACCGGGTCGCGCAAGTTCAGGTTCGGCGAGGCCATGTCGATTTTGGCGCGCAGGGTGCGGGCACCATCCGGAAACCCGCCCGCCCGCATGCGCTGGAACAGGTCCAGGTTCTCCTCCACGGAGCGGTTCCGATAGGGACTCTCCTGGCCGGGCACGGTGAGCGTGCCCCGCTGCTGCCGAACTTCGTCGGCGCTCAGATCGCAAACGTAGGCATCCCCCGACTTGATCAACTGCACGGCCCACTGGTAAAGCTGTTCGAAGTAGTCGGAGGCGTAGAACAGCCGGTCTCCGAAATCGCCGCCCAGCCAGTGGACGTCCTCGATGATCGAGTCCACGTACTCGGTCTCTTCTTTGGAGGGGTTCGTGTCGTCGAAGCGCAGATTGCATTTCCCGCCGAACTCGGCGGCGAACCCGAAGTTTATGTTGATGGATTTCGCGTGGCCGATGTGAAGATATCCGTTCGGCTCAGGAGGAAAGCGCGTATGGACGCGGCCCTGGTATTTGTTGGTCTTCAGATCGTCCAAGATGATCTCGCGAATAAAATTAGAGGGAGTGACCGAGTCGGCCGACGGCGTTGAGGACACCGCCTCTGCAGCCTCGGGTTCCTTGTTGGTCGTATCCATTACGTCTTACCTCCGTTACGTCTTACCTCCGCTTAGGCTCGCGACCGCGGCCTGGAGCCGTTCGAGGGTCTGTTCGCGGCCCAGAATCGAGATGGACTCGAACAGCGGCGGGGTCGCTTTGCGGCCGGTGACGGCCACGCGGATGGTCATAAATACCGCTTTGGGCGAAAGCCCGAGGGCAGCGGGAAGGCCTCGCAGCCCCTCCTCCACGGCCACCGCATCGAAAGACGGCGAGGCGCGCAGAGTGTCCCGTGCCGCCGTGAGCGCCTTGACGGCCTGCTCGGGCGTCACCTTCGGCTGAAGCATGTCCGCCGCGCTCGCGTTCACGTGATCGACGAACAGAAAATCGACNAACGGGAGCGCGTCTTTCAGCGAAGCGTTCATGCGCTCGCGAACGTGGGGAATAATCGCTCGCAAGCGAGCGTCGTCAACCTTCAGCCCGCTTTCGACCAGAAACGGCTTCACCAGTTCGGCCAGCTCCGGGTCCGGCGTATTGCGAATGTACACCGAGTTCATCCACTTCAGTTTATCAAAGGAGAAGACCGCGCCGGCGCCTTTCACTCGCTCCAGCGAGAACTCCGCGATCATCTCCTCGCGCGTGAAGACCTCCTTGTCGGAGCCTTCTCCCGGCGACCACCCATTGAGCAGCAGGAAATTGACGAGGGCGCCCGGCAGATAACCCTCCTCGCGAAACGTCTTGCAGAACGTCGCGCCGTGACGTTTCGAGAGTTTCTTGCCGTCGCTCCCGAGCATGGCCGGGAGGTGGGCGATCACGGGCAGGTCCCAGCCCAGCGCCCGGACCATCAGCACGTGCAGGGGCGTGGTCGAGATCCACTCCTCCCCGCGCATGACGTGCGAAATGCGCATGTCGTGATCGTCCACCGTCGACGCCAAGTGGTAAGTGGGGTAGCCATCGGTCTTCAGGATGACCATGTCTCTCAGGATCACCGGGTCCCAGGTGATCCTTCCCCGAATCGCATCGTCGAAAGCAACAAACTGGCCCTCCGGAATCAGGAAACGCACCACGTGCGGCACGCTGGCGGGGACGTTGCGCGTGCGGCAGTACCCGCTGTACCCTGTGTTCTCGCCCCGCGCCGACTGCTGTTGCCGCTCGGCCTCCAGACGCTCCGGCGTGCAATCGCAGCGGTAGGCAAATCCGCCCCGGACGAGGCTGTCGGCCACCTCGCGGTAGCGTTCGAGCCGCAGCGACTGGATGTAAGGGTAAGGTCCGCCCGGAAAGCCTTTCGCTCCCTCCCAGGAGTACCCGGCTTGCCTCAGGTCATCGGCTGTTGGACCCTCGTCGATATCGAACCCGAGCCAGGCAAAATCCTCCACCATGCTCTCGACCGAGTCGGGCACCAGACGCGTGCGGTCGGTGTCCTCGATGCGAAAGAAGAACTTGCCCTGGTATCTCCGGGCCAGCAGCCATGAGAACAGCATGGTGCGGACGCCGCCGAGGTGCAGATAGCCGGTGGGGCTGGGGGCAAATCTGGTACGGACTTCGCTCAATGGCCAGGGTCCTCGTTCCTCTGGAACTCACGACCGGGCGTGCCGCCGCGCGGGTCCAAGGTTGCACTCAACGTCGCAAGTCGATCCCGAATTCTGACGCCGTGTATAGCTTCCATCGTAAGCGATTTCAGCGCCGCCGGTAAAGCCGGAAGCGCTACGCCAGGCCGCTATCGCGTTGCCTTAAGGCTCCCCCCGAGGCAGCCGAAGCTTTGAGATTGCCTTGAACCATTCGCCGTGGCAAACTTGGCGCTGGCAGATTGCCACAATCATGGCACAGGGAGCATTCATGTCGAGACATCCATCTACGCGCCTGTCCAAGTGGACCGCAGCCGTAGCCGTATTGCTGTTTCCGTGCTTCTTCGTCGCGGCAGGTTCTTGCTTGTGGGGTGCGGAGGCAGTTCCGGGCCGCGACCCCAAGCAGCCTTTGGACAAGGACTACACCCAGAAGATCCACGACTACACCACCGAGCCCTATTTCACGTCGCCGCTAGTGGACTACCTGCCGGCATCGCCGTCGGTCCCTACGCCCAAGGCTGTGCTGGGCGATGTCGCCGGCGCGCCCGGCATCCTGCCCTACTCGCAGCAGGTCTACGACTACATGCGGATGCTGGAGAAAGCGAGCCCGCGGGTGAAGGTTTACTCCATCGGCCACACGGAAGAAGGCCGCGAGATGATCGCTGTGGCCGTATCGTCCGAGGCCAACCTCGCCCACCTCGACGAGAATCGTGAGCGCCTCGCGAAGCTGGCCGATCCGCGCACCATCCACGTCGACGACGCGGAGGCCGACCGCCTGGTGGACGCGTCGGTTCCTGTGTATTACATCACCGGCACCATCCACTCCACCGAAACCGGCGCCCCGACGGCATTGATGGAGATGGCATACCGGTTGGCAGTGGACGAGAGCCCGTACATCGAGGAGATCCGCGACCACGTCATTACCCTGATTACGCCTGTGGTGGAAGTGGACGGCCGCGACCGCATGGTGGACCTCTACCGCTGGCACCTCGCCCACCCCAAGGAGAACTACCCACGGCTGATGTATTGGGGCCATTACGTGGCGCACGACAACAATCGCGACGCCATGGCGGTGACGCTGAAGCTCACGGAGAACGTCCTCAACACCTTCGTGTCGTGGAAGGCGCAGGTGCTGCACGACCTGCACGAGTCCGTGCCATATTTGTACGACAACACCGCCGGCGACGGTCCGTTCAACGCCTGGGTGGATCCGATCCTCACTAATGAGTGGGAGATGATGGGCTGGCGCAACGTGGCCGACATGACCGGATTCGGCATGCCGGGCGTCTTCACCCACGGGGACTTCGACACCTGGTCGCCCGGCTACCTGATGTTCATCGCTGCCATGCACAACGGCATCAGCCGGCTCTACGAGACCTTCGGCAACGGCGGCGCCGATACGTTGGAACGCACGCTCACTCCCAACGAGTACGGCCGCACTTGGTACAAGCAGAACCCACCGCTGCCCAAGATCCTCTGGTCGCAGCGCGACAACAACAACTATGAGGAAACGGGTCTGCTCACCTCCCTCCACTACTTCTCCGAGAATCGCGGACTCTTTCTTAAGAACTTCTATTTGAAGTCGAAGCGCTCGATTACCAAGCCGAGCCGGGAGGGTCCGGCCGCATACGTGTTTCCCGCCGACGATCCTCGTCCTGGCGCGCAGCGCGACCTGTTGAGGGTTCTCGAGAAGCAAGCCTGTGAGATCTCCCGCGCCACCGCGGCCTTCACCGTAACCTTGCCCGCCAAAAAGACGGCGAAGCATCACGGCGCGACGGAAACATCGACTGACGAGGACCAGGCAGCCCAGACCCCAACGAGTAAGGGCGAGCCAGAGGAAAAAACAGAGAAGAAAGCGGAGAAGAAGGCAGCGCCAACCACACGACAGTTTCCGGCGGGCAGCTACATCGTGCGCATGGACCAGCCGTATTCGCGCATTGCCGACGCGCTGCTCGACTATCAATACTGGAGCCCAGACGATCCTCAGAAGACGCCCTACGACGACACCGGCTGGACCTTCGGGGAGTTGTTCAACGTGCAGGTGGTGCGGGTGACCGACGTCAAGGTGCTCGACGCGCCGATGGAGCGCGTCGCTGACATCAGGGCGCCCGGCGGCGTGGCCGGGAGTGGATCGATCTTCGCCATCAACAACCACGCGGATACCGCCCTGGCCATCCTTCGTTACCGGATGAAGGATGCCACCATCGATGCGGCCGAGGATGGCTTTGAGGCGGGCGGGCACAAATTCAATCGCGGCTCGTTTATCATCCGCAACGTGAGCGGTTCGGACCTGCAGAAGGCAGCCTCCGAGTTGGGCGTCCAAGCCTACGCTCTCGACACTGCACCCACTGTGAAAACGCACCCCGTGCGCGCCGCCCGCGTGGCGCTCCTGCACACGTGGCTGAGCACGCAAACGGAGGGCTGGTGGCGGCAGGCCTTCGACGCCCTGGGGCTGCCGTACGACTACATCAGTACCCAATACGTGGCCGGCAACGACAACTTGAACGCGAAGTACGATGTGATCCTGTTTCCGCCCGGCGCGGGTGGCGATCCGCTCACCATCGTCAAGGGAATGCCGACGGACTGGGGTAATCCGCTGCCGTGGAAGACGACTCCGGAAACCCCGAACATGGGCATCGATTCCACCGACGATATCCGTCCCGGCCTGGGCTGGACCGGCCTCGCCCACCTCCAAGACTTCGTGCGGCGCGGCGGCGTGCTGGTGACGGCGGACGACACGGCCAACTTCGCCACGTCCCTGGGCCTTACCCAGGGGGTGTCGATCGCGCCGTCGCGTGCGATGAAGATCGTCGGCAGCGTGGTACGGACTCAGATGGTGGACGCTGCGAGTCCCATTGCTTATGGCTATGGCGACAAGCTGTCCGTCTATTGTTTCAACGGTCCAATCTTCAACCTCAGCAACTTCGCCGGAGGCCGGGGCGGGAGACGGCCGCGCCCCGAAGAACGCGAGCGGCCGACGGGTCGCGGGACTCCGGATGATCCTGATTTCACGCCCGGACGTCCCACCGCCGAGGCGCCGGAAGAGCCGCACGCCGAAACCTGGCAGGCACTGCCGCTGACCGAAGAACAACGGCGCAACGGCATCAATGTAATTCCGCCCGCCGCGCGGCCCCGCGTGATCTCGCGCTACGCCGATGCCAAAGATCTGCTGGTCTCCGGGTTGATCGAGGGTGGCAATGAGATCGCGCAGCACGCGGCGGTGATCGATGTGCCGGTGGACCACGGGCACGTCGTGTTGTTCTCCCTGAACCCGGTCTATCGCGGCGAGACCGAGGGCAGCTACGCCCTCGTCCTGAACACGATCGTCAACTTCGATAGCCTCGACGCGGGAAGGATGCCGGCCAAAGACGAGTAGCGGTTGTCCTGGGAGCGCGGGCGTCCCGCCCGCTCTTGCTTGCTCCATTGCGCACCGGCTGGGCGGAAGGTAAAAAGAGCGGGCGGGACGCCCGCGCTCCCAGGTGTCAACTCTCAACTGAGATTGTGCAGGAAGGGCAAGCTCGCTTTCATCACGTCGGGCTCCATCTCCAGGAAGAAGTTCTGGACTCCTCCGGTCTTTGCCGCAGCGAACGTCCTCTTCCAGTCGACCACGCCCTGGCCCAGCGGCACTTCCTTGCCCTCAGGCCCCGCCGCTGACCAGTCCGACAGATGGATGGAAAGAAAGCGGCCGGGGTACTTTTCGAAGTAGTCCGCCGCTTGGTAGCCGAGCCGCACCACCTCCACTTGGAACTGCATCTTCACTGCTTGCGGGTCGAACTCGCCCATCAGTTTGTCGTAGATCAGTTGCCCGTCGAGCTTCTGAAATTCGAAGTCGTGATTGTGAAAGCCGAGCTGGATCCCCGCCTGCCGCGTCTTCTCGCCGATCCGGTTCGCGTCGTCCACGGATCGCATCCAGTCGGCCATGGTAGCTCCCTTCGGCAGCCAGAACGTGGAAATGATCATCTGCTTCAGGCCCAGTTCCTTCGCGAAGGCCATTCGCTCGTCGAAATGGTCCTTCAACTCCGTGGGCCCAAAGTGGCAGCTTTCGCAGATCAAGCCTGCCGCGCGGATTCTCTCCCGCATTTCCGAGGCTTTCATGCTCGCGAGAGCCCCGAACCCGTAATGCTCGTAGCCCGGCGGCGAGCACATCTCGATGGTCTGGTACCCATCCGCCGCCAGCCGCCGCAGCGTCCCGTCGAAGTCCTTCGCGATCACATCGCGCACCTCCCAGCTTTGCAATCCGATCGGCAGCCCAAGCGGATCGGCTTGGAGGTCCGCCCCTCTTCGCGTCAGGTAACCGGCCGCCGCCAAGCCGGCCACACTCTTGCCCAAAAACCCTCTTCTGGAGATCGTCTTCACTCTGGATTCCCCTGTTCTGGACCGCGCCGTTTTCGTCCTCACTCTCGAACTGCTGCGTGCCCTCGGCCTGCCGGCGCGGGCCGGTTCGATCGCCAGCATCATACTGAAAAACTGATTTGGGAGCAAACGCCGTTGGTCTCAAATCAAGACACAAGAGTGAGAAGAGTCCACAGATCTCACAGATTGTACAGATTAGTACATCAGGGATCCGCAGCGTTCCAAACAGATCGTGCTCTGAGTCTTCGCTCTTTCTTCTGCGTAATCTGTGGAATCTGTGGATTCCTCCCACTTTATGTTGCGTACCCGTCTCAAAATCCAATCGCAGAATCCAACCATGCCCCACGGAATCGTCGACCGGCGAGCGCGAGTCGGGCACGAGGACTGTGGTAATCTGACCAAGCTGTCGCAGCAGCGTCGTTGAAAATGGTGAGAAATGGACCCAGTGAAACCGGCCGGCACCGAGACCATCACGGAGCCCATTATTGAGGCGCGTGGCGTCGCCAAGTTCTACGGTGAGCCGGGTGACGGCTGCATCAACGTGATCGCGCCCGCGGACTTTGTCGTCCGCGCCGGGCAGATTCTGGCGCTGCTCGGCCCCTCCGGTTGCGGCAAGTCCACGCTGCTGCGGATTCTGGCGGGTCTGGTTTCCCCGTCGGCGGGCCAGGTACTCTGGGACGGACGGCCGATCGACGGGCGCCCGCCAAGCGTTGCCGTGGTGTTTCAGAGCTTTGCTTTGTTTCCCTGGCTGACGGTGGTCGAGAACGTGGAGGCCCCGCTCCAGGCGGAGGGCTGGCCCCGCGTCATCCGGCGGAAGCGCGCCTTGAAGACGCTTCACATGGTGGGACTGAAAGGCTTTGAAAGCGCCTACCCGAAAGAACTCTCGGGCGGGATGAAGCAGCGCGTCGGCTTTGCTCGGGCGCTGGTGGTGGAGCCCGAGGTGCTGTTCATGGACGAGCCCTTTTCCGCCCTCGACGTGCTGACGGCGGAGAACCTGCGCGGTGAACTGCTGGACCTCTGGCAGGGCCAGAAGATTCCCACGCGGGCTATTTTTCTGGTCACGCACAACATTGAGGAAGCGATCGCCCTGGGAGACCGGGTGATGGTGCTGGGCGGCAATCCGGCCCGCGTGCGGACCGACTTCGACGTGCGCCTCAGCCATCCGCGCGACAGAAAATCGGAGCGCTTCCTGGAGCTGGTCGACTACGTTTACAAGGTGCTGACGACGCCGGACCAGGAGGCCGCGCCACCGGTGGGGGCCAAGCCGGAGGCCGCGACCGGACCCGCGCGCTACCCGATGCTGCCCCACCCGCGCCCCGGCGGCATCTCGGGGTTGCTGGAGATCCTGCACGACGGCGGCGACCGCGAGGACCTCTATCGCCTCGCCACCAATCTCAGCATGGAAGTCGACGACCTGCTTCCGATTGTGGACGCCGCAGTGTTGCTCGATTTCGCCCGGCTGCGCGAAGGCGAAATCGAGCTCACCGACCAGGGACGGCGCTTCGCAGAGGCGGATATCTTGGGCAAGAAAGCCCTCTTCCGCGAGGCGGCGCTCCAGCACGTTGCCCTGCTGCGTCAGATCCATCAGACGCTGCGGGCGAAGTCCGACCACGAGATTTCCGACAGTTTCTATCTCGACGTCCTGGAGAATCATTTCAGCCCGGAGGAGGCGCGGCGGCAACTCGATACCGCCATTCAGTGGGGCCGCTACGGCGGGATTCTCGACTACGATGCCGATCGCGGCCACCTCTTCCTGCCCCCAGACGCGTGACCGGGCGGACGGCCCTCTATGCCTGCATCTCCTGACAGCCTGCCGCTTCTCGAGGCTCGGCGCCTGGCACTGGCGGCGCAGGGCTTCGATCAGCCTCGCCCGCACGCGGTAACAGTGCGCCACGTCCGCGGCGTCATCCAACAGCTCGGCGTGGTGCAGCTCGACTTCGTCAACGTTCTCGTCCCCGCGCACTACCAGGTGTTTTTCTCGCGCCTTGGCCCCTATCGCCGCTCGCTTCTGCATGAGCTCGTTTACGCTCGCCAGACCCAGCCGGATCAGTCCCAGGCGGACGGGCGCCCCAAGCGCGGCCGGGGAAAGAGCGCGGGTGGGGACACCGCCGCTTCAGGTCCGCAAGGCGGGTACCCCGAGTTCACCGAGCAGTGGGCGCACGAAGCGTCGATCCTGCCGGTGGAAACCTGGCCGTTGCTGCGGCACCGCCGGGAGCAACACCGCCCGAGACCCTGGGGCTTTGAGAAGTTCATGGAGCAGCACCCGGACTACGTCGCTCGCGTGCTGGACGAGGTACGCGCCCGGGGTCCGCTCGCGGCCGAAGACTTGGACGAGCTGCCCGGGTTTGAGCACGCCCGGTTCGGGCGCATCCCGGGGGCGTGGCATGGCAGCGTGCAGAGGGCGGTGCTGGAGGCACACTTCGGCCGCGGCTTGCTGGCCGTGACGACGCGGCGCAGCAACTTCTCGCGTCTCTATGATCTCGCCGAGCGGGTGATTCCGCCCGCGCACTACTGCCGCGAGGTGGACCGCAAGGAAGCCGAGCGCACGCTGCTGCTCCAGGCGGCCGGCGCGCTCGGAGTTGGTACGGCCGGAGATTTGGCGGACTACTATCGCATTCGTGAGCCAGGAGGCGGCGGAACCGGGTNCGTGCGGGAGGCGCGCGCGCGCCTGGGCGAACTGGTGGCCGCCGGCGCGTTGCGCGAAGTGCGGGTGGAAGGCTGGCGCGAGCTTGCGTATCTCCACCCAGGCGCGCGGCCGTCGCGCGAGGCGAAGGCGTCGGCGCTGCTCTCGCCGTTCGACCCTTTGATCTGGTGCCGCGAGCGGGTAGCAAGACTCTTTGACTTCGACTATCGTGTCGAGATCTTTGTGCCACGCGAGAAACGCCGTTGGGGGTACTACGTGCTGCCGTTCCTCTTCGGCGAGCGCCTCGTGGCTCGCGTGGACCTGAAGGCCGATCGCGACGGGCGCCGGCTTATGGTGCTGGCGGCTTATCGCGAGCCGGACAAGAAGCCGTCGGCCGCAACTTTCCCGAGGGGCGAAATCGCCACGGCCCTCGTTCGCGAGCTGCGGGCGATGGCGGGCTGGCTCGACCTCGAATCGGTGGTGGTGGAACGCCGCGGCGACTTCGCCCTTGAGCTTGCTCGAGCCTGCACGCGTCAGTGACGGACTCTCGAATTCGCCGCTATGCTGAAATGGGAGCGAAAACGGACTTGGTCGGCCCGGTTGACGGATGTCGCGATCCTCACCGCCGGGCTGGCACTGCTCTACGGCCTGGTGACGATGTCCGGGATGTGGCTGGGCCCCTACCACCCGGCGGTGGAGATTTCCCTCGGCCCCTCGGCCTTGCCGGCCTATGCCGCCTATTCTCTCTTTCGCGTTGCCGTAGCTTACTTGCTGAGCCTGCTCTTTGCGGTGGCCTACGGCTGGTTGGCGTCGCGCTCTCCCCGGGCCGAGCAGCTCATGATCCCCCTGCTCGACGTTTTGCAGTCGATCCCGGTGCTGAGTTTTCTCCCCGCGGTGATGCTGGCGATGGTCGGCCTGTTTCCGCATCACGAGGTGGGGGTGGAGCTGGGAGTGATCCTGCTCATTTTCACCGGTCAGACCTGGAACATCGCCTTCAGCTTCTACTCCTCGGTCAAAAGCATCCCGCGGGAGCTGGGCGAAGTGGCGGGCCTTTACCGCTTCAGCGCCTGGCAGCGCTTTTTGCAACTCGAGCTGCCCTACGCCGCCATCGGCCTGGTGTGGAACTCGATGATGTCGGTGGCGGGGGGATGGTTCTTCCTGATGGCGTGCGAAATGTTCGTGCTGGGCCAGCGCGATTTCCGCGTGCCCGGACTGGGCTCCTACCTTCAGACGGCGGCGAGCGCCGGCGACACGCGCGCCATCTTGTGGGGCCTGGCAACCATGGTGGGCGTGATTATTCTGCTCGATCAGCTCATCTGGCGTCCGCTGACGGCCTGGTCCGGCAAGTTCAGGTTCGAGCAACTCGAGTCCACCACCGACTCGCGGTCTTTTTGGCTGGACTTCGTGCGCCAGTCGCGCACCTTGCGGAAACTCCGGAAGGCGACCTTCGATCCGCTGCTGGAGCGCGTCACCCTGTTTCTTGCCCGTCGAGCGCGCGCCGGCGCCGGGCACGGTGTTCCGACAGCGTGGAAGGTTTGGGTGATGCGTGCGGCGGCGGCCGTTGCGGTGGTCGCGATCGGGCTGGGTGCGGTGCGGGCCGTGGGAATGATGACCGGCCTCAACGGCCAAGAGATCAAGGAGTTGTTGCGCGGCGCAGGCTGGACCTTTGTGCGCGTCAACACGGCGCTGTTGCTGGGAGCCCTCTGGACCATTCCGGCCGGGGTGGCCATCGGGCTTCATCCGCGGCTGGCGCGAATCGCCCAACCGCTGGCCCAGATCGCCGCCTCCGTGCCGGCTACGGCGCTGTTTCCGGTGGTCTTGCTGGTCCTGATCCGGGCCGGGGGAGGAATGCAGTTGGCCTCCATCCTCCTGATCCTGCTCGGCACCCAGTGGTACCTGTTGTTTAACGTGATCGCCGGCGCTTCGTCGATCCCCACCGACTTGAAGGAGGCCGCGTCGGTCTTCAAGTTCGGGACGTTGGAGCGCTGGCGGAACCTGATCTTGCCCGGCATCTTTCCTTACCTCATCACCGGATTCGTCACCGCCTCGGGCGGCGCGTGGAACGCCAGCATCGTGGCGGAGTACTTTCAGTTCAAGGGGAAGATTCTCTCGATTCAGGGCCTGGGGGCGACCATCAACAAGGCGACCGACAGCGGGAACTTCGATCTTCTGTTGGCCGCCACCATGGTGATGGCGTTGATCGTGGTCACCGTCAATCGCCTGCTCTGGAGACGGCTCTACCGTTTGGCGGAGCGCCGCTTCCGCATCGAGGCGTGATTCCCGGGACAGAAGCCAGTAGGCAGTCGGCAGTAGGCGGAGATGAGGCCGGGCAACGCCCAGCACTGATTCAGGGAGCACCGGACAGGGAACTGGGGACAGAAGGCACCTAGCAGCCGGCAGTAGGCGGAAGGCGGGCTCACCCGATGCGCCACTGAGCCACAGAGTCGTGGAATCGAACCATTGAGCCATGGACTTTGCAAAAACCTCTCGCGAAAAGCCCTCATTTCCTGCGAGAGGAGAATGAGAAGAACATGAAGAATGTCGTTTGTTTCACGAACGTTGCACATTTTTCTCTGTACCTCTGCGTCTCTGCGTTTGAAGCTCTTTCGCAATTTTACACAGCGGCTAAATGGTCACTACTTGACCTTCACGTTGGGCTCGACCGACATCCCTGGCCGCAACAAATGCTGCGGATCTTGACCTTTTTCAAACAAGATCTTCACCGGAATTCGTTGCACCACCTTGACATAATTCCCCGTTGCATTTTCCGGCGGCAGGAGGCTGTAGCGCGCCCCACTGGCGCCCGCGATGCTGTCGATGTGCCCGTCGTATTCACGATCGTAAGTGTCGACGAGAACCTTCACCGGCTGGCCAGGCCGCATATAAGTCAATTGGGTTTCTTTGAAGTTGGCGGTCACCCAAATATTCTGACTGTCCAAGGGGACGATGGTCATTAGCTGCTGACCCGGTGAGACGTTCTGGCCTGGCTGGACCGATCTTTGCCCCACGATGCCGCTCACCGGCGCCACGACCGTCGTGTACTGCAAGTTTAGTTGGGCTTGCTCGAGGGCCGCGCTGGCGCGTTGGGTCTCCGCCTGCGCTGCTTGAGCGCGGGACCGCTGCACGGAAATTTGCTGAGGCCGGGTCTGAGCGTATTGCAGGCCCGCCTGGGCTTGCGCAACCCTGGCGCGTGCCTGCGTGACGGCCTGTTCCGCGGCGGCGGCTGACGCCCGGGCGGCTTCCACGACCGCGGCCGTAGCTTTCTGCGAGTCCACAGCCTGCGTGTACCGCTGCTGCGGGATCTCGTCCTTGGCCGCAAGCGGCTTGTACCTGTTAACGTCGTCCTGAGCGTTCAGATCATTGGCTTCGGCCTGGCGCAGCGAAGCCTGTGCGGCGTCAAACTGGCGCCGGGCGGCAACCAGCCCGGCTTTGGCGTTCTCCACATCGGATTCAGCACTGGAGAGTTGACTCGAAGTGTTTACGGTAGTGAGGGGAACATTGGTCAGGAGGGCGGCGGCGCCGGCTTGGTCGTTGGCCAGAGTCGCCTTGGCGTTCGCAAGGGCGACCTCGTAGTCTTTGGGGTCAAATTGCACCAGCACGGTGCCGGCCTCGACGTACTGGTTGTCATCCACCCTAACGCGAGTGACGTAGCCCGTAACCCGGGAACTGACCGGATAGATATAGCCGTCGATCTCAGCGTCGTCCGTGGATTCCCACGCGGTAAAGTGGCGATACAACGGAACCGCAACCACGATAAGGGCGAGGCCGAGCAAGGCTAAGAGGATTTTCCCGCGGAGCTTCCGGCGCCGCGCCGGGGGCCGGCTTGGGCTCAATGTGGTAACGCTCGATTTCGGTTCGCCGAGACTTTCCGATTCCGGGGTTTGTGTCGTTGTGCCTGCCATAGTTACTTTCCTCCCAGATATTGCAGGGCCGATTGCTCGGCAACGCCGATGGCCTGCGCGAGAGAAATTTTCGCCAGGTTAAAAGCATAGAGACTGGCGATGTAGGACTGGTTCGCCGAGGCCACGGACTCTTGTGCCTGGACGATCTCGAGATTATCGGCAACTCCCGCCCGGAACCGGTCCTGTGCCTGGGCCAGCGTCTGGTTGGCGAGGTCGATGTTACTCTCGGCCACGCTGACAAGTTCGGATGAAGACTTGAGGTTGAAGAAGGCCGTGCGCACCTGGTCGTCGATCTGGCCCCCCAGGTCGGCGAGCTCTGCCTTGCGCTGCTGGAGTGCCGAGCCTGCCTGCAACTTATCTGCCCGCACCTTGCTCCCTTGGAAGATGGGAACGTTCAAGGTGACGGCGAAACCGAGCGTCCCATGCGAGGTGCCGAAGTTCGGACTGCCGATGTCCCCGTAGTTCGTGCCCGTTGACAACGAGGGGTAGTTTTCCGCGGCGACGGCCTGACAGGCCAGCTCCGCCGCGCGCACCTGCGCCTTGGCGCTGAGATAATCAGGCCGTGTTGAGTAGGCTTGCTGGAGCGCCTGCTCCCGGGTAATACCATCCAGTGCCGCATAAGGAAGCGAGTCGGCCAACCGGAACTCCTGGCCGGTGGGTAGTCCAATCACCCGCGCGAGCGTGAGTTTATCAATCGCCGCTTGGTTTTCCGCGGCGATCAGTCGCTGCTGCTGCGTCTGGAACTCTACTCGGGCGCGCAGCAAATCGATGCTGGCGATCAGTCCATGCTTATTCAGATCCACATCATTCTGGACAAGTGTCTGGGCCGTCTTCACCTGGGCGCGGACGGATTCCACCGTCGCCATATCCGATATCACCAAAAGATAGGAGTTGCCGGTGGTGAACACCACCAGATTGCGGTCGCTCTTATACGTATATTGTGACGCCTTCTCGCCCTCGGACGCCGACTTCCAATTCTTGATATCGGACCAATTGAAGATTTCCTGAGACAGATAAGCGCGGGCATCCGCGACGTCGAAGGGTCCCACCACTGTCGGGAGGCGGACGCCGGGAAAATGAAAGTTGAAGCCTTGGGCGGGGAGATCGATCTGTTGAACTGCGCCACTGAGGCGTGCCGAAAGGTTGGGCAGCAAGGCGTTCAAACTGCGTAGGCGCATGGCGTGCGCCGCGCGGGTGTTCTGGCTGCTCTCAATCCCGCCGAGGTTGTACTTCAGCGCACGCTGGAACGCTTCCTGGAGAGAAAGGTCGAGGGCCGTTGCCGTGGCTTGGCCCGCGGGGGCGCTCCCGAGAAACGGGTCGCGCGCTTGTCCCGCGCTCGACCGCGGAGATACCAGGAGGAAGGCCACGAGGGCAGAAATGGAACATAGTCGATATCGAGCCCGTTGATGACCAAACATCACGCCTCCTCGCCGAGACGCAGCCTGCCGGTTACGCCCGCTGCGGCCGATACCGCGCCACGGCATCGAGAATGATCTCGACCGCCACTTCATCGCCCATGCCGGAATTAACCATCAAGTGGAAACAATGCCTGCCGGGCCACTCGACGTGGAAATACTGCTTGATGAAATCCGCGCGGTCACGGTCTACAGTCTCCGCCAGTTCCACCGCTTCCTGCTCGCTTTTGCCTCTGGACTGTAGACGGCGGACCTTTTCCTGAAAGGGGGCGTAGATGAAAACGTGAAAGGCGTCGGGGCGACTGCAGAGATAGTAAGCTGATCCTCGCCCCACGATCACGCAGTTGCCGGCCTCGGCGATCTCCGGCACGATCCTTTGCGCCACCTGGCGAACGCAATCGGTATCCACCATCTTCAACCGCGGAGCGTTCAAGCTCCCCTCATGACTGCCTCGCATGAAAGCCTTGAGGAGCCGGTAGTACGCCGGGTCTCTTCGCTCCTCATGCTCCTCCACGGAGCGGCAATCGCAATCCATCCGCCGCGCTATCTCGTCGGTGAGCAACTGGTCCCAGAGCTTCCAACCCAGGCGGGTCGCCAACTTCTCCGCGATCACGCCGCCTCCGCTGCCGTACTCACGCTCAACGGTGATGATTCGAACCATCTTGATTCCTCTCAGATAGTCGTCAGTTCTCAGTCGTCAGTTCTCAGTAGCTCTCAGCCATCAGCGGTCAGCTATCAGACAAGACAAACCGACTTTCTTGCTGATAGCTGATGGCTGAAAGCTGAGAGCTGATGACTTCTAGCCAACGGCCACCTCGCCGCCCCCGCCCGGCTCATTCTTCCTGAGCGCGAAAGAAAACATAAACATAATCGCTGCTCCCACGGCCAGAACCCAGAAAGTATCGATGTAAGCGAGGGTCGTCGCCTGACCGAGCAACGCCCGATAGATCCGCCCGTAGGCCTGACTCGAGGCGCGCGACGCTTCCAAGCCTGAGACGGCCAGGCGCGCCGCCAGAGCCTGGGCCGCCAGCGTAAAGGAGGGCTGTCCCCGGCTGGCGTGCGCCACCAAGTACACCTGGTGGAATTGCGCCCGGCGCGCAATAAGGGTGGTTACCATCGACGTTCCGATGCTGCTTCCGATGTTTCTCATGAAGTTGACCAGCCCGGCAATGCTGTTGCTCTTCTCCGTCGGCATTCCGACGTATGAGGACAAGTTGATGGGAACGAACAAGAAAGCCAGGCCGAATACCTGCACCACACGCAGCATGCTGGCCGCCCGAAAGCTGATATCGAGGTCAAGATGCTGGGTGGTGTAGTACATGGAAATGGAAAGCGCAAGCCAGCCAAAGGCGATGATGTAGCGAGCCTGGATTTTGGACACGAGCACCCCAACCACGGGCATCAGAAACAGCAGCAGCAGGCCGCCGCCGGATAGCACCAGGCCTGCCGAGGCGGCCGTATAACCCATGAGTGTCTGAAGGAACTGGGGCATCATAACCAGGCTGGAGAAAAGCATGATCCCCAGTATGAACATCATCGCGTTGGCGCCCAGGAAGTTCAAATTCTTGAAGAGGCGCACTTCGACAATGGGGTCTTTGTAAAACCATTCCCAGATGACGAGCGTCACGAGGCCTACGGCGGCAACGACGGCGAGGGTGAGAATGAAGTGCGACCCGAACCAGTCGTCTTCCTGACCTTTGTCGAGCATCACTTGAAGGGCTCCCACGCCGAGCGTGAGCAGGGCCACGCCGATGTAGTCGATTTTGACCCCAGCACCCGCGGCGTGCTTCGCCCAGGGCGGATCCTCCACCAGGCGATACACCAGGAATAACGCCGCAATTCCCACCGGCAGGTTGATGAAGAAAATCCAGCGCCAGGTATAGTTGTCGGTAATCCAACCGCCGAGAGTCGGTCCCACCGTCGGCGCTATGATGGTGGTAATGCCATAAAGCGCGAACGCCACGCCACGCAGCCGGGGCGGAAATGTGTCGGCCAGGATGGCCTGCGCCATGGGCTGTAGTCCGCCTCCGCCCGCGCCTTGCAGCACGCGGAAGAGAATGATCGCCGCAAGGCTGGGGGCGATCCCGCACAGCAGGGAACTCAGAGTGAAAATCACGAGACACAGCATGAAGAATCGTTTGCGACCGAGCACGGTGGCGAACCATCCGCTGATGGGCAGCACGATGGCATTCGAAACCAGATAAGAAGTGAGGACCCACGTGCTCTCGTCGTTGCTCGCCCCAAGGTTGCCCGCCATGTAAGGGAGAGCGACATTGGCGATGCTCGTATCGAGAACCTCCATGAAGGCCGCCATGGCGACCACCACCGCAATCAACCAAGGATTTGCCTTGGGCCGCCAAGGTTCGGCGGCCAGGGCAGGCGGGACCTCCCTACCTGCGGGAATCTCGGGTCGAGAGTTGACGGGGCCATCGGTTTGGTCTGCCATATTCTCGTGCGTCCACTTGGACGTTCATCGAGATTGATGGTGCCTTGATCTGGCCTGGAAGCGCAGGATCAAATGAGACTACGAGAACGGCCCAATCATGACGTCGCCCATGCAAAACTATCCGCAGTTCTCGCCCGGCTCAAGAGATCGAAGAATTGGATGCTTGGCCTTTGGAAAGTGCTTCGCGGCGTGTTTGTTTTTCGAGGAGTCGCAGCAGTCTGACGTGACCACAAATCGTGCGGAGCCCGAAGCGGGTAGCGGGTAGCCACGGCCAGCGCAGTTCTGACCGTGGCTACCCGCTGAGACTTCTTCAATAAATCCGATTCACTCCTCGCGCAGCAGCCTCATGGGATCAATCGACAGCGCGCGCTGTGCCGGAATCCACGTAGCCAGTAACCCCAGCAGCGCCATAGCCAGGACAACACCAGCCAATACCAGCGGATCGCGGGGAGTCGCCTGATACACGATGAAGGCCAGCACCCGGCTCGCCAGAATTCCCAGGAGCAATCCTGCCGCAGAACCAAAAGCGAGCAATTTGAAGGCCCGTCCCAACGCTGCTTGTAGCACTTCCCTACGCGGCGCGCCGAGGGCGATACGAATTCCCAACTCCCGCAGCCGCTTGCTGACCGAGTACGCAGCCAATCCAAAGATGCCCGTTACGGACAGCATGGCGCCCATCGCGCCCAACACACCCAGCGCCACCGTCGCCACACGCGAAGCAAACAAAGCTCCGTCCAGTTCCTTGGTCCACGCTTGGATGTCAAAAGGCAGGCCAGCATCCAGATCCCGCAGTGTACTCCTTATGGCTGCCGCGAGTCGCTCCGGATCGCGGTCCGAGCGCACCACGAGGGATGTCCAGTTGGAGGGCGTTTGCAGGAAGGGAAGAAACATCGTCGGCTGCGGATCTTCGGCGAGGTTCAAATATTTTCCGTCTTCGACGATACCCACCACTTGGATGCGCGTTCCATCCGGAGTCTTGTAATACCTGCCCACCGCGTTGGTTATCGAGCCGAAGATCTTGCTTGCGAACTCCCGATTCACTACGGCTACGCGCGGCGAGTTTTTGTCGTCGTGCCATGAGAAAGTCCTGCCCGCCAACAAAGCTGTGCCGGCCGCATGGAAGTATTCGGGAGATATGGTGTACTTAAAGGCTTCAGCAGCGACATTCGATGGGCTCAGATCGGCCGTTTTGTCAGTAAATACATTCGAGCTTTCCACGGCCGTACTTAATGGCGGGTAATTGATTAATCCCACGGACTGGAGGCCGGGAATCGTCTCCAGAGCATCGATCATGCGCCTTTGCATGATGGGCACTCTGTCGCCGCTGTAGCCGGCCATACTCAAGACGGTATTTACCAGCATGGCGTTCCGCGGCTCAAAGCCGAAATTGCCGTGCAGCGAGCGCACCAGTCCACGCACGGCGACCAACGAAGAAGTGACCAGCAACGCACAGATCCCAATTTGCACGACAAGCAAAAGATCTCGGACCGTAACCCGCCGCCCAATTCTGCCGGTCGATCCCGACTTGATGATCTCATACGGATCAGTGCGGAGGATCTGCCTCACCGGGACCGCGCCAAAAAGGAAGCCACTGATTAAAGCCAACAGCAAAGCCACCAAATAAACATTTGCGTCCGGGTTCACGGGCACATGCAGGCTGGGAAATTGGGGAACTGGCCGCCACGCGCTTAGGTCGCGCAACAGCGCCACGCTGCCCAAGAGTCCGGCAGCGCCTCCGACGAGTGAAATCAGCACGGCTTCGGTAAATACCTGCCGCAGAATGCGTAGGCGGCTCGATCCCAGCGCGAGCCGCAGAGCAACTTCCCGGGAGCGATCGGCGGCGCGTGCGGCAAACAGGCTGCCCAGATTGGCGCAGGCGGCCAGCAGAATCAACCCCGCCAGCAGCATCAATCCCGTAAGGAATGCCCGCGCCGGACGGCCAAGGACGTCGCCGAGAAGACCCGGCCGCGCCAAAGTAAAGGTCATTTTGCCATCGTCTTTGGGGTAGCTCTTCTCCAGATCGGAGCCAACGGAGTTCAGATCGGCCACCGCCTGTGCCGGAGTGACCCCCGCCTTCAGATGTCCCAACACCATCAAAATGCCGCGGCTTCCGCGCGCGTTCAGGATACTCGACCCCTCCACCTGTTCCTGGTTGACCATCGGCGCCCAGAAATCGGGAGAGTAGAACAATAAGGTCCCGTGAAACCCAGGCGGGGCAACACCGACGATGGTGAAAGGATGCTTGTTGAGCTGAATAGTGCGGCCCAGTACGCCACGATCATCCTGAAAATGGCTGTGCCAATACGCGTAGGTGAGCACGATATACGGAGCGCTGTTCGGGCCCTGCTCATCGGAGCCGTGGAAGAAGCGGCCAAGATAAGGCTGAATGCCCAAGGCGTCGAAGTAGTTCCCGGTCACTTCATAGCCCCAGGCCTTGGATGGATCTTTGCCCGTATCCAGCCCTACCGCCGTGGGGTTAAACGCTGCCAGGCCGTCGAAGCTGCGGTTGCGATCGCGCAGGTCGAGATAGTCGGGGTACGACTGCCACAGGGACTTATCGCTCCCGCGCTCGATTGCGTATAGGCTCTCGGCCTGAGGCACATTCAGCGGGCGCAGGATCAGCGCATTCAATACGCCGAAAACCACGGCGTTAGCGCCGATTGCCAATGCCAGTGTCAGAACGGCGGCGATAACGAATCCGGGAGACTTCCGCAGCACGCGAATGCTGAAGCGCACATCCTGCACAAGAGTCCCCATAAAATTGCCGCCGCGTCCTTCGCGGGATTCTGCCTCGGCACGATCCAGGCCGGAAGGCTCAAGATCATCAGCGCGGTGCTGTTTCTGTGAGCGAAGCTTCTCCTCCACCTCGGGGTTCATCTGGGAGCGCTGGAAGAGAGTGGCGATGCGGAAGCGTAGCAAATCGACGACTTTCATATGTCCTCCGTTCCAACTAGGTATACGAGGGAGAGTTGAAAAAAGACGCACGGCAGGCGGAGGGTATAGGCGAAAAAGCGCGGGCTCCGAGAGCGGCAAATGGATCGAGGCGTGAACCCGACCGAGTCGAGCAAGCCGGCTAGTGTGCTGTAACAGCTAATCCTCGACAATGGCTAGCGCTTAAGCACACCCTCGCCCCTGAGAAGAATTGATCCCGCCTGGCGGGACAGATTGACGATTGGAAGAGACACGCTCATTAATGACTGTGGATGGCCCTTTGGGCCGTGTGGCTTGCCTACTCTTCTCTTTCAATCGGCAATCGTCAATCTGCAATCGTCAATTCTCTGTTCCAGATTTGGGTGGCACGGACGTTGTAAAGAATTGAGCGTTACGGCACACCAGCGTCCTCTGGCGGGCCGGCGGGAGAGAGGCGGTGGATCGGCGTTTGGGTTAGTGCGTCTGTCTTGCGCCCTGGCAAGCTTTTCGAAGCCTCAGGACGACCAATGCCAGGGCTGTACACAGCAGCAGGAGAGAGGAAGGCTCGGGCGTTGGATCGAACAAAGGCGTCGCGGTGCCCGTAAAACCGCCGTTGAGATTATTGAATACGAGCGAATTTCCATCGACCCAGCCAGCGCCCGAAATACTGCCGACTCCAGCAACGTCGAACTCGAAGACCTCGTTCATGCCGGAGGAGCCCACCAACCATCCATCCTGGTAACCCGTGAAATCACCGGTGATCGTGGCATCGACTTGATAGCTCGTAGTGCCAGTTGGCATAACGAACGGCGTAGTGGTAAAACTGAGACAGCCCTCGAGGTAGTTCACCGTCGTTCCGTCGAAGGAAGCCCAACCGTACCCAGGCCATGAACCAGGGGCAAAGTAGAAGTCCCACGATAGGTCACAGGGCGAACCTTCCTGGCAAACGGGGCCGGAGCCGGTAGCGTCCGAAGTGGTTGAGTTGAGGTTGATCGAGGATCCCCAGACGGAAACCCCATAGCTGTTGCCGGCCAGGAAGCTTGTCGAGCCGGTAACAGGAATGCCACTGGCCCGCACCCCCACGCTGCCCGAGAGGACAAAAACCACGAAAAGGACCGAACCGAACAACCGCGCCGCTCGATGCACGACGGGCGTGTTCGACGCTCTATAGAGCCCTTGCTTAGCTTCTCTCATGACCACGCCTCCTCGAAGCCAAAGGTTGGGAGCTCCCTTCTCTTCTCTAGCGAGCCTCGCCTTCTGGAGCCAACTATAAGAAGTTTTTAATGTTGAATCAGTGACCAAAGGTACTGGCCGATGTGACGCAAATCACTTGTTATCTGATAGATAACGTCAGAGTGTATGTTAATAAGATTGAGTACTAATAATGAATATTGGAGCCTCACTTTTCCGGCTGGAGAAACAAGTGGGTGCCTCACTTTGAGCTGCATAAGCGTCCGGGCGGCTCCCCGTAACCTGTCTCCCACTCCAACGACCGTCACCGACGGCGCCGGGCCGCGTTCGGGGGCGCGCGATTCACTGTGGCTCATGCGCCGACTGAAAATCCATAACACCACGGTACTGGTACTGGCCCCAGCACGCCATCCGAAAGCGGACAGCAAGGCGGTTATGCAGTTTGAAATGGATTCGCAGCTTGGCTGACGAACCAAAGTGGCCAATCGAGGAAATAGGGGGTTGCGGGTTCGGTCTTCCGGGCATGTTTGTTAACTGGCACAAGTATGCCGCTGGGGAAGACACCAAGCAGCAAAGCCAGCAGGGCTGGTCCGCGCCTGATCCCTGGAATTAGTCCTTCTTACCGTGCTAGTATGCGGGAGATGGCTATCGTGGCGTTTGACCGCATTACCGTCAATCCGGGCCAGTGCGACGGCAAGCCGTGCATCCGCGGCCTCCGCATTCCCGTCCACCTGATTCTTCGCTTCTTATCGAACGGCAGAACGCCCGCAGAGATTATCGCGGACTATCCCGAGCTTTACCCGGCCGACATCCAACAGTCCATGGAATATGCAGCGTGGCTGGCGAGTGAGAAACGGTAATACAGCTTCGGTGGAGTTAGTTGGGAACCTACTGTAGCCTATCGTGAGCCACTAGCCGAAGCCCGGCCAGCTTTTGAAAGGGGGAAAAGTCCCGATCCCGTGTCACCAGCCCCACATGATGGTCAAGGCAGCTTTGCGCGATCAGCGAATCAGCGAGCTTAGGGCGAAAGCGGTGCCCCATCAGCCGGGCGCGCAGTCTTCCGACCCGCTCCCAGTATCCCGGCGTGATCTCCAACTGAGGGATATCCAGAACTGACTCTTCGATGGGAGGCGTGATTCCTGGATCGCTAAGCAGCTCAGCCACGGACGCCGGAGCAAGCACCAGGGTCCCGTCAATAAGGGCGTTTCGAACCACTTCCACGTCGCGGCCCTGCTCGCCTTTCAATAAGGCAACGACGGAACTGGTATCGGCGCAGATCATTCCTCCCCCCGCATCTCCTGCCAGGTCAGACTGAATTTTACCTTTCCTTGCAAGTCCAGGAGTCGATCATAGGCTCGCCGCGCCGCCAGCAGCTTCAACCCCATCCTTACCGTCGGGGTCGCGCCCGCCCGGGTGGCTGCCGTTGCCTTTCGCAGGAGATCTTCGGGAACGAGAATAGTGAGCTTCTTCATGCGATCCTTAGCCATGGCTTCATGATGCCTCCTCGGATGCCGTATGTCAATACGGCAAGCCAGGCAGCCAGGCCCGGGCGGCGGGAATTGCCGCGGATCAGAGCGGATAGATCGAGTCCCCGCTGACGCGCCACCCCCTCAGAGTGAAGGGGGGCGGTGTCCCCCCGAACGGTTGCTTTCGTCACAAGCTTGGCGCCGTTCAGAGTTTCCAGTCGGTGGTCAGCCGAAGGGAGTTGCCGCGAATTTCGCCCAGGGTCTGGGCGAAGTTGTAGTAAGTGTAGCCCAGGCCGAGGGTAAGGCGAGGCGAAGTGCGGAGGGTGAAGACGGGGCTGAGATTGAATGCTCGCTGGAAGCGCCCGGCCTGCCCCGTCTGCTGGGCGCCGAAGCCGCCGGAGAGGTCGTAGCCAAGGGGCCCCTGGAGTTTGCCGAAGAAGCGCGCCGTGGCCAAGTGGCGCTGATAGAAGGCCGGGTCGAAAAATCCGAGGTAGGTCTGGCCTCCGGGATTGACGAACTGCGTTTCCAGGCCCGAGTATCCGGCGTCGGCGGAAAACCGCCGGGATCGTATGAGGCTTTGCGAAAACGTGATCGCTCCGCCCGAGTAGGGCAGGCGATCGGCCCGGACTGACGTCACAGTTTGAGGGTTGATGAACTTGATGTGCGTGTACTCTTCCGAACCATCAACCCCGCGGAAGTATTCAAGGCGCAGTTCGGTGCGCCGTCTCAACCGGAAGCTCACGTCCGCGTCGTACCGCTGCTCGATGACGCCCAGCCGCACGGAAGCAGGCGTGCAGACGATGGCGGCGCGGGTCCAGTTGAAATCGGCGCTGACCTTCGGTGTCAGAATGGCGCTTGCGCCCGCCAAGCCGATCGGCCTCACGCCTGCGCCGGCGATGGCCTCCGGCTGTCCGGGAATGTTGACGTTGCCGCCGGGCCCAAAGCGAACCAGGCCAACCCCGGTACGCACGGTGAAGCGCCGGGAAACGCTGGTGGTCTGCCGGTAAAGGAACTGGCTCGGCGCCGCCGCCCCCCGGATTGCGCCCGAGGGACTCTGCGACGGAACGTCGGCGAACGAGAACGTGGAGTCAGTCCGCCGGAGCATCTTGAATCCGAAGTCGGTTCCATAAGCTAACGTCGTGAGGGATTCGCCCGACCCGCTCTCGTGCGCGTAGGCGGCCGACGTGTGCAAGGTCGATGCCGATTCGTCTCGCAGGCTGATCTCGAGCGCGCTGGCTTCAGGATCGCTTGGGCTGACTTGTTCGGACTGCTTCACCCGCGCCATGGCCGCCTTGCGATCGCCACGGGCGCGATCGATACGGGCCAGCAAGAGCAGCGCGTCGACGTTCTGCGGCTGATCCTGCCGTAGCGTGCCGGCGGCCTCGTACGCCTTGTCGAGGCGGCCGAGATAGTACCAAGCTTGGGCCTCACCGAGCAGCGCCTCCGGATCGTGCGGAGCCTTCTCTAGAATGGCCGCGAACTGCTGCCGCGCTTTCTCGGTGTGGCCCTCCTTCAACTCGATCTGCGCGCTGAGCCGGCGGGCGTCGCGATTCTCCGGGTCCTCTGAGAGCAACCGCGTCACTGCCGCGCCCGCGGAGCGATCGTAGTGCAAGCGAAAGTCGAGCCTCGCAACTTCAAGCAGCACGGCCTCCAAGGGATGGGTATCCGCCAAGCGCTGGTAGGCGCGCAGCGCGTCCTCCAGCCGGCCGGACCATGTCGACACACCTGCCAGGCCTTCAAGAAAGTCCGCATCGCGAGGAGCGCTCCGCAAGAGTTCCTGATAGAGCGCGATGGAGGCGTCATACTGTCGAGACCAGGCCAGCGTTCGCGCCAGTTGGAATTTCGCGCTGGCATCGCTCGGGTCGATGGCCAGCGACTGCCGGTAGGTTCTGATGGCAGCGGGAAAATCCTTCGACTCGATTTCAGCGCGGCCGAGCTCCAGGAGCGCCGCCCGGTCGCGGGAATCGTCCGCCACGCGATTCCGATAGTAAGTGAGCCGCTCTTCCGGTGGGGCGCTGGGCGCCGGTCTCAACGCGGCGGCGCGTGCCTCGGTCTCAGCGCGTGCGATGCCCGCCAGTGCCGCCATGTTCTCCGCGTCGCTCGGACTCTCCCGTTGCAAAAGCTCGAAGATGGTCCGTGCCTCGGCGAATCGAGCGCTATGGTAGAGCACAAAAGCTTTGCCCTGAAGCGCGTCGTAGTGGGCAGGCGACGCTGCCAGGACTTCATCGTAGCGCAGCAGGGCTTCAAGGTTGTTGCCGGTGGCGGCAAGCGCACGGGCCAGACCCAGCCGGGCGTCGTCGTTCTCCGGCTCCAACCGGAGCGCCTCACGCAGCAGATCAATGGCTTCTCCGCTGCGCTGCTCGCGCACCAGAAGGCTTCCCAATTCGATGCGAGGGGTAACCTCGCCGGGCTGGCTGACGATCGTGCGAAGGTACCGCGCGATCGCTTCTCCATCCTGCCGGCAAAGAACGAGGGAGCGCGCGAGTTGCAATTCGAGGGCCGGATCTCCGGGCAAAGACTGGAGGGCGCGCCGATGGTCGGCAATCTCCTGCTGGCAAGGTGCGGCGGCGCTCCCGGCGGCTGGGGTGGTCTCTTGGGAGCCCGAGGCGCGCGCCGGACGCACGCTGGGCACGACAGCGCCCAGCGCCACCATCGACGCCAAGAACGTTCGTCGAATCCGATGTCCCTGGTTGGCTAATCTAGATTGCTTCACGGCCATCCCCACTTCCGACGGCCCCCACATGTACGACGCGCTCCCACCGGCGGAATCCTGTGAGGAACTGCACCACCCCTTGAAGGCGATAAAACACCATCAATTGGCGGTAACCCACGTTCTCGAGTAACGCGTATTTGAGCAACGTCGCGAAGTCGCGAAACGTCGGGTAGCGCCGATAGGTAAGCTCTTCCAAAACGACCGCGCCTGTAGTGAGGAACGCGGCATAGGTGAGGCCCAACGCCAGGAACGAGAGGTACAGGACCGGCGGAGCAAGCTTGAACGCGAACGCCAGCGGCACCAGCAGGTAGCCGAGAGGCTCCACCACGGCGCCCAGTGCTTCTACATAAACGTGAAAGGGGAAAGCGAGCAGACCCAAGGCGCCATAACGGCCATTGAACATCATGTCCCGGTTTTTCCACAACGTCTGGCAAAGCCCCACCTGCCAGCGGCGCCGCTGGCGGCCCAGCATGAGTGCGGAGGAAGGGCACTCGGTCCAGCAAACGGGGTCGGGGGTGAACGACATGCGAAGGCGCCGCTTGTTCTCCAGCGCCCAACGGTGGAGGCGGGCGATAAGTTCCAGATCCTCGGTCACCGTGTCGCTGCTGAACCCGCCCACCTCCGCCACCGTCCCGCGATGAAACACCGCGAAGGCGCCGGAAACAATCATGGTCGCTCCCAGCAGGTCCCACCCGGTGCGCCCGAAGAGAAACGTGCGCAAGTACTCCACCACCTGGAAGCGCTCGATCGGTTTCGGCGGCAGGGCGACCGTCGCCACCCGGCCGTGGCGCACCTCGCAGCCGTTCAGGATGCGGACGATGCCGCCGCTGGCCACCGTATCGTCGGGCGCGCGGACAACGCTCTGCATGAGCCGCAACAAGGCGTCCGGCTCCAGCACGCTATCGGCGTCGAGCGTGCAGAAGTAAGGAGTACGGCACAAGTTGATGCCGGCGTTCAGCGCGTCGGCCTTCCCGCCGTGCTCCTTGCTGACCACCAGTAAGTTGGAGACTTGGAGGCTGCGGTAGAACCCTTCGATCTTGCCTGTGCGAAGCTGCGCCCGGTAGATCAATCGGATGGCTTCCAGGTCGAATGCCGCGATCAGCCGCGCCAGGGTGCCATCGCTGGACCCGTCGTCCACCACCATCACTTCCAATTGCGGATAATCCGTCTTCAAAATGGCGCGCAGCGATTCCACGATCACGTTCCTCTCGTTCCACGCCGGCACAATAACGGTGACCGGAGGCGCCGCTTGGGAGTGACGTAGCGCCTCCAGGGCCTGAAACGGCAGCTCGCGGCTGCGCAGCCACACCCTCACCAGCGATATGCCCATCAGCAAGCTGTAGACGCCGTTGCCTGCCAGAAAGTAAGAGATGATGACGAGGTTCAATACGCCGAGGCCGTGATGAACGAAGGGGCGCCAGGGTTCCAAGAGCTACCTTCCTAATGCCATTAGCGCCGGCTCTATTTCGGCGTCGACCTTCGCCGCTCGGGGAGCCCGGCGGCGTGCGTCGTCGAGGACGGCGAGCAGGTAAGCGCCCCGCCCGGCGCGAGCGAGCTGGGATATGGCGGTGGAGCCGTCGCGCCTGGCCCACTCGTCAAAGTGGTCGGCCAGTACATAAAGCAGTCCTGCCCGCTGCATCTGCTCCGCAATCTCCTCGCGGCTGTAAAGGTCGGGCGTGCGCGATGCCCGGCCATGCGCGTTGCGCGCCTCGTCCAATCCGGGGTCGCCGAAAAAGTGGCCTATCAGTTCGCGCACGCCCACCTCGCCCAGTGAAATCAGCGTCTGTGTGGCCGCTTCGCGCACCCGCCAGTGGCCGTCGGTCAGCAAGCGCGCGACGCGAGCGGCCAGAAACTGAAAGCGCGAATGGGCAAGGGCGCGCGCGGCGTGCAGCCGGACGAACCACGCTTCGTCGCCCAAGAGCTTCGCCAGCACCGACTCGGCCCGCCAGCCCGCGAGGTAGGCCATCACCGAGGCGGCGCGAGCGCGCACGTCGGGATTCGGGTCAAAGCCTAGCTTGGTAAGAAACACCTCCGCCAAGTCTTGCGGAAAGTCTTCCGAACCAAGAATGCAATGGGCCGGCGGTAAGGACTCGGCTGCCGCGCGTTCCATCATGTTGCGGATTACCTCGGCGGCCTCGAGGCGGACCGCCGGGTGCGCGTGATTGAGAAGCGGAGCAAGGTCCGCCGCGCAGCGCAAAGGGAAATCGATCATGGCGGACCTGGTGGTCCGAGTCGGGGAGGAGGCGGCGGTCCCGCCCTGCGGGATGCCAAGCGCCTGCCGCTGCAGCCGCTCTGCCAGCGCCGGGAAACTGGCGGGATCGCGGATCGCGCTCAGCGCCCGCATTGCCACCCACTGCACTTCCGGGTTCGGATCGTCCAGGGCGCGCACCAGCAACGGCCAGCTCGGCCCATGCGCGATCACACCAAGGTTCTTCACCGCCCGCGCGCGGCCCAGGAACCGCAAGGGCTTGAAGCGTTCGACCGCGCTGGCCCCGCCTGGCGGGATGCGCTTGCCCTGCAACTGGTCCTGCCAGATCTTCACCAGTCCCAAATCTTCACACAGCCGGCGCAGCGTGTGAATCTGATTGGGTGCGGGCGGGCTCTCCAGGAGCACCGTCTCGAGCGCGCCGAGTTCACCCGGACCGAAAAGTCGTTCCAGGGCCGCGAGACCCTCCTCGTACCTCAAGTCTCCTTCCAGCAGCAGGTGCAGCAAAGGTGTCGCGAGGCGCCGAAGGTGGTCGAGGCGCCGGAAATGTCTCTCCCGCTGAAGACGGCGGCCCACGGCTACCAACACTAATAGGACCGTAGCCAGCAGAACCATGACGGTCAGGAGAAACACGGCGAGACTGAATCTTTCCGCAGGAAACATTACCTCAGCCTCCGACGTTACCTTTTAGGAATCAGATAACCAATCTTACACTGCGATTATGGGGGCCAGCCACGAGGGTCGGAGTGATGGCCATCACCGATGAATGTGCTCTGCGTCACTCGGGCCTAAGGAGGGCAAGGCACGGTTTGGTGCCCTTCCCGGAACGGCGCGAAATAATTTACTTGACAGGCAATTTTCAGAGGAGTACCATCTGAACTAGGCTCGAAGGCACGGGGCAATCGCGTAGGCTCCGCCGGGCTTACACACGGGACCAGCGCCTCTCGAACGGCCTGGTCCAGCGTCGACGGTACAGGGAACAGAACGAAGGGAAAATGAGGAACCAGAAATCAGAAATTAGAAAGCAGAAATCAGAAAGGCAGACGTCTTGCCTCTGATTTCTAGTTTCTAATTTCTGATTTCCGATTTCCGGTGACCGTTAATGGAAGAACCGAACGGACCCAAACCGAAGCGCAAGTACGTGATGACTCCCGACCGCAAGGCCAAGTTAATGGCCAATCTCGAGAAGGCCCGCCTGGCGCCCAAGGAGAAGGTCTACCGCCAGACGCCCAAGCGCTACGCCGCCAACCTGGGTAACCTGGAGAAGGCCAACGCCAAAGCCCGCCAGCAGTCGGAACTGCGCGCCAAGCTGGAGGGCCTGTTTCCCGCGCCCCAGGCTCCCCCGCCTCTCCCCGCCCCGCTGGCCGCGCCCTACCTCCAACCGCCCGACGCGCCACCCTCCCACCAACCTTCGGGTGCGGAGGAGTTGGGCCAGGCAGCCGCCCTCATTGCCAAGCGCCTGCGCAAGCTGCGGGCTGCCACGCGGCGGGAAGGCCGGCGCATTATGCGCGTGCTGACGGCGGCGATCAACCGCTCCCATCCGCTGAGCCCCGAGGAAGCCTGCCAGTTGGTCCGGGAATTGCTCCAGTGCCTGGACGGGTCGCGGGTGGTGGCCGAGGCCCGGCGGTTGAACGACCAGATCGCCCAACTGCTGCTGAAGATGCTGACGACGCGCTATGGACCGGCGGCGCAGGTGGACGGCCTTCCGCTGGCGGATGCGGTGGCGGAGTTGGAGGCGCGGCGACAGCAACGGGAGGCGAAGCGGGCGACCCGGGCGACCCAGGCCCAGGTTCCGCCGGGCGGGAGCGAGGGCGCCGGGGCGGAGGCGGCAGGCGACCCGGCAGGCGCGGCAACGGCGGCAGGAGAAGCAGAGGGCGGCAAGGGCCAGGGAGAATCCGAAGGGCAAGCCAAGGAGCCTGGCAAGGCATCGACCCCGCCACTGCCCAAGACCGAGGAGGAGTTCCAGGCCCTGCTGGGGCGCGCCCTGGACCTGGAGGGCGACGCGGAGACACAGCACCTGCTGTCGATGTTGATGGCGCCCCTCTGGGAGCGGCTCCACTGGTGGACGCGCCGGGAGGAGGAGGAAACGGGGCAGTTGGAGCAGCTTTTCCAAGAAGGAGCTCCCGCGGCGGGCCCGCCCGGCAGCTTTGACGACCTCCTCAACCGCATGTTCGATATCAACATCGTAGTGGGCATGGCCGATACCTTCGTCGGCACGATGAACCTGCCCACCAACAGAATCGCGGGGAATCTGGGGTGGTGGCTGGGGCAGAGAGCCCGGATCATCGAGTCCCGGCGGCAGAAGTCGCCAATACCCGGCAAACCTCCCGCTCACGCTGCTTCCGATCCGCCCACCCGTGGCTCGGCACACCCAACGGCCGCGGCCTGACCCTGCCCCTGGGACGGGACCGTTGGGACGGCGGCCAGTTGTGAGGTCTGAAGGGTGCAGGCGGCGCTTCCTGGGCCCGACCGTTGGGACGGGGCGGCCGTGGGCTGGGACGGCGGCGCTGGCGGCCCGTTGGGACGGCGGCCAACGGTGATGGGTTAGGCTGGTAGGCGGGCGACGTAGGGAGAAACAACTTTGGTTCGCGGTGTGCGCCGGCTTACAACGCCAGAGTACCAGGATGGGAATAGGAAGCACGGGGCGGGCTAAAGAACTCTGGTTCCAGGCGCACGGCGGCGGATCGGAAATTGCCGATTCGAAGATTCGGGACTGAAGATAGGGGATGATTAGGAGGACCGAGGGTCGGGAATTCAGATTGAGGATCGGGACAAGGCTAGTTCATGGTGAGGACGGACAGAAATCGGGGCATTCCGACCAGGAAATTGCACATCGCGATGGCAATGAGGGCCATCAAAGAGCCATCCATAGCAAGGTTCTCGGGAAAAATGAAAAAAACAGGTCAATCAAACCTGGCAAGCCTATTAGAATCATATACATGACCCCTAAAACAAACCTGGAACAGACCCAGTAAGTCCTTTAGAATTGAGTAGCTACAAAAAACAAACCTGGAACAAACCTGGTAAGTCCTTGAAGTGGGAAAGCGCCCCCAAAAACAAACCCGGGAACAAACCTGGTAGTGGGAGCTGGAAGCTCCAAAATCGACACTCGAAAACCGAACCTCGCTCTCCAGCGGGTTTGGCACTAGGTGGTGATGGGATCCCAGGACAGTTGGGCCTCGAATGCTTCCTTGTTTGCTGGAACTCTCCCGCGAGTGGGGCAAGGAGTCGGTCCGGACGGGAGACTAGTGACTAGGCTAGCAAACGGAAAAACAGGAGGGTGGAGGGCAGAAGGACGCCGTGCCGGGAGCGGGCGCCCGAAGGAGCTCGATAGAGCGCCCGCTCTTGGCCATGCAGATTGCGCTTGTTACTTGGTCTCGGACGGAGCCGAAGCAGCCGGTTTTCCGCTCTTGCTCTTCTTCGACGCCTTCACTTTGGCCACGCTCTTTTGGTTCTTGGCCTTGGTGCCTTTGGTCCTCTTCGCTCCTTTGGCGCTCTTGGCGCTGTTGGAAACGGTCGAGGTGGTCTGGGCCGCGGGAGCGCTCTGGCTGTTGGCGGCCTGGGTGCTGGCGAACAGCGGAACCGCCAGCGCGGTGGCGAAAACGAAAGTCGCGAACATGGTGATCATCTTTTTCATAGCAGTCTTCCTCCTTTAGGAATGTGGTTATGTCGTGCGCGGGGAGGCGGGTGCCGTAAGCCTCGCCCGTCTGTTCCGCGCCGATCCTGGTTGTGGCTTAACGGCGCCCTTGCCTGACGAACCCCGCCCTTCGGGCCCTCCCCATATGCCGGTGGTGCCGGTTGAAGTGCCGGTGCACCATGTGGGAACTCCGAGGGCGAGACACGATGTCATGGCCGGGAGCCGCGGCGCCGGCAAACGACGGAACCGCCAGCGCCATCGCGAAAATCAAGCCAGCTAGTAATGTAATCATCCTCTTCATGGCTTATAAACCCTCCTTTCGGGCTCGCCTTTCATATGGGCAAGTCTTATGCCAAACTCAGCCAATGCACGGCAGCCACGCCTGAGGATCATGGGAATCAGAGATTTAGCGTCCTTCGGGGGGCGCGGCGCGAGGGTCGCAGGGTGGGCATCACGGCGTTGAGCGTCCCTCCAGCCCACCAAGTGGTGCGCGGGGTGCACCAAAGCGTAGGATTGCCGGTTGGAAAGCGATCGGCTATCAACCATCAGCTATCAGCAAGAACCGGACTCTGGTGCGGAGAGCTGACCGCTGATAGCTAGCTGAAGCTAGT
>JGI26339J46600_10000068_pt1 | contig 33524 bp, 28 predicted proteins | sample BogFormECP12_OM1_FD_46600 | JGI IMG/M metagenome (IMG submission 46600) | reverse complement strand
CTGAAGGCTCCTTCAATTTACAATCCCTTGGAACGGGGGAAATCATGGCAGTCAAAGTCGAAAAGGGCGGTTGGTTTCTAATCTTTCTGGTTGGGGTGGTTCTGGTCGGTTACGCCCTGAACAAGTATGGCCTGCTGAATGTGGGGAAGTACTTGCACGCTCCGGCCGGCCAGTCTGCCGGAAACGCGCCGCCGGTGGACACTTCCAAGCCACTGCCGACCTCGGGCAGCGCCCCATCGAACCAAGTCAAGGTTCGCGTCAACATCTGGGTGGGATGCGCCGGCGGCTTGGTGGCCAACGGCGGCCTCGACACGGTGCCCGACTCCATCTTCGACAAGCAGGGGCTTAAGGTCTCATTCAAGATCATCGACGACTGGACGGAGGGCGCGGCGGCTCTGGCCACCGGCAACGTTGATGTGATGCTGACCACGGCCGACGTCTGGGCCAAAGACTTCGGCCAGTTTCAGGACAAGGGGGTGGGAGCGCACGCGTTTTACATGGTGGACTGGTCGCGCGGCGCGGACGGGCTTATCGGCCGGCAGGGGATCAACAGCCTGGAGGATCTGGCGGGGAAGAAGGTAGCCTTCGCGCCGTATACTCCCTCGCACTTCCTGCTGTGGAACGGGCTGAAGGAGTCGGGTCTCTCCACTGAACAACGCAACGAGATCTTTGCCAACGCCGTTCATACCAAGGACGGGATCGAGCCCGCCACCTTGTTCGCGCAGCAGAAGGTGGATGCCGCGGTGGCCTGGGACCCGGACATGAGCGACGCAGTCAGCAAGCGGCCCGGCGCCAGGAAGATCTACGATACGAAGGTGGCCAACCGGCTGATTGCCGACATTTTGGTAGTCAGCGACAAATTCGCCGCCCAGAATCCGCAGACCGTGATCAAACTGGCGCAGGGATGGCTCCAGGGNGTGGAGTTCATCAAGTCGCAACCCAATCGCGCCTACACGCTGATCGGCACTATTCAGGACTTCAACATTCCCACCGATCTGGCCAAGACCATGTTGGGAGGCGTGCGGCTGTCCGACTATGCCGACAACGTCAGCTTCTTCGGCGCGCCCAGCGGCGGGTCCGACTACGACAACATTTTCAAGATGGCGCAGGAGATGTACCGCGAGGAGCGGCTGATCAATCACATTGCCGATCCCGAGGCTTCCGTGGACCGGCGCTATATCGCGGCCTTGACCGGGCAATTCTCCGAGACCTCCACGGAAGCGCCGATCGAGTACAAGGCCCCGTCCGCAGGCGCGGTGCCCATCGCCACCCAGCGCCGCTCGATTTACTTCGAGTCGAACTCGGCGAGGATGAGCGTGGACTCGCGCGCGGTGGTGGATGAGATCGGCGAGTTCATGCGTGCCTACGGCAATACGGTGGTGGATATCGAAGGCAACACGGATTCCACCGGCACCCGAGAAGTCAACCTAGGCCTCTCGCGGCAGCGTGCGGAAGGCGTGAAAAGCTACTTGATGGAGAAGTACGGCTACCCGGCAAGCCGCATGCGCACCAAAGGAAATGGCCCCGACAACCCTGTGGACACCAACGACACTCGCGAAGGCCGGGAGAAAAACCGGCGTACTGACATCAAGGTTTATCCCAACCCCGGAGCTTGATTGGCGATGGTCGGCAGGAGTCGAAAGTCGAAAGTTGAAAGTCGAAAGTCGAAAGTAAGAAGAAGTCAGGGGTTTGTTTTTACTCTTAACTTTTGACTTTCGACTGTCGACTTTCTCAAGAATGTCCAACCTCTTTCAAATACGTGGAGAGACCTCTGCCCGCCTGCGGCTGACGCTGGCGTTTCTAGCCTGGGGCGTGATCGTCCTCGCCTGGATCTTGCTGACCCACTGGGACATTCTTCCTCCTTTTGCGCTGCCTCGCCCCGGCGGGGTCATTCGCGCTTTCGGCCGCTTGTGGACGGATTACAACCTGCTGGACAACGTGGCGCAAAGTTGGTGGCGTATTGCCCAGGCCTTCTTCTGGTGCGCGTGCATCGCCATTCCGCTCGGCATTTTCATGTCCAGCTTCCGCTGGGTACATGACCTCGTAAACCCGGTGGCGGCGCCGATGCGGGCCATGCCGATCACCGCCTTCCTGCCGGCCTTCATCGGTTTGTTCGGCATCGATGAAACCGAGAAGGTGGCTTTCCTCTGGTTCGGCATGTTCTTTTACTTGCTGGCCGTGGTGGTGGAGGAGGCCGACCGCGTGGACGATAGCCTGCTGGAGACGGCTTACACGCTTGGCGCCAAGCGGCGGCACGTGCTATGGCTGATTTTCCGAGCCTCGTTCCCCGGCATCTTCGGATCGTTCCGCATTCTCTACGATATTGGCTGGACCTACGTGATCCTGGCGGAAATGATCAACGCCCGGAGGGGCGTGGGCTATATGGTGGAGGCCGCACGCAAGGTGATGGACTTCGAGCGGGTTTATGCCGGCATCATCGCCATCGGCTTCGCTGCCTTCCTCTTTCGCGCCTTTTTGACTTTCCTGGAGCGCCGGCTATTTCCGTGGCGCCAGGTTGTGCATCCGGCGGCAGAGCATTTGGCGGCCGTGGGGGCGAGCGTGAAGCACAAGGCAATCGGCGGTCAGGAGTCGGCAGTCGGCAGTAAGCAGTAGGCAGGTAAAAGGGGAAGGGGAAGGGTAAAGGGTAAAGGGTAAAGGGTAAAGGGTAAAACAAGACCTTCGACGGGGTCACGGAAACGCGTAAAGGGTAAGAACAGGATCGAAGGGATCAATCGACCCTCTTTTCATCGTTTACCCTTCACCCTTCACCCTTCACCCTTTACCCTTATCTATAAGAACCATGCCCAAAATTAAAGTCAGCTTGCATAAAGTCGGTCGCACGTTCCTCAGCCCCGAGGGTGAGAAGACCGAAGCCTTACGCGACGTCAACTTCGAGGTTGAAGACGCCTGCTCGCCCGAAGGCAAGGACGTGGGCGAGTTCCGCGTACTGCTGGGGCCGTCCGGTTGCGGCAAGTCGACGATTCTGCGCCTGATCGCCGGCTTGGACACTCCCGATACGGGCGAGGTACTCGTAGACGGGCACCCCGTGACTGGTCCGGGCCGCGACCGGGGCATGGTCTTCCAGAAGTACACCTCATTCCCCTGGCTGACCGTGGCCGAGAACGTAGGCTACGGCATGAAGATCAACGGCGCTCGGCCTGCCGACATCGCCCAGACGGTCGGCCACTTGATCGACGCGGTGGGCCTCAAGGGATTCGAGAAGTCCTATCCGGACAAGCTCTCGGGTGGAATGCAGCAGCGGCTGGCCATCGCGCGCACGCTGGCGGTGAAGCCGGAAGTGATTTTGATGGACGAACCCTTCGGCGCACTCGATGCCCAGACGCGCAGCGACATGCAGTCGCTGTTGCTCCAGATTTGGGACGAGACCGCGTGTACCATCCTGTTTGTGACCCACGATGTGGAGGAAGCCATCTATCTCGCCGACCGCATCTTTATTCTCAGCGGGAGACCGGGTACTATAGCGGAGGACGTGCCGGTACCGTTCGGCCGCCCGCGCGATCCGGCAGTGAAGCAGACGCAGGAGTTTCACGACCTTCAGGCCTATGCTCTGTCCTGCCTGCGGCGCGCTCCCGGACGCGGCCAAGTGCGAGTGAGTGTCTGATGCCTGACGAGAGTGGCGACCGGGTACGCGAATCCTCGCTGTCTTCTCTATCTGGCGCCGGGCGGTCCGAGCCCGGCCCGTCCGACTTCATCAAAGCGGCGTTCCACTGGCAGTACAACCTGATCGCCCTCGGGGGCACGGTGGTTTTCGCCGCACTCTCCGCCAGCGCCCTGCCGCTGATTTTGGTCGGCGGCCTGGAGCTGATCTACCTCAGCGTGATCCCGCACAACAAACGCTTCCAGCGTCTCGTGCGATCCTGGCGGTTTGCGGAGGAAAAGAAGTCGCACGAACTCAAGATCAGCGAGATGTGGAAGCAACTCCCGACGGACGTCCAGTCGCGCTACGATCAACTGGTCAGCGTATGCAAGGCAGTCGACACCAACTACAGCTCGTTGTCGTCGGCTTCACAAATGCTGGTGGGCCAGATGCACGATAAGCTTCAAGGCATGCTGGAAGCTTACCTGCGGCTCCTCTATGCGGACCAGCAGCACATCGATTATTTACGCAACACCAATCCCACAGCCATCAAGCGGGAGATCGACCAGTTGCAGCAGAAGCTGCCCACGGACACTCCCAAGGTTAAGGAGATCAACCAGCAGCGAATCGAAATCTTGACCAAGCGGGCGGAAAAGTTCGAGAAAATCCGCGAGAACCGCCAGGTGATCGAAGCGCAGTGCGCGGCGATTGAGGATGGCCTGGAGTTGATCCGCGACCAGTCGGTGACCATGCGGGACCCTCAGCAAGTGAGCGGGCAACTGGAGGGCCTGCTTCAAAGCGTCGAACAGACCGAGGACACGGTAAAGCAAGTGGAGGACATTTTCGAGACGGCCCAGAACGAGTCCGACACCCTGGGGCCCTTGCCCTCGGACTCGACTATCTCGGATTCAGCTTCGCGCACCACCGGGCGCGTGCGGAACTAAGGTCAAAGTTGCGTTGTTTCGCGGTTCGATATGATAAGTGTTGGCGTTAATGGCTTCCCATGGCCTTGTTCGACTTGATCGCCCAATTGGCCAGCATCCTTGGACTGGTATTCAGCATAGCGGCTTTTATTAAGGCTACCTCGGCGGCCACGGCGGCCAAAGAAGCACGTGATGCCGTCTTTATCCGTACTGTGGCCGACGAGTTTCAGTTGGCGTGCAACGACATGGACCAACTGCTGGACTTGATCACGCATGATCGGTTCGCGGAAGCTGCCCGCGTGGCTCACGGTTTGACTTCAGCATTGAGCGAGATCCCTTACCGTCGTGGTATCTACCTCAGTGTTGAGCGCAAGAACGAGTTGTTGGATGTGAGAACTCAGCTTCAAATCATTGAGGAACAGATTGGTCGAGCCAAGGGCGCACCCCTCACGCCAAAACAGAAGCAGACCCTGATCAAAGTCTGCCAGACAAGTTCTGTCACGATGAGGGAGAATCTGGGTACAATAAAAGGGCAAGTTGAAGTTGGAGGCAAGCCATGACCGACGTAGCGCTCAAGCAAGAGATCGACGCCAACCCGTTGACGACGGCACTCGTCGAAAAGACAAAGGCTGGGAGAATTGGCTGGCAGGCAACCGCAAACGAGAACACATTCATAGCCAGTGTCGGCGGCGACACGACCCTCCGACTGACCCTGGAAAGTGTTGTGGACTTCGACCCCTACGGCCAGCCAGAGAGCTACGACGTGCCTGTTCTTTGTTTGCTTGATTCGAAGGGGAAAACTCTGTGGGAAGTTCACTCGAGGGAAGTCAAGGGCGGATTGTGGCCTCTCTACAAACTCGCGCAGCGGATCGCCAACAAAGTAGATGAGAAAGTAGAGGCCTTGATGGAAGCCCTGCAGAAGCTCTGACACCCACCCCAGCTCCCGAGGCGTCCTGACACTCGCTGATGAGGGCCAGGCAACAAAATAAGCCGGATTATGGCATCGATGCTCCCGGCATTGGGCTCGCGGTGCTAATCGCGGTGATCTTGGGATTGGCGGTTGGGGTCCTCCTGCGGGAATCCTCGAATCAAACGGCCAGAATCATCGCCACCATTATTTTCAACTTGCTTCCCGCCGGCCTGATTCTGATCGTGCTGATGGTCATTTATGTTAAGGTTGAGAGATTCCGCCACCGCGACAGAATGCTCAACATGCTTTCTTGGAAAGGCAATGAGCAGGTGCTGGATATTGGCATCGGCCGTGGTTTGCTGATGATCGGTGCCGCCAAGCGACTGACTGGGGGAAGAAGTTTCGGAGTTGATATTTGGAGTCGAACGGATTTGAGCGGCAACAGCGCCGAGGCAACCCTGCGGAATGCTGAAATTGAAGGTGTCAGAGACAAGGTAGAGATCAAAGACGCGGACGCTCAACATCTGCCGTTTGCGGAGAACTCGTTTGATTATGTCCTCTCCAATCTCTGCCTCCACAACATCGATAGCCGCGAAGGCCGCGCCGCGGCGTGTCGCGAGATAGTACGCGTATTAAGACCGGGCGGCGTCGCACTCATCTCCGATTTCATGTATACGCAGGAATATGCCGCGACATTTACCGAACAAGGACTGGAGGCCACTCGTTCTCTGTCGTTCCTTTTGGCTCCTATGCTTCTAAGAATCGTTCGGGCGAGAAAGAAACAAGTTATGCGCCAAGCGTGACGAGGGTCATCAACATGGAACCCCTAGAATTCGACGCCCGCCTACCGTCGGACGCGTGCGCAATTAAGCTCAAGGTTAGCGAGTGTGATGAAGAGATAATTGAGCGCCTTCAAGCCGATTCTTGTGCGCCGGGTTTCTCGAAGACGGAAACCTGTTAGCGGCGCGCAGATAGGCATGAGGACGGTAGGGCTTAACCAAAAGCACCGAACGTGCATTTGGAGGTAAACAAAATGGACAACCGCAGTCGAGAAAGAGGTGCCGAGGATGGCATCACTATCAACTCCGTCGTCGGGTCGGTCGTTCCGTCCGGTAACGTGACACTACGTGCCACCCTGCCCGAGGTCTCGCTGTTTCGCCTGTACACGTTGCGCGCCTCGTACCTTGTGTTGGCCGTTGGGCTCGGCGTATATATCTGGCCCGTTGTCCTCCACCACACCAACGAGTTCGCGATAACCAGAGGGGTTCAATGCGCCTTGCTGGCTGGTCTCGGTGCGACGGCGGCATTGGGGCTTCGATATCCAGTGCAAATGTTGCCGTTATTGCTGTTCGAGCTGGTCTGGAAGGCGATATATCTCACAGCCTTTGCGCTGCCGCTGTGGTCTGCCCACCAGATCAATGCGGCGGCGGCAGAAGATATACAAGCCTGCCTGATGGTGGTAATTTTTATCCCCCTTATCCCATGGCGCTATGTGCTCGCGCATTACGTCCTGAAGCGTGGTGATCGGTGGAAATAAACCATGGCGATAAGGGTGGTCCCCCCTGTCGCCCCGCCAAGGATTTTCGGCTCGTAGAACAAATCCCCGCGCTGTAATCTTCCTCTGCCAATCCCGAAACCCGAATCCCGAATCCCGAACCTCGCTTCATTTAATGGCTTCCGGCGGCCTCGTTTGAGTTGATCGCCGGATAGGCCCTTGGATCGCATTCAACGTAGCTGCTTTCAGTGATAGACTCTCCCAATGGCCGTTCGCACGCAGCAGCAGTTGCTCGACAAATCGGTCGGTCCAATTCGCCGCGCTTGGCGGTATTCCCACTACGATTGGACGCGCGAAATGCCGAGGTCCAAGCGCGTTGTCACCTGGGTCGGCATTCTGCTCCAGGGCTACGCCTTCTATGCCCTTTGGACGCGGTCTTTGGCCTGGCCTTTCATGTGGCCCAGGAGCATATCTCTATTTAAGTGTGTGGCTGCTTTACGTTGTCGGCTACCGGCTGATGAACGGGATGCTGACTTCGGAATTTGTCCGCAAGACCCAACTTGAAGCCGATCAGATTGCCGCACGACAGATCCAGGAGACCCTTCACCCCGGTAAACTGGACGAGTTGCCGGGCTACGAGGTGGAAACGTTTTATAAACCCCTCCGTGAAGTGGGCGGCGACTACTTTGACGTCATCGAGCTGGCGGGCAACCGAACGCTTTTCGCAGTAGCGGACGTGTCCGGGAAAGGGATGCCGGCGGCGCTGCTGGCGGCGAACATACAGGCTCTGGTTAGAGGCATCGCGAATTTTGAGCCGGATCCCCTGGCGCTGGCTCAGCAGATCAGCAGGCACCTGAGCCGTTGCCGTTACACCCCAAGTAATCGCTTTGCCACGGCGGTGTTCATCGTGCTGAGCCGCGATTCGGGAGAATTGACTTACGTGAACGCCGGCCACAACGCCCCGATTGTTTTCGACTCCGGACCTGCGATAGAGCTGGAAGCTACTGGCCTGCCGCTCGGATTATTTCCCCAAGCGAAATTTGAAGCCCGTACGGCTCATCTTCCTCCTGGTGGTGCCCTTCTGATTTTCACCGACGGACTTACCGATTCGATTTCCGCAGAGAATGCCGAAAACCGTTTGCGCGACTTTGGCTGACAGTTCGGGAAGAACGATGTCTGTTCTGAAATCGTTGGTGGACCCAAAGTTTAATGAGGATGATATCACCATCTTGCTCGTGAAACGTGATGCAGCTTCCAGCATTCAGGGCTCACCCCATGCCCATTAAGCTCATTCGCGCCGAACTGGCGGTTGCCGAGGCGTACCGAAGTCTTTTTTTCTCCTCTGCAAGGTCAAATCAGGTGGCAGACCAAGGGAACGTGCGACTCGAGGCTGAGCCCCCGATAGCCAAAAGGGAACTTAACTCCTGCGTAATAACATGATAGGCTGTTCGTATGACTGAAATAAGGGGTTCGAGAGTCGGTCACAATGTTTACTGATGTGATGATCTTTGTTGAGCACACTGATTTGCTTGAAGCGCAAGGCAAGAGCGACCTAGCGTGATTACTTGCATGGTACAACTTATAGGATTAATCCCCTCTGGCTTGCGCCTTCTAGCGGATCGTTCGTGGAGGGGCGGGGAAGGGATTGGACGGCAAGAACAAGCTTTTCGCTTACAACGCGGCGTCGGGGATGGGAACAGCGCGGCTACGTTTGCCAAGGATGTCATGTTTTTTTCAGGACCGAAGCCACCAATATATTGAAAAAAAAGGATGGCACCCCGGGACCCAACACGAACCCATTTGGGAAATGGGGGAACAGCGCGCCCAAGGGGAGTCACCGTTTTGCACGTTACAGCAACGTTACAGGGCCTTGGGCACGTTACAGCAGAGAGTGTTGGGGAAGTGACCGACGATCATTTTTTGGGGGTTTTTTTTAGGACCGAAGCCACCAATATGCTGAAACAAAAGGAAGGCACTCCTGGACCGAACCCAATACGAACCCATTTCGGAGAAATGCGGAAGAGGAGACCATTGAGGATAGGCGGGCGACCGAGAGAAGTGGCGCCACCGGACGAGGCATGTACAATCCATGCCAGACAATGGGTTTGTCACGGGTAGATAGGCGTAGACTTTGTTTCGTACCATGTGGTTCGTGTCAAGCACTTGACTTGAAACTGCACCGCCCATTCCAAAATGTTTACAAAGGAGAAGTGGAGATATACTAGTCAAGCTGATAATGTAGCGCTGCGTTTCCTGAACAAAGGCCTGCCCCCGGGGACAATCACCAAGGAAGACCTTCAGACCTCGGGAAGCGGGTCTGCGCTGCACTTCCTAAGCGGGTTATGCGACCCGGGCAAAAGACCAAGCCGGATTATGGGATCGATGCCCCAGGCATTGGGCTCGCCGTGCTGCTCGGGGTGGTCGTAGGACTAGCGGTTGGAGTTTTCCTGCGAGAGTCCTCGAATCAACTGGCCAGAGTTATCGCGACCGTCATTCTCAACCTGCTTCCTGCCGGCCTCATTCTGATCGTCCTCATGGTCGTTTATGTTAAGGTCGAGAAATTCCGCCACCGCGACAGAATGCTCAACATGCTTCCTTGGAAAGGCAATGAGCAGGTGCTGGATATTGGCACTGGCCGTGGTTTGCTGATGATCGGCGCTGCCAAGCGACTGACGGAGGGGCAAAGCTTCGGAGTTGATATTTGGAACCGGACGGATCTGAGCGGCAACACCCGCGAGGGAGCCCTGCAGAATGCCGAACTCGAGGGTGTCAAGCACCGGGTGGAGATCAAAGAAGCGGACGCTCGACGTCTGCCGTTTGGGGACAACTCGTTTGATTATGTGCTCTCCAATCTCTGCCTCCACAACATCGATAGCCGCGAAGGGCGCGCGTCGGCGTGTCGCGAAATCGTGCGCGTATTAAGAGTCGGCGGTGTCGCGCTCATCTCTGACTTCATGCATACGAAGGAATACGCTGCGGCGTTTACGGAAGGAGGAATGGAAGTGACTCGTTCTTTGTCTTTTCTCGTGGCTCCGATGCTTCTAAGAATCGTCAGGGCGAGAAAGAAACCGCTGTGACCCCAGCGTGACGATTGGTCATCAACGTGGAATCAGCCACCTGAATCCGAGGGCGGGCGCTCATTGGAAAACGAGTCCCGTTTTAAGGCCTCTTTTCGGTGCAGAATCGCACCCAATTAGGCCGTTTCCCGCCAAAAACGTGCAGATAATGGCAGAAAACGGGGTCTTTCGCGACCGAATTCTATTAGAACGTTTCATGTCCTGCGGCACGTTTCAAGCCCTGGCCGGTGCCTACGGGCCGGTGCTATGGCCGGAGAATGCTCTATGAGTTCCCACCGAGGCCGCTCGCCTGTGATGATCGGTCTGATTTGCGCTTTTTCGCTTTTGGCAACGAACGCCAGCGCGCAATCTCCAACGCCTTGGCCGCCGCTAGCCTCGCAGTACCGGTTCCACATGATCGGGAACGCCCACATTGACGCTCCCTGGCTGTGGCCGTGGTCGGAAGCCATGTCTGTAGTCCACAGCACGTTTCGATCCGCGCTCGACCGCATGAACGAAGATCCGGATTTCACGTTTACCGCCAGCTCCGCCCAGTTCTATGAGTGGGTCGCGGCGACCGACCCGGCGATGATGGAGCAGATTCGCAAACGGGTAGCAGAAGGACGGTGGGATGTGGTTGGGGGCTGGTGGATCGAACCAGATGTGAACGTCCCGAACGGCGAGTCGCTGGTCCGCCAGGGTCTCTACAGCCAAAGACTGTTCCAGCACTTATTCGGACGCTCCGCGCAAATCGGCTACAACCCCGATTCGTTCGGCCATCCCGGGACATTACCGCAGATTCTCAAGCTCGAGGGCCTGCGCGGCTATGTCTTCATGCGTCCGCAAGCCCACGAGAAGGAACTCCCCGCGGACCTATTCTGGTGGGAGGGGGCTGATGGGACGCGAATCCTTGCCTATCGAATCCCGTACAGTTATGGTCTCGACGAACATCTGGACGACAGGTTGCGCGACTTCATTTTGAACCTGAAGGAGCCCACCAAGAGCCTGATGGTCTTTTACGGCGCGGGTGATCACGGCGGCGGGCCGGCCAAGGAGAACATCCGGTCCATCCGGGACATGCAGAAACAAACCGGCGCACCGACGATTCTTTTCAGCACCCCGGACCGTTACTTTGATGAGGTCGGCAAACACGACCATCTCCCGGTCGTGGCCGATGATTTGCAGCATCACTCGGTGGGCTGCTACACGGCGGTGTCGGAAATCAAGAAGGATAACCGGACCACGGAAGCGGCGCTCGCCACGGGAGAGAAGATGGCCGCCCTTGCGTTCGCGGTGGCGGGGTCTGACTACCCCCAGGCCGAGTTCACGGCAGCCTGGAAGAAGGTGTTGTTGATGCAGTTCCACGACAGCATGGCCGGGACAGCGCTTCCGGAACACTATGTTGTATCGAGGGATGCCTACGGATACGCCAAGGCAGTAGCGGATCAGGCTACATACCTGGCCGCGCAGAAGATTGCCTGGCAGATTCCGACCCTGGACCCGGACTCGGAATATCTGGTGGTCTTCAATCCCCACGCCTGGGATGCCGCGCTGAATGTTGAATACGATTTAGGTTGGGATGATTACGGGACGGCGCGACAGAGGAACTCCCGCTTGGAAGATGAGCACGGCAACAGTGTGGCTCACCAATGGACGCAGGCTTCGACCGTGGTTGACGATCGGGTCAAGCTGGTCTTCCGCGCGCCCGTGCCGGCTTTTGGCTACCGGCAATTCCGCTTGCGAAAGGTCGAGGCGGCGCCGGCGCCGGCATCCATGGTCCAGGCTACAGAGAAGGGTCTGGAGAATGAACATCTTCGCGTCACTTTCGCGGACGACGGGACGCTATCGATGTACGACAAAGATAGCGGAGCGGAGGTTTTTCGGGGCGGCAAAGGAGGGGCGCGCGCCGTCGTGCTGGACGATCATAGTGACACCTGGAGCCATGGCGTCCGCGCCTACACCAAGGAAGTGGGAACGTTCGGCGGCGCCCGTTTCCGAGTGCTTGAAAATGGCCCGCTGCGCGCGACGGTGCGCGTGCGGACGAACTATGAAGCTTCCTCGCTTCGGACGGACTGGGTGCTCTACGCCGGCGCCCGCGCCCTCGAAGCGCGGGTGACTCTCGATTGGCACGAGCACCAGAAGATTCTGAAGTTCTCCTTCCCCGTGGACGTGCAGAATCCCCGGCCCACTTACGAAATCGCTTACGGCTACAAGTTGCGAAAGGCAGAAGGGGACGAGGATCCGGGACAACGATGGATCGATCTTTCCGGTGACCGCGTAGGCAAGGAGTATGGGCTAGGCATAATCAACGACGCCAAGTACGGTTACAGCGTACAGGATAACGATCTGCGCATCTCCATCGTGCGAGGAGCGGTTTACGCCCAACACGATCCGCGCAAGCTGGAACCCAACGGGGAATACATCTGGCAGGACCAGGGCGAGCAGACGTTCCGCATGTTGCTGTTGCCCCACGCTGGGGCGTGGCAGGATGCAGGCGTCGTGCGGCTGGCGGAGGAGTTCACGGCGCCCGTGCCGGTTTTCTATCAGGGCATTCATCCGGGAACCCGGCCGCTTTCAGCCTCCTTCCTCTCCGTGGATGCGCCCAACGTCGTGGTATCGGTGGTAAAGAAAGGCGAGGACGGGGATGACCTCATAGTCCGATGCTACGAGACAGCAGGACGGGAGGCGAAGGCAACCGTGGACCTGGGACTTGTGAACCGACGCTGGACGGGAACCTTCCGGCCGTTGGAAATCAAGACGCTGCGCGTGCCTCTTGACGGGCACGAGATTCGCGAAGTCAACGCCCTGGAACAATGAGCGACATAGTCTATGATGCGTTTGTCCCAGTGAGATCAGTGATGACGTTTCGCGAACCCTTCGGCCAGCGCCCGCACTTCGGCTGCGTCGCGCGCCTCGATCGCTAGCCGGGCAAGTTCCGCCACGTCCGAACTGCGCCATTGGCCGAAGCAGCCCTTCACGTTTGCCAACTCACTGGGCCTCACACTCAAACTTCGTACACCCAGGCCGAAGAACACCGCGGCGGCGATGGGGTCGGAGGCCGCATCGCCACACACCGCCACGTGCCGCTCCCTTGGCTTCGCGCCTTCCACCGTCGCACGCACCAGCTTCAACACTGCCGGGTGAAGTGCGTCCTGAAATCCNGCCAACGCCGCGTTGCCCCGTTCGGCACCGAGCGCGTACTGCGTCAGATCGTTGGTGCCGATGCTGAGGAATTCCATCGGCTCGGCCAGTTGCGCTGCCAGAAGCGCGGCCGATGGGACCTCGATCATGGCGCCCACTTTCACCGGCCAAGCGTGGGATTTCCCCACGGTCTGAAGCTCCGAGTGAGCCTTGGTCAGGAACTCGCGCGCTCGTTCCGCCTCTTGCACCTCGGAGATCATGGGGAACATGACCCAGAGGTTGCGCCCGACGCCGGCCGTGAGAATCGCCCTCAAGTGAGTCAAGAAAAAGTCCGGATTCCGGAGCAGCAGACGAATGCCGCGCACGCCAAGATAAGGGTTTTGCTCCCCGGGCTGTTCGAGGAATGGCAGAGGCTTGTCGGCGCCCGCGTCAAGAGTGCGAACCACGATAGGATGGGCCGCGGGGATAGGGGCGAAAATGGCCCGCAGCGCCTCTTCCTGTTCGGCTTCGGTTGGCGCCTCGCGCCGTTCAAGAAAGAGGAGTTCGGTCCTGACAACGCCCACGCCATCCGCGCCGTTACGCGCGGCGACCACAGCGTCGGCGGCGCTCGCAACGTTGGCCAGCACTTCGATGCGCACGCCGTCCAGCGTAACGGCAGGCTGGGCAGACAGCATGACGGCGCTCTGACGTCGCGCCAGCCACAGTTTCCTGCGATCCTTAAGAGTCTGAACGATCGGCTCGGCTGGTTCGAGCCACACCTCTCCTGTGCCGCCGTCCATGGCGACGATCTTGCCTGCTGCGGCCGCAGTGTCAAGGCCGTGAATACCGGAGACCATCGGGATGCCAAGCGTGCGCAACATAATGGCGCTGTGGGTCACGGCGCTGCCTTCGCTGGTGATTACTCCCAGCACCGCCTCCGGGTCGCAGTTGGCAGCCTCGCTGGGCAGGAGTACTCGGGCATAGAGAATCGCGGGCGGCTCCGGCCGAATTGAGGCGGGCGCCAACCGGCCGGCAAGCTCCAGCAGCACGAGCTGCGCGATATCGAAGACGTCGATCGCGCGCTCCCGGAGGTAAGGATCATCAAGATGGCGATAGGAAGCCACGAGATCGTCGGTGACTTCCGTCCAAGCCCGCGCCGCGCTGAGACGTTTTCTCTCCACCAGCGCCTTTACTTGATCGAACACGGCCGGATCACTCAGAATGGCAGCTTGCGCGGCGAAGATCTCGGCCGTGTCGTTGAGGACGGCGCCGGCAGGCCTCTGGTTTCGCTGCGCGAGACGCGCTTGCACTCGTCGTGTGGCGATGGTGAGCTTGGCAAGCTCCTCGGTTGGTTCGCCGGCGGCTTTGGCGGTCGGAGCCAACAGCGAGTTCTGGAGCGGGAGCACGCGACCGACCGCAACACCCTCGGACGCGGGAATTCCGCGGATCAGCGGTGTCCCTGAATGCGCTTCTCCCACGGGCTGGTCGGATACACCGGAAGGTTGTGGCTTGGATCTGTGCTCCGAAATCTGTGCGGGGCTTATTGCCTCACCGAAACCCGCTGCCGCCAGTTGCGAGACGGCCTGGAGTGCAGCGTCGGCGTCCACGCCTCGAGCTCGGACCCTGACGCGGTCGCCTTCTCGCACCTGCAACAACGCGATGCTGGTAAGGCTCCTAGCCAGCACGGGGCCTCGCCCTGCGGTTTCGTTCGCGATCTCGATTTCAGCGGAGAATCGGCTAGCCGTCAGGACGAGCTGGGCAGCCGGCCGGGCGTGCAGGCCGTGCTCGTTGCGGATGGTCAGAAGAAGCTCTCGCGTGGGCTGCGAATCGGTTGGCGCGGCGGCGCCACTCGCAGGCGTTCCGATTTGCTCTCGATGGAGTTGTTCTTGTTTGGGCGTCAGCGCGCGGAGTGCCTCCCGGCAGACTTCATCCAGGTTTGCCCCGGCCCGTGCCTGGACCGCAGCCGCGATCGCCCCTTCCACCAGCGGAGCACAGCATAGGCGGATCTTTTTGATTTTGTCCGGGCAGGGTCCCGAGGTTTGTTCGAGAATCTCCAGGGCCATTTCCGCGCTCAGCACTGAGCTGCCAAAGTCCATCAGGACCACCGCGCCGTCGCCCTCGACGAACGGTTGAAGGATTTGCGCGATGTGCACCGCGTCAGTGCCAAGCTGCTCGTGATCGTCGCCGGCCCCGGCAGCGACAGCGATGGGGAAGTCCTGCCCGGCGGTTTCAAGGATCAACTCCTTGATTCCGGTCGCGAGCCGCTTGCTGTGAGAGACAAGCACCAGACCAACCATCGCATAGAACCTCGTTGAAGGGCGGCGACCACCCACGAAGGACTGCCGATTGCCGATTGGAAAACCGGAATAGCTCGCGTCTTCTCTTCCAATCGTCAATCGTCAATTCTCAGCCCCGCAGACTGACGCCAAGGCCTCTAGCAGGAGCCACGACGAAGTTGCTCCCGGGTCCTGGTGGCCGATGCTCCGCTCGCCCAAATAGCTCGCCCGTCCTTTGCGTGCCTGAAGGGGCGCCGTTCCTTCTGCCCCGATCTTGGCGGCGTCGGCCGCAGCGCGAGAGGCAGCCCGCAAGTCCTCCGCCGAAACCGAAAGGAATGCCGCAACGGCCGGAGTGAGCGCGTCCACCATCGTTTTGTCACCCACTTCCGCCTTGCCGCGCCGCCTGATGTCGTCGAGGCCGGCAGCGAGAGCCTCACCCATTTCCGTTCTTGTCAACGGCGCTTTGCCGGGCGCCGCCTTCGCCATCGCCAGAAAGAGGCCGCCGTAGAGCGGCCCCGCCGCGCCGCCGACGGTCGAAAGCAACGTCATTCCCACGAGTTTTAACATCCCGCCAATGTCCGCCTCCGCCGTGGTATCGAGCTTCTTGCGCACGGCCGCGAAGCCGCGCGACATATTCGTGCCGTGGTCGCCATCCCCGATGGCGGTGTCGAGGTCAGTCAAAAGAGCCTTGTTCTCTTCTACCAGTGCCGCCGCTGCTTCGATCCACGATCGGACCCGATCCAGAGTCAATTCACTCATCGTCTTGCCAGCATCGCGTGAAATTGACGATTGACGATTGAAAGAGAAGACGCAAGCCGCTCCAGGTGCGGTCATGAATGAAACAGATTTCACCGAGCACCCGGTTTTCCATTCGTCAATCGGCAATCGACAATCGGCAATTCTTCCAGGCCGGAGTATCCACCGGAGCATCCCAGAGCTTGGTGAGTTGCTCATTCATCCTTAGCAGCGTGATCGAGCAGCCAGACATTTCGAGGCTGGTGATGTAACTGCCCACGAGATTGCGAATGACCTTCAGCCCCTGCTGCGCGGCAATCTGCGCCGCTTTGCGATAAACGATGTACAACTCGATGAGGGGCGTGCCTCCCATGCCGTTCACGAACAATAGAACCTCGTCACCACTCTCGAAAGAAAGGTCGCGAAGGATCGGCTCCATGAGGGTGGTGGCGATCTCGTCTGCCGTGGCAAGCTTCGCGCGCCTCCGGCCGGGCTCGCCGTGGATGCCGATTCCCACTTCCACTTCGTCTTCTGCCAGGGTGAACGATGGCTTGCCGGCTTGCGGCACGGTACAGGCGGTGAGCGCCATTCCCATGCTGCGGCCCGAGGCGCGAATTGACTCTCCAAGTTGCTTGAGACTCGCGAGGGTCGCATCCTCTTCCGCCGCGGCACCGAGCAACTTCTCCATCAACACCGTCAGGCCGACGCCACGCCGTCCCGCGGTGTAGAGGCTGTTCTCGACGGCGACATCATCGTCCACGAGCACGCTCTCCACAGCCATGCCGTCGTCGCTCAGCATTTCGGCCGCGAGTTCGAAGTTCATCACGTCGCCGGTGTAGTTTTTGACGATGTGCAACACGCCGGCGCCGCCGTTCACGGCCTTGCTGGCTTCGAAGATCTGATCGGGCGTGGGGCTGGTGAAGATCTGTCCGGGGCAGGCGGCATCCAGCATACCGCGGCCCACGTAGCCACAATGCATCGGCTCGTGACCGCTCCCGCCGCCCGAAACGAGCCCCACTTTTCCTGCCCGAGGGGCATCGCTACGCACGACGTAAAAGGGCTCAAGGTTGACGCGAATGCGATCTCCGTGCGCGGCCTGCATCCCTTCGAGGGCCTCGCGCACTACATTCTCCGGCTCATTAATCAGTTTCTTCATATTCCTTCCCAAGGCGACGGACGCCTGGCCCTCTTGCCCCTCAGGGCAGTCGGTCACAGCATAAGCCAGCCCGGCACCGACGGGAAACGGGAAAATGAGGTAGCCGCCGCCTGAGAAGGCGTGAAGAAATTGGAAAAGCAAAGACGTTTCTCGCCAAGGCGCAAAGTACGCAAAGCAAACAAAGATTTGTTCTTTGCGACTCTTCGCTCCTTGGCAGCTTTGCGAGAAACTCTTCATTTTTTCACACCTTCTGAGAACGAGTTGGCGGCGCTATTCTTCCCTGCGCATCGCCCGCAAATCGATACCCAACTGCTGGCACTTCTTGTACAGATAGCTGCGCTCCAGGCCCAGCGCGCGCGCGGTTTGGGTGATGTGATTCTGGTGGCGCCGCAGCTCCGCGATGATGGTCTCGCGCTCGAACAATTCAACGCGTTGGGCGAGCGTGCCGTCAACGCGCAAGCCTATCCCAATCGGGGTGGCAGGCGTCTCGCGCGGCAGGGCGGCGAGCACCGTGGCCACATCCACAGAGTCACCCGTCGAGAGCAGCAGCAGGCGCTCTACCACGTTTCGCAACTCGCGGACGTTGCCTCGCCACGTGTATCGCTTGAGCTCGTCGATGGCTTCCCTTGCGAACGCGGCGGGCTTCCAACCGTTCTGTCCGGCGACTTGGCGCGCGAAATGATCCACCAGTGCCGGAATGTCCTCCGTGCGGTCGCGGAGCGGAGGAAGGAACAGTGGAAAGACGTACACCCGGTGGTAGAGGTCCTCACGGAATTTCCCCTGCCGGATCAACTCTTCGAGGTTGCGATGCGTGGCGACCACGACGCGCACATCGACCGCAATGGGCCGGTCACCGCCCACGCGCTCGATTTCGCCCTCTTCGAGCACGCGCAGGAGCTTGGCCTGCATGGGCAGAGGCATGTCGCCGATTTCGTCGAGGAAGAGCGTGCCGCGCTGCGCCTGCTCGAACTTGCCCGTGTGGCGCGCACCCGCCCCCGTGAAGGCCCCCTTCTCATGTCCGAAGAGTTCGGATTCGATCAGCTCCGCCGGAACCGCGGCGCAGTTCAGCGTGACGAAGGGGCCGGCGTGGCGCGGGCTACGTTGGTGCAACGTGCGCGCGACGAGCTCCTTTCCCGTTCCGGTTTCGCCCAGGATGCACACGCGCGTTTCGCTCGAGGCGACGCGCTCGATCTGCGCCATGACGCGGCCCATCGCTTCGCCCGACCAGACAATCTCGTGCTTGCCGAGGCGTCCGAGCAGTTGCTCGTTTTCTTCCTTCAGCCGCTTCAGGCGGAGAACGTTTTCCACCGTTAGCAAGAGCTTGTCGGTGGAGAGCGGCTTTTCCAGGAAGTCCACGGCGCCCAGCCGCGTGGCGCGAACGGCCATCTCAATGTGCGCCTGTCCTGAAATCATCACCACCGGAGTGGTCAGCTCCATGTTCTTCAGGTCTTCCAGAAGTGAGAGGCCATCCTTTTCGGGCATCACCACATCGGAGAGAATCATGTCGAACGGTTGGGTCTTCACCAGTTCCAGGGCGCGGACGGCGGAGTCGCACACGGTAGCTTCGTAGCCCGCCAGGCGGAAGGCTCGCGAGAGCGAAGCCAACGTATTCGCCTCATCGTCGACAATCAGCAAATGGGCCTTTGACATCATAGATTGAGAATTAAGAATTACGAATTAAGAATTACGAAATTAAGAGTGTTAGGAATTGGGATCGCGGCAATTCGTAATTCTTAATTCTTAATTCCTAATTCGATGGTGAACGTTGTGCCCCGCTCGGGTTCACTCTCCACCGAAATCTTCCCGCCATGGTCGCTCACCACCGACTGCACGATGGCGAGCCCCAGCCCCGTGCCGTGCAGCTTGGTGGTGTAGTACGGCGTAAACAGGCGCTCGCACTCTTCCTTCGTCAGGCCCTTACCCGTGTCGGAGACTTCCAGGCGCACGCCGCTCGTGGCCGCTTGCGTCCGCAGGGTCAGGGTCCCGCCCGCGGGCATGGCGTCCAGCGCGTTCAGAATCAGGTTCTGCACGGCCCGATGAAGCAGGTCAGGGTCAGCTTGAATCGCACCCAGCGTCTCATCCAGGTTGATTTGCGTCGTGATGGGCGGCTTGCCCGGAACGTTAACCGGAACGTTGAGTTGCGCTGCGAAGATCTTCAGGGCGCCGCGCACCACCTCGTTGACGTTCACCGTCTGAAGCTGTGGCGCGGGCATCTTGGCGAAGTCGCTGAAGCGCCCGATGATGGTCTTCATGTTGGCCAGTTCGGCCAGCAGGGTCCGGCTGCTTTCACGAAAGACCTCGTCAAACTCGCCGGGATCAACCTCGCGGGCGCGGAGCAGGTTCTCCACGGTGATCTGAAGCGGGAAAAGCGGGTTTTTGAGCTCGTGGGCGAGACGGCGCGCGAGCTCGCGCCAGGCGGCGACGCGCTCCGTCTGTACCAAGCGGTCGCGCTGCTCTACTAACTGCTGGGTCATCTGATTGAAGGCGCGCGCCAGTTCGCCCAACTCATCCTTCGAGCGCGTCTCCACTCGCACGTTCCAATTTCCCGCCGCCACCTGCCGCGAGGCAGCGGCCAGTTGCTCCACTGGTTTGGTGACGCGTGCCGCCGTCCACCCACTCAGCGCCACGCCCAACAGGATCCCTCCTCCGGCCACTACAATGGCCACCACGCGGATGTGCTTCTCCAGTTCCACCAGCTCGCGAATCGAGCTGCCCACCAGGAACATGCCCAGAACTTCCTTGTTGAGTCCGGTTAGGGGGATCACATGGAATATCTCGGCGCTCGCCGGGTCGGCGGTCCAGGTGATTTGGGCCGACGATTCCGCGGGCTCGCGCTCCACTCGCGTGATGAGTGGCATGAGCTTGTCCGACCACGGAAAGGGCCCGGTAGCATCCACCAGTCGACTGTCCGCCACCCCTTTAACGTTGGGGAGACCGGCGCTCGGCGGGCCGCCACTGCTTTCTCCCCCTTCCTGGCCTGCCTCCTGATAGAGCAAAGCCCTCATCTCTGTGGGCAAGACGAGCGAGGCCAGGAATTCCCGGTCCAGCCTTCTTCCCCCCACGATATAAAGCCGGGTGTCGCCCGCTCGCACCACGCGGACCGCCATCAGCGCGAGCGCCTCTCCATCCGCCAGATCCTCGCGCTTTAGAAACGCGCCCTGGGCTACCCAGTCCGTAGGAGCGGCCGGTGCGGTTACCCACTCCTGCTTGTAACCGAAGCGCGCGGGCCATTGTGCCGATGAAATGATGGTGCCGTCGCCCGAGATCAGCTCGAGAAAATCGAGTTGATGGGCAGCGGCGAGTCCGGCGGCATCATCGACGTGGGACGAGTAGTCGGGCGCCGTGCCGCTCAAACTCACCGCCATGTGCAGCGTCTCATCCGCTTTGGCAATGCCTTCCACCCGCCGGGTCACCTCTTCCGCGCGGCGAGCAAATTCGCGCTGAAACTGCGCCACCAGTGCAGCCGTCCTTTCGCTGTTGAGGCGTTCGAAAGCGTCGCGCATCAGAAAAGAAACTGCCCAGGCCACGAGCCCCACCGAGAGGACTACCGTCAACGTGAAGACGGCCAGCAATTTCGCCCGGAAACTCACGGTTTCTCCCCTTCCAGTGAAACGCGTTCCAGATGCCAGGCGCCCCAAGGCGTCGCGGACCAGTCCATCACCCGAGGGCCGATTCCGACCAGTTCCGGGATGTGGATCAACGGAACCACCGCCAAGGTATCGAGAAACTCTCGTTCGGCAGCATAGGTTTGTTCAGCGCGGTCTGGCTCGCCGTTCAGTGGCAACCCCAACGAGGCCGCCGCCTCCAGCGCCGCCTTGCTCAGCGTCGGCCCGTCGATCCGGGCGCGTTGTACGAGTAGGTCAGCTCGCAGGTCGGGCATCCGTCTCCACCCTTCGGGAAGCGGCGCCACCTGGAGCGTGATCCCGGCATCGCGTGCGTTTACGGCCACGCGCTCGGCCGTCTGGCGAGCCAGCATGTCGCTGGGACCATAACCCACCTTGAGCGTCGGCGCCGCGCCGATCTCCCCTCTCAGTTGCCGCGCGCGATCCAGATTCATCACCGTGGGGAAGAGAAACGCGTAGCCGCTCAGCCACTGCGGGAAAATGCTTCCGGCAACGTCACCATAGTTCTGCACCAGGACTTTCTGGATGGCCGCGCGGTCGACGGAACCGGCAAGGGCCAGACGTACTCGGCGATCCTGCACGGCAGGTCGGTTCGGGCCGAAGCGGAGGCACAGGAGTTCCACCGGCGCGGAGGTCCAGATTTTCTTGCCTTCCTGCTGGGCGCGACGAGCCTCCACCGGATCGAGTTCCACCACGTCCGCCTTTCCCAGTTCCAGGTCGAGCAGCTCATCACGGCTGGCGCGCCCCATCTGAATCTCGATCGTATCGACATAAGGACGGCCATCCCAATAGTCTTCGTTGGCCTGAAGCACGGCGCGGCGTCCGGGCTCCCAAGTGGTGAGGCGGAAGGGTCCCGTTCCGATCGGGAGGGCGCCGGCCGAGTCCCGCTGTAGCGGCGGTGTCCCCACCGCCGGGCGGCGGACGCTCAGGCTCGCATCGGTGGCGAGGGTCGCGAGCAGGCCGGGCGCCGGGCCGCCCGCGTCGATTTCGAGGGCCTCTCCCGCCAGACGAACCGACGCGCCGCCCACATGACCTTCGAGCGCCGTTACCACTTCTTCGGGAGTGAGCGGCGCACCATCCTGCCACTTCACGCCAGGACGAAGCTTGAAACGCCACTTCGCCGCCTGCGCGTCGTGTTCCCAGGAGATGGCGAGGGCGGGTTGCGGCTGACCCTGCGGATCGAGGCGGACCAGGTGATCGTCAATCAACTCGCGCAGCTTGAGCACCGCCTCAGCCTCCGCCACGTCAAGCGGCTCGGCCGGATCGAAGGTGGACAATTTGGCCTGTATTTCCACGCGCAGAGCCCCGCCATAGCGCGGGCGCGTCGCCGCCCCCGCCGCAAGAGCCAGGCACGCGGCGCTACTGGCCACAAGAAACCGATAAGCGAAATGCCTCATAGGCTTTCGTCTGGAGATTGCGAGAAATGGCGATGGCCTCCGACCCGTTGGCCAGAGGCCACAATTCCGTGATGGGCCCGGCAAACTCGATAGGCGTACTCACCGGCACGGGTTTGCGGGCGACGATCTCGTAGGCCTGCACCGCGTCCGGTTCGTTGAGATCCCGCGTCTGGCTGGCTAACACCTGCCAACCAGCGTCACAGCCGGTTTGGAGGCCGACGATCTGGCTGCCCCAGCCGCCCACGTTCGCCACCGGTTCCGCAATTGCTGTTGAGCAGTTGGGCGCGACCGTCCAATCCGCTCAGCACCCACCCCGGCGCGCCCGTGGCGCCGGGCTTCAGCCCGGCATGGGTAGCACCGTTCCGCGGCATGGCCACGGCGGCCAAGAAGGAAGGTAACTTCATTTCGTGGCCGTCGTCGAGCTTCACTCGCCCGTCAAAGAAGTTGCGGTCAGCGGTGAAGTAGGCGGCCGGGAGAATTTCAGCACTGGGCCCAATGCCGGCTCCTGTGCCCGCCCCAGTGCCAGTCCCAGCGCCGGCCCCACCATCAGCGGAAGTCCCGGAGTTGGCAGAGTTGCCCTCCCTCACTCCTGCGACCAGGGGCCAAGGTTCGTCGCTCTCGTGGCACTCCAGAGTGAGAACGGGCTCAAGAGCGCCGGTGCACTTCGTTCCCGGCAGATAAACATCGAACAGGCTATCGGGGCGCACCATGATCCGGCCGCGCGGGTCGCGTGGCCAGGGGCGAAGCCGCGTGATTGGCACCGATTGCATAGGACGCCACTTTTGCACCTTCTTGTCACCGGTTTCAGGAGTCTCCGCTTGCTCATAAAGGGAAAGGCTGTCGAGGCCCAACACAAGAATGCGAGCCGCCGCAGTGGCAGACACCTGCGACCCTGCCGATCCGACGGGCGGATTATCGAGCAGCGCGAGATCCAGCATCGGGGCAGACTGTTGGTAAACACGAGTCTTGCGAATACTCAGGGGCTCAGCGGTGGGGTGACGTTCGTCCACACTTGTGCGCGCCACAGGGACCATCACGACCGGGTTTCGAGCGGCGGCGTCCTCGCCCGCAGCGCTGGGGGGAGATTGGTCGCGAATCTCCGCAATCCAGAGGTACCCCTCCGCGTTGTCGGAGAGCGTCACCTGAACATCGAAGTTTGCCTGCTTGCTCGCCAAACGGGCTCGCTGGCTGCGCAGTTGGGTTCGCAGTGCGCGCCGGACCTGCACCACGTCATCGTCACTCAGCGACGAAATGTTCGTTACCGTCAACGCCAGCGTGTTCCCCGAAGTCACGTGCTCGAGGATCTTGGCCGCCAGCGCTCCCGCCGCCTCGTTCCAGACCTCCGCTGCCGTGGGGGTAGGACTTTCCGTATCCTGGGTTTGACTCGCTATTGGGGTATGGCTTGGCGCTGCCGACGGCAGAAGCATCAGCGCGAGAATCGTCGCACGAACCGGGAAAGGGATTCGGCGGGAAAAACGCATCAGCGTAGCGTACCTTTGCGCTTAGGCGATTATAGCATGTCGCGCGGGGTGGGGGCGGCGCGCCGCGTCAAGCTCGGTTGCCAATCCTAAAACGGAGAGGCCAGCAGTCCTAAGAAGAAAACTCCCCTCTCCCTTGGGGAGGGTGGCGCGGAGCGCCGGGTAAATGCCAGCGCGAAGAAGGCAGAGTGTTCGAAAGAAAGAGCCGCGGAGTCACGCGCCGAACGCGCACAACTTTGTGCTGCCGGTTCAGGTCCCGTCTAGCGGCTGGCATTTTCATGCCAGCCAAACCCTCTCCCCAAGGGAGAGGGCTGAAAAATGTAGAAACTCCAGCGGCTGGCATTTTCATGCCAGCCAAGGCTGTCGGGCGAGCCGTAGGGAAGCAATTCAGGCGTCCGTATTCGGACGCACCTTGCCCGGAATCGAACGTTTGCCTTTGGGAATTTCGAGCAAAATTCAACAAAACACGATCATCGTCAGGGGCCTTTCGGTTGCAGGTCAGAATGAGTGTTGTCGACGGTTTTATCCTGCTCAGCCCCGAGATTCCGTTTGGGCGACGGAGCACCCGGAAACGACGCAATCCACCTGGACGAATAACGCTTATCCGCCGAGGTGCCCAACATCCGCACCGGATCGCAGTCGAAGCTCTGTCAGCGGCGCACTCTTGGTTATTCGTAGCGCAGCGCCATGAGCGGATCGATGCGAGTAGCCCGGCGCGCCGGGATATAGATCGCCACCCACGCCACCGCCGCCAGAGTGACCACCACGGCGCAGAATGCGATGGGGTCGCTGGCCTTGACGCCGAACAGGAGGCTTGAGAGCAGCCGCGTGAGGCCGAACGCCGCCGCCAGCCCCACCGCCAGTCCGATGCCCGCCAGCAACAGACCGCGCCGGAGCACCATTCGAAGAATGTCGTTGCCACTGGCGCCCAGCGCCACGCGGATGCCGATCTCCTGCGTCCGTTGTTCCACCGAATAGGACATCAATCCGTATATTCCGAGAGCCGCCAGGAGCAAGGCCGTGCCCGCGAAAATCGTCAGCAGCAGCATATTGAAATTCGCGCGCGCGGTGGATTCCGAGATCACCTGTTCCATGGTGCGGAATCTGGAAACCGGCAATTGATCGTCCACCGCCAGAAACTCGTGCTGAATCGCGGTGGTGAGCGCCGCGGGCTCCATGGACGTGCGCACCACCCAGCTCAGCGGGACCACTTTGTTCCCCAGTTGCGTCAGCCCGTCGGTGATCTGGCTCGCCGGCACATACATGACACCTTGATCGGAGTCGGTCAACCCGTTTTCGCGCACGTCGCCGACGATGCCGACGATTTCGCGCGCCGACTCCTCGAATTCGGGACCCAGGCCTTTGCCGATGGTGATGCTATGGCCGATCGGATCTTCCCCTTGCCAGTATTTCTTGGCGAACGCCTGGTTGACGATCACGACGCGCTCGGAGTTTCCCGTGTCATGCTCGCTGAAGGCGCGTCCCCGCAGGAGCGGAATCTTGAACGCCCGAAAGTAGTGAGCCGATACCGAACGCCATTGCTCGTCGCCGTTATACTCACTGGCCTTGGCGGGCGGCTTGCCAGCGATGTTGAAAGGCAGGTCGATGCCACCCTCGATGGGCAGCACAATGGTGGTCGCGACGGATTCGACTCCAGGCAGGCTCTCCAGGCGCAGCGTCATTTGCCGGATCAGGTTGTCGACCTTGGCGGTAGTGCCGTACCGGCCTCCGGCAAGCGACGTCTGCAACGTCAGGACGTGGTGCGGATCGAAGCCGGGATCGACCGCGCGCAAGCTGGCGAACGTGCGGATCATCAGCGCCGCGCCCACCAGCAGGATCACCGCCAGCGCGATCTCGCTCGCCACCAGGAAGCCGCGCGCCCGGTTCTGATGGCGGCCCGTTCCCGAGCGGCCGCTGGTGTCTTTGAGCGCGGAATTGACGTCCAGCCGGGATACGTGCACAGCCGGAAAGAGTCCGAACAGGATGCCCGTGGCGAAGGATATGACCAGCGTGAAACCGAGCACGCGCCAGTCCAGCGCCGATACCGCGGTCGAAGATTGCAAGCTGTCGCTGATATGCGGCAGATCGCCCGGCGCGATGGCTATCAGCGCCCGCACACCCCACGCGCCAATCAGAAAGCCAAGAACACCGCCGGCCAAGGCCAACACCACGCTCTCGGTGAGGAGTTGACGGACGATGCGCAGGCGGTTCGCCCCGATAGCCGTGCGGATGGCCATTTCCTTCTGCCGGGTGGTGGCGCGCGCCAGTTGCAGGTTGGCCACATTCGCGCAGGCGATCAGGAGCACGAATCCCACGGCGCCCAGCAGGATCATTAAGGGCAATTTCACATCGCCGGTTAGGGCTTCCTGCAGCGGCGCCACAGCCACGCTCTCGGTTTTGTCCATCCACTTGGGGTTGGCTTGGCGGAACCGCTCGCCCACCACCTTCATCTGGGCCCTCGCGGCTTCGAGAGTAACGCCCGGCTTCAACCGTCCGGCCACCCGCAGATAGTGGCCCTGATCGGTGCTGTTCGGATCGGCCTGCAAGGGAATGAAGATAGCCGCCGGCGGATCGGACTGGAAAGTGGCGGGCAGGACTCCCACCACCGTGGTGGGCTCGCCGCTTATCTGGATGGGCGTGCCCACCAATCGCAGATCGCCGCCCAGGCGCCCGCGGAAGATTTGATAACTGATCACCGCGACTTTAGGCCCGTTGGGGATGTCCTCATCGGCGGTGAAGGTGCGTCCGAGCACCGGAGAGACTCCGAAGACCCGGAAGAATTCCGATGAAACATGGATTCCCCTCACCTGCTCGGGATGGTCGCTGCCGCCAACGTTCATTCCCGGGCCGCCGAAGTCGTAAGCGGCCATGGCCTCGAAGACGTCGTTCTTCTTCCAAGCATTGAATTTCGGGACGGAGGCCGGGTTGCCGAGGCCCTGGAAATCCGGATAACCGCGATCCACTGCCATGATCCGGTCGGCGTCCGGATACGGCAGAGGCTTCAGCAGAACTACATTGATCACCGAAAAGATGGCGGTGTTGGCGCCAATACCCAGCGCCAGCGCCGCGATGGCGATAGCCGTGAAACCGGAATTCTTGCGCAAGACGCGAAAGGCGTGTCGCAGGTCGGCGAGCAGGGTCTCCATGCCCGGAACTACGCGCCAGGTAGCCGAATAGTTCCATTATTCTTCCCGGACGCATACCGCGACGTTCGACACATCGCCGCGTACAATATGAGTCTGATCTTCGTCCTGGATCACAGGATATTCGGAAACACAGATCGGCGTAGCGATGGGTGTCGAGCGCGAGCCTCACCGCCACAACTCCTCGTCGATGGCTTCATGCGGCCCCCGGGCCCGATCAAAGGCGCGATCTTCCCGCCAGGTTCCCGCAATATCGTGAAGGTCGCGCTGTCGTACCGTGCGTCCGGTGAGGCCGGCGCCGCGGGCCATGGCCTCGATCGCCACTTCGTTGAGGCTCTTGCCCTGCTCACGTGCCCAGCGGCGCAGAACCGCGTCGAGGGTGTTTGAAATTTGCCCGTTCTATGTTGGTTGTCAGCGGCACCACCAACGGATTGGAGCGCTCCTGTCAAAGCATCGCTTTGCCAAACCACGACAGGTCGGCGCCCCGTCTCCTCGCGCGGGCGGTAGGGGCCAAGGTCGGCCCACCAAATCTCGCCTCGCTTCACGGGCGATCCTCTTCATCGAGATTCGCCGCCCAGGCGTCCAGGCCCTGCTCCGCGAGAGCCGCCTCATCCGCCGCAGGGCTCCGCGCTAAACGGGACAGGTCCCATCGCTTCGGATCCGGCTGCCGCATAACGATCAGATGGACGCGCCCTCCAGGACGAAGCGCCAACAGCGTGCTCGGCTTGAGCATGCCCTTCTCGTATTCAGCCTCTACAACCCGTGATCCCATGGCGCCAGTATATCGGGTGTGCGAGCCGTAAACAACCTGCATGCGTCTTCTCCGAGCCGGTAGCGCGGACCGCCGATTTTGCGCTCCGCGTCTTTTCGGTCGCAATCATGTCCACCGTTGTAATGTAGCTGGCGTGTCGAACTTGCGGCGTCCTTTTCTTTCGGACCGACATTTCTTTATCCTCGGCCCCCAGAGTATGCGGGCATGCGCCCTGAAGAACAACTGCAACGCTGCGCTTCGACCATCGACCGCGTGAGAATCCCCGCCGATCCCCGCACGCGGCCTTGACTGCCACCATGCCTTCGCCTCCAGGGCAAGAGACGCGGATCCGTCAGGCGACGGACGGGCCTCCCGGCCGACGCGGTCCGCCTTACTTGCTCGCCATGCTTCTCCATCCTGGCCAAAGGTTCGACAGGCAGGTCCCAGCCGTGGGCGCGACAGTCATGGGCCCCGCAAAAAGCTCTTGAAATTATTGCAATATTGCGATACATTCGATCATGGTTGGGAAAGGAATTGAATGCCTGTCACCAAGGTGGTCTTTTTCAGGGACGAAGATGGAGCATGCCCCGTGCTGGCATGGTTGGACCGGTTGCCGGCGAAAGTGCAGGATAAATGCATTGCCCGAATCGAGCGCTTGGCAGAAATGGGCTATCAATTGCGCCGTCCGGAGGCCGACTTTCTCCGAGGCGGAATTTACGAACTGCGGGTTGGCTTTCAGTCAGTGAACTATCGGATGCTTTATTTCTTTCATCGGCAAACGGCGGTGATCTCCCATGGACTGACCAAGGAGAAGGAGGTTCCCGACCGGGAGATTGAGTTGGCGGTTCACCATCGCGAGCTATTCGAGAAGGAGCCAGCCAGATACACCTACGAGGAGCCTGACCATGAATAATCTCCGGAAGACATCCAATGCCGTTCATATTCTTCATCGCCGCTACATCGGCGAAGATACAGAGCGGAACGCCTCCTTGGAACGCGAGCGGGTAAACGCCGAGGTCGCCCGCACCATTTATGAACTTCGCGAACAAGCAGGGCTTAGTCAGAAAGATTTGGCGAAGCTCGTGAATACAACGCAATCCGTCATCAGCCGTCTGGAAGACGCGGACTACGGAGGGCACTCGTTGTCGATGCTAAACCGGATCGCGAAGGCCCTTAACCAGCAGGTTCAAGTCGTCATGCGGCCGAAGGAACAGAAGCAGGCATCGATAACCCTCGCAGTGACCAAGAGCGTGGTGCGCGAGGCGAGTGCGGGGCGGACGTTTCAACGCCAAATCGCCATTCGGGGTGGGTCGCCGGAGTTGCTGGCCGAAATCCGCAAGGCTTCAGCCCGGAATCCAATAGCGGTTGCTGTGAATGGGGTTTTCCAGCTGTCGGTCGGCGACACGGGAGCGATCTGGGAGAAACACCAAGCACGCGGCCGTCAGGCCGAGGACTTCACGAGTCTATACGACCTTCTGTCTCGCCGGCCGGAACAGCCGATCACGTTTTCGTGGTATGACACTGCAAAATAACATGAACGAAGATTGCCAAAATGGGAAGTAGCAGTGCAGAGTCTCGCTTTCCAAAGGCTCTGCGCCCACTACGGAAAACCCGCGGACCCGCCAGCCGACGGACGGGTCCGCGCTACTTGTTTACGCAAGGTCGAAACGATCGAGGTTCATCACCTTGCCCCACGCCGCCACGAAGTCCTTCACAAACGCCTCCTTCGCGTCGTCACAGGCATAGACTTCCGCGATGGCTCGGAGCTGGGAGTTCGAACCGAAGACAAGGTCGACACGGGTGCCGGTCCACTTGAGTTCGCCCGTGGCGCGATCGCGCCCCTCATACACGCCTTCCGACGTAGAGGAGGGCTGCCACTTCGTATTCATGTCGAGCAGGTTGACGAAGAAATCATTGGTCAGCGTTTCGGGCCGGTGAGTGAAGACGCCGTGTTGGGACTGTCCGAAGTTGGCATTCAGGGCGCGCAAGCCGCCAACGAGAACCGTCATTTCGGGGGCGGTCAGCGTCAGCAACTGCGCCCTATCCACCAGCCGCTCCTCCGCGGATCTTAGGTCTCCATTCCGGAGGTAGTTGCGGAACCCGTCTGCGGTCGGCTCCAGTACGGCGAAGGAGTGCACATCGGTCTGCTCCTGCGATGCATCCGTGCGCCCCGGTGAGAAGGGAACCTTCACGTCGTGCCCGGCCTTTTTCGCCGCTTCCTCGACGGCTGCGCAGCCGCCCAGAACGATCAGGTCCGCCAGCGAGACCTTCTTGCCCCCGGACTGGCCGCCGGATTGGCCCCCGGACTGGCCGCCGGACTGCGAGCGGTTGAACTTGTTTTGAATCGCCTCCAGCTTCCCGAGGACCTTCGCCAGCGCGGCCGGCTGATTCACTTCCCAATCCTTTTGCGGCGCCAGGCGGATGCGCGCCCCGTTCGGCCCACCGCGCTTGTCGGAGCCACGGAACGTCGCCGCCGCCGCCCAAGCCGTCGTGACCAGTTCGGAAAGCGACAGTCCGGACTTGAGAATCCTGGCCTTCAGAACACCAATGTCCCGCTTCCCGATAAGTTCATGATCCACGGCGGGAACAGGGTCTTGCCACAACTGGGGTTCCTTAGGAACGAGCGGGCCAAGGTATCGCGAGAGGGGCCCCATGTCGCGGTGCGTCAGCTTAAACCACGCCTTGGCGAACGCGTCGGCGAACTCCTGCGGATGATCGAGGAAGCGCTTCGCGATCGGCGCATAGATCGGGTCCACCCTCAGCGAGAGGTCCGTCGTGAACATGATCGGGGCGTGCCGCTTCGATGGATCCTGGGCATCAGGAACGGCGGTCGCTGCAGCCCCGTTTTTGGGAAACCACTGGTGCGCACCGGCTGGGCTCTTCCCGAGCTCCCACTCATAGCCGAACAGGTTTTCCAGGTAGCTGTTGCTCCACTTCACGGGGCTGGTGCTCCATGCGCCCTCCAGCCCGCTGCCGATGGTATCGTCGCCGCTGCCGGTGCCATAGGTGTTTTTCCAGCCGAGGCCTTGCTCCTCGATGGGGGCGGCCTCGGGTTCGGGGCCGACATACTTGTTCGGATCGGCAGCGCCGTGGGCCTTGCCGAACGTGTGCCCACCGGCAATGAGCGCCACGGTCTCTTCGTCATTCATCGCCATGCGGCCGAACGTCTCGCGGATATCCCGCGCCGCAGCGACGGGATCCGGCTTGCCATTGGGCCCTTCCGGATTCACGTAAATCAGCCCCATCTGAACGGCGCCGAGAGGATTGTCGAGCTCGCGATCGCCTTTGTAGCGCTCGTCCGCCAGCCACTTGCCCTCCGGCCCCCAGTAAATGTCCTCTTCGGGCTCCCAGGCGTCCTCGCGCCCGCCGCCGAAACCGAAGGTCTTGAACCCCATCGACTCCAAGGCCACGTTACCGGCGAGAACCATGAGGTCGCCCCAGGAGATTTTCCGGCCATACTTCTGCTTGATCGGCCAGAGCAACCGGCGCGCCTTATCGAGGTTCACATTGTCCGGCCAACTATTAAGGGGCGCAAATCGCTGGTTGCCGGAGCCTGCCCCGCCGCGGCCGTCGCCGATGCGGTACGTACCTGCGGCGTGCCACGCCATACGAATGAGAAACGGCCCGTAGTGGCCATAGTCTGCCGGCCACCAGTCCTGCGACGTCGTCATCAAGGCGTGGAGGTCCTTGATCACGGCATCCAGGTCGAGGCTCTTGAATTCTTCGGCATAATTGAAATCCTTGTCCATAGGATTGGACAAGGGGGAGTGCTGGTGCAGGATCTTCAGATTCAGTTGATTCGGCCACCAGTCCGCATTCGTCGCAATGTGTCTACGAGCGCCGTCCGAGACCGGGCACTTGCTTTCGGTTGGCAAGGTCTGCTCCTGACTAGCGGGAACAGGTGCCTCCGCTGTGGTGCTGAGTTGATTATCCATGTGTATGTCCTCCTTGCTTTTTCATTCGCGCAATCGCCGCCGGCCCGCGCCGGCTGGCGTGCGGCATTAATCCGGTATCTACTATACGCCTACGACATTGAACGGGAAGCTTTCCGCGGAGCGCACTTCGCGCAGAGCCCCCGGAAAATGAGTTCGCACTCGCGAAGAACCCGCTTACCCAGGGAGCCCGAGGCAGGCCCGGGCACGTCGTACCACTCCATGTCCTCAACATCGCCGCAGCGGTCGCAGATAAAGTGGTGATGCCGCGTGCCTTTCGCATCGAATCGCGCGCCGCGGCCCTCGACGGCCACTTCACGCACCAGACCCGCCTCGACCAGGTCCCGCAGATTGTTATAAGTCGTGGCCCTTGAACAGCGGGGATCCACGCGATTCACGGCTTCGAAGATTTCCGCAGCCGTCGGATGGCTGTTGTGTTCCATCAAGAATGCCATCACGGCGTAGCGCTGCGGCGTGCACCGCAACCCGCTGCCCTCCAGGGATTTCTTAATCGTCTCGGCGTTCATGAAGAACTTAGATTAAATCTAATGTGAGAGTTTATCAAGACCTATGCGTTTGGTTGCTGCTGCTGCGAGCAGAAAACCGGTGGATACCGTATTGAGTCCCTTATGCCGGCTGCGGGAAGCGCTGCAGAGGCGACCACCCGTAAGCAACGTCGTAGTGTTGAGCGTAGCTGTTAGGGGGCTGCTCTCTGCCAGTCGTCCGGCCCCTAGGAACCTGCAACTTGATTACCCTGCAATTAGTAATGCTATCTAAGATATTCTTCTTGACAACGACAGCCTCTGGGCGTAGCATACTTGTTAGGGCTAGCTCCGGCCTTACGCGGCTCCGGTTTAAGGAGAGAACTTTCCGACCGCGGGGTGTCGGGAAAAAAGGGGGCCCAGGAGGATTATGGCGTGTCGTTAGTGGAACGTGAATCGACGCCCGCTCTTTCGCATTGACGATTGACCCCGCCTTGCGGGGCCGGTTGCCGATTGAAAGCCGGCTGCGACGACTCCTGAAATCGTTAGGGTTTTTTTTCGGAGGACCGCGATCGATGCTGGTTCCGAGAAAAGGCGGAACGAAGCCAAACGAAGCCAACTTGGTTAAGACGCTCGGTATCAATTTGATAGGCTATAAATGAGAGAAACGAAGCCAAAGCGTTTATCCGCCATTTTACCAACAATTTACGGCGATTTTTCCCCGTGTTTGGGCAGAATTAGGTTGGTTATGGAGTCTCCTCGATTGCCGATTGCGCCTAAATCGTTTAGTTTCAGCATGGCAATCGGCACGGCGCCCAATAAGCGTCGACTGGTGTCGGCTGCCGGTTCAAGGCTGCGGCACGTCATCCGAACCATTATTTGCTCTGGCATCTGTCCTGGCATCCGCACCATCGTCCATCCTGGCAGGTGGGCCGCTGGGTGGCGACTCCCGCGCCCGGAAATGGTGGCAAGGAACGCGGGAACTGTCTCGGGGAAGTTCCGACGGAGCGCAAAGCGGCGGTTGACGGGGAGGTTGTGGCGAAAAATGAAAAAAAGGGTCAATCAAACCGGACAAGTGCTTAATAATCAATGATATGACCCCTAAAACAAACCTAGAGCAAACCTAGTAAGTCCTTTAGAATTGCACCGCTTGACAAAACAAACCCAGAACAAACCTAGTAAGTCCTTTAAAACTGCATCGCTTGACAAAACAAACCTAGAACAAACCCGACAACTCCTTATAAATGGGAAACCACCTACTAAGAGTCCGCAGTAGGCAGTCGGCGGTCGGCAGCCTACTGCTTTCCGCCTTCTGCCTACTGCCTACTGCCTTCTGCCTACTGGCCTCCCTAGTATAAAGTTTCAGTAAAAGATGCACTGATTAGGTTTTCCTGCTATACTCGATATATGGCAGGAAAATCCAAACGCTCGAAATTGATTTTGACACCT
>JGI26339J46600_10000067_pt1 | contig 33814 bp, 23 predicted proteins | sample BogFormECP12_OM1_FD_46600 | JGI IMG/M metagenome (IMG submission 46600) | reverse complement strand
GTGATGTGCTGGACACGGCGGCTGACGGGGTGCCCCTCGAAGTCGGTCAGCTTCACGCCGTTCGGTGTCAGCACCGCGAGGTCGCCGTCGGCAAGGAAGAAGAGGTCGCGCGTGTGGTAAAGAATGGCGGGCACGTCGCTGGCGACGAAATACTCGTCCTTGCCAAGCCCGATCACTGCCGGCGGGCCTCGGCGCACGGCTACGATCTTGTTCCGGTCGCGCGTCGAGATGATGGCGAGCGCGAAGACGCCGGTGAGTTCGTGCACGGCGGCACGTACCGCCTCCTCGAGACTGGTGGGACGCGCGGCCGCCAGCGCGTCGCCGCTGGTGGGCGCCGGGTCAGCCGGCCCGCGGTTCAGGTACCGCTCGATCAGGTGGGCGATCACTTCGGTGTCGGTCTCGGTGCGAAACTTATGGCCTTCCGCTTCGAGCTGCTTCTTCAGCTCCTCGTAGTTCTCGATAATCCCGTTGTGGACCACCGCCACACTGCCATGGCAGTCGCGATGCGGGTGGGCGTTCTCTTCCGTGGGCGCGCCGTGCGTGGCCCAGCGCGTGTGCCCGATCCCGTAAGTGCCTTCGAGAGGATCGAGCCGGATCACCTCTTCCAGGTTGCGCAGCTTGCCGCGGGCGCGACGAACCTCCAGGGTACCGTCCTTCATCACCGCCAGCCCTGCCGAGTCGTAGCCGCGGTACTGCAGCCGCTGCAAGCCTTCCAGCAGGACGGGGACGACGCGCTTGTTACCGATGTAACCGATGATGCCAGACATAAGAGCAGTGACGAGTGAACAGTGACGAACGGAAAAGCCAAAGAGCCGCGTCGGGTTTAGAAAACCGCAGTGCGGCTCGGGCACCGACAAGTATAGCAGATGTATCGTGCCATTCGGGCCGCTATACCACGCCCGCTTTGCCGGGAGAATCGTCAAGAAAGGAGTTGACTCACGATCGATTTGTCGTACAATCGTAAGACATGGGCGAAACCGTGACTTTCCGGCTCGACTCCGAGACGGAAAAGATTCTTAACGATCTGGTTCGGCGCGAGAAACGCGCGCGGTCCGAGGTGATCAGGGACGCGCTGCGCGCCAAGTGGAATTCGGTTTGCGAGGAAACACGGCCCACCGCTTGGGAGGTATACAAGACTCTCAAGATTCCCACAGCCCGTCCTTACCGTGATACCGCACGCCATGTTGAAGAGCTCCTGAAGGAGAAACTACTTGCCAAGCGCAGAGACGGTACTCTGTGATACTGGTCCACTCGTGGCGCTCTTCTCCGAAGGACAATATGCGCAGGAGAGTTGCCAAGGAGCGCTCAAAGAGGTACATGGAACACTATTGACCACCCTTCCGGTGATTACCGAGGCGTTCTACTTCCTCGATCTAGGATCGGAACGAGAGCTGCTTTGGGAGTTTATTCTAGGCGGGGCCCTTCGCCTTGCTGAAATCTTGCCGGCCGACCTCAGTAGGATGCGCAGCTTGATGAAGAAGTATTTCGATCTGCCCATGGATTTTGCCGATGCTTCTCTGGTGGCAATGGCGGAGAGCCTGAACGTTCGAAAGATATTCACGCTGGACCGGCGCCACTTCGGTGTTTATCGGCCGCGCCATACACATTCTTTCGACGTGTTCCCGTAGAACCAGATGACCACGGATTTCCTCCTAAGTCCGATACGACGCATTGATCGTGATGTAGTCGNGCGTAAGGTCGCAGGTCCAGATGCGCGCGGCGCCTTTGCCTTGGTGAAGATCAATGCGCAACGTGATTTCCTTCTGATCCAACTCGCGCCTGGCGGCGGTTTCATCGAAGGCAGCATCCAGGCCATGTCGGCAGAGGAAGAGGCTATTGACGCGGATATCGACTTTCGCGGGATCGAAGTCAGCCCCGGAATACCCGGCGGCGCAAAGGACGCGCCCCCAGTTGGGGTCGCTGCCCGCGATAGCGGTCTTGACCAGCGGCGAGTTGGCAATGGCGCGCGCCACCCGATCGGCTTCGGCCGCGGTCCGGGCACCGCGCACTTCGATCGTGACCAGCTTTTTCGCGCCCTCGCCGTCGCGGGCGATCATTCGGGCCAGCGCCTGGCAAAGCTCCGTGAGCCCGGCAAGGAAGACGTCTGCGGCTTTCGAGCCGGGGCGGATCGAAACCCCCGAGCGGCCACTGGCAAGCACGATAACCGTATCGTTAGTGGACGTGTCGCCATCGACTGTAACGCAATTGAAGCTGGGAGTTACCGCAGCGTGCAGCATCTCGTCGAGAAGCGCCGGGGGGACAACCGCATCGCTGGTGATGAACGAGAGCAAGGTAGCCATGTGCGGGTGGATCATGCCAGCGCCTTTGGCGATGCCCGCCAGCGTCACCGACTTGCCATCGATCCTGCCGCGAAGGGCGCACGTTTTGGGAAACGTATCCGTGGTCATGATAGCGCGCGCCACATGGGAGGCATTCTCAACGGAGAGATTCTGATGGAGGGCGGGAATCTGGTTCAGAATCAATTCGGGCTTCAGAGGCACGCCAATGACGCCCGTCGACGCGACGAGAATTTCAGACTGGAAAACGCCTAGCGCCTTCGCCGCCGCCCGCGCCGTCTCCTGGGAGGTCCGAAGCCCCGCGCGACCGGTGCAGGCGTTGGCGTTGCCGGAGTTGACAATTACGGCCCGAGCCCGCCCGCCGCTCGCGCGGAGGTTCTGCCGCGAGAGAACAACCGGCGCTGCCGCCACCCGATTCGTGGTGAAGACGCCAGCGCCCGTCGTGCCTGGTGCGTCGGAGAAGATCAACGCAAGGTCCAGCGCGCTCTTGACCTTCTTGATACCCGCGGCGACGGCCGCGCCCAGAAACCCGGCGGGAGTGGCAAGACTACCTTCGATGGGGAGCCACTTTGGCATTTACGTCCAGCGCCTTCCGGTGACGTTCCTCTTTCCACAAATGGGGATCCGCCAACAAGGAATTGACGATTGCAGATTGCCGATTGACGATTGAAAGAGAAGGGCAGGCAAGCCGCTCGGTCCTTTCAGCGGGCCATCCGCAATCGGCAATGAGCCTCTTCCATTCGTCAATCGGCAATCTGCAATCGGCAATTCTTCTTAGCGCGCAAGAGTGTGGTTACCGCAAACCATGTTCCGCCTCAACGCTTCGGGATTATTTGCGGCGGCGTGATTTCTTCCACACCCCCGGGGGGCGGAGGCTTTACAGGAGGTGCCGGACCTTCTACCTTCAGCGTCATCACCGTCTCATTGCAGGCCTGCATGTAGAGGTCCTCGTCCTCGCTGCCTGGCGTGCAGTCCGCCTCGATGATGCGGTCGGGCGAGATGACTCGCGCCGTAAGCAGCATCGAATGGAGCCGGTACTGCGAGATCAGCACCGCGTCGCGCCCGTTGATCTGAAGATGATCAAATCGATAACGCGGGAGGCTGTGGGTGACGCCGTCCGTCTGCCACACGGCGAGGACCTGGGGCGTGAATTCCGTGGCTTGGTCCGGGTTGGGCTGCGACGTAATGGTCAACGACGGCTCCAGGCTCCAAAACTCGGGCCGGTAGATTTTCACGCCACCGGCAAAGGCCTCGATCTTGCTGTAGAAGCCGGAGGCGACCTGAAGCTCAACACCCAGACCGTCGTTCCGGTAAGGCAGCAACTTCAGCGTCTGCTCGGCCACGTGCTGCTTATGGACCGGGTACCACTTGACGAGGAAATACTCGCCGCCCACCAATCCGCCACCGATGATGATGATACCAAGAGCGACGAGCAACTCAGTACGGATCTCCCATTTCATAGGCGAATTATCTTATCCCGAAAATCGAAACTGGAAACTCGAAAAAGGAGTCAGGAGACAGGAGTCAGAAGTCAGAACATGCGACGACTCTGGCAAATAGAGTCGGCGCTTGCGGTCAAGCGAAGCGACTTCAGGATCAACAAGAAAGCCCGCAGCGGCATTCTTCGTCTTCATTCTGACTCCTGTCTCCTGACTCCTGACTGCTCTCTTCGAATTCATCACATGCCGGGCATCGGCGCATTCACGTCGAGCCGATAGGTCTTCGCCACCAGGACTGACGAATCGAACGCGCCCCACACAGGATCGGCCATGAGGTCGTCGGGCCGTGACCGAAACAACTTGCCGGGGATCTGCGGTAGGCCTTGTATTTCGTCGACCACGGTAAGGGACGGCGTTTGCGACACGGGCACCTTGAGAGTGACCACCAATCCGCTTGCGGGCGCGCCAACATAGGCGAGCGACCAGTGATCGACGCCAGCCGCCGGCACCGTGACCTTCTTCCCATTCACATCAGCTCCTAGCACCCGCGCGTTCTCAACCCCCAGCCATAGGATACCGGCTTGGCGTGGCGAGGAGATCAGCACGCGGATGTCGCGGACCTCGCCGAACGTCACATCATCGGTCACTACCGCAGCCGGCGCAGCAAGTGAAATCGAGGGGGCATCCCCAACCCGCGCTGTCCGGAAGATAAAGGAGAAGCGTCCGAGATCACGCGACCAGGCGCCCGCGCCCAGAAACTGTGAGGTCCAGGCGTCCGGCGCGTTGTCACGACTCGCCCACATCGCCTTCCCGGTATCGGCATCGAGCGCATAGGCGATGCTATCGGCGCGAGGATGAGCCGCGTCGTAGCCGCTGTGGGCGATGGCGGCTACAAACAGCGCCAGCGCCGCTACCAGCGCGCCCGCCGGCAACAGCCAGCGACGGCGAGACGTCATGATGTGGATATGCGGGACCAGCAAGCCAACCAGCAAAGCGGTTGGAATCACGATCGCCGGCAGCAGGGTGGTGCTGATCAGCATCACCAGGAGATAAGGCAGACCCCCGAACAACAGGATTCCGACGATGGCAGGCAGCGTCCAGACTAATGCGCTCTCTCCTTCTGCCTCGGGGTCACGCCTCGAGAAAGCGTAGCCTAACTCCACAAGGCTCGCGAACAGCGGCCAAGTGAACAGGTAGCTCGCTCCCTTCAGCGACAGGCTGGTAATAACGGTCAGAATCGCCCACCAGGCAAGCGCGCCGAAGGTCAGGTTACCCATTTGGATCTTCCTTCCCAGGGCGACGTGAAGCGCGCACAGGATGGCGACGGTGAGCGCCAGGAAGCCGTAGGCGTAGAGGTCACCATTGTAGGCCATGCCGTAGGGAAGCAGATTGACGAGGCTGGTGCGGCGAAGCAAGGACCAGGCGAAGTGGGCCAGCGCCGCGGCCAACAGGGCGCCCCCCAGCCACGCCAGGAAGCCGGCGAGGATTCCACCCCAGGTGAGCTGACGCTTCCTGAGTCCCAGCGCGGCGATGCCAATGAACAAGAGCACCGCCAGCACCATCAGCGGAACTGCGAGCGCCTCCGGGTAATGAACCGTCTTGCCGAGGAGGCTGAAATAGACGGCGTCGGGCGCCGAAGTGTGCGTGAGGTCGAGGCCGCCGAAATGGCGGGCGAGCGCCAGCGCGTAGGAGCCGTCGTGCTGGAGGCTGGCGGCGCTGATGCTCTCGAGGTCGTCTCGCCAGGTGTGGTAGCGAGCCCAGCATCCGATATAAGCGAAGTTGAGCCCGGCGAGGCCGGCGCCCTTGAAGACGGTCAAGTCGGTATCGTTGGGTAGGTGTTTGTAGGCCTCGTAGGCGAACGACGAAGTCGCGGAGTACGGCGCAGCCTGGGCGAACTCGCGGATCAGCCAGCCGTTGTGCTGACTGGTCTCAAACATGAACGACGGGCCGCAGGCGCCGCGCGCTTCGAAGTTAAGCGCTACGCCGACATCCTTCACCCAAGGGTGCTCGTTGACGAAGCCTTGGGCGCCCATCAGTCCCAGTTCTTCGCCGTCGGTGATCAGAAAGATCACGTCGTTCGGCAGGGGCGGGCCGGACCTCAGTGCGCGAGCGGTTTCGAGCAAGGTGACGGCTCCCGAGCCATCGTCGCTCGCCCCCGGCCCGGTGGGCACCGAGTCGTAGTGCGCAGCGAGCATCACCGCCTTGGTGTTGGCCGTCCCGCGGAGACGGGCCACGATGTTATTGACAGTGGCCGCGACGGCTGGTACGCGCCACTTGGGTTCGTAGCGAACCACAGTGGCGGCTACAACCTGCGGGTCGAGCCCCAGCGCCTGGAGCTGGGTCACGAGATAGTCGCGCACGCGGGCATTCTCCGCTGAGCCCGTGGGGTGTGGCTTCTGGGCGATCGCCCGGAGGTGCTCCACGCCACGCTCGGCTGAGAAGTCGGCGGGCGGCGCGCTCGCCGCCACCGGCGCCGGTGGCTGCACCTGATAGACGGCCAGAAACGAAAGCACGGCGATCAGCGCCAACGTCCCGATCGCGGCCACTGCGGAAGCCTGCTTGGGAGGCGCCTCACTGGCCATCGTTGACCTCAGGTGCCCAGCAAGCGGGGTTCGGGATTCGGGACTCAGGATTCGCAGAGGAACATTGGGCACTGGGATTGGTTCTTCGAACTCCGAACCCTGAATCCCAAACCCCGCTTGCATCGCCACCGTATTTGTGAAAGACAGCGCTTCCGCATTCCGTGTTCATCATTTCTCCGCGGGCGGTTCCGTAATTGCCCCTTCGGAAGCGGACGACACCAAGGCCGCGTACTTGGCGAAGACGCCCGACTTGTAGCGTGGTTCCGGAGCGCGCCAATCGGCCAGGCGCCGGAGGAGTTCCTCTTTGCTCAACTCGAGATCCAGCCGCCGTTTCTCGATGTCGAACACCACCATGTCGCCTTCTTCAACGACGGCAATCGGCCCGCCGCGCGCAGCTTCAGGCGCCACGTGGCCCACCATGAGGCCGCGAGTGGCGCCGCTGAAGCGGCCGTCGGTAGCAAGCGCCACGCTTTCCCCCAAGCCTTCGCCCACAATCGCTCCGGTCACGCCCAGCATCTCCCGCATGCCGGGGCCGCCCCGCGGGCCCTCGTAGCGGATCACCACCACGTCGTCTGGCTTGATGTTCTTCGACGTCACCGCGTGCATGGCGTCCTCCTCCCGGTCGAAAACGCGCGCGGGACCACGATGGTAGAGACGCTCGTGTCCGGCAATCTTCACCACCGCACCCTCTGGGGCAAGGCTGCCTTTCAGGATCACCAGGCCGCCCGTCGACTTGAGCGGATGATCGGTCGTCTTGATCACATCCTGTCCCGGCGTTTCGACGGCGCGGCAGGCCTCCTCGGCTAGGGTGCGCCCGGTGACGGTAATGGCGGTGCCATCCACTTTGCCGCCTTCGAGCAGGCGCCGCGCGATGAGCTGAATCCCGCCGGCGCGATGTACGTCGACGGCCATGTAACGGCCGCCGGGCTTCAGGTCGGCGATGATCGGGGTGCGGCGGCTGACGACATCAAAATCGTCGATGGTCAGCGGCACGCCTGCTTCGCGCGCCATGGCCAGCAAATGCAGCACGGAATTGGTGGAGCCGCCCGTGGCCGCGACACTGGCGATAGCGTTTTCAAACGCGCTGCGCGTCAGGATGTCGCGTGGGCGCAAATTGGTGCGCAGCAGGTCCATCACCATCTGACCGCTGCGATAGGCAATCTGGTCCTTTTCCTCCACGGTTGCCGGGACGCTGTTGAAGCCTAGAGGTGAGAGGCCGATGAACTCCATCACCGTGGACATGGTGTTGGCGGTGAACTGCCCGCCGCACGCGCCCGCGCCGGGGCAGGCCACGTCCTCCAGCCCCTTCAAGTCAGCGTCGGACATCAGGCCGGCCGCGTGCGCGCCGATAGCCTCGTAAACATCGCCCACGCTCACGTCGCGCCCCTGAAAGCGGCCCGGGGCAATCGAGCCGCCGTAGAGCAGGAGACCCGGCACGTTGAGCCGGATCAACGCCAGGGCGCCGGCGGGGATCGTCTTGTCGCAGGCCACCAACGTCACCATAGCGTCAAACATGTGGCCGCGGCCCACCAGCTCCATGGAGTCGGCGATCACCTCGCGGCTGATCAGTGACGCCTTCATTCCTTCGGTGCCCATGGTGATGCCGTCGGAGATGGCCACGGTGTTGAATTCCATCGGCGTGCCGCCGGCCGCCCGTACGCCTTCCTTCACCTTGGCTGCCAGGCGCCGCAGGTGGAAGTTGCAGGGCATGGTTTCGATCCAGGTGTTGGCGATGCCGACGATCGGCCGCGCCAGATCAGCGTCGGTGAAACCGATGGCCTTCAGCATGGCGCGCGCGCCGGCGCGCTCGGGTCCTTCGAGGATGGTACGGCTGGGAAGCTTGGAGTCGGATGACATCGTGTCTCCTTATCGGAACAAGAAACTCGAAAATCGAAACTCGCGCACGATATTGACAGATTCAAACTCAACCGGCAATAGATGTTCTCCTCTCCTCCTAGTCGTGCGCAGTCCTAGTCCAGCGGCACCAGGGGCGCTGCTTCTTCTTCGTTCGGCGATACAACCTCCAATGGTCTGGCTGCCGGACGTGCCCGGTGGGTAATGATCAGCGCCACAGCGGCCACCACCAGCGCGGCCGCGGCAAGCGTCCTGAATGTAACGTGCTCGTGCGCCACTGCCCAGCCGAGGAACACCGCCACTACGGGGTTCACGTAGGCATAGGTGGAGACGCGCGCCGGGCTCGCATGGCTCAGCAGCCAGTTGTAGGAAGTGAAGCCAACGAGCGAGCCAAAGGTAATCAAATAGCTGATCCCCAGAATGGAGCGGATGGAGATGACGCTCAAATCGAGCCCCGCGGTCTCGCGCGTCACCAGCCCGAGCACGATCAGCAGCACCCCGCCGGTCAGCATTTCCATGGAGGCAGCCAGCAGCGTCGAACGAGGCAGATCTGCCTTGGGCGAATAGAGAGAACCCACTGCCCAGGCGAGCGCGCCACACAGCAGTACCGCCGCGCCCAGGCGATCTACGCCCCCGTGGCCGAGGAGATTACTGGGCCCGACGAGCAAACCGATCCCCGCGATACCCAACCCCAGCCCTGCGATCACGCGTCCTCCCAGCACGGTTCCCTGATGCCGGGCCTTCTGCTGAGCGTGTCCGATCAACACCATCCAGAGCGGAATGGTGGCCAGCAGCAGGCAGGCTAATCCGGAGTCGACGCGCTCTTCCGCCCAGGTGAGCGCGCCGTTGCCGCCCAGGAAGAGCAACGCCCCTATGATGACCGCCGAACGCCATTGCGCCGTGGTGGGAGGCCAAGCGCCACGCCGCCGCGACCAGAAATAGAGCAGCGCTCCAGCGATGATGAATCGCGTCCCCGCCATCAGAAAGGGCGGAATGGTCTCGATGGCGATCTTGATGCCGAGATAGGTGGAGCCCCAAATCAAGTAGATAGCAGCGAAGGCCAGCACCAGTTTCTCGGTCGACGCCCACGACCTGCGGCGAGGCCTAGACGTGCTCGGCGAGGTGCCGATCCCAGGCCCGCCCATTTCCTCCACCACCGCGCTTTGTGTGTCCGGTCTCTCCACGTTGATGCTCTGCCTGATGTTAGATTTGATTCACGCAACAGCGGGCGAGACGCCCGCGCTACATCGAAACTTCAAGGCGCCAATTCCACGCGCAGGGTCAAGGTCTGATAAGGCCCGAGGCCCGCCGTGGGCGCCGGAGGCTCGCCGTTGCACAACTCTGGGGTGGGCGCCAAGACGAACACCCAACGGCTCCCTTGGTGCGCGCTCACCTTGCCTCCCTCGACGTGCGCCACGCGCCACGGCGTTGTGAGGGAAAGCGATGAGCATGCGCTCGCCGGCCCTTCGACCTCCGCTGTGTAAACATGTCCATCCAGCTTCGATCTCAGTACTCGCAGCCCCCGACTCTGGGCGCCTGGGGCGACGTCCGGGGCGGCGATCCACGGACGAACCCCGGGCTCGTAACGGAGGACCACTTCCGTTTTTTCCTCGGCGTCGAACTTGACCTCCGCGTGCTCGTCCTGTTCATTGCGGCGCAACGTCGCGGCCACCAGCCGTCCGTTGAGCGTGGCACGGATGCTTTGGCTGCCCAGCGCGATCTCAGGCGCAAAGGTGATGGCAACGGGCGGGCCTGCGACCTCAGCAGTCAGCTTGATCTCGGATTCGGCCTGCGTCATTTCCAGATTGAGTGTGGACCGCCCGACGTGGAGGTTCTTGATGGTCACGCCGGACCAACTGAGCGGCAGGTGCGGCGTCCAGTGGAGCTCGGACATTGGCGCGTAAGGATCGATGCCCAGCATCCCCCGCACGAGCGAGGTGATGACCGTCCCGGACGACCAGATCTGCTCCGGCACGCTGACGTCAAGTTCGCTGTTGTAGTCGCCGGAAAAGACCTCGGGCACGTGTCCCAGTGAGTCGAGGAACGATTGCTCTACCAAGGAGCGCACCAGCGGAAACCCTTCTAACGGGCGATGGCGGCTGTAGAAGGCCAGCGTCTGTTCGCCGGTGCCGAGCGGCCAGACGCTGCCATGGCCGTACGAGTCGCCGATATAAAGCGGATCGTCGGCGGGAATGCTCCGCGTCCCCCAGTCGGCCTCCCAACGAGCGTGGGCCATGCTGTCAAGCGCCCGCTCGGATTTCTCCTCGTCGAACACGCCCATCCAGATACCCCAACTCGGCTGGTTCAACTCCTGGGTGAGCAGGTCCCCCTTGCCGTCGAAGCCGTAGAAGAAGAAACTGCGCTGGGGATTCCAGAATTTGGCCCCCAGAGAAGCGCGGGCTTTTTCGGCACGGCCGTGTGCGTCGCCCGCCAGGTCGCGATCGCCCACGAGGTTGGCCAGCCCTTCCGTCGCCTCGGCGCCCGCCACCCACACAGACTCAAGATAAATGTCCTTCACCACTTGCTGGCCGATGGTTTCGTCGCCGCCCCAGCCTCCGGTGGGTATCGTAACGAGCCCGTCCGAGGGATCGACCCGCGAGACAAGATACCCGTACGCGGCCTTGATCGAATCCCAGCTCGAGCGGACGAAATCGAGATCGCCCGAAGTTCGGTAAAGGTTCCGCAAAGCGACCAGGTACAGGGCGCTGACATCCGTGTGACGGTAGGCATACGGGTAACCCTTGAACCAGTCGATGAGGCCGGCGCTCTGCGACAGTTCGTGGAATATCTCGCCGGTCTCCTTCTTCTGATACTTCTGGATGAACCGGACGGCATCGCGTGCCAAGGCGTGGTCGCCGGAAGCTTCGAGCGCAAAAGTGTTGGTGAGCGCATCGCCACCGAAGAACCAGGCGTACTGCGGGCGCCGCGTGTCGCGCGAGGGTCCGTAGCCCGCCACCAGGCCGCAGCCCAGCCACGGATTGCAAACGTAAGCCTGATCGAGGGCGATGCGCGCCCATGTATAGGCGAGGTTGAATTGTCGATCGGGGGTTTCGATCTGGACGCCGTTCGCGACCACTCTCTGGTAGTGCTGCACAGCCTCGGTGTAAAGCGCGGGGGTACGAGCGAGAAGCGCCTGGTACGTCTTCGCGGCGTCGTAGTACGGCGGTGCGGTGAGCGAAGCGATCAGCGGGAACATACGATCGCCGGAGTTCGCGGGAATGTCGAGTTCGAGCGAGAGCGTCCTGTCGGCCTGCCAGGGCTCGCTATAGGAATCAGGTTCGGAGTGGTGGCCGGCGACGGGCGAACCCACCAGCGCTGAGTGCCTGCCGGACGATTCCAGCAGCGCGAAGGAATGCCGCTCAGCATCCCAGGAGTAGCTCTGGCCACCGATGCCGGCCGGCCACATCAGGTCGAGGTCGGGCCGAAAGGTGATCGTAACGTGCAGCGGCAACCGGCTTTCCGCTTGGTAAAGAATCACCAGACCGGCTTCGTCCAGCGGCACAAACAGCGTCTCACGCACCGTGAAATCCTGGCCGGAATAGACGCGCGTCACCGACTCCGGGTTCACAATCACTTCGCGGACCGTCGCTGCACCCGGAATGATCGTGCTGGAGCTCTCCCGGCGAAGGCCGACCCGATAGTCATGAAAGATCCGGAAGGGATAAACCCAGCCCTCCAGCGACTCGGTCGTGTACCCCAGGATCATGCCGCGGCGGCCGTGGGCGGCGATGAAGCGATGAGAGCTGGCCTGGGCTTCAAGGGTCAACGGACTCTCCGGGATGGCAATTGCGTAGCCGAGGTTTTCGCCAGGACTACCCCCCGTTTGCCCCTGCGCTAATCCCGTGGGGCTGAATAGAATCCCGAAGAGCAAGGCGCAACACCCGATCCATGAGCAAGTTACGAGTAGAGAGGTCGGGCGTCGCGCCTCCCTGGCAGGGACCGGTGGAGGTTTGGCGATACAGAATGACATTCTTGTTATTCCCTTTGATTTATGTTAGTTTCAGGTTATGGTGCTCGCTGGTCGTTTCCACCGACGATGGAGAGGGGCGCAACCGAGAAATGTCTCATCGTGAAATGCAATTCCGACTTTTCTCCATCGAGCTCCATTCCGCCACAATCGGCAATACAGAATGATAAGTGAATAAGCCCTTGCCTTTCTGTGAAATCTGAGTTCTGCGTGCCAGACGCCCCCTCGATACTCGATCTTCAGTTCAACACCGCCAATGCTGTCGCCGTCCCATGACGAGGACCTCTATAGGTCGGACGAAAAACCACGCGGTCGGCCACACCGGAGGGCACCTCTTCCAGGCTGGGGTAGCCCAATACCGGATGTTTCATGGACGCGGTCAGCGTCACCCCCACATGCAATCTACCCTGCCCCTCCTGCCATCCGTACCCTGGCGAGACCCGCGCAAGGTTCCGGCCTCTTCCGCGTCTCAGCCAGATGGAGACGGTCACGTGCCAGCCCGGTCGACGGATCTTAAGCCGCCACGGCAACGGCAGGTTTCCCTTGGTCTGTGCAAACAACTTTTGGCGACGGGCGGGCGAAGAGATTTCGCGTTCGATCCTCCGCTTCGTGGTCCATACGTAGATCGCTGTGCGCAAGCATTGCTCATCCTGCTCCGGGCCCGCCGGCAGGGTGGCGCCGCGCAGGGCTTTGTGCAGGGCTTGAAAGTCCTCCAGGTCCCGGCCGGACCGGGCCAGCAAGGCCAGGAAATTCTTCGAGCGCATCCCGTGGCGCAGACCGTTGAGCGCAACGCGTGCTTTGCCTTCGGGCGTCTTAGGTCCGGTACACTTCTGGGCGTTGGCGCGGCAGGCGGCCAGAAGTGCGGGGGTCATCGTCGGCGACTTGCGTAAGGACACGAACTGTTGGTCTTCCTTATCAGACAGGAATATCCAAGAATAACTCCATGCTTACTGTAGCAGAGTGGCCTCTGTTGTCAATATCTTTCTCACACTCCAGGCCCTTAGGTCGATGGAAGTTCGACATCCTGGTTGTAAGTGATCTTCCAGCGATGCCGCGTATAGCCTGCCGCTAGTATGGCTACACGGTCGCCAACAAACGTGAGAGTCCGTCGAACCCTCTCTTGGCCACTTCGTAGGGATCGCGATCCGCGTACTGGAAAACCTCGAACGAGGCCGGTCCCTGATACACTCTGGAGATCGCGGCTAGAATCCTCGCGAGGGGGATCACTCCGTCGCCGACATAGGTCCGGTCTGTATCCTGGAGCAGTTCGCGCGGAACCGTGGGCGGAACATCGTTGATGTGAACCCAACTGACCTCGCCCGGCTGAAGTTTCTCGATGTCCGTAACTTTACTGAGGCCGGCGTGGAAGTGAAACGTATCGATGAGCACCTTGACGTTAGGGTGGTTGACTCGGCGCAGCAGATTGGCGGTGGTCTCGACGCAACCCAGAAACCTGGCACCGCGGATGAATTCGAGCCCCACCACAATGTCAAACTGGCGGCCCAACTCTCCCACCCGTTCCAGGCCGGGAATGGCAGCCTCGTAATCCGAGGGCTTCACTTCTTCGGAGATTCCCGAGCAGAGCACAAAACGGTGCGCGCCCAACTCGGCGCTACGCTGGAGCTTGCGCCGGAAAGCGTCCCACTTTCTCTCGGGATCCTGCAAGCCGCGGAAGAAGAGCGCCTCGCACTCGCAGCAGGCGCCGCACGGGTCCAGGCCGCCATCGGCGATCACGCGCCGGGCCGTGGCCACCGACTCCTTGGCCAGAAACGGCTCGACGCTATCGAGCCACAACTCCACGACGCGGAATCCGGCCTTGCTGTAGGCATCCATGGCCGTCTTGAAGTCGGCCTTCATGGTGGTAGCTTGGTTGATGCAGGGCGTGAACGCGGGCGCGGCCGCCGGCGAGGCTGCGATCAGCTCGGCGAGACGCGTGCTCGCCACCGCCGCCCCTAAGCCGGTGATCGCCGATGTCAGAAAATTCCTTCTTTTCATGGATCGCCTCCCTAGCCGTCAGCAATCAGCTATCAGCTATCAGCCATCAGCAAGAACCGCGTTTTCTTGCTGATAGCTGATAGCTGACGGCTGATAGCCCTCCTACAGATTGCCCCTTCGCACTTCGTCCGAAATATGCCGCGCGGAGCGCACCGCCATGGCCATGATCGTCAGCGTGGGGTTCTTTTCCGGAAACGTGGTGAAGCAGCTTCCGTCGACCACGAACAGGTTCTTCACGTCGTGCGATCGGCAAAAGGAGTCGAGCACCGACGTGCGCGGATCGTTGCCCATGCGGCAAGTTCCGGTCTCGTGACTGGCAAAGCCCGAGGGCACTGAATTGTCGTCAATGCTCAAACGGCACTTCGCGAAGTCAAGGATTTCACAGGCGCGCGCCCGCATGTCCCGCCACAGCGCCTTATCGTTCTCAGAGAAGCGAAAACGGACCACTGGGATGGGAATTCCGTAAGCGTCGACGCGATTCGGGTCGACGGTGACGCGGTTCTCGCGCCGCGCCAGCACCTTGCCGAAACCGCCCATCTGGTAGAAGCCCGGCTGCAAGAACCGCACCTGCCGCTTGAACTCCCTGCCGAAGCCCCGGAGGTGGTTCGCCTGGTCGGGGTACATGAAGGACGCGAACTGCATCTGGTAGCCGTACCCGCCCACGTAACCGCGTGGCTTGCCGAAGGGTCCGCCAAGGTTGAAGCGGGGGATGTAGGAATGGTCGGTGGCGCCGTCGTTGTTGGCCGGAGGCGTCCCCACCAAGTCCTCGAGATAACCGAGCACGCCGCAGCCGACGTGGCCGGTAAGGTAACAGCCAACAAGTCCGCTGGAGTTTCCGAGGCCGTTGGGGAAGCGCGGCGAGCGCGAATTGAGCAGCAGGCGCGCTGATTCGATGGTGGCACAACTGACGGCAATGATCCGGGCGCGAATTTGCTGTTCCTGCCGCGTCACCGTATCGATCACGGAAACGGCCCGCGCGCGGCCCTCCTGGTCCACAAGAATCTCGCGCGCCAACTGGTTGGGGATCAAGGTGAAGTTGCCGGTCTTCTGGGCCTTGGGGATCATCGAGTTGGGCACGGTGAAGATGGCCTGAGCGTCGCAGCCCTCCATGCAGTGGCCGCAATAATGGCAGGGGGGCCGGTCGTCGTAAGGCTCGGTCAGGACGGCCTTGCGGGCCTTGATCATGCGGATGCCGATCCGGTCGCAGGCGCGCTTGACGATCTCCTCGGAGCAGCGGAACCGGAGCGGCCGGAGATAGTGGGCGGAGTCGGGCAGGATGTCAATGTTTTCCCGCGTACCGCAGACGCCAATCATCTTCTCGACATGAGCATAGCAGGGGTCGAGTTCCTCGTAGCTCAACGGCCAGTCTTCCTCGATACCTTCGCGAGTTCGCTCACGGAAATCGATGGGCGCAAAGCGCAGGCAGGCGGCGTTCCAGTGGATGCTGCGCCCGCCCACGGCGCGGATGCGGTCCACGCTGATGTCGTCGCAATCCTCGTAGCGGATGGATTCACGGACCTCGGCCGGATAAAACGGCTCCGGCTTCTGCCGGCGCGGGAACTCGTACGGCCAGGCGTGGTAGTGAAAGTCCTCCGGCTTCATCACCCGGCCCGCCTCAACGAGCGCTACTTTCGCGCCCGCTTCCGCCAGCTCCTTGGAGAGGACGCCGCCTGCCGGCCCGGAACCGACGACGCAAACATCGAAAACCTTGGAAGCCATGCCCATCTCATTCTCCGCAGCGGTCTGCCGCCCCGACTGTGCGGAAGACGAATCCTCAGATCACTCAGATTCACACATTCAAGGAGGTAATCCGAACTCAACAGGGTTTCGTGACCCTATTCTCTTTCGCTTAGTTCTCCTTCCGCGTTGCTTCTTCTCCGCAATCTGTTCAATCCGCGTAATCTGTGGACTCGCCTTCCTTACGAGCGGAGACCAAGCGTAATGCGGCGAAAGTCGTCAGCGATCACCGTCGCATCTCCTCTCCTGCGTTAAGGGGTACGATAGCACAGCGCGACCCAGTAGCCACTCCAAAGATCGGACGCTCATTGTCGATTCCCTGATTGGCCAGGACGATTCTAAAAGGAGCGACGTGAGTACTTGCGGAGAAAGTCTTCTGCGTTTGTTAAAAAACTCAACACCGTGTGAGCCGCGAATATTCGACGCACGGCCTGTGACACCCGCAACCAAATCACGAGTTTCAAACATAAGCTCGCCCGGACAGCATAGAAATTCGGCGGTCGGGGTGCTGAGTCTTCTCATCGACCAGACAAAACGCCTCCTGTCCCGTATATATTCGTCCTTATAATATTTGTATTGACATTGACTCCTTATTTGTGACTTAAATCACGGATGAGCGTGATGTGAGTCACAGCACCCCGCTTATCGGTACGGTGAAACTGCGATGTTGCTTGAGCAGTAAGCCCGGAGGGTTTTCCATGGATCTGAAAATGAAGTTGAGCTGGATTTCCGCCACCATCACTTTGATGTTTGCGGCGTGTCTGGCGGGCGCAGGTCCCTTGGTCGCCGAAGTGCCTTCAGACACCAAGCCAATGTTGGCATCCCAGGCATCTAAGGGCAACCCGGCGGGCTACGTCGGGACAGAAACTTGCTTGGGCTGTCACCCGGACCAGGAGAGGCGTTTCAGGAATACGGTCATGGGGAAGATTTTCGCCAATCCGAGGACTGAACTAGAAAAGCTTGGTTGCGAATCCTGTCACGGGCCCGGCAAAGCTCACGTCGACGCTGGCGGCGGCAAGGACACCATCCCCCTCCGCTTCGGCAAGGACTCCAACAACCCGATCGAAGAGCAAAACGCCGCTTGCTTAGCGTGCCATTCACGCGGCAACCGGCTGTTCTGGAAAGGCAGCCCGCACGAATCGCGCGCGATGGCCTGCGTGGACTGCCACCAGGTAAAGCAGGAGTTGCACGTCTCGCTCGCGTCCGACACCCGCTACAGCGCTCCGTTATCCGAGAACAGGGGCGTCAAGAAGCCGCAGCCGGAACTCTGTCTCCAGTGTCACCAGATGCGCCGCGCACAGTTGCAGCGGTCCTCCCACATGCCGTATCGCGAAGGCAAAGTGACTTGCACGAGCTGTCACAACCCGCACGGCACTCCCAACCCGAAGCAATTGATTCAGAGCACGATCAACGAGAACTGCCTCACCTGCCATACCGAGCGCCGTGGTCCTTTCCTGTGGGAGCACCCGCCGGTGATGGAAAACTGCGCCAATTGCCATGAGGCGCACGGCACCAACAACCCGCAGTTGTTGAAGGTACGCATGCCTCGCGTTTGCGATAGTTGCCATGACTCCAGTCGTCACCCAACGACCCCGACACTCCTCAACGCTGTCCGGGATTTCAACCGGGGTTGCACGAATTGCCATTCCAGGATCCACGGATCGAACCACCCCTCCGGGAACACGTTCCTGCGTTAGGCACGTTCCTGCGTCAGGAAGGAGAGAGCGATGAAATTGATGAGACAGCCTTTGATACTGGTACTGCTTGCGCTGCTGCTCGCCCCGAGTCTGCTGTTCGGCCAGGAAGCACCTGCGCAACAGGAGCAACCCGCCCAGCGTGGGAGCGGCGAGTTTGGATTCCGGCATGTCTGGGGCGATGAGTACGGGCGTCCGGATCTTCCGTTTAAGCCTGACGTGATCACATCGAAATTCAACGAATATAGCGACGTAAGAAGCGGTTTTTTCATCCGCAGGTTCAACATGAATTTTGACAACATCCTCGGTTCGAAGAACTATGTGAACCTGCAATCGCAAAGCAGCATCTACAAGAACCAAAGCTATCTGGCCACGTTTGGCCGATACGGCAAGTTCAAGATCCAGTTCCGCTACGACGAGATACCGCACATCTACACCAATACCGCTCGCACGCTCTACACCGAAACCAGCCCTGGCGTGTATACCCTGCCTCTTGCGCTGAAGACCAGCCTTCAGGCCCAATCGGCAGCCGCCAAGCCTGCCGCGACTCTGCCGTTTTTCATGGTTAGTCAAGTGCTGTGTGGTATAGCCATACCCCCGGCAACCCAGCCGCCGTCCTGTAGCGAGCCGTTCATTACTCCGTCGATCTTGCGCAAGGCTGGAACCGGAACGGTCAGCTATTACGTCACGCCGGACTGGAGTATCTACGGCATGTTCTCGCGAGAGAACGAAGTCGGTAGCCGGCCGATCGGGGCGCTCCTTAACTCCAGCCCGAGCGCAAGTGCTACGGCCGGCGCCGGCGCCGAGCTGCCGGAACCCATTGACTACTTCAACAATACGGTCAAAGCCGGCACCGAGTACGGTAAGAAGGACTGGGCCGTGCAGCTCGGCTATCTGGGATCGTTCTTCGAGGAGAACATCAGTCAGATGGTGTTTGACAACCCGTTCCGCGCCACCAATGAGGACGCAAACGACCCTCTTACCGGGCGCATGGCCATGTATCCCAATAACCACGCGAACTACTTGAACTTTGCCGGTGCTGCCGACGTGACCAAGTACCTTCGCCTTATGGCCACCGTCAGCCCGGGCTGGCTGAGCCAAAATGACGCCTTCCTGCCTTACACCACTAACAGTGCGATCAATNCCTGCGGCAGCGGTACGCAGGCCTGCTCTTCGCTAGGGGTACTGCCGGCTCCGAGTCTTAACGGCAGCAAGCAAACTCTGGCCATGAACTACACGCTCGTCACCTTACCTTGGAAGAAATTCCAGATCAAGGCTGCATACCGCCACTACGACTATAACAACAACACGGCAGTGCACCCCTTCACGCCCGCCGCGGGTGACGTTGGTGTCCCCGACGTAACCAGCCCTACGGATAACAAACCTTACGGCTACAACAAGAAGAACGTCGAAGTGACTGCCAACTGGTTCTTCGGCAAGCGGGACTCCCTAAAGGCCGGCTACGAAGGTGAATTCTTCGACCGTACGTATCGCGACGTGGAGCACTCGGTCGAGCACTCGTTCATCTCTGCTCTCGACCTGAGCCCACGCAAGGACCTGCTTTTCCGGTTTGCCTACCGCTACTCGAACCGGACACCCGATTCGTACCAGGACGATGCCGCCAGCGATCCCACGACGGGTGCCCCGGTCGGATGCACCTCCACTAGCGTGGTTTTCACTGGCGACCAGCGCTGTCATCGTAGATTCGACGAGGCTGCCAGGCTGCTGAACCGCGCCGATGCGTCGGTGGAGTACGACTTGCAGAGGTTCAGCTTCGACGGAAGCTTCCAGACGATCCAATCCAACTTCAACCGGGCTGGTGGCACCAATAGCCCTACGCCGCTTAACTTCCTTTCGGGCGCCGCGGCGACCACGGCACCCTACTACCTCTATGGGGCGCTGAAGGACCTCTCGTACATCTACACCTTCGATGTGAACTACACGGTTTCCAACGAGGTGTCACTGTTCGCCGAATATACGCATGAAAGGTACTACAAGAGAATGATCTCGCGGAACCGCTCGCCGACTTCGGGTATACAGACAATCCTCACTTGTACGGGCTGCGACTCCGCCAACGATGACTGGGAGAGCACGTATCACGACATCTTTGACACCTATGCCGCGGGCGTGGATCTGTACCTTGGGAAGAAGGTCTACTTGACGCCGTACTACTCTCTCTCGGCAGGTAAGGGCAATGTCTTTTCGAGCGCGCTTGGTGATCCGACCATCACTACCGGCCCCAACGCGTTCGTGCTCACCGGCACCAGCCAACCTCAGAACTACCCGGAGACGACCACCCGAATTCACGAACTCGCGGTCGTCTTCAAGTACCACCTCACCAAGAACATCATGCCGAAGCTGGAATACCGTTACCAGCAGTTCGATAACAGGGACTACCAGACTTCCGCCATGACCCCGTACATGGGTTGCATCGGCACGAAATCAGCACCGGTTATGGGATGTCCCAGTGCGACGGCGAACGTCGGAATACCACAGCCCAGCGCCTTCTATCCGGGTTTCGTCGTCGGCGATACCTCGGCGGCCCGGTACATCTTCATGGGAGTGGATCAGCCTTCGTATCGCGTCAATGTTGTCACGGCCACAGTCGAATACCAGTTCTAGACTGCTGGTCTCCAGGGAGGGGATCGACCATCCCCTCTCCGGATTCCCCAATCGGTTCCTGGGACTTTCGAGGGAATCTGGTAAATTTGTCGGTGCTCTATTCGTTTGCTTAGTTCGGGTGGGACAGCCGGAAGTGCGCTGGTTCGTCATCCTTCCGGGTGCCTCTTGTTGCGTCTCTTCACATAAAGAGCGAACACGCCGACGGCGGAAGAAAGCAGCCATAACGTGCCGGGTTCGGGGACCGGCGACGGTGCTTGCGGCGGCTTCTTGGATGGCGGAAGGTCGCCGCTGCTCAAGAACAATGCAAACGGTGGGACTCCTGGGCCGGATGCCGCAGGCGGTACGGACGTACGCCAACCATTCAGAGGAGAAGGGAGATGGGCGGGCAGCAGCGGTAGCTCCGCCAGGGGCGGTCCAGGGAACTGCCCTACGGAAGGAAACCGCTCTGGTATCGGGCTCTCCAACGGCGCCACCTGCGGAGGCCGAAATTTACTCACGTGGACCTGCCTACGATTCGCTGCGACGTGGCGCTTCGCCTGGGCGCCCCAGGGAATTACCGAGTACGGATAGATGACGCGGCTTTGCTCACTAAGGCCAAGTTGCCCCCGGAACAGGTCTCGATTATCGTAGCTGGCTGTCACATTCTGCAGGTCAGCAAACGCAGCGTGACGCTGGTGATCGTGGTAGAAGACCATCAGAAAGACGATGAGGACCGTCGCCCCAATAGGCAGGAGCGCCCGCCAATGATGCCGTTGTCTGCGCCTTCGTACGCGAGCCATTTTGCCTACTGAATACAGCTTGGGTCTTGAGACATGGCTAAATCGATAGCCCGGAAGTACTATTACCGGCGGGCCTGGGAGAGCGGGCGTCTCGCCCCTACAGTCCGATGGCTGGTGGTCAGTAGTTACAGCAGAGTCCGCTGATTCAAGCCTTCTCGGTTGTGGCGGATTTGGATTCGAGCACACCGGGATTCAGGCTGGCGACGGCACGTCCGTCCAGACCAGCGAGCATGACCCTTCGGTGAGCTAAGCTTGAAACGGGATTACTAGCTGAATAAGCTAGTGATGCGAAGATGGGGTCTACGCGGCCGGCGTCAACATCTCAGCCAGCGCCGTACCTGTGTGGACGGGCGGTTGGCACGACGCCCCCGAACATACCAGCGCCACCGGCTCTCCGTCGAGGGGCAGATGAGGCAGCGTGGCCGCGAAACCCTTGGGTAAGTCATCAGCGTTGACCTGCGCAGGTTCGAAGCTGAAGACGCGCTTGCCGGCGAGCGGGGCGTGATACGCTGCGGTCAAAAGCTCACGAGTCCGCGCCTCTTCCGCAGTCCCGATCACGACCACGTCGAGCGGCGCCCGCAGGTGGTTCACCAAAGCAAGCCCGTAAGCCGCGGCGAAGATCCCGTAGTCAGGAGCCTTGGCGGCAAAGAGGTCAAGCGTTACTTTGGCCTTCTCACGGAAGTCGGCGCGGTCAGCCAGGGACGCGAGGCGATCGAGCGCCAGGACCGCGACGGAGTTGCCGGCGGGCGTCGGTGAATCCTGAAAGGACTTGCGCGTCACGTTGAGGACCCCTTGCCGATCGGAAAGGTCCTTGGCAGTGTCGAAGAACCCTCCGGCTTCCGCATCCCAGAAGCGACGGACGGTAGTCTCCATAAGTTCGAGGGCGCGATCGTAATAGGCTCGTCGGCCTGTGACCTCATAAGCGTCAAGCAGAGCAGTGATCATGAATACCTGATCGTCGAGCAGGCCCTCGATCTGCGCGTTGCCATCGACGACGCTGTGATACATACCTTTGGCCGGGTCGTAAGCGACGGCCAGCATCCGTTCGAGTGCCTGAAGCGCCGTGGCGCGGACCGAATCGTCGTCCCAGACGGGGCCCAGCACCTTGTAGGCTTCCAGGAACGCCGAGATCATCATGCCGTTCCAGCTCGCATAAAGCGTGGTATCAACATAAGGCGTTGGGCGCTGGGCCCGGGCCGCCCGCAGCTTGATCTTGGCAGCGGCTAGAGTCTCTTCGACCTCCTGGGGTTCGAGTGTCAATCTTGCGGCGATCGCCTCAATGGGCTGGTCAATGAAGAGCACGTTCTTGGCGGGATTGTGGTGCATCTCGCCGCGCTCCTCCACGTGGTAGTACTGGGCAGCGACCTCGGCCTCCCGTTCGTTGAGTGCGGCCCGCAGCTCTTCCAACGTCCAGGTGAAGTAGTCGCCGTCGTCTTCGAGGCTGTAATCAGCGTCCTGGCTGGCGTAGAAGCCGCCCTCGGAACTGGAGAGCACTGTCCTGATAAAAGCAACCGTCCCCAACGCGATTTCGCGGAAGAAATCTTCGCCCGTGATCTGATAAGCGCGAAGATAGTCCACCAGCAAGGCCGCATTATCGTAGGACATCTTCTCGAAGTGGGGCACGATCCAGCGCTCGTCAACCGAATAGCGATGGAAGCCGCCGCCGATCTGGTCGTACACCCCGCCGCGCCCCATGTGTTCGAGCGTAACGGTTACTGCGCTGCGCAGCCACTCCTGCCGAGACTCCAGGTAGGCGTCGAGCATCAACTCAAGAGCCCCGGGGTGAAAGAACTTCGGGGCGGACCCGAAGCCACCGTGCTGGCGGTCGAACATCCGGCCGGCGCTGTGGATGATGCTGTCGACTACGGCTTCATCGGCGGTCTTCCCCTTCTGGCCTTGCTGGCCTTCCTTCCCGAACTTCTCGAAGCTGCTCATCGCCTGGGCGATCTGGTCCGCGCTGGACCATATCTCCGTGCGATGGGTTTGGTAGTTGTGGGCGATCGACTGAAGCACACGCTTGAACCCGGGCCGACCCATCGCGTCATCCGGCGGAAAGTACGTGCCGCCATAAAAAGGTTTGCCCTCGGGCGTCAGAAAGGTGGTCAGCGGCCAGCCCCCCTGTCCGGTCAGCGCGCTCACGGCCATCTGATAACGCGCGTCGATGTCCGGCCGCTCGTCGCGATCCACCTTCACCGGAACGTAGTGCTGATTGATGACCTCGGCCACCGCGTGGTTCTCGTAACTCTCCCGATCCATCACGTGGCACCAGTGGCACCAGACCGCGCCGATATCGAGCAGAATGGGCTTGTCCTCGCGCTGGGCGCGCGCAAACGCTTCGTCTCCCCATTCCAGCCAGTGGACCGGCTGATGGGCGGCGGTGCGCAAGTAGGCGCTCTTCGCTCGCGCCAAGTCATTCGACTTCGGATTCTCGATTTCGGATTTCTGGTCCATCGGTTTTGGATTCTTCGATTTTGGATTTTGGATTGAAAACTCCCGTCGATTTTGGATTTCGCATTCCGACTCTCAATCGAGGGCGGCCCCAAGGCAGATATCGCTCCGCCGGGTGCCGCCTTCAATCAAAAACCCAAAATCGAAGATCCAAAGTCACTGAACCCGGTTCTTGGGAGGGGGCTCGTCCGGCGCAGCTTCATCGAGGCGCTTGCGCCCGGCAAAGCCTTCGTGAATGCCGTGCCACCACTCGATATGTTCTTCTCCCAACTTCCAGCACAAGTAGACCTCCTGACCGTTGAGGAAGCTGGGAAAATCGATCAAGCCTGTCTCCAGGTCCTTCAGGATGCAACCGGTATCCTGGATGTGCGCCACTGCCTGCTTCAGCCGCTCGAGGAGCTGGTCCCGCTGGGCCTTGATCCCGGCCAGCTTCCCGAGCGGTGGGACCGATCCACCCAGCGCCATCACCCGTGCCGCCGCTCGTGACAGTTCCTCGCTCAGCCGTTCCATCTCCGAATTCTGGGCGCGTGCTTGCTCGAGATGGTATTCAATCACCGGAAGGAGTTCTTCGGCCTCTTCGCGTTTGAAGTACTTCTCAGCCATAAGGCAGTGACAAGTGGCGAGTGACGAGTGACGAGTCAAGAGCGACGTGGCTTGCCATCTTGCTCGTCACTTGTCACTCGTCACTTTGTCGCTTCTTCGAACCTCATCCTCCACGCGTGTGCATCTCGCGGTGAGGATCCTGGCGTAGATCCTCGACGCGGAAAAGCGCGTTGCGGGAATTCAAGGCCTTGCGCTGTTCCGCGCCCCGGTCGGTCCTGCCGCGCCATGCGCCGGCAATCGCTTGCGCGATCTCCCCTCGATGCGCGCCGCCCCGCAGCATCCCTTTCAAGTCGATACCCCTCTCGGCATAAAGGCACAGCAGCCACATGCCGTCCGGCATCAAGCGGGCGCGATCGCAGGACCCGCAGAACGGGCTAGTCGTGGAGGAAATAATCCCAAAGCGCGTTCCGTCCGGCAGCACGAAGCGATCGGCAGGCGCGGTGCCGTCCTCGTGGAGAGCCTCGATGGTTCCGAACCGGCTCTCGATCCGCTGTAGCATCTCAGCGCGGGATACTACCTGGCTCAGCGACCAGCGCGTTGCCCCGCCGACGTCCATATACTCGATGAAGCGGACCTCCACGCCGACGCCGCGGCCGTAGTCGATGAGATCAGCAAGTTCGTCGTCGTTGAAGCCGCGGATGACCACGGCGTTGAGTTTGATCCGGCTGAACCCGGCAGCACACGCCGTGGCGATACCTTGGAGCACCTCAGCGAGGCCATCGCGCCGCACCAAGGCGCGGAAGCGCTCCGGCCGCAGCGTATCCAGGCTTACGGTCAGGCGATGCAAGCCCGCCTCCCGTAGCGCCTGCGCATACTGCCCAAGCAGCAACCCGTTGGTGGTGAGAGCTAGGTCTCGCAGGAGTGGGTTCGCCGCCAGCATGCGCAGCAACTGGTCCAGGTCGCGCCGCAAGAGCGGCTCGCCGCCGGTCAAGCGCACCTTGACGACGCCCAGTCCGCTGAAGATCTCCACCAGCGCGCGGACCTCCTCGAAGTTCAGGATCTCTTCGCGCGGCAGCCACACGTACTCCTCTTCCGGCATGCAATACTGGCAGCGCAGATTGCAGCGGTCGGTGACGGACACACGAAGGTTCGCCAGCGGCCGGCCGAAGGCGTCGAGAACGCGAACCGCCGACCCGACATGGGGCTCGGGCGAGCCGGAATGCCCGGCGGCCGGGTCGGACGATTGCAAGTTCGCGCTCTCCGCGACCTTCAAGTCCCTTGGCTCCGCTAACCCAATCGTCCGATCACCTTGATCACTCATCGAGTCACGGCCTTACTCGCCCTGGAAGATCACGGCCGCCGAAGGCGCGAAGCCGGAAGGACGGCTGAAGTGCAATCACTTCCCCTCCAGAATCTCGCGGCGCTTCCCGTCGCAGGGAGTCGCGCCCAGGTCCGCGTGCGTAAACTTCGTACTGATGCCCATGACGGGATTATAGCACCCCTCGAAAGTGCTCGGCGCCGCTCCGCCCTTTGTCACTTTGCTGTCTCAAAGCAACGGGGCGAACGGGGCCTGGAGATCACTTGACTTGACTGGAACCCGATGGAACTAGCGGGCACGCGGTCGGTGGGATATTGAGCTGAAGGAACGTCACACCGTATCCGTTCAATGTCACCGTGAAGCGCGATGCGGGAGTGATCGGCGTCGCCGAGGGGCCTTGGGCGGGGTCCGTGCTGGCGTCGATCGTTACCTGGGTGGCGGAGCTGAAGGCGCCGAGCGCGGAGACGTCCACGATCACGGTGCGGGTTGCGCCCGGACCGTTGTTGTCGGTTCTAGGATTCATTACCGTGTGGTTCGCGATCATCACCACGACGTAGTTCCCGCTGCAGACGACATTCGTGGTGGCCAGAGTTTCCACGGTTGTGGATTCAGTCGAGGTCAAATTCAAGATAGAGGCGGCGGGGTTGCCGGGGCCGCCGATCACGATTCCCCCGCCTAGTGGCTTTGGGCAAGACTCGCAAGAAAACCCGAAATATCGCTGCAACCAGTAGTCCACCCAGTAGCTGAGGTAGGTCTTCCCGGTGCTGGAATCCACTTCGCCAAACTGCTGGTCGGCACCGAAATCCCAGTGGTAGAGGGCGTGCGCCCCAGCCTGGGTGAGTTGCGAGAACACGTAGGGACGCCAACCGGCAAAGAAAGCGCTGGTGCCGCGCTGATCGGTGACGAACTTTTGTTTGGGATTACACGTGCTATTACCGCTGGCGTTGGGGAAGTCGGCGTTGACGTTGTTCTCAGTCACCCAAACCGGCGCGTTCGCCAGATTCGGATTCGTCTTGAGTTGCGAGTAGATGTACTTGACGTCGGGAGCGAAGTATCCCTCGACGGTGTCAAAGACCTGCTGGTCTAAATCCGACTGGTTGCAGGACGAGTAGAAGTGGGTGGCCACGGCATCGACTTGCGCCGTGACACCAGAAACGAAGGTGGGCAGGTAGCCGCGAGGGTCGCCCGGACTGCCCGGGAAGTCGGAGAGTTCCACCGCCACAAACTTGATCGGAACCTGCGATTGCGCCGCCTGCATCGCGGGCACGACGGTGTTATAGAGGCTAACGTACTGGGACGCGTCAAGGCCATTGATATTGGGCTCGTTGAAGATGCCCCACCAGATGACCGGCGTGACGACCATGGCCGAATGGACGTGGCTCTGGCCGTTCGCGTCGGTAAAGCCGGTGAACGTGTTGTAATACTGCACCACGTTGGCGGCGTAGTCGGCGAAGTCCTGGAAGTGGCTCGGCTCGAGGTGGCCGGTGCTCGGATCATCCATCCAGGAGGGCCCCACCGCAAGCTGAAGCTCCGGGCTGTTGTCCGTCACGCTGCTTACCGGGTCCAGAATTGCATCCAGTTTGCTGAAATCCCAGGTGTTCTGGGACGACTCGGGCGTGCCTTGCGAAACCGGCTGCAAACGGATGTGCTGCGGACCCAGATTGTTCAGCGTGGCGCTGGCGCCGGGATTGCTGGTAAAGAACTGGTAATCCCACTCGGCCGGCTGAAACGAGGTCGACATGAAGGCATTCAGACCGCCGTCTCCTCCCACGTTGGTGTTGACCGTGGATTGAACCGTGGCCACGATGGCGATCACCAGCGTCAGGTTGGCACTGGCGACGCTGCCGCCATTGCTGGCATTGATCGTGACGGGGTAACTGCCGGCGGCCGGAGGGCCCGGCGCCTGAGGGGTAAACTTCACCGTACCGCGATCCCCGCCGTTCGGCGAGGTGGTCTCGGTGTTCACGCCCGCCGGGACCGAAGTGGTGGTAAGGGTGACAGAAGACGTGTCCCCAGCCGTGCGACTAACGGTGACGGTAACCGACACCGGAGTTCCATCCTGACCGGCAGTCACCGTGCTTGACGAGAGAGAGATGGAAATCGGAGGGAGCGGATTCTGGATGGGCGGTGGCTGGCTGGACGAGCCGCCGCACGAAGCGGCAACCAAGGCCGTGCCCAAGAGGGCCGCCAGAAGGAGTCGCATGATGTTCCTACTTTCTCTCCTCCGTGGTCCCAATCTTACCAGAAAACTGACCTGATCGAGGGTGCGCAACAACCTCACGCGCCGATCTGCTGCGGGGGCGGGAACTTTCACTTTTTGCGTCGCACACGCGTGGGGCGGTGACCGCCTGCGCTTGTCACCACCGTTCGGCATCAAGCTTCTTATGCAGGCGCAGTTCAGACGGGTCCCGCCGCGGCGCGCCCGGGTCCGAAGCCGTCAGGCGGGTTCCTGATAGAGGCCGATCACGTTTCCAGCAGGGTCGCGAAACCTCGCAGTGATCTCGGGCGCGTCGGCGCCGATCGGCCGCACCACCTCGCCACCGTTGGCGACGATCGCGTCAAGGGTCGCGGCCACGTTGTCGACATGACGTAAACGAGAAGGCCGGGCTCTGACGCGGGTGGGCGCCCGAGGACCCAGGCGCCGCTCACTTCGCCGGTCGTATCGTCAAAGGCGGTGCTGCCATCACCGCGTTGCCTGATGTGCCAGCCGAAGGCCCGTCCGTAGAAGTCGGCCGAGTGCGCAATGTCAGTGGCGGGAATCTCAAGGTAGCAGATTTTACCGTTCGCACGTGTGGGAGGCATGGTTGTTCTCCAGGGCGCTGTAAATCCGGCAAGGTAGCGCGTCCATAAGGTCGTCGGCTTCAGCTTCGTCGAACCAGACTTCTCCTCCGCCACGCCTAAGGGCAGCCCGTTGGGACAGGCCTTGTGTCTGTCCCTCAAGAGCGACCACCAAGGGACCACCGCTACTTGCTACGTGCTACGCCGTCGCATCGGCTGCCTTTTTGCCGGGACGAGCCACAGCCACCACGATGCTGCCCAGCAAGCCGCCTATCACCGTCGTCCATCCGATCCAAAAGGTCATCTGGGGCAACACGCCGATCTCTAACCACTTGTGCAAAACCGAAACGCCGGCCATGTAGGGCGGCGCCACGTCGTAGTGGGTGCCCCACCCCTGGCCACCGTTTCCGTTCATGGCGATGAACATGATGATCACCACGGGGATGCGCGCTGCCAGGGCGTAGGCGAGCAGGGTATTCCCCAGAGCCTTCCAACCCAGCCTAGGGACGAATGCGCCCACCAGCATGATGAGAGAGCCAACCAGAAATAGAACAGGCGACGGCGGATTGCCCGGTTTGGGGAACTCAATGAAACCTCCCAGAACCATGACCGCCAGCCCGGCAAGGGCCGCGCCGATGGACTTGCCCGCGCTCGCCGGCCCCTGGCCCGCCGCCGCGAGCTTCCAGGCGAAATAGGGTCCAAAAATGATGGGAAGCCAGGAAATGCCGACGACGGCTCCGCCGCCACCGGCAGCCGCACTGAACCACGGCGCCGGCCAATGTTGAAGCTCGCCTACCAAACGCAAGATGGTGATCGCCAAGGTGATGACGGCAGGGACGGTGATCAGGGCGATGGGGCTTGCAGCGCCCTTCTCCGAAAACCGGGAATCAGCTTCGCTCATAGTCCTCCTTCGGCTCTCGCCCCTCAAGCCGGGGCTGAGGGCCTTGGTTTCGACTCGCTTCCTCAGCGCGCCGCATTATACCCGATCTGTCAAGCGGGACGCTACGAGTAAAGCAGTCGAAAGTTGAGAGTCGAAAGTCGAAAGTCGAGAGTTAAGAGGCTCTTCGCTTCCAGCTTTCGACTTTCAACTTTCGACTTTCGACTTTCGACTGCATTTCGCTAGCCACTAGCCACTAGTCACTAGCCACTACCAGCCGTCAGCCGCTTCCTAAAGAAGCACACTGCAGCCGCGTTCCTCGAGCCGCTCGATCCAGGATGGAACGGGGCGGAGTCTGTTCCACCGCAAGTCCAGCTTTTCCAGTCGGGGGAGAAGGGCGAGAAACTCGGGAACTATGGTGAATCGATTGGTGCGCAGGTCCAGGTGACCCAGGTTGGAGAGACGAGCGAAGGACTCGGGCAGGTCGGACAGAGCATTGTTCCGGAGGTCGAGAATGCGCAGGCTGCCAAGGTGGCCCAGGCTCTCGGGAAGGCGAATGATCCGGTTTTCCTGAAGGTGAAGCTCGCGGAGCTGAGTGAGGCCGCCGAAGGAATCCGGCAACGTCGTAAGGGAGTTGTGGTAAAGGCGCAGTTCCCTCAGGCTGGCGAGGCCGCCCAGGCTTTCCGGCAGGCTGGTGAGCTGGTTGTGGGTGATGTTCAGATACGCCAGGCCCGCCAGACGGCCCAGCGAGGCCGGCACTTCGGTGAATCGGTTGTCGCTGAGGTAGAGAAAACGGCTCAGGTTCTTCAAGTCGCCCAGCGAGTCCGGGATCGCGGTGAGCGCGTTGTGCCCAAGGTCCAGGGTGTGAAGGTTAGTAAGCGCCGAGAGATCGCCCGGGTCTTCACAGAGCCGGTTCTGGCTGACGTTCAGCGAGCGCAGTTGCCGAAGTTGCCGCAGGCAATCGGGAAAGATGGTGAGTTGGTTGTCAAACAGGCTGACGTTTTCGAGTTGGACCAGCTTGCTGAGAGCCGGAGTGACCGAGGCGAGGCGGTTGCGATCAACGCGCAGGGTCCTCAAGTTGGCCAGTTCCCCGATCGCGGCTGGAAGTTCCGCGAGGCAGTTGCCGTCGAGATCGAGCTCCTCTATCTCCTCAATGTCAATCCGGGTGAAAACGTCCGCCGTGATTTGGGTGAGTCGACGCTCGGAGAGATCGATGCGCTGCATTTTGCTATTATGGCCCAAGCCTAAGATCTCTAGAAGGAAACGGGCGTGCCCCGGCTCGCGCTGCGCCGACGCAATTCTGCCCTGAGTTCGTGGATTCCTGTTAACATTGGCTTTGGTGGGCAGGAGTAATGGATGACAATCAAGACCATCAGGGTGAAGAATTTCAAGAGCTTTAAGGATGTTGAAGTCCATTTGGGCGACTTCAACGTTCTGATCGGTGCGAACGCCTCGGGAAAGTCGAATTTCATCCGGATCATTGAGTTCTTGCGCGACATTCAGCGCCACGGATTGGAGAACGCCATCTCACTTCAGGGCGGTCCCGAGTACCTCACCAACCTCGGTATCGGCACCCGCGAGAACGTTACCGTGGAGCTCGTGCTCTCTGAGCACGCCGGTGGCGTTGCGAGCGTCGTCGCGACGTCCCGCACTACCAACAGCTTCCTGCTTTTTGACCCCCGCGAGGTGCTCTACAGCTTGTCGGTCAACTTTTCCAAGAAACCACCAGCTTTCGAGATTCTGGACGAGCGCCTCTCCGCTACCGGTGATTTTGTCGCCTCCGGTAAAGGGAATGGAGACCAATCCCTTGGCCTCGGTCGAATCATCGTGGCACGACAAGGGATGCAGGCGAATGCGGAGGTGGGGCTGCCCAAGGGGAGCTCACTTCATGACTATGACTTTGGCCCCTGGCTCGTCTCCAATAACGAGCTTGGCTCTTCGCTCGTGCTGGAACGCGTTGCCTTCCTGGAGCGCCAGGTGGTGCCGGACCTCGCCGTCTACGACTTCGATCCCAAGCTCCCCAAAAGGGCCACCCCGATAACGGGGAAAGCAGAACTGGAAGAGGACGGCAGTAATTTGGCGATTGTTCTCAAGAGGATCGTGGGGAGCGATTCGGACAGGCGTAGGCTCCTGAACCTTCTGCAAGATCTTCTTCCCTTCGTGACTCACTTGGGCGTAGAGAATTTTGCGGACAAATCGCTTCTGTTCGCTTTGAAGGAGAGCTTCGCGAAGAGCAGGTACCTGCCCGCCTCACTGCTCTCTGACGGGACTATCAACATAACGGCGATGATCGTGGCTCTTTACTTCGAAAAGAAGGCCGTCGCCGTGATCGAGGAGCCGGAACGGAACGTCCACCCTCATCTGATTTCACGGATTATTGCCATGATGAAAGACGCTTCCCGGCAGAAACAGATCATCGTCACTACACACAGCCCGGAAGCGATCCGGAACGCCGACACAGGCGACGTGCTGCTGGTTTCGAGGGACGCGGAAGGATTTTCAACGATTTCCAGGCCGGCCGAGCAGGAAGAAGTCAAGGTCTTTCTCCAGAACCAGATGGGGTTAGAAGAGCTGTTCGCCCAAAACCTACTCCATGCCTGAAGGGGTTTACAGAAGACTCTACTTGCTCGTGGAAGGTGACGACGACGAGCGTTTTGCGCGACGCGTCGTCATCCCAGCGCTCAGCCCCCGATACGACTACATCCTGCTTTGGAAGTACGCGCAGCAAAAAACCGAAAAGGTAAACTCGTTTCTGCGAAGCCTCAAGGCAATGGGCGCCTCGTATTTCCTCCTCGCCGACATCGATGCTAATCCTTGCTTTCCGGCGAAAAGGGAGGCTCTTCTCGAAAGATTCACCGAGTTGGAAGCTGGCCAAGCCCTCGTTGTTGTGAGTGAGATCGAAAGCTGGTACCTAGCCGGCGTCCCCAGCGATAACAAGTGGGGTCTGCGGGTCCCTCCAGACACGAGCGGCGTCACAAAAGAGCAGTTCGATGCTGCGAGGCCGAAGAATTTTTGATTCGCGGATCGATTACATGATCGAGATGCTGAAGCTCTTTGATGTAGACACGGCGGCGCAGCGGAATCCCTCATTTCAGTATTTCGCACACCGGATCGGGCTTTCCGGCTGAAGGAACTGCCGGAAACAGAACGACAAGCTATAGGCAAGGATCTGCTGCGGGCGCAATGGCGGTGGCCGGTGGGCATGCCGCTGTGCCGTCCGTTGGGAGACGGCCTGTGGGAGGTTCGGACCGACCTGCCGTCTAAAACGCACGGCGCGGGTACTGCTCTGTCTGTACCGCGAGCACCTCGTCGCGCTGCATGGGTTTATCAAGAAAACGGGCCGCACGCCGGATGAGGATTTGGCGTTGGCGCGCAAGCGTCAGAAGGAGTTAGAGGGATGAGCAAGAAGCATATGGGTTCGAGCATCGATGATTTCCTCAAGGAGGAGGGCATTTTTGAAGAGACGCAGGCACAGGCGATCAAGGAGGTTGTGGCGTGGCAACTCGCGGAGGCCATGCGGAAAAGGAGAATATCCAAGAACCGGATGGCCATATTGCTCAAGACGAGCCGCACCCAGGTTGATCGGCTCCTTGACCCGAAGAACGACATCACGCTTTCAAGTCTGCAACGGGCAGCGGCGATGGTGGGACGCCGGGTGTTGATCGAACTGGTTTAGGACAAAACGCGGAGCGACACGCCGACACACAAGACCGGCCCAAGGGATAATGGCCGTGCCAGGGGGTGGACCGTTCCGGCGCGGACTTGAATGAGATGGGTATCGTTATGTTAAATATTCTTAGTGACATCCATCGTACGTATATGATATAGTTTCTTAAGTTGCTCACAGGAGAGTCGAAGAGCAACGGTGAATGGTGAAGGGGAGCTCAGAAAGTAGAAAGCAGAAAGCAGAAAAGGAAGGCGTCTTGGCTCTGATTTCTAATTTCTGATTTCCGGTGACCGTTGATGGAAACACCGAACGAACCCAAACCGAAGCGCAAGTACGTGATGACGCCCGAGCGCCACGCGAAGTTGATGGCCAACCTTGCCAAGGCGCGGCTCGCGCCCAAGGAGAAGGTTTACCGCAAGACCCCCAGGCGTTACGCCGCCAACGTCGGTAACCTGGCGAAGGCCAACGCCAAACTCCGCGAGCAGTCAGAGAGTCATCAGTCGGACCTGCGCGAAAAACTGGAAGGCCTCTTTCCGGCTCCCAAGATTCCTCCGCCTCCCATCATTGTCACCCCGTATGGACCGGCTTCAGGTGCCCCGCCCGTCTTGTCGCCGGGCTCACGAGAGCTCGACGAGGCGGCGGCCCTCATTGCCAAGCGACTGCGAAAGCTCCAGGCCGCGCGCCGGCGTGACGGCCGGCGGATCATGCGCCTGCTGACGGAGGCGATATCCCGATCCCATCCGCTGAGCGCTGAGGAAGCTTGCAAGCTGGTGCAGCAATTGCTCGCCTGCCTGGACGGCTCGCGCGTGGTGGCGGAGGCCCACCGTTTGAACGAGAAGATCGGCGAACTGCTGGTGAAGATGCTCGAGGTCCGCTATGCCGAGGACCCGCAGTTTGCGGGCTCCCCCCAGGTAACCATGGTGCGGGAGTATTGCGAGGAGCTGCGGCAACGGGAAGCGGCGCGACGCGAGGCCCGTGAGGCGCGAGCCGCCGAGAAGGCCCGGGAGGGAAATCCGGCGGCGGCCGGTTCGGGAGCCGGGGTTCGGGGTTCGGGATTCGCAGAAGAAGACGCAACGCAATCATCTTCTTCGGCTGGATCGGGATGCGGGGCGGGGCGTCCGGGGTCCGCAGAGGAAGGCGAACCTCAATCTTCGTCCTCTCCGCGAATCCCCAACCCCGAATCCCGAACCCCGAAACTGCCGGAGACCTTGGAGGAG
>JGI26339J46600_10000065_pt1 | contig 34269 bp, 22 predicted proteins | sample BogFormECP12_OM1_FD_46600 | JGI IMG/M metagenome (IMG submission 46600) | reverse complement strand
TTGCCTACGAAGCAAGGGGTCGGGAGTTCGAATCTCTCCGGGCGTACCAACTCCATAAAAATGTTATGCTTACGGCTCTTGCCGGGCGAGATTGCCTATTCATCTCCGGCCCTTCGCTTCGGCCTACCGCTTCCAGCCCGGCCACCGCTGACTGGAAGACAACCTTCCAGCAGCGCCTGCCAGCCTACGGCCATCGGAATTGGATCATCGTTAGTGATGCGGCCTTCCCGGCTTACTCGGAAAGCCGGATTGAGACGATCGTTGCAAACCAAGATCTGCCCTCAGTCTTGAATTACGTGGCCCAGGCCATATCCTCGTCCAAGCATGTCCGGGCCACCGCCTTCTTGGACCAGGAACTTCAATTTGTTCAGGAAGAGGACTACCCGGGAGTCAATCGCTTGCGGCAGGAAATCAACAGCGCATTCCCGAAGAGCAACCTCTCGAGTATCCTTCACTCCGAAGTGTTATCCAAAATTGACGAGGCGGGGAAAACCTTCCGCGTCCTCTTCATCAAAACCAATACGACCATCCCGTACACCTCCGTCTACATGCGGCTGGATTGCGGTTACATGACCGATGAAGTCGACAACAAGATCAGAAATGCGATCGCGTCCGCCACAAACAAGTAAGTAAATGGACGCTCCAGGGTCAATGTCCCCCCCTCCGGCTGCGCTCCATGGCCGTCGACCTCCCGCCGAGAGCAGGCCTTCCATTGCTCAGCCGGAAGGGCGGCGGCGATCCCGGCCAGAGTTTGAGCGGTTGGGACTTATCGGAAGGCCCCGGAGATGCCATCCCGAATCGCCACGCCTTACATGCTGAACGGGAGCAGGTTTTCATCGCGACCGAAACCAGGTTGAAAAACCTGAGGTGCCAGGAACCAACCGGTCGGAGCGGGCGCCTCAAGCGCCAATCGCTGGGAGATGGCAAGCCGATCGAGGTATTGAGTGTTCCGTATCCACGCGATACGCGGTTCGGGTTGGCCTAGCACTTCCAGTGCAAAGGCCAACGCTTCGCGGTCGGAGCACAAAACCATGGGCAAGCGGACCAAGTGGTGACTCATGGATGTGCGGGCGTTGACGTACATTTTCTCAAAATCAATCTTGCGGCGCAGGCGTTCGTGGACGAAATCGGCCAAGCCGATTCCCAAGGCGTTGCCGTTGCTCTCCGCCGTGAGATCGCGAGCATAGATCAGCTTGATTTCTGGAGCTTCTCCGGGCTCGAACTGAAAGCCGCGACCAATGACTTTGGCATCCATTCCGGTTCCGCTGATGTTTTTGCCGATCTCATCAACGACCAGCAAGTCGATTTTGGCGAAGGGAAGCCGGGGGACGAGTCGGCGCGCTTCGGCGAGGCAGGATTCATCGAGTGCAACCAGGCCTTCCGACCGCGCGGCACGGAGAGCGCAAATCTGATGCATCTCATTTTCAATTACGGCCAGCCCGCAGAGAATCTTGCCGCCTGCGAGCACCTTAGCCGACATGGCGCGTATGGCTTTTTCGTAGCTGCTCTGCTGGGCTGCGCGGTGAAACTCGCGCGCGCCCTCGGCCTTGCCCATTCCGACCGCCATCATCTTTAACAGCCCGCTTTCAACCCTTCCGGAAAAAGTAGTGTGAGGTTTAACGCGATGCATCACCATGATGCCGTCGGCTTGCCACGCCAGGCGGTCCACGTACACCGGAAACCCTTCCGACGTCTCGCCCAGCAAGACCGTCTCCATCGAAGAGAGCACCGGAGCTGCCACGTAATCCGGCGTCACGCCGTAATCTTCCAGGACCTTGCGCTGCCCCTCGGCGGTCGCGCCACCGTGACTCCCCATCGCCGGAAAAATAAACGGATGCGCACCGCGGTCCTTTAGCCATTGGCAAGCCGCTCGTACGATTTCCTTAAGGCTGGCAACGCCACGGCTTCCTACGGTGACCCCCACCGAGCGGCCGCGAAGTTTCTCGTCGGGCACATTGAGGCCGGATAGCGTCGCGCGAATTTCGTCCTCGACGTGTTCCACCGCAGGAACGCTGGGCGAGATTCTCTCGAGATAACGAAAGCGGGGAGGAGACTCGTAAGCGCCAGTTGACATCCTCACTTCATTATCTCTTATCTCGCGTCTCCGGACGAGATTTCAACGGGAAATCGCGATTTCGAACCCTTCTTCCTGTACGATCCACTGTCATGTTAGGTCCAGATCTTGATACTTGTGTCCGGTTTCCGAACGCCCGCCGCAACAGCTTTTTCGGCGAGCTTTTGGCCTGCAGGGATGGGCGATTGGAAGAAAATGACTTGGAGCACGTTCAAATACCCGTTGAGGGCCGCAACCGCTTTCGACCACTGCTCCGGGTATTTCTGCATCAGTTCCGGAGCCAAATCCAAGCAGATCGCGAGGTAGGCGGCGCGTGCTTTCTCCTGGGCGGATGCGCCATTCACGATCCCCTTTTCGATCTCGGGATTCAACTGCGCAACAAGAGTGGCGTGCTGCTTTTTGAGATCGGGCAGCCGCTCAACATTCTGTGGCTCTTCCCGGTTGATCCGATAAACGGATTTACCGTTCACCGTCGTCATAGATCCACCTTGCTCGATGATGTTGCGCTGGGCAAGCTCGACCAGGCGATTGCTGTAGCTGGTAATCGTTTCATCTTGCGGCATGTCGTCCCGGCTTGTGTTCCGGTACAGATCCTTGATATTCCAGCCCTGGCTCCACAGATACTTGTTGCCCTTGATGACCCCCAGGATGGTTCCGGAAGCGGCTGCATTGTTGTCCGCATCCCAGCCGAAATTAAAAGCGCTCCGCACCGTTTGGACCCAGTCGCCATCGCCATAGAGCAACGCTGATAGGGTGGAGGCGCCATTGAGCCAGACGCCGTTTCTGTCCCGCATGTCCTGGCCGCCGTACTTGCAGTATTTATCCTGGGTGAGTTTGCGAGTCGCGCGCCAGTCGCGCGGGTTGTCGTGGTGCCAGCGGCGCACGTCTGACATGATTTGACTCATCACGCTGTCAGGATCCAGCGCCGCCGCGCCGGCGTCCAAGATCTTGTCCATTTCATTGGTCAGGAACGCCGTGGCAATCATGGCATCAACCATCTGCGTCGACTGGACGGCTTCCCCTTCGACGCCGACGTGCGTGTAGTGAAGTCCGATTCGGGCGGCGGTTTGCGGCATGCCGGGTGAGATCAAGCCCCAGCTTTCGCTCACGAACTGCCCGGAAAGATTGAAGTCCGCCCACGGGTTGATTTCAATGCGGCCCGTCAGCGGAGGATCGATGCCCAGGTCCATAATCTGTCGCAAATAGAGATGAGCGCACCAGATCCCTCGGTTGATGTGCTTCATCCAAATCTCGGAAATGCGTGAATATGGAATCAGAAGGGTTCTGCGCTGCTGGATTTCCAGGATGTAGGGCCATTCAACGTCAGTGTCGTCGTCGGTCCACCCACCGTCGGGCAGCGAAGGAGTGTATTCCTGCACGTTGCCAGGCTCGAGAATATACTTCATCTCGTGTTGAAGACCGTTGAGGTCCCCAACGATCTGGCCGAGGAATCCACCGCGGATCTTATCTTCCAGGACCTCAGCCGGGATATCCAGCCACTGGCTCGATTTCTTCGCGGGCAGAACGGGCAGAGCAGCGGCGAGTGCCAGGAATGAACGGCGTTTCATAACGAACCTCCAGACTGCCGATACAAGCGAGGAATTCCAATGCGCCGCTTCCCCAAAGCGCAAAGTCCAGCACTTGCCCTCGCGACGCGAGTGCTCTGGACTCGAATGTGCTGTATTCCTAAGCCAACGCCCAACCTACCGCCGCAGACTAAGAAGAAATTCTTCGCAAGCCGCAAAGTCGGCCGGTTGCGACTTCCCCTGCGGAACGAATCGCGCCCAGGCAGCGGTGTTCATCCGGTTAGGGCTCGAGTTAGCCTCCTCGCAGTTCGCGTCTCCGGCGCGTATGATTCAGGCCAGTTGACTCTCGAATCTTGAGCTCCGCCTGCAAAACAACCTTGATGGCCTCTCTACTGACTCCCTTGGATTTGATCCGATCCAGCAGGATACGGGCGCCTTCGTACCCGATCTGGTAGGCAGGCTGCGCCACTGAGGTCAGAGGCGGAGAAAGGATTTCGCTCAGCGGCAAATCATCGAAGGTAGCCACCGCAATATCCTTCGGACAGCGAAGGCCCACGTCAGCCACGGCCCTAAGGGCGCCCATAGCCATCAGGCCGTTCGAAACGAAGAGTGCAGTTGGGCGTCGGTCCCCGCGCAGAAGCTGATAGGCCAGCTCATAACCGCTGTCCATGCGAAAGTTGCCCTCCCGCACCAACGCGGGGTCTACAGAAAGGCCATATGCCTGCAAAGCCTGCTTATAACCACGCAGTCGCTCTCGGGCGGTGGTGAGCTGCATGGAGCCGGTTAGAATCCCGATACGCCGGTGCCCGAGTTCGAGCAGGTGCTTGACGCACTCCCGGGCCGCCTTGGCGTTGTCGACGGTCACGGAGTCCACGGAGATTCCCCGGGGGACCCGGTCCAGACAGACCACGGGAGTGCCGCGCGCCATGGTCTCCATGATATGCGCAACATCATGCTGGACCGGCGCCACCACCAATAAGATTCCATCAACGCGGCGCCCCCGCAAGACGCTCAATACCTGCTTCTCGCGCTCGAGCTGGTCGTCCGTGTTGAAAGTCAAAAGCAAGTATCCGTGTTTCAGCGCCGCCTCCTCGGCGCCTCGCACTAACTGCGAGAAGAAGGGATTGGTAATGTCCGAAACCACCAGTCCCAGCATGTTGGTTCGTCGCAGCTTCAAGCTGCGGGCGACGTCGCTGGGGTAATATCCCAGTTCGCGGACGGCGGCCAGGACCCGCTCCCGGCGCTCGCGGCCAACAGGTGCGATCCCGCTGATGACATTCGATACCGTTCCCACGGACACGCCCGCCCGCTTAGCCACTTCCTTGATGGTTGCCATGAATAGCCTGACCGGGCGCCAGCAGTTTCTTTCGGCTAACTCCCAGTTGGTGAAACCGCGATCAAAGCAAATAGAAGCACAAAAAAATCTTCTTGACAAGATCAAAAGAGTTGTAGTAGATAATCAGAGTTGTTTTGAATCGATTCAGAAGAGAACGAGTATGATACTTCTTGAAGCGATAAGAGCGGGCCATCATGTGAATTGGTGAAATCGGACGTTCGCGGAATGACGAGAAGTAAGGCGTCCGCAGTTTGTTTGAATCGATTCAGGATGAATCGATTCAGCGTGAGAGAACAAAATGGCACGAGCCAAGGTTGAAAGGACGGTTGGTTGGCCAGGCTTGGCTCTCCTGACATTGTGGTTAGCCGCTTGGACCCCCGGCGCCGCCACCGCTGATGCTGATTCGAGCGTTGGGGCTCAGGCTTACCAGGCAGGGATGACGCTGGTGCAGCAGCGTCATTACCGGGAGGCCATTCAGGAGTTTGAGCGGGGCCTTCGCGCTCAGCCCGCGGATCCTGTGCTTTTGAACGCCGAGGGCGCGGCATACAGTCTCGAGGGCGACAGTAAGAGCGCCGAGGACTTTTTTCTCAGGGCCTTGAACGCCAACCCGGGGTTCGCCCCCGCCCGGAAGAATCTCGGAATCGAGTACTTCCGAACGGGCAAATACGATCTTGCGTCCCCCCAGTTTGTCAAGCTGGCAGACGATCCCACGTCGAAACCCATCGCCGATCTTTTTCTGGGCGTGATTGCCGTCAAGCAGCAGCGATACGAGCAGGGAGCGACCATGCTGGAGCGGGCGGGGGGGATCGCTTTGCAATACGCCCAAAGCATTCTGGCTCTGTCCCGCGCGCTGGATCAGTTGCGAAGGCCCCACGATGGTCAGGCCGTGCTGAGCCACCTAGACAACTGCTCGGATGCCTCTGCCCCCGATTACCGCGAAGCGGCCCAACTCTACTCCAAATATGGCCAGCCCGAAATGGCGCTGCAGAGCCTCGATCGGGCGCGGCGCTTGGACCCGAACCTGCCCGGGATTGACGTTCAACGCGCGCTCCTACTCCAACAGATGGGCCGTCGCGATGAGGCTCTCGATACCTTGCGTGAGTTGACATCACGAAAGCCAGACGGTGACTCCCTCCGCTTGCTGGCGCACATCGCCGAGGACGCCGGCGATCTTCGGCTGGCCCTGGATTCCTTGCGTAAGGCCGCGAAGTTGGAGCCGCAACGCGAGGAAAACTACCTCGACTTCAGCACTCTGTGCCTCGACAGAGGGAACTTCCCGCTGGCGCTCCAGGCCGCCGACACCGGACTCACCAACATCCCGCATTCTTATCGGCTGCTGGTCCAGAAGGGCGCCGTCCTCGACAAAATGGGGAATCGAAAGGAAGCCGAGCAGGTTCTGCGCTCCGCCCTGCCACTTCAGAAAGACAACAGCGAAGCGATTCTCAGCCTGGCGATTACTCAGACCCACGACCATCGCCTTCAAGATGCCTTCACCACCCTGGAATCCGGCCTCAAGATCTTTCCCGGGAACTACTACATGCACTACTACCTGGGCAACGTACTGGTGCAGATGGGGGAGGGGCAGGGCGGACTGGATCCGGCGATGACAGCGAACGCGGAGCGCGCTTTGCACCGAGCCATCCAGTTGAACCCAACTTTTGCCGACTCGTACTTCCAGTTAGGCAAACTCTATCTCAACACGAAGCCGGACCTCGCGGAGGAATACCTGGTGAGGTGCCTGAGAATCGATCCCAAACATGGACCAGCCGAGTATGCCTTGGGCCGGCTGTATCTCAAGGTGGGAAAACGCGAACAAGGTCAGAAACTCTTAGCCGACTACGTCTCCCTGCAAGAGGCGGAGAAGCTCAAAGAGCAGCAAACGCCTCGAGTCGAAGCAAGTCAGCATTAATCCGACCGATCACATCGGGGAGAGGTGGGGCTTTTCGAAATTTTGCGTCGGGTGGAGGGGTCAATTTGGACCAAAGGAGGTAGAATAATGCTAGAAGTGACAAGACGCAGTCTCTTGAATCTGCTGTCTACTGTATTCTTGCTGTTGGGCATGCTGCTTCCCATGTGGACCGCCTATGCACAATTCACCAGCGGTTTCGTGGGAACCGCGGTCGACCAATCCGGTGCCGTCATTCCCAATGCAAAAGTGGTGGTCACCAATCAGGCAACCAACGTCTCGATGGAAACCGTGACCAGTTCGAGCGGCGACTTTCGGATTGCCGAACTCCCGGGTGGAACCTATCGCGTGCGGGTGGAGGCCGCGGGATTCCAGCCCTGGACCCAGTCGGATATTCTCCTGGAATTCAACCAGGTGAAAACGGTGTACCCGACCCTGGCGGTCAGCCAGCAGTCGACGACCGTGGAAGTCAGGGCTGCGGTGGCAGCGGTCACCGTTGCCAAGAGTGATACATCGCGCGAAATCGACGTGAAGACCATCGATGACGCGCCGCTGCTGGGAAGAAACGTCTACACAAGCATTATCCAATTGGCCCCAGGACTCACGGGCTCGGGCTTGCCGCGGGGTGGTGCGGCAGGATCGGGCTCAGCCAACAATGATAGCTTTGAGCAAGAGCCCGCTTACGAGATCAACGCCGCAGGGCAGCGGCAGGAGGCCAACGAGTACCAAGTGGATGGCACCAGTGAGAACAGTGCGTCGCGCGACGGCGTCGTCAACCTGACCCCGGAGCCGGACTTCGTGGAAGCGATCCGCGTTTCGGGGGCTAATTTTTCCGCTTCCAAGGGCAGGTACAGCGGTGCGCTGGTGCAGGTCTACACGAAACCGGGAACAAATCAGTATCACGGCTCCCTTTCTGAATTCCATTCGGACAACGACATCACCGGCCGGACGATCTTTCAGACCTGTCCGCCTGGAGCAACGGGTTGCCATGCCGTACCGGTCTTTCGTCGCAATGAATTCGGCGGCAGCTTTGGCGGTCCCATAATCAAGAACAAGCTGTTCGTGTATGGCGGTGTGTTCTTTCTGAGGTCGGCGGCGGCATCCACCCTGGTGGCCCCAGTGGAAACTCCTCAATTCACCCAGTGGGTGTCGCAGAATCTCCCTAACAGCATCGCCAATCACTTCTTCTCCGTCGCACCGCCCGGTGCGTCGCCCGTGGCTCCGTTCTTGACCGTGTCCCAAGTCGAAGCGCAGGAGCCCGGCCTCTTCCCCCAGCCAGCCAACTTACCCGGAGATCTGCCCGCGATCGGCACGGGTTACTTCCCCCAGAGCCCGACCCACAATGCCTATCAGTGGCACGCTCGCGCCGATTACAACTTCCACAACGACAGGGACCGTCTCTTCTTCGACTGGTTCGACACCTACTCGGACCAGCTTCAGCAAGACCCCCGGCCGGTTTTCCGCGTGAAGGTTCCCAATCACGGGGTCTTCGCCAAGCTCGATTGGACCCGCACCTTCTCGCCGACCCTATTGAATGAAGCATCCTTCACGGCTGGAAACGCCGATGGAAATAATCCCGGCACTTTGCACAACCGCGAACTTCCCAACGCCTACCCGACGGGCATTTCAGGCTGGAGCCAATGGGGACCGGCGGGATGGGTCCATGATAATTTCAACTGGCACGATGTGCTCACTTGGACCCACGGCAAGCACACCATTGAAACCGGCTTCGATGCGGATCGGCACCACGACGACGACCACTTCGTGCCGCCGCAGTTGCGCCCCAACTTCAATTTCGCTAACCTTATCGACTTCGCCCAGGATCTCCCCTACTATCAGTCGGGTCCGACGATTAAGGTGGCGACCAAAACTTTGGCGAATGACCTCTACGAGATTCTCCGCTGGCTTTACATGGGAGGCTTTGTCCAGGACGACTACAAGGTAACCCCTCGCTTCACACTGAATCTGGGGATGCGGTTCGATTACTACGGTCATTGGGGCACCTATCACAATGCCACCACCCCCTTCCCCTTCTTCACCCCCGGCTCAGGGGGAACCTTTGCCGACCAAGTCACGAGCGGCACGATGTCCGTGCGGGGCGGAGACGCAGCTTACATTGTGAACAACAAGCCGCATGGTTTCAGTCCTCGTATCGGCTTCGGCTGGGACATCTTTGGCGACGGCAGGACCGCGCTGAGAGGTGGCTATGGCCTCTTCTATAACAACGTCGCCGACGGCTCCTACTCATTTGCGGTTCGAGCAACACCTCCCGTATGGGCGGTCCCAAATTTCGGCATCTTCTCCGGCAGCGGACCTCTCTCCTACGGTCTAGGCGACTCCACAGGTAACGTTTGGCCGATTCCTTCCGGCGTATCCTTCACGGTCAACCAGGCTGGTGGCATTGAGGGAATTCCAGTCACGGCTATGGGCGTGCAACCCCAACTAGACCAACCTCGCACCCACAATTGGATGTTCGCTGTCCAGCATGACTTCGGGCACGACTTGGTAGCAGAGGCCGATTACAACGGGTCTCATAGCGACCACCTCTATGTTCAGACTGATGTGAACCGCTTCCCGGGGGACCTCATCGTCAACAAGGCGACGCAGAAGCGCCTCAACCCCTACTTTGGCCCCATCATCTACGGCCGGACCATTGGCACGGCGGATGGGCATTACGGAACGTTCATGTTGACCAAACGCTTCAGCCAAGGCTGGCAGTTGCGAGGCATCTACACCTTTGGCAAGGCAACGGATGAATTAAGCAGCAATGACAATGGTACGAACAACGGCGAATCGGTTTTCAATGCGTTGAATGTCGATAGCCAGCACGCGCTGTCCGATTTTGACGTCTCCAGGCGGTTCACCGTGGACAGCGTGTGGGAGATTCCTACTCCCTTCAAGTCTGGACTGGCCAAGGCGGCGCTGGGCGGGTGGCGGATGTCCCACATCCTGGTTCTGCAGAGCGGCCTGCCTTTCACGGTCTATACGAGTGCTTCATTCAACCCGATCAAGGACCAGAATGGCAACGTTATTGGCTTGAAGCCAGGCAGTGGCGATTTCAACGCCGACGGCTACTCCTATGACGTTCCCAACGCGCCTTCGTTCGGCAATTACAAATCCACCAACCGAAGCTCCTTCATTAAGGGCTTCGCTCCGGCGTCGGCCTTCCCCGCTCCCGCCTTCGGACAAGCTGGGAGCCTGGGCCGGAATACCTTCATCGGTCCCGGAATGGCCAACATCAACTCGGAGTTCACCAAGGCGTTCAAGATCCCCTGGTTTACCGCCGAGGGAGCTTCACTCGAAATTCGTGCTGACATCTTCAACTTGTTCAACCGCGTGAATCTAACAGAACCTGTCAGTGATCTATCGAGCAGCCAGTTTGGCATGTCCACCAGCCAGAATCTGCCGCGCTCAGCACAATTAGGAATTCACCTCGAATTCTGAGCGCAATTCACAGACTTCCTCCCCGGTTCGCCGGGGAGGGGGCTTCCTTGGTCAGCACCCGGCGGCCGCTGGCGTTCGAAAGCCGGTGAGGCATGGTTTTCTCGAGAAGTTGATGGAACTGCACTGGAGAGCGTTAAAGTGCGACGCTCGGAGATGAAGTCACGCCTATAGTAAGAAGGAACTTGACTTTTGTGTAATAACGTGATATGCTGTTTTGTATGATCAGGATACAGGTCTGAGCGATGGGCGACTGTATTTACTAGTATTATATCACTTCAGTAATTAATCTGCTTCGTTGGAGTTTAGAATGAGTATGGGCTTGTCGAGTTACTCGTATGGTATAACTTATTGTACGATTTGAGGCGATTTACGCTTTTGGTCAACCATCTGGAAGAGCGGGTGTGGCTGACGATAGAGAGGCGAGAGCAGGCTCTTGGTGCCCACGGGGTGGGGACGGCAGGGCGCCGTCGTCACATTTGGGCAGAAAAGAGCTATTCTTTTTCAGGACCGAAGCCACCAATCTATTGAAAAAAAGGAAGACACCGCGGACCGAACCCAATACGAACCCATCTGGAGGAAAACTGGGGCAAATGGAGGCCATGAGGAAAGCAAGGAGCTGGGTGAGCGGTGCTTCGGGCAAGTTATGCACCGGTTTACTAAACCAGGAGATAGGGATTGTCACCACGTATTTAGAAGGAATTCCTTTGGTCACATGATTTGTGTCAAGTTGTATTTTGAGCCTTCCCTCCTTTTCCAACGATGAAGAAAAAGGGAAAAGAGTAGCCTGAAGCGACGTTAGTCAAGTGGAGAAGTTAACGCTAAGCTTGGCAACAGCTCGATGAGCCGGCCAATTTCTGCGGTTTTGGTCGTAGGCCAAGAGAGCGAGATTTGACCCAAAACCCAATACGGATTCAGGAGCGATGCGAAATCCCGGCTCGCCGAGTGCGGCAAGGCCGAGCCTTGAGAGTCATTCTCGGATTGAGGAGTCTTGCATGACGACTAAACGTTTGCTTTGTAGACTGGTTGTTCTTCTGCTCTCAGCCGTCTCCCTTGGCGCCCAGGATACAAAGTTCTCGCCCCAGGGTGAGCAGATCCCGGGACCCGACGATGCCAAAACCTACAGCGGGCAGTGCTGCTACCGGAGTGACGAGATCAAGGACCCTGCCCAAGCCTTCAAGACGTGGATCGACGACGTCCGCCACTGGCGAACGGAGCGCCGTATTCGCATTGGCTACGACGGCTCACAATATGACCGACCGGAGCTGAAGTGGACTCAATCGTCCTTCATTCAGCCCCAGATGATGATTGAGGATCGCTACTTCTACGATCCAGTGGCGGGCAAATACACGGTGGACCGTTACCTCGACGACCTCGAAAAGCGCTACGGCGGCATCGACTCGGTCTTGATCTGGCACACCTATCCCAACATCGGAATCGATAATCGCAATCAGTACGACCTGCTTCACGACATGCCGGGTGGCGTGCAGGGGCTGAAGGAAATGATCAATGACTTCCACCGCCGCGGCGTTCGCGTGCTGTTCCCGGTGATGCTGTGGGACCAGGGGACGCGCGACGTCGGGATAGCCAACTGGGAGGCTACGGCGAAAGCCATGGCTGAAATCGGCGCCGATGGAATCAACGGCGACACCCTGGACGGCATTCCGCACAGCTTCCGGGTGGCTTCTGACCAGACAGGCCACCCCGTTGCGCTGGAGCCGGAAGGCGGTCCTGCCGACGAGGCCGTGCAGTGGAATAACCTCACTTGGGGCTACTGGAAATACCCCTTTGTGCCCATGATCAGCCGCTACAAGTGGCTGGAACCTCGACACCTGGTGAACGTCTGCGACCGCTGGAATCGCGACAAAACCGATAATCTCCAGTACGCGTTCTTCAACGGCGTCGGTTACGAAAGTTGGGAGAACATCTGGGGAATCTGGAACCAGATTACACCGCGCGACGCCGGAGCGCTGCGGCGCGTCGCGAAAATCGAGCGGGCTTTTACCGACCTGCTGATCAGTCCCGGCTGGGAACCTCACACTCCCACGCTTCGCTACGGCTTGTACGCCAGCAAATTCCCCGGCAAGGGCCAAACCCTATGGACGATCGTCAACCGCAACGAGTATGACCTGGAAGGCCGCCAGATCACGGTGCCGTACGGAAGTGGGATGCACTTCTACGATCTTTGGAATGGGGAGGAACTAACGCCTGAAGTGATGGGCTCCGCCGCCACGCTGAGTTTCGAGATCGAAGGGCACGGCTTTGGTGCGGTACTGGGGACGGATCAGGCCGCGACGGGTGATGTGCCCAAACTCCTCGCGGAGATGCACGAACTGACCCGCACCCCGCTCAAGAGTCTGTCGCACGAATGGAAGGTCCTGCCCCAGCAACTGGTAGAAATCGCGCCCGCTCAGGCGGCTTCGTCGGCTCCCGCGAATATGATCAAAATCCCCGGGGCGGACTACGAGTTTCGCACGGCTGGAATCATGATTGAAGGCGGGAATGACGCGGGGGTCGACGTGCAGTATCCGTGGGAGGATGCGCCCCACCGCTATCACCTGCACCGGATGCACGTAAACTCCTTTTACATCGACAAGTATCCCGTTACCAACGCCGACTTTAAGAAGTTCCTGGACGCTACCCAATACCATCCGAAGGATGATCACAACTTCTTGCGCGATTGGAAGAGCGGCAGCTACCCGGACGGCTGGGCCAACAAGCCTGTCACATGGGTTTCACTTGAGGACGCCCGTGCCTATGCCGCATGGGCAGGCAAGCGGCTGCCGCACGAGTGGGAGTGGCAATACGCCGCCCAGGGAACCGATGGTCGCATCTATCCTTGGGGTAACGAATGGAATCCCTCCGCCGTCCCCACTCCGGAAAAAGGTCGCGAAATGCGCGAGCCGACCAATGTGGATGCGTTTCCCAAGGGTGCCAGCCCGTTTGGCGTCACGGACCTGGTGGGGAACGTCTGGCAATGGACCGATGAAGTGGCGGACGAGCACACCCGCAACGGAATCCTGAAAGGCGGAAACTATTATCAGCCGCAAGGTTCGCTGTGGTATTTTCCGGAGGCGTACAAGGTGAATGAGCACGGGAAGTATCTGCTGATCGCCCCGAGCAAAGACCGCTCCGGCACGCTTGGCTTCCGGTGCGTTAAGGAAGCGGAGTAGCCACCGACTCGGGCCGCTTTCAGAGGGACGAGAAACTAAACACAGAGGCGCGGAGACACAGAGAAAGAGTGAGAAATCACATGAGATGTCATTTGTATCCAGACGTTTCCCATTCTTCTCTGTGCCTCTGTGTCTCTGTGTTGGAAGCGCCTTCGCAATTACTTCACACCTTCCGATGACTGAAGCAATCGGTTCGGGGCAAAAGGGTGGGCCTATGTTTATTCCTGACACATACACCGTCGCTCTCGGAATGATGATCGTCAGCATGCTCTGCTGGGGAAGCTGGGCGAACACCCAGAAGCTTTGCGGGAAGTGGCGGTTCGAGCTTTTTTACTGGGATTATGTTTGGGGAATCCTGCTCGTTTCCGTCCTCCTGGGATTTACTTTAGGCCGCACCGATCCGACCAGCCCCGACAGTTTCCTCCCCAACCTGAGGGCGGCGGATGCGCATCATATCCTCCTCGCATTCGTGGGTGGGGTGGTGTTTAACGTGGCCAACATCTTGCTCGTGGCCGCCATCGCCATCGCCGGACTGGCGGTGGCCTTTCCCATTGGCATCGGCGTGGCGTTGGTAGTCGGCTCCGTCCTCAACTACATCATCACTCCGAAAGGAAATCCCGTTTTGTTATTTGGGGGCATCGCACTGGTTTGCGTGGCCATAGTTTTTGACGCCCTGGCCTATCGGAGAATATCCCAGGACCTCAAAGTGAGCGCCAAGGGCATTCTCCTGAGCCTGCTCTGCGGCATCGGGATGGGGCTGTTTTATCCGTTTGTCGCCAAGGCGCTCAAGGGCGAGAACCACCTGGGTCCGTACACGGTCGCGTTCGTGTTCGCCCTGGGTGTGCTCGCCTGCACCATTCCCGTGAATTACATCTTTATGCGGCGGCCTGTATCCGGTCCGCCCGTCGCCATGCGGGACTATTTCACGGGATCCCGCTTGCTCCATTTCTGGGGCCTGTTGGGAGGCATGATTTGGGGCGTAGGGACCATCTCCAATTTCGTCGCGTCCTACGCGCAAATGATCGGCCCCGCCACTTCCTACGCCTTGGGGCAGGGGGCAACGATGGTCTCCGCCTTTTGGGGTGTTTTTGTCTGGCGCGAGTTCGCTCAGGCACCCCCGCGTGTGCGGCTCCTGTTGGCGCTTATGTTCCTGCTTTTCGTGTTAGGTTTAGGCGCGATTGCGGTTGCGCCTATTGTCGGTGTCTAGAGGCTGTCATGCGCAAGCCGATTGTTGTGGTAGGAAGCGTTAATCTGGACCTCGTCGGTTGCATGGATCGGATACCGGCAGTGGGAGAAACCGTCACGGGGAGCCGTTTCGAGCTGTTTCACGGTGGAAAAGGCGCTAACCAAGCGGTCGCCGCGGCGCGCCTGAGGTATCCCGTGAGCATGGTCGCCAAGGTCGGGGACGACCAGTTTGGGGTTCGCCTCAGGCAAGGATTGCGCTCGGCCGGAGTGGACGTCAGGGCGGTAAGGGTTGCGAAACGGATCTCCTCCGGAGTTGCCCTCATCTCGACGGATACGCGCGGCCAGAACAGCATCGTGGTGATCCCGGGCGCCAATGGAAAGTTACTGCCCACAGACCTGGAAAACTCTGTCTCGGTCTTGCGCTCGGCGGGGATTATTCTCACCCAACTGGAAATACCTTGGGAAACCGTGGAATGCCTAGCGGCTCTTGCTCAACGCTTCGATATCCCCTTGATGTTGGACCCGGCCCCGGCCCGTCCGATTCCCGACGATCTGATCCAGAAAATCACCTTCCTCACTCCGAACGAGACCGAAACCAGCGTAATCTGCGGTATTCGAACGAAGGACCTGAGTCCCTCCACGGCGCCGGAGATCGCCAGGACGTTGCTAGGTCGCGGCCTTCAGAACGTCGTCATCAAAATGGGCTCCCGGGGTGCTTATGCCGCGACATCGGTCGATAGCGGCGCCTTCGTGCCCGCGTTCAAGGTGGCTGCGGTTGATTCGACGGCTGCGGGCGATGCATTCAACGGCGGCTTGGCTGTGGCCCTGATGAAAGGACAGAGCTTTTTGACAGCCATTCGATTCGGCTCAGCGGTGGCGGCCTTGTCGGTCACAAGAATGGGAGCTCAGCCTTCGATGCCAAGTGCCCGGGAAGTGAATCGTTTCCTCAAGAGCGGTGTGCGGGCAAGCCTGGGTCATGCCGTGCCTGATACTGAATTGGCATCAAGTGTAGAACATTAGTGGAGTCGGCGTGTCGGGGGATCGAGTAGGCTATCGAACTTAGCCTTAACTGCCCTGTTTCCTTTCGCCCTTGCCGCGCTCGCGCCTCAGGGGCCGTCCTCTTCGAGATGTGCCAAGGCCTTGCGCCCGATTAGGGGGAACGGGGCGGCATCGGCTTTCGATTACTACCACGTAGTGGGCTCAAAGCAATGGTTTTGTGCATCACCGGTCTTGGCCCCCTGACCCGTTAGGCCCCGCTCACCATCAAAGAAGAACCCACGGTCAGAACTGCACTTACCGTGGCTACTCGCTCTCCCAATGGTAGAATAGCCATAAGATAATTAGCTTGACAGATACGGTCCCCTGTATTATCCTAAGCTAGACGGCTTCGACGCGCGGCCAATGGGTAGCCTCGGGCGAGCGTAGCTCCGAGGCCGGCGGTTGGCCAAGGAGGCGGCCCGGCTCGCCGCGCGCGAGAGGGCCGCGATTTGTGGAGATAAGGAGACGCGTGGAGGATGGCCAAACAGGGGGGGCGCGGAGGGGGACACCCAAGGAGGAAAAGGGACTGGGGTTCCGAACTTCCGCACCGCACGGGGTGGCGCCGGCCAATTGGCGGTGGGGGGACTCCGCCAGTGAGCCGGTTCATGGTTTATAGTTATGGTAGATCAGAGAAAATTAGGAGAGGGAGTTAGTTCGCCATTTCCCCCCACCCTCGCGGGACCTTGGCGCGAAGCCAGTATTGCAAACAAAGGGGATACAGGGAAGGAAGCCGGTTTTGAGTCGGTTTTCGGGCTACCAAATCGCACCAAATTTTACCATTTTTTACCAAAACGTGCAGCGAACGGGCACGAAGGTGGCAGATAAGGCCAGATAACGGGGGGTTTTTGCGACCGATTTTATTAAAACGTGTCAAGTCGTTCGGCTCGTGTCAATCTGTAATCGGCGCTCACTTCGCAATTGCGAAGGAGCTTCCAACGCAGAGACACGGAGGCACAGAGAAGAATGGGAAACGCTGGGAAACAAGAGACATCTTGATATCTTCCTCGCTCTCCTCTCTGTGTCTCCGTGCGTTCGTGGTGAATCCGTCACGCCTTCAGCGCCCTTTCGGGGTTCGTCCGGCGCGACCGCAAGTCCGCGGGGCCAATCTATTGATTCGACAATGGTTACTAGCCAAGCTGCCCGGCCGAACGAGCCATTACATGCTGAATCTAAATGACTTAACTAGCCGCGTCTCCGGTTAGCGCCGGGTCATATTTTCGAGTGTTGTCGGGCGACGGTACCGCGGCGAGGGCAATCTATTGATTCAACAATGGTTGTTGGCAAAGCTCATGAAGGGAACAGGCGAAGGCTTGCTGAATCTAAAGGACTTGCTAACCGTGTTTCACCGAGCAGCCTGGCGACTCTTTCGTGTTTTGTCGGGCGACCGAAACGTGGCGAGGCCGATCTGTTGATTCCGCAAGGGTTGTTGGCCAAGTTGCTGAGGAGAACAGGCGAAGGTTTGCTCAATCTAAAGGGCTTGCTAACCGTTCTTCCCCCGAGAGGTCGGGCGACCTCTTCGGGTTTTGTTGGGCGACTGAAACGTGGCGAGGCCGATCTGTTGATTCCGCAAGGGTTGTTGGCCAAGTTGCTGAGGAGAACGGGCGAAGGCGTGCTCAATCTAAAGGACTTGCTAACTGTGTTTCGCCGAGCCTTAGGCGTTTATTTGAAAACGGGCCCCGTTTTGAGGCCTCTTTTTTTTGCAGAATCGTACCAAATCCCGCCATTTTCTGCCAAAAACGTGCAGATAATCGCAGAAAATCGGGCCTTTCGCGACCGATCTTATCAGAAACGTGTCGAGTCCTGCGGCTCGAGTCAGGGCACCGGCCAGGGCTTTGAATAACTGTGGCGAACTCTGGAAGCCGCGAGAAGCACTTCCGTTAAGATGGCAGCATCTAAGTCGCTTGGATGAGGAAGATTTGGGATCGGACGTGGCAGGAGACTCAACGGGGCGCAGGGCGACAGGTTCGCTGGGAGGCGGAGGCTCGCGGTCGGAGGCAACAAGCTGGGCGAGAAGGGCGCTACGCGCGGCCGTAGCGGGCCTTCGGGATTTTGCCTATGCCGGGCCCCGTCCGAAGCAAGGTCCCCAGTTGCCGGGTGTCCGGCCTCGCTTGGGCTTGGCGCTGGGGGGCGGCTTCGCACGCGGACTGGCGCACATCGGAGTGCTGAAGGTCTTGCAGGCAAATCGCATTCCGATCGACGCCCTGGCCGGAACCAGCGCCGGGGCCGTTGCCGCGGCGGCGCTTGCATGCGGTCGGCCCCTGGACGAGTCGATGGAACACGCCCGGGGTATGCGCTGGAGCAGTGTCGGCCGCTGGACGATTCCCAGCCTCGGTTTTGCCACCAACCAGCGCATGGAGCGCATGCTCACCGCCATGCTCGGCTGCACGCGCTTTGAGGATCTGAAGATTCCCTTAGCGGTGGTGGCCGCCGACATCTCGACCGGCGAGACGGTCATCTTCCGGAGCGGCGACCTGATCCAGCCGATCCGCGCCAGTTGCAGCGTGCCCGGCCTGTTTGTTCCGGTGGAGATCGAGGGGAGGATGCTGGTGGATGGCGCCATCGTCAGCAACGTTCCGGTGGGCGCGTTGCGCGATTTCGGCGTGGACGTGAAAGTGGCCATCTCGCTCGGGGCGGGTGAGCGGCCTCGGCGTCCGAAGAACCTTTTCCAGGTGGTGGGAAACGCTTTTCAGATTGCCGAAGCCCAGGCCGAGGACAGGTGGCGCCGCCAGTGTGACTTGGTGATCGAGCCGGACGTGGCGGCGTTCGACTGGGACGATTTCGAACATTTCTCCGAACTGGTCCGCGCCGGCGAAGTGGCGGCTCGCCGCTCGTTGCCAGCGCTGCGAGGATTGCTGGAAGGAGTCAGAAGTCAGAAGACAGGAGAACAAGGAGGAGTCAGGAGACAGGAGTAGGTGGTCAGAATGAAGAGAAGATAGTGAGACTCGAATTGTGAACGTCTTCATTCTGTCTCCTGACTCCTGTCTTCTTTTTCTAAACCACTATGCGAACCCGAATCCGAATACTCGTTGTCGCCTTGCTTTCAGTTCTTTGGCTTCCGGCGGCCCGCGCCCAGCTCCCGGACACACCGGCAGCGCACCAGTTCTCCGCCTGGCTGAACGCCTTCAACAGCGGCGATCGCGCTACCCTCCTGCAGTTTTTGCAGAAGAACTTTCCGGCGCGCGCTTCCCGCATTGACGGCGAACTCGACTTTCGCCAGCGGACCGGCGGCTTTGACTTCAAGAAGGTCGAAGAATCCATCCCCACCCGCTTCTCTGGCCTGGTCCAGGAGCGAGGCTCCGACCAGTTTGCCCGATTCACCATCGAAGTGGAACCCGCGCCGGCGCATCGGATCACCAATCTCGAGTTGCAGGCCATTCCCCGCCCGGCCGGATTCGCCATCGCGCGTTTAAGCGAGGGCGACGCGCTGGCGGCACTGCGCGCCAAAGTCCAGGCTGACGCCGCTGCCGGCAAGTTCGCGGGGGCCGTCCTGGTGGCGAAGAACGATCAGCCCATCTTCACCGGCGCCTATGGAATGGCCGACCGGGAAGGGAAGATCCCGAACCGGCTGGAAACGCGCTTCCGCATCGGCTCGATGAACAAGATGTTCACGGCGGTGGCTGTCCTCCAACTCGTCCAGGCGGGCAAGATCAAACTCAACGATCCGCTGGGAAAGTACCTCACCGATTATCCCAACCAGGATGTGGCCACCAAGGTGACCATCCACCACCTGTTGACCCACACCGGCGGCACGGGCGACTTCTTCGGCCCTGAGTTCGACGCCCACCGTCTGGAACTCCGCACCCTTCAGGACTACGTGAAGCTGTACGGGAAGCGCGGCCTCGAATTTGCGCCAGGGAGCCGGTGGGAGTACAGCAACTACGGCTTTCTGTTGCTGGGCGTGGTGGTGGAAAAAGTCAGCGGCGAGAGTTACTACGACTACGTCCGAGAGCACGTTTACGAACCGGCCGGCATGACGTCCACCGACTCCTCGCCGGAGGACCAAGCGGTGCCAGACCGCTCGATCGGTTATACCAGGATGGAGAGCGGCACTTGGCAGCCGAATACCGACACGCTGCCTTACCGCGGGACCTCGGCGGGCGGCGGCTATTCAACCGTCGAGGACTTGCTGAGGTTCGCCAACGCCGTCACCGGTTACAAGCTGCTGGACGCCCACTACACTGAGTTGCTTACCACCGGGAAGGTGGATACTCCGGGCGGCTCCAAATATGCTTACGGCTTCGATGACCGTACCGAGGTCGGGGTCCGCTCCTTCGGTCACGGCGGCGGCGCTCCGGGCATGAACGGAGAGCTGCGGATCTACCCGCAGCCCGGCTATGTGGTGGCGGTGCTGGCCAACCTCGATCCTCCCGCTGCGACGCAGGTGACCGAGTTCATCGGCAGCCGGCTGCCGGCCCAATAGCGGTAGATTGTAGCAGAAGGGGAATAGCGGTAGATGGTAGACGGTAGACAGTAGACGGGGAAGAGCAGTGGATGCCGGTCTTCCCTGTATGCCATCTACCGTCTACTGTCTACCATTTTGTGACGACAATCACAAAGGGGCGTGATGGCCGTCATAGGCCGAGCCCTCTCGACTCCGGTAGTCTGCTTCACGTCAAGAGGGTGGGACCGTTATGTCGATACTATCTTTCACCGCCGAAGGTTTGGAGAACGCTCCCACCGTCTCGAGTTTTGAATGCTATCGATTATCCCTCGGTCTGGCGGGTTTCCGCGCTGCGAGCGAGTCTTCCTCCTCCTCTCGCCGCGGTGCGGACCCGCCGGCTTGGGGTCAGAAATCAACACACGCCAGCCTGCATCCGATCTCGCCCTTTAAGCCCGAGTGCAAGTTTCCCTTCTGATTTGACCCGCTTTTCCCTTCTTGCCCGCCCGTCTTCGGATGCGGCCGGCGTGTCGCTGCCTCAGAGGACCTCGCCAATCCTCGGGAGTCTGCTAAACTAAATGCTGGATTTCGCGAATACGGTGACGGTGCAAGCGGGGTTCGGGATTCGGGGTTTGGGGTTCGAAGAGAGACCCCCGAAACCCGAACTCCGCTGACTGGGAGTCGGGCCTATTTGGCAAATTCCGCGACGCATCATCGTCGCCAACTGGGGAACGAAGAATGGGTGCTAACGGCACTGTCAAGGTCGCATTTTTTTCGATGGAGATCGCGTTCGACGCGTCTATCCCCACCTACTCGGGCGGTCTGGGGGTGCTGGCAGGAGACATGTTGCGATCCGCTGCGGACCTCGAGGTGCCCATGGCCGGGATCACGCTGGTCTACCGCAAGGGCTACTTTACACAGCGCCTCGATGTGAATGGCAACCAGACCGAGGAGCCGGACGTCTGGAGTCCGGAAAAGGAAGAAAAGCTGAAGGAGATGGCGCCGCGGGCAGAGGTGGAAATCGGGGGCCGGCGGGTTCAGGTACGAGCCTGGCGCGCCGCGGTCCGCGGCCTCTCGGGTCACGAGGTGCCGGTCTACCTTCTGGACACCTGTCTCCCCGAGAACAGTGAGGAAGACCAGGCCCTCACCGACTCTCTCTATGGCGGCGACGAACACTACCGCCTGTGCCAGGAAGTGGTGCTGGGAATGGGCGGGGTCGGCATCCTGCGCGCCCTGGGACACACGGAGATCGAAAGCTATCATATGAACGAAGGGCACTCGGCTTTCCTCACCCTGGCTCTGTTGGAGCAGCGGATGGGACGGCCGGATCTCGGATTGGCGTCGCCGGATGACGTGGAGGCCGTCCGGAGCCAGTGCGTCTTCACCACCCATACGCCGGTTCCCGCCGGGCACGACCTATTTCCCAAGGCAATGGTGGTTCAGGTGCTGGGCGCCGCGCGAGCCTTCGGGGTCGATGTCAGCCGCTGCTGTCCGGAAGCAACCGTGAACATGACCCTCGTCGCCTTGCAGTTCTCGCACTACGTCAATGGCGTGGCTATGCGCCACGGCGAGGTTTCGCACGGCATGTTTCCTAATTACCCGGTCCGCGCCATCACCAACGGCGTCCACGCTGTAACCTGGACTTCGCCGCCTTTGCAAGCCCTCTATGACCGGCACATTCCTGAGTGGCGTCGCGACAACCTCTATCTGCGGTATGCCATCGGCATCGGGCTCGATGAAATCCGCCAGGCGCACGAGGAGGCCAAGCGCGCCTTGTTCCGTGAGGTGCGCCAGGCCACGGGAGAGTCGCTCGATCCGAAATTTCTCACCTTTGGCTTCGCCCGGCGTGCCGCCACCTACAAGCGAGCCGACCTCTTGTTTGCCAACCCCGCCCGCCTGGAGTGGATCACGCAACAGGTGGGTCCGCTGCAAGTGATTTACGCCGGCAAGGCCCATCCGCACGACGCCGACGGCAAGGCGATGATCCGTCGGGTGTTCAAAGCCGCGGCGGGCCTCAAGGACAGCGTCCGCGTAGTCTACATCCCTGATTACGACATGCGATGGGGGCAGTTGCTGACCGGCGGCGTCGATGTGTGGCTGAACACGCCCCAGCGCCCTTACGAAGCCTCGGGTACCAGCGGCATGAAGGCGGCGCTTAACGGCGTCCCCAGCCTGAGCGTGCTCGACGGCTGGTGGATTGAAGGGTGCGTTGAGGGGGCCACGGGCTGGGCCATCGGCCGCGACGGAAGCAGCCACCCGGAGGACTACATCGCCGAGGTAGCCTCGCTTTACGATAAGCTCGAGCTGGTGATTCTGCCCATGTTCTACGGCCGGCCGCACGCTTTCCATGAAGTCATGCGCCACTCCATCGCCCTCAATGGCTCATTCTTCAATACGCAACGCATGCTCGAGCAGTACGTTTCCAATGCCTACTTCCGAAGGCCAGAGGCCGCGATCCATAGCGAGGAAGAAGGTCAAAGGGCAAGGGTCAACGGTCAAGAGTGAAGAGTGCAGGATGAAGATTCGAGTTCTGGGCATACCACTGGACCTCGGCCAGGAGCGTCGCGGCGTCGATATGGGACCCTCGGCCGTGCGCGCGGCGGGCCTCGATGCGGCGTTGAAGGCTATCGGTCAGCACGTGGAAGATTGCGGGAACATCCACGTCAAGATTGCCGAGGAGCAGCCGTTCGGAGACCGGCGGGCGAAGTATCTGCACGAAATCGCCGCCGTGTCGGAGGAGGTGGCGCAGCGCGTGGCACAGACGCTGGACGAAGGGCTGTTCCCGATTTCCTTGGGCGGGGACCACTCGATCGCCATCGGAACGCTCTCGGGTGTGGCCAAGCACCACCACGACCGCGGACAGAGCATCGGCTGCCTCTGGATTGACGCCCACGCCGACATGAATACGCCGGAGTCGAGCCCCAGCGGCAACATTCACGGAATGCCGTTTGCAGCACTGCTGGGTTATGGTCCCGACCCTCTCACCAAGATTTTCGGATATGCGCCGAAACTGCGCGCCCCGGATTGCGTGCTGATCGGCGCCCGCGACCTCGACGCGCGTGAGCGCCGGATCGTGAAGGACGCCGGCGTCCACGTGTTCACCATGCGCGACATCGACGAGCAGGGCATGCGGTCGGTGATGGAACGCAGCATCGAGCTGGCCACGCGATCCACCGCTGGCTTCGCGGTCTCGTTCGACATGGATGTGGTCGATCCCGACGAGGCGCCGGGGGTGGGGACGCCTGTGGCGGGCGGCATCACTTTTCGCGAGGCGCACCTAGCCATGGAAATCATCGCCGACAGCAAGCAGTTGCTTTCGCTGGAGGTGGTGGAGGTGAACCCCATCCTCGACGCCCATAATCGCACCGCCGGGCTCGCCGTCGGCCTCATAACTTCGGCGCTGGGAAAGAAGATACTGTGAACCAAAAAATCCGGCTGGGAATCCTATTTGGCGGCCGGTCGGGAGAGCACGAAGTCTCGCTCACTTCCGCGGCTTCGGTGATGCAGGCGGTGGATTCGGAGAAGTACGAGGTGATCCCCATCGGCATCACGCACGAAGGCCGCTGGCTGCTCGGCTCGAGCGCCGACAAGCTCCTGCCGGGCGTGCTCACGAATGGCAAGCCGGTGACGGCATCCGTCGCGCCCACCGGTCCCCGATTCATCCCGCTTGATCCTGCGTCTTCCCGCCAACTCTCGCGCCGAGAGGCGGCAGACACGCGCCCCGAGATCGACGTGATCTTCCCGCTTCTGCACGGGACGTTCGGCGAGGACGGCACCGTCCAGGGTCTGCTGGAGCTAGCGGATATTCCCTACGTCGGCTCCGGCGTCCTTGGCTCGGCCGCCGGCATGGACAAGGACCTGATGAAGCGTTTGTTTCGCGACGCGCGCATCCCGGTCGTGCCGTGGATCACCGTGCTGCGCAGCGAATGGGAGCGCAACCCGGAGCACGTGCTGGCCGCCATCCAAAAGAAACTGCGGTACCCGCTTTTTGTCAAGCCCGCCAACCTGGGCTCGTCGGTCGGAATCAGCAAGGTGCACAGCGCGAAGGAACTGAAGCCCGCGCTCGACCTCGCGGCCGAGTACGATCGCAAGATCATCGTTGAAAAAGGGATAGATGCCAGGGAGATCGAGTGTTCGGTGCTGGGCAACGACTCTCCGCAGGCTTCGGTCCCCGGGGAAGTGGTTCCGGTAAACGAGTTTTACGACTACGAAGCCAAGTACGTCAAGGAAGGGTCGCAACTGATCATCCCGGCCAAGCTTCGCCCACGCCAGACGAGACGCGTCCAGCAACTCGCCGTCCAATCTTTCCGGGCCGTCGATGGCGCCGGCATGGCGCGCGTGGACCTTCTTCTCGACCGCCGGACGGCCGCCATCTTCGTCAACGAGATCAATACCATCCCGGGCTTCACGCCCATCAGCATGTATCCGAAACTCTGGGAAGCCTCGGGCCTTCCCTATGCGAAACTCATCGATCGGCTCGTGGAGCTGGCGATCGAGCGCCACCAGGAAAAGAGCCGTACTCGCTATACGTTCGACCCGCAGCCTTAAAGCAAGATCGTGCTTTAGGAGGCACCGCGACTCGGAACTTCGCAATCGAGAATTCCGTAGAATCCGTCTGGAGGTGTGCGATGTTCAAACTGACTAGACTACTTTCCGCCGGCATAGTCCTGGCCTCGCTGGTTTTCGGCGGCGTCATACCCGCGCTCTGGTCCCAAGAGTCCGTGGGCAGCCTAGTGATCGTTTTTAAGGATGGCCACAGGCAAAGCTTCCCGGTCGCCCAGATCGCTCGCATCGAGTTCGAGCACGTGGGCCCAGCCGTAGTGACCGGCAGGAGCCGCTTTACCGGAGAGTGGAAGGTGGGTGTCGGCGGTGGCGTGAGCGGAACCTTCAAGATCATCTTGAAGCCGGATGGCACGGCCCACAAGGATATCGGCGCGGGCGGAGACGGCACATGGGCGGTGGTGAACGGCGAGGCGCGCATCGCCTGGGACGACGGATGGCATGATGTCATCCGCAAGGAAGGCAACAGGTTCCAGAAGGCTGCGTACGGCCCCGGTAAGTCGGTCGACGACGCGAGTCCCGATAGTGTGGCCTCGGCTGTGTACCAGGAGCCAAACTAGTGCTCTGTAACATTCAATCCTGACCAGGCGAAGAATTGACGATTGCAGATTGGCGATTGACGATTGAAAGAGAAGAAAAGGCGAGCCGCGCGGCTTTTCAATAGGCCCCGACAATCGTCCGTCGTCTCTTCCAATCGTCAATCGTCAATCTGCAATCATCAATTCTTCAGTGCACGATCACCGGTTTCCCCGACCCGGGCCGGCCCATCAAGAACAGAAATGGGACCATCACCAGAAACAGGGCTGACAGCACGAGAAAGACTTTGTTAAAGGCGAGCATCGCGGCCTGCCGCTGCACCAGCCCGAATGTAGCTGCATAGGCTCGATGGAGGGCCGTGGCGGGGTCCGACCCTTGGGCCATGAAACCCTGCTGCAGCCTATGCATCATCTCCTGGGACCCGTAGTCGTAGGGATTGAAGTTGGCGCCGAGGACGTTGGTATCCCCCTGCCGCCAGCGTTCCGACATCGTCGCGGACCCGGCGATCCCCATACTGCCGCCCAGGTTGCGCATCAAGTTAAAGATGCTGGTGGCGTTGCCCATTTGCTCCTTCGGAATGGGGTCCATGGTGGCGGTGGTGAGCGGCACGAACAGGAACGCCAGCGACAGGCCCTGAATGAACTGCGGCCAGAAGATGTCCCAGTATCCGGCCACCAGGCTCAAGCGCGAAAGCTGCCACAGGGTCAAGGCGCACACCGTGATGCCAAGGGCCAAGAGCTTGCGAGCGTCAAACCGCGCAATGATGATCCCCACCACCGGCATGGCGATGAACGATCCCAGGCCGCGCGGGGCCATGGCGAAGCCGGCCTGAAGCGCGGGATACCCGAGAAGCGTCTGCAACAACAACGGCAGCAGCACCAGGCTGCCGTAAAGCACAAAGCCGAGCGCCGTCATCAGAAAGACGCCGCTCGCAAAAGTCCGGTTCTTGAGGACGCGCAGGTTCACCACCGGGCTCTTGGCGCGCAACTCGTAAATCACGAAAGCGGCGAGGGCGGTCAACGCGAGAATGGTGAGCGCGGCGATCCAGTGGCTCGAGAACCAGTCCTTTTCCTGGCCCTTGTCGAGTACCAACTGAAGCGCGCCGACCCCGACCGCCAGCATCCCGATGCCCCAATAGTCTACGCGCGCCGTTCCGCGCCGGATGTACGGCGGATCGAAGATGAACGCCCTGGTCATGATGAGCGACGCGATGCCGATGGGGACGTTAATGTAGAACACCCAGCGCCAACTGTAGCTGTCGGTCAGCCAGCCGCCCAGCACCGGGCCCAGCATCGGCGCCACCACGATGCCCAGTCCCCAGAAGCCCATGGCCTTGCCCCGGTCTTCGGGCTTGAAGGCCTCCAGCAGCACCGCCTGCGAGATCGGTTGCAGGCAGCCGCCGCTCGCGCCCTGGAGGATGCGAAAGAAGATCAACGCCGGCAAGCTGGGCGCAAGCCCGCAGAGGAAGGACGCGGTGGTGAACAACGTCACCGACAACATCAGTAGCCGCTTGCGTCCGAAATAGTTTCCCAACCAACCGGTGATTGGAAGGATGATGGCATTGGCAACCAGATACGATGTCAGCGCCCAGGTGGCTTCATCCGGGGTGGCGGAAAGGTTCCCGGCAATGTGCGGCAGGGAGACGTTCACCACCGTGGTGTCCAGCACTTCCATAAACGTGCTGAGCATCACCGCGATGGCGATGATCCACGGGTTGATGTGCCGATGTTCGCTCTGGTCTTCGTCAATCATGCCTTCACTCGCCACTCGCCACTAGTCACTATTTTGTGATCACCGTTGGCTCGACGCTCATGCCCGGCCTCAGCGACTGGTCGGCGTTCTGGTCCGGGTCGAACCGGATCTTCACCGGCACTCGCTGCACCACCTTCACGTAATTGCCGGTAGCGTTCTCGGGCGGCAGGACGCTGAACTTCTCACCCGTGGCGGCGGCGAGGCTGTCCACATGACCGCGATAGGTCCGTCCGCCGTAAGCATCAACCGAAACGACGGCTTGCTGTCCTATCCGCATGTTCCGGAGCTGATTCTCCTTGAAGTTGGCCGTGACCCAGACGTCGTCGAGTTGAACCACCGCCATGAGGGGTTGCCCGGGGGCGATCACCTCTCCCAGTTGCACGGTCTTCTTGCTGACCACGCCGTCTACCGGAGCTCTCACCACCGTGTAATCCAGGTTGAGCCTGGCCTGGGCCAAGGCAGCCTTGGTCTGCGCCGCCCGCGCGTCGGCGGAAGCGGCTTGGGCGCGCGACATGGCCACGTGCTCGGGCGCCATGGCGGCCGCTCGCACGTCGGCCTGCGCCATCGCCACCATCGACTGCGCCTGCGTGAGGTGGCTCCGGGCCACGGCCACATTTTGCTGGGCCACTGCCACGTCGGCCTTCGCGGAGGCCACGGCGGCGCGCGCGGATTCCGCCGCCGCGATGGTGGCGTCGTACTGCTGCTGCGAGACCTCATCCTTCGCCGCCAGCGGCTTGATGCGCGCCAGATCGTGCTCGGCCTTGTTGGCGTTGGCTTCTGCTTCTGTCAAACGCGCCTTGGACGCGGTCTCCGTGGCCTCGGCGGCGTCGACTTCCTGGCGCGCGGCCGCCTCGCCGGCCAGAGCGTTTCGGAGGCGGGCTTCCGCAGTGCTGACCTCCGATCCTGAGGTGACGCTGATGATGGGCACGTCCGTCTGCGCCGCCTGCGCCGAGGCCTCGGCTTGCGCCAAGTCGGCCTGGGCGCGGTCCGCCGCCACCTCGTAGTCCCGCGGGTCGATCTTCGCCAGCACCTGACCCGCCTTCACCGGCTGATTATCCAGCACGTCCACCTCGATCACCGTGCCACCCACTTTGGCGCTGATGGGGATGATGTGACCATCGATTTCCGCATCATCGGTCGACTCGCGAATCGAGAAGTAATGCCAGACCATCGCCAGCAACACCACCAACGCCAACCCCGCACCCACTAGCGCCCACTTGAAGCCCAGATGGTGATGCAGCGACGGCGAGACTGGCTCGCCACCCGGAAGCGTTACTTCCCTTTCATCTTTTAACTGACTCTCCAGCACGTCCGGCATTTTTCTCTCCCGAGCAAGCAACAGAGAATGGTGAATGGTGATACAGCGTTCAGCTATCAGCCGTCAGCAAGAACCGGATTTTTCGTGTGGCATAAAAGATCGGCCCTCGCTGACCCTATGGCCAGTTTAGCAGACTGATTGATTTAATGATGCGCGACGGCGGGCTAAGGTCGCAAATACGGCTTGTGGCGACCATCGGGTGGCCGCCGGGCGGAGCCACGAGGAGTGATAGGTGGTGTGGTAGTCGAAGGGCGAAAGGGCGCGTCTGTTTTGGCGGGGCTAGCTTTGCGCGAGCTTGTGGGCCCGGTGCTGGAACAATTGGCGCTCAGTCTCATCAAGGACGGCGTTGACTTCGGAGCCCATGGTGTATAGGGCCAAGCCGTAACTGATGGACATCTTGTAGTTCAAGCCGGGATTGGCCGCGTTCCAGCCCTGGACGGCTTGCACCAGCCGGTCGGCCACGACGCGGGCATCCTCGGGACGGGTCTCGGGAAGCAACACCAAGAAATCGTCGCCGGTGTGGCGGATGGGGATATCCGAAGGCCGCAGGTTGTTTTCGAGCAATCGGGCCATTTCTATCAGGAGGCGATCTCCGACCAGGTGCCCATAGAGCGTGTTCGCCAGCTTCAGATTATCCACGGCCACCAGGAGGAAGACGAGAGGGGTTCCCTTTCTTTCCACGCGGGCGATTTCGCGGAGAATGACGCGGTCGAAATAGCGGTGGTTGAAAAGCTCTGTCAGGGGGTCGATCACCGCGAGCATCTCGGCCGCCTCGTTTCGGATCAACTGCCGCACCAACTTTTCCCGCGCACGGCTGATCGTCCGGTTTTGATCGAGAAGGTACAGGTTATAGAGGACCACCATGGCGACGAAGCCGAAGAGCAGCAGCGGAAGGTACTGGCCCTGGAGGCGCCAGGAGCCGGAAGTCGGCGCGATACTCGGCCAGAGCAGAGAGAGGAATCCCGCCGCCAGCATCAGGATCGCCAGGACGAGCATCGGCCAGAAGTTGGGGTCCCGTCGCTCTATGGCTTGAACCTCGCGACGGAGTTCGTCGCTCGGCCAGACCCCTTTGCCGTCGGGTCCTCCCCGGCTTTCGCTCGCGCGCCACAGCGCCCGGTCTAAGCTTGAATGGTTCAGCGTCTTGGGCGGTGCGACCACGGTGAAGCGTCCGTGCTCGTCTTGCTCTATCTCAGGTCCGATCTCGTGACTGTTCATACCTGGGATATCGGCGGAGCGGCGGGGCGAGTTGAGGGCCTTTCGAAATGGAAAATCGAAACTCGAAATTCGAAAATCGTTTCTAGTGCTGGGAGTGGGCATTTTCGATCTTCGAATTTCGACTTTCGAAATCACTCCCGGCTGTTCCAAACGAACGCGCCGAAGGTTTGAAAAGTGGTGAACCCCAGATGTTCATACAGCCGCACGGCGCCCGCATTCAGATCAGTGACCGTAAGCGAGACCTCCTTGAACCCCTTCACGGCGAGGCGGGCAAAGGCTCTCTTCATGAGGGCCGTACCCAGCCCCATGCCCTGAAACTCGCGGGCGACGGCAACCTGTGGTATGTGGGCGGTCCGGCGGGGACGCACCGCCGTGAGCGCCAGCAGCGCCGCCACTCTCCGCGTCGGCCGATGGATGGCCACGAGAGACTCATCGGCCAGATACTCGCCGCAGCCACCCAGGTGGGTGATGGTCTCCATCAGCCGCGTCGCTCCTTCCGTCGACATGTACTGGTCATTGATAAAACCATCGACGTGGTGGTGATAGGTGTGATAAATCAACTGAGCTACCTGGTGGTCGTGTCTCCGGTCCCAAGGCTCGATCAGGAAGTCGGCGGATACCCGAGCCTCGCGCATCGCCAGGGGGTTGGTGGCGCCGTGAAAGCCGGAACCGCTGCTGTCGGACGGCCGGTCCCAGCCCGCGAGCGGCGCGGCCATGAAGCGGCGAAGGTAACTCTCAAACCCGTGAGCGCGGAAACAAGGATCGAGATCTTCCAGATGGAAGTGCGGCAACTGGGCCTCGACACGACCAATGCCGGGAGTGGCGAGCAGCGTTTCAAGGACGCGTTCGAGCAGCACCAGCGCCCGGGCCTTGGCATCGCCGCCGGGCATGACAAACAAATCGCCAATCAGGGCCTTTTCCCCCTCGTAAAAGAAGAAGCCATACCCATCGATCTCTCGGCCGTTCAGGAGAGCGTAGCCCGAGAGACGTTTTTCTTCCAGACAGGTGAAGACTAGTTGCGAGGCAGAGACGTAATCCCAGCGCAGGGCGTCTCCCCAGGCCTTGGACTCGGCGTCGAGAAGGAGGCGGAAGTCGCCAGCCTTGAAGCGGCGGATGTCGATGATCTCCGGGTTCGCGAGCGTCGGCACGCTGGAGAGTATAACCCAAAGATAGGAGTCAGAAGGCAGAAGTCAGAAGTCAGAAGTCAGAAAGAAGAGGCGCTTGCAGTGGTTCACTTGAACCGGCCTTGAAAAGAGTGCCGCGCGGGGATGGCACGCACGCTTCTTCATTCTGTCTTCTGTCTTCTGACTCCTGACTTCTATTCTTCTGCCGCCTGGTGGTTTATGATGCTCGGGGTGGCGTTCAGCCGCCACATGGATCACTGGAGGCGTAAATCGGGAAGAGTGCTTCTTCATTCTGACTTCTGACTCTTGACTCCTGACTTCTGACTCCTTATGGAAGCGGCCCCCGCAAAGAATAACTCGACAAGCCCCGGTTCGCGGGCGCCCGCGCCGATCTCGCTTCGGTACCGGGTGGAGTATGCCGCCGTAGCCGGCCTGCTGAAGTTCCTGGGGTGGCTTCCGCACCCGCTGGCGCGCGCCATGTGCCGGGTGCTGGCCGCGCTCTGTTACTGGTTGTGGCCGCGGCTGCGGCGAGTGGGTAGTTTCAACCTTCACCTGGCGTTTCCGGACTGGTCGCCGCGCCGGCGCCGCCGCGCCTTGTTTGGTTTGTTCCAGAACTTCGGCCGTATGCTGGCCGACTTCGCGCACTTCCCGCAGTGGACCCGGGACAACATCGAGAAGATCATCATCTACGACGGCTTCGAGAACTACGAGCGCGCCCGCGCGCAAGGGAAGGGCGTTCTCTTCCTCACCGCCCACTTCAGCAACTGGGAACTGAGCTCCTTTGCCCATGGATTGTACGGCCACCCGCTGAACTTCCTGGTGCGACACATGGATAATCCGTTGCTCGACCGCTTGATCAACGGCTATCGCTCTCTGAGTGGCGGTCGACCGATCGAGAAGACAGACTCCGCCCGCCCGGTGCTGCGCGCCCTCGAAAACGGCGAGGCGGTGGGAATCTTGATGGACCAGAACATGCTGCCCGCCGAGGGTGTTTTTGTACCTTTCTTCGGCATGCTCGCTTGCACCACGCCGGGCCCGGCCCGCATTGCGCGCAAAATGGGTGCGGCGATGGTTCTGGGCCTGACCATCTGGGACGCGAAGATCGGCAAATACCGCTTGCGTTTCGAGCCTGTCGAGTGGATCAAGCGCGACGACCCGGAAGAAGAGATCATCGCCAATACGGCCAACTTTACGCGACTGATCGAGGAGTACGCTCGGCGCTATCCCGAGCAATGGTTGTGGGTCCACCGGCGCTGGAAGACGCGGCCGCCCGGAGAGGAACCAATCTACCGGTTCTGAGTCGTAGGCGGTAGCCGGCATACGGTATACGGCATGAGGCGAGGGGCTAGCCGCTGTAAAGGGTAAAGGGTGAACGCCTCTTCCCCTTATTCCGCCTACCGTCTGCCGTCTCCCCTCCCTCGAATTGGAGAGATGACGGTTACCAATATTCTTCCTTCGGTATCGTTAATTGCGGAGATGGCAAAGTCCAATCGCCGGTCGTCTTCCGTCCCCGACCCAGGAGCCGAGACGCGGAACCGGTTCCTCCCTAAAGAATGGTCGCTCGTCCGGCAATACCGCACCCCCAAGCAGGTTCAGGATTTTCTCCGCGGGCTGCCCTACAACTGGGAGAGGAACGGTGAGACGCTGCGCACCTTTCGCGGAGTGGTGCAACACGGGAGCGCGCATTGCCTGGAGGCGGCTCTTACCGCTGCGACGATTCTCGAGCAGCACGGCTACCCGCCGTTGCTCATGGACCTCGAGTCGCAGGACAAGTTGGACCACGTCGTTTTCCTCTTTCGCCAGCATGGCCGTTGGGGCACTGTGGCCCGCTCGCGCGACTTCGGCTTGCATGGACGCAAACCCGTTTTCCGCACCCTCCGCAGCCTGGCCATGAGCTACGTCGACCCCTACGTGGATAACACGGCGCGCGTCAAGGGGTACGGGGTGCTCGATCTGCGCACGCTCTCGCGGTGCGACTGGCGCCTCTCTCGCCGTAACGTCTGGGCGGTGGAGCGCCGGTTGATCGAAATGCCCCACTGGAAGTTGGAGACCTCCGACCGCCGCCACCAAGTGATGCTGCGCCGCTATCGTGACTTCCGCCGGAAACACCCTCAGGGGCCGGTGACGTTTTATGACGGGCAGGACCGGTGGTTGTGAGAGAAGTCGAAAAGTCAAGGGTTGAGGGTCGAAAGGAACGCAAATCGGCGACGACGGCTGCCCGACGTTAGTTCTCGCGCGATTTGACTCTCTCCCCAGCATCCTAATTAACTCCCATAGTTTTCAATCATATGGTGACTTTCCAGCAACTATCTTCAACATAATAAAAGGCACGACGCCAAATATTTCGTTCGCCCACAAATCGCTTATGTTATAGAAAAAACGCGAGATAGCGATTGCATTTCGTTTTAAGTCCCTTTTTTTCAATAGCTTGATATTTTTGCCAAACCCGGAAACCCCCGAATCCGCCACTCCGGCTGCCTTGAATCCGAATCGGCAATACAGAAGGCAATGCCGTCGGTAGCAGCTAGCGAGAAAGCGGGGTCAGAATGGCCGTAAACGATTGAAACAACGAACGATGGTCGCCGTGGCTTCGTTCTTGTCATTCCACGTCTATCCCCTTCCCCATAAAGAGGTTGATCCCCGTGGCTTCGTTTGGCTTTGTTCACCCTCGTTGGCCCATGTCCCGACTTGCTCACCGGAATTGGCTCCCGTTCACCATTTCTTTCCTAGCCCCGAGCACTGGCTATTCCTAGGCTATCACACCATTGGGAAAAGTCAAGGAAAATCTGCAAGCGGGGTGGGTCCTTGGGATGGCAAATGGCGAATTGTGAATTCTGAAAGAAGAAAGCGCCGCCGCCTTCCCAATCTGAGGATTCTCGGGCGTGATGTGGAAATCGTCAACCGCCGGTCCGGGCCTCGGCAGGCGCCCGGGATTCACGTCACGGCGGCGTAAGTGGCTGCGGAAATCAAGCCAGAAAGTGGCAGGCGTGGAGGGACTCGAACCCCCGACCCTCGGATTAGAAATCCGATGCTCTATCCACCTGAGCTACACGCCCTTCGCGAGAGCACTGCTCGAATGATAAGCGGTCGCCTTGAGACAAGTCAACTGACCGCTGCCGCTGCCGCCGGCCGCGCGACATAAGAGTGAAAACTGGTCCACCGGATCCCGCCTCGGCGGGACGGGCATCCCTTCGCTACGCTCAGGGCAGGCTCTGCCCGCGCGGCCTAGGCCTTCTGCTCGCTTGTATCTACATCTTACCTCAGGCGGCTGGACCTCTCTTTATGCGTGAGCGGGACGCTCCCGCCACAGCGGGCGAGACGCCCGCGCTACGAACTTCTTCTCACGGTGGCGCCCAAAATGTCCATAGGAAACGGAGAGGACGTTCCAAGGGGCCAACAGTTGGGGTGAGCGACGGGATTCGAACCCGCGACGTCCAGATCCACAGTCTGGCGCTCTACCAAGCTGAGCTACGCTCACCACCGAAGACCGCGTGCAAACTCTGTTCTCTACTTTATAACATCTTTCGGCGCGGCTGTCAACGGCGCGACATGGCAGCCGTTGCCGCTGGGGTTTGGCCAAAAACAGCGGAATCCACAGATTACGCAGATTTCGGAGATTAAGCCGAAGTTCCTGGACCGTCGGAGCGTAAGTATAGATGATACCAAGAGTTGGCGGATCAGAGGGAGAGATTTACTGACTACGGTT
>JGI26339J46600_10000063_pt1 | contig 35031 bp, 34 predicted proteins | sample BogFormECP12_OM1_FD_46600 | JGI IMG/M metagenome (IMG submission 46600) | reverse complement strand
TGCGGCAACGGCGGGATCGGCTTTTTTCGTGATGCCTCGAACAATCCTTCCGCCTGCAATCTCGCCTTCAATTGTTCGAACGCCAACTGCAGCGCGCCCGCGCCCTTCGGCTCCATGAATTCAGCGGAGATTTGCAGCTCCCCGCGATCTTCATAAACGGTGATGCGCCCGCGAACCATTACGTGCAATCCGTTCTCCGGCCGAAACCGCAGCAACTTAGCCGACGAGCGAAACATCACCACCCGAATCTGCGCGCTCTCTTCCTTCAGCGTGAAATACAAATGGCCGGAATCGGGAATGCGCAGATTAGAAATCTCGCCTTCCACCCAACAGTCGGAATACTCGCGCTCGATGTGCGACCGGACCGCAGAGACCAGCGCCCGAACCGTCCAGACGCGCCGCTCCGGAGGACGAAACTGGAACCCGAGTTGGTCGGCCGTGTCCATGAGGTTTCACCCAAGAAGTTCAGGCGCGAATTTCTTCGGCCACCTTGACCGGCACGATCCGCGCGACGCGAGCCATGACCTTCTTGTTTTGTTCAGACTTTTTCAGGTCGTAGGCGGCCTGCAATCTCATCCATACGTCCGGCGAGCCGCCAAACAGCCGCGCCACCTTCAGGCACATCACGGCAGACAGTGGCTTGCGCCCCCCCAGAATGCCGTGCAGCATCTGACGCGATACGCCCAGAGCTTTGGCCGCAGCCGTCACGGACAGGCCGACCGATGGCAGGATATCTTCCTTGATAATTTCGCCCGGATGGACCGGCGGCAGTCCGTTCTTTCTCTCCATAACATCCCCCTAGTGGTAGTCCTCAAAATCGACATCCACAGCGTTCTCGCCCGACCAGCCGAAAGTGATGCGGTAATTCCCGCTCACGCGCAGCGACCAGCGTTTCGGACTACCTTGCAATCGGTGAAAACGAAAGCCTGCGATGTTCAGGTCCTCCGGCCGCTCCGCCACTTCCAGCAATTGCAGGATACGCACGCACTTCCTGATGTCATCGGCGCCGATCCGGCGTGTCTTGCCGGTGCGGTGGATCTCTTCAAGCCCTTTATGCCGGAAGCCGCCGATCATTTCTTTCAGTGTAAATTGGATAGTTGACATCTGTCAACTAAATAGTTGTCTGTTTGGAATCAGCTCACAAAATGCGGGGGTTGCGTAGTGTCCCCGAAGACGCGCGGGGTGCTGCACTACCGCTTCAGCCGCCCAATCAGGAAGAGAACAATAGAGAGCACGACACTAATCAGGATGGAACTCGCCAGCGGAAAATAAAAAGCAGTGTTCTTCCCCCGATACACGATGTCTCCCGGCAACCGTCCAAGCGGCAACCCCGTACGCCCCAGCAGCATGACGATGCCCCCGATCACCACCAAAGCCACGCCGAGGATCACCAGCAGCCGTCCCATCTCTGCCATAGTTCGAGTCTAACCCAACGGATTCTTGAACTGCGTGCGGGCCTTTACAACAGTTACGCATGGCGGATAATGCTATTTTAAGGTGATGGCGTTGAGATCAGCGTTCAAACTGATGAGCGCATTATGCGTCTTCGGGTCAATCCTGACGCAGGGCCAGTCACAGCTTGTGATCGACACTGACGAGTTTAGCTATACGGCCACGTTCGATCCGTCACGGATTTCCGAGAGTCGCTTCCGAGAACTCCTCATCTTTAGCCCCTACGATTTCGATGTTGCGGGCTCACAAATCGATCACCAACAAGTCATCATTGGCTACGAAGAGACAACGGACAAGTTGAAAAAAGGACCGCTAGCCTACTCCTTGGAATCGTGTGTTGACGCCGACCCACGGTACCCCCCGTGCGGCACTCGGGACATCTCGGATGCGAACTTTCTTGCAAATGCCCAGNTCAATGTGGACAGAAACGAGCAAATACTGGCCGCACTGAATCGACTCAATGTGCCAGTGGAATTGAGAGGTATTTTGCAGCAGTTTCGGGACTCTATGACCTTCTACAACACGATTGAGCGCCGACGTTTGGAATACCTCCAGACAGGCGATCTGCAGGTACTCTCCCACACGGTAGTCACTCTAGACCCACTAAGAATATGCAGTAAGGAGATTGAAGAACTGAAAGAAGCCGTGACCCTCCAGCGTCGATACGAACTGTCAACAAAGGAATGGCCAAACTGCTTGAATACAGAGTGGAGTCGAGTATCGCCAGCGTATCGTCGGAAAGCGTGGGCGAGCTTCCTGCGTGCTTATGGAATCTCGGAACAATATACGTACAAGCCCGTTGATTGATCGTCCGACGCTGCCGCAAGATCCCGATTTCACCAATAACTCTCGATGACTTGTCTATGCGACGAGTACGTGTATTCTGAATTCCGCGGCAAGATTGAGCGATGAAGATTCTGCAAACCCCCCGCCTCCTGCTGCGCGAGTTTACCCCGCAAGACGCCGACGCCCTCGCCTTAGTCCTCTCCGATCCCGAAACCATGCGTGATTACCCCGCACCCTATGATCGCGCCGGAGTCGAGCAATGGATTGAACGCAACCGCCAACGCTACCAGAACGACGGCGTCGGCCTCTGGGCCGTGCTCCTGAAGCCGACCCCGTGTAGCGCGGACACTCCTGTCCGCGCGGGCAGCGCTGGCGCCGCCGGCACGCGGACAGGAGTGTCCGCGCTACACGAGCTGATCGGCGATTGCGGCATCACGTGCCAGGAGGTCGAAGGCGAGCGCTTCTACGAAATCGGATACCACCTGCGCCGCGACTTCTGGGGCCAGGGTCTGGCCACCGAAGCCGCCATTGCCTGCCGCGACTGGGCCTTCGCGCACCTGGAAACCGATCGCCTGATTTCCCTGATTCGTCCCGAGAATCTTCCCTCACGCCGCGTCGCCGAGCGCGTCGGGATGACCGTCTGGAAAGAAGTGAACTGGCGGGGCCTCGTCCACCACGTCTATTCCATCGAGAAAGGGAAAGCACAAGCGTCGGCGCCGTGCCAGCGATCTGGCCCCAATTAATAATTTGTCATCCCGAGCAACGCGAGGGACCTGCAGTTCACCGCAAAATGCAGATCCCTCGCTTCGCTCGGGATGACAATTCATGAAAGGCGTCGGTCGTGAGCCGCTCCGGGCCCGACTTTCAGCAACGATCCCTACACTAGATCCTCCACCTTCAACTCTCCCACTCCGCCCTTCCATGCCTTGCGAAACTCCTGTTCCACAAACCAGGCATCGGAATTTCGATCCTGCGCCTTCAACGCCCGGTGCAAACCAAACAACGACCGTGGATTTCGAGGATTCTTCGCCANGTCATCCCGGAACACCTGCTCCGCNCCTTTGGCATCCCCACTCGTCAGCAACACTCCGCCCAGCGACTCCCGCACCGGGAAGAACCAATCCGGAGGCTCTCCATATCGGAGCGTGTCCTGCACCGCCACGGCCTCGCGCAGCATCTCCGCCGCGGCAGCGTTATCTTTCTTGGCCAAGGCCACCTGCGCGCCCAGAACGTTCTCCGCAATCTTTAGAATGTCCTTGGTCTTGTTGTTAATGGGCATATTGAAGATTGCATCCGGCGGCGTCGCTTTCTCGGCCTCAGCCACGATCTTGTATTCCGCTTCCGCTTCGCTGATCTTGCCTTTTCCCGCCAGTGCCATCCCGCGCGCAAAGTGCCAGAAGCCAACCGTCGTCTTCATCTCCGCATCGGGCGGCTTCATTGCCAGAATTGCGTCCCACTTGTGAAAACGCACATTCACAGCCATGGGGATCGTCATGAATCCTTCGAGCGGCGGCATGTCCTTAACGGCCGGCCCCACATGGGCGGCGAGCATTTCCGCAGCCTTGCGCGATTCCGGGTAGTCTCCCGTCATCGCCGAGCACATCGCGATGAAATGCAGATTGTGGCTGTAGTACATCATCGGGTAAATGCCCTGCNCNCCGCTTCTCTGGATGTACGCTCGATCGACCGCCGCCGCTTCCTCGTTGGTTTTCACCGCCGCCGCGTAATCCCCCGTGCGGATGTAAACGTGCGCCGGCATATGCACGATGTGTCCCGCAGCCGGCGCCAGCGAAGCCAGGCGATTTGCCGCAGCCAAAGCCCGTTCCGGAGAATTCGACGCTTCGACAGCGTGGATGTAGTAATGGAGCGCACCCAGGTGGTTGGGATCGCGTTTAATCACCGATTCCAGGGTTGCGACGACCTCCTCCGTGCCTTCCTCGGGCGTCCCGTCACGATGCCAGAGTCCCCACGGATGCAGGTCCATCCCCGATTCCGCGAACAACGTCGCCGCATCAGTATCGTCGGGATANTTCTTTACCACTTCCCGCATCGCGTCACGATAATCTTCCGCAGCCTTCCGCAAGTCNGNCTTCGGATCCGCCGGAAAGCGTTTCGCCATCGCGAAAATGTAGCCGCGTTCGGCCTCGGAGGCATTGCTACTCAGGTCCACCGCCTTCTGAATCGCCTCGTGCGCCTGTTTCAAGCGGTCTTCGCTCGCCGGATCGTTGTAGTTCGGCCCCACCGCCTCCGCAATTCCCCAGTAAGACATCGCCAGCTTCGGATCCAGTGCCGCCGCTTGCTGAAACGAGCGCGCCGCCTCGTCATGGTTGAACGCGTAAATCAGGCGCAGTCCCTGGTCGAAAAACCCCTGTGCTCCCGCGTTCTTAGTCGAGACCGGATGATGCAAGTCGCCCAGGCCCGTCATCATCGTGACCGGCTTCGTCGTTTCCATGGCGTGACCCTGAGCGGCGGCACTGATCGTGAGACTAAGAAAGATCGTGAGGACGACAAGTTTCAAAGTTTCAAGGTTGCAAGGTTTCAAAGTCAGCAGTTTCATGGAGACCTCCTGAAGATGTGCCCACCGGACATCAAGCGTGATGAAAAACGAACACCCCACTAACTTTGCGCGCAAGCATAGTGCAGATTTGCCCTCAAAAGCAACCACATGCTGACCGCATCCTGCTAACCTCGGCACGTGGAAGTGGGGGCCTGAGCTAAACTCAAAGCAGAGCTAGCCGGACGCATGCACAAAGCCACCATTCTGTTCAATCCCAACTCTGGCCGCCGTGGAATAAAGCGCGACCGGGAACTGAACCATGCCATTGGCATCCTCCAGTCGGCCGGCATTCACACCGAACTTACAGTTTGCCGCTCCAGCCAGGAAGCGACCGACAACGCCCGCTGTGCGGTGGCGGACGGCAGTGACACGGTCGTTGCCTGCGGAGGCGATGGCACGATCCACGATGTCATTCAGGGATTGGCCGGCACGCCCGTCGCGCTCGCCATTCTCCCCTTCGGCACCGCCAACGCGCTCGCCCACGACCTCGGAATCCCGCTCCGCCCCAGCGCCGCGGCTGAAGTTGCCGTCGCGGGCAGNGTCCGCCGCATTCCGCTGGGCCGAGTTGAGTACGAGGATTTCAACGGCAAGTCCTCATCGCGCTACTTCACCGTGGCCGCCGGCATCGGTGTAGACGCGCACCTGTTCTATAAACTGACCTCCCAACTCAAGAATCGTACGGGCATGACCGCCTACTATCTCAAAGCGTGGCAGTTGTGGGCGACGTATAACATGCGTCGCTTCGAGGTCGAGTATGCCAACGGAAGTGGCNACCGCCAGTGCGCCTCGCTGACGGAACTGCTGGCAGTCAGAATCCGCTTCTTCGGAAACATCCTGCGCGAACTGGTCCCTGGAGCTTCGCTCGACTGCAGCGATCTGCGGGCCGTGATGTGCCGCACCGCCAGCCGCAATGCTTATCTACAGTATGTGGCCGGGGCACTGATCGGCCGCCAATGGCATATCGACGGCATCGATCTGGTGACTTGCTCGGAGGTCGTCTGCCGCCTGCCGGAGAAAAGCGCCAGCGGTCGCAAAGATGATCGAAGCAGCGAAGGTCATAGTGACGACCGCGTCTATGTCGAGGCCGACGGTGAACTGCTCGGCCGTCTGCCCGCCCGCATGACGATGCAGCCTGATGCCCTGTCCCTGGTGGTACCCGCATAACTGTGTAGTAGAGACAGGGCTTGCCCCGTCTCGGTAGTGCCCTACACTCTTGGCCAGCAGCTCCCTGGGAGCCCGCCACCCTTCTGTCAGCCTGCTTGCTGCGCAGCGCTGTGTTATAAAGCTCGCACGTGCCGAGCGCTCGCCAAGGATCGATTCACCTGTTTCGTTTCAAAGGAATTGACGTGTTCCTGCATTGGTCCTGGTTTCTGGTGGCGGCGTATGAAATCCAGAGCCGAAACGGACGTTACTCTTCTGTCACCTGGAATGTGCTGGAGTATCTGGCCCTGTTTCTGATTGTGACGCTGCATGAGTTCGGCCACGCGCTGGCTTGCCGCCAAGTGGGAGGACAGGCAAACCAGATCGTGCTCTGGCCCCTAGGAGGCGTGGCCTATGTCGATCCTCCGCCGCGCCCCGGCGCGACCCTCTGGAGCATCGCTGCCGGGCCGCTGGTGAATGTGGCGCTCCTGCCGTTTTTGTACGGAATCTTTCTTCAGAGCAAAGGGCAGGGATGGGCGCACACGATGCCCGATCTCTATAAGTTGGTGGTAGCGGTCCTAACCATTAACGTGGTCCTGCTGGTTTTCAACATTTTGCCCATCTATCCCCTGGACGGCGGCCAGATCCTTCGGTCTCTGCTCTGGTTTGTGCTGGGACGCGCTCGAAGCCTGATGGTAGCGACGATCCTCGGCTTCCTGGGAGTCGTCGGCTTCATCGGTCTCGCCGTCTGGACGCATTCCGTCTGGCTGGGGGCGATCGCCGTCTTCATGCTGATGAATTGCTGGGGCGGCTTGCGGCACGCGCAGGGGCTGTTACGTTTCGCAAAGTTGCCGCGCCGGGAGGGGTTTGCCTGCCCGGCGTGCAAAACCGCGCCGCCGATCGGCGACTTGTGGAGGTGCGGGCGCTGCGGACAGCCATTCGACATTTTCCAGACTCAGGCCGTCTGCCCCCACTGTGCGACACAGTTTGCGGCGACGAAGTGCCTGGATTGCGGCGCAGTGCATCCCATAAGCGAGTGGGTCAAGCCCGTAATCAGCGCGAGTTCGACGTTCGTAAATGAGGTCAGAGGTTAGAGGTCAGATTGCAGAGGGAACATCGGTCTTCAGATCTGCAATCTGACCTCTAACCTCTGCAATTTCTTTTTCAGCTAAACTCTCTTCAGCTCCCTTGGAACCCGTCACCCATTTTCTATTCGGCGCCGCCATGGGCCGCGCCGGACTCAACCGCAAAACCGCGCTGGCAACCGCCACCTTAACCCTGGCCGCCGAAGCCGCCGACCTCGACGTCCTCAGCCGCTTCGGCGGCTCCGCATTCGGATTAAACCATCACCGCGGCTTCACTCATTCTTTCCTGGGCGTGCCGCTGGTGGCCGCCGTGGTCGTTGGATTCATCTATCTTCTCTGGCGCCTGCGCGGCCGCAAAACCCGCAACCCCAACCTTCCCCCGCGCTGGGGATTGCTCTTCGCCTACGCCTGCCTCGCCGGCCTCAGCCACATTCTCCTCGACTTCACCACCAACTACGGAGTGCGCCCCTTCTGGCCGTTCTCCGAACGTTGGATTTCCTGGGACATCGTCTTCATCGTCGAGCCTGTCCTTCTGGTCATTCTCACGCTGGGCCTGATTCTCCCCGCATTGTTTTCGCTCATCAACGAAGAGATCGGCGTCCGCCGCAAAGGCCCGCACGCCAACCCACCCGGAAGACTAGCCGCGACTCTCGCTCTGCTCGCCGTATTCGCGTGCTGGGGACTTCGCGACTACGAGCATCGCCGCGCTGTAGCCGCGCTCCAGTCGCGCAATTACCGGGGAGCCGACCCGATTCGAGTTTCCGCATATCCGTACTGGGTCAATCCGTTCCGCTGGTACGGAGTAGTAGAAACGCCCGCTTTCTTCGCCACCATGGACGTCGATTCGCTCTCCCCCGAGGTCGATCCCGAATCCCAAATGCAGGTTCGCTACAAGCCCGAAGAAACGCCCGTCACTCTCGCCGCCAAGAAAACCTACCTCGGACGCGTCTACCTGAGTTGGGCCCAGTATCCCGTAACCGAAACCGAAGAGCTGGAGAACGATCACGTCGGCAACGCCCGCGCCGCCTACGTAGTCCGCTTCCGCGATCTCCGCTACGACTATCCCGGACGCAACGCGCGCGCCACCCTGGGGGCCATGGTGTTCCTGACCCGCGATCTCCAAGTGGTCGAGGAACGCTTCGGCATGGGGAGCCGCCATCAGGGCAGAAATAGGGAATGAGTCAAACGTCACTTCTCGGGAGACAACACACCCGTCTCGGGAGGCAACAGACCCGTCTGCCGCATCACTTCCAACATGTCGAACACGTTCCACTCTTCACAAATCTTGCCGCCTTTGAAGCGGAAGATCGTCACCCCGTCTGCCGCGATCCTCTTGCCCGTTGCCGGAAACCCCATCCCAGCCTGGGTGTTCGTACCACTCACAGTAATATGCACGGCTACCAGATCCCCCTCTGCGACCATCCGGTTCACCCTGAAGCTCATGTCCGGCAGAGCCTTGCGTTCTCCCCGGGCATAGGCCAGATCCTCCTCAAGTGTGAAAGTGCGGTCGCCGCTATGGCCCACAAAATCCTTAGAATGAAACTCCCCGTACTTGTCGAGTTGCCCCTGGCTGAGCACCTCCTCGAAAAAGCTTCGGGCAACCGCCTTGTTTCTCTCCTGCTCGCTGGCGGACCGAGCCAGACCCGGCAGGCTGATCGCAAACAGCAATAGCACCAGCGGACCTTTGCGCATATCGTTCTCCTTTGCAATGAAACCTTCATGGCCGGCCATTCACCAATCGGAACAGCCGGTACGGTTTCACGATTTTCACAATTAACGTAACATATGTTACATTAATTCGTCAAGGAGTTTTCTCCCATGGCCAGACCTCCCGATCCCGGCATCCGCGAACGGCTCCGCAACCAGGCCGTCGATTACGTGCTTTCCCACGGAGTCGGCGACCTCGCCCTTCGTCCCCTGGCCAAAGCCCTGAAGACCAACGCGCGGATGCTGGTCTATCACTTCGGCTCGCGGGAAGGATTGATGCGCGAGATCCTTGCGGGTCTGCGGGAACGTGGAGATACGCTCATAAGGGCCTGGTTCCAGGCCGGGAAGAGCCCGCGCACGCTATCCGAGTTCCTGCGCTGGTACTGGCAGTGGATGAGCGCGCCTCGGGCGCAGCCCGCGGTACGCCTGCTCTTCGAGTTGTACGCGCTGGCGCTTCGAAACCCGCGCGACTACCCCGGCGTCCTCGAAGCTCCGCTGGCCTACTGGCAGAGCCTCACGAAGAAGGCCGGCCTCCGCTCGGAGTTCGAAGCTGCCGAGCCGACTCTGCTCCTGGCCGCCACTCGGGGTTTGCTCCTCGACCTCTGCGCCACCGGAGATCGGGCTCGCGTCGGACGGGCTATGCAATTGCTGGCTCAGTTTGTCGAATCGCGTTACGAGCATAAACCCGCCGGGAGGGCAAAACCAAAAGCCGATCGATAGTCGAAGGACTGGTATGAACACGCCACACCCTGGGAGCAAGTTAGCGGAGTCGCTTGACCAGCGGCATCCGCTCGCGCAACAATCCTATTTGGCTCCTGACGAGGTGATTATGCTGGCGTATCTATTTGTCCTTCTTGCGGTCGCGGTTCGCTTCATGCCCCATCCTCTAGCCTTTACTCCGGTGGCGGCGGCGCTGCTCTATTTTGGCGCGCGCGGTTCGCGACGGCAGTTGTGGGTGCCGTTTGTCCTGCTGGCTGCCTCGGACGTCATCCTCACCCAGTTCGTGTACTCCTACCAATTCTCCTGGGACCATTTCGTGACCTGGGTGTGGTACGCGGCGATCTTGTGGCTCGGCACAGGTCTGCGCGAAAACACCAACTGGCTGCGGGTCGGCGGAGCCGCCTTGGCCAGTTCCATCTCTTTCTTCGTGGTGAGTAATTTCGCCGTCTGGGCGTGCTGGAACACGTATCCCAAAACCTTGTCCGGTCTCGTGACCTGCTACGCCGCCGGCCTGCCGTTCTTCCGCCGTGGACTCGCAGGCGATTTGCTCTTCACCGCAGTCATGTTTGGATTGCCCGTCGTCGCCACCGTGATCGCCCGCTCCATGCACAAGCCCCACGGAGCCGCAGCCGCCTAGGTAGGATCGTGTAGGGACGGGCGCCCTCGCCCGTCCAAGCCGAGCGCAGCTCGGCCTCGCCTCACCCGCCGCCAGACCATCCACCCCACCACCAGCGCTCCCACTCCCACCAGAATCCACCCGATGTGGTGCGCGAAAAGGTTCCCCGTTAGCGTCACAACCTGCGGACCGAACCAGAGCGTCAGCAGCGCCTCAATCAGAAAGCGCACGAACCGTCCCAAGAAAATCGCCAGCAGAAAATGCGCGAAGTTCATTTCAAACGCCGCCGCTGCCAGCACCACAATCTTGAACGGCGTGGGCGGGGGCAACATCGCCGGAAACATCAGCGCCCAGAATTCATGGTGATCGAAGGATTCGTGAATTCTTTCGAACCGCTCCTCCGAAAGCCGCTTGCGCAACAGCACCTCGCCACCCGTGTACCCGATGACGTAGAGAACGATGCTTCCGAGCGCGGACCCAGCCGAACCCAGCAGCACGTACATCAGGAACCGAGAGCGATCGTGGTAAACATAGCTCACGAAAATCGCGTCGAGCGGCAAACCCATAAACGAGCCATCCACCGCCGCAAACGCAAGCATCCCCCATGGCCCCAGAGGCGCAAGAACGTGCTTGATCCACTCCCCGTAAGCGTGGACAAAATGTTTGATCTTGTTCAAGTAAGTAAGTTTACGCGAGAACGAAGTGCAGTCGTTGGTCGCTGGTCGTTAGTCGTTGGCAAAAGCATCTCCTGCAAACCGTGGGAGCGACGACGGGACACAAACCGCAGGCGGTTGGCCAACGACTAACGACCATCGACTAACGACTGCTGGTTTAGCCAGCGACCAACGACTGACTACTCGTGCCCCGTCCGGCCCGCAATCAACTCCAACGCATGCGGCAGCAAATCAATCACCGCCTCCAGCGACTCGACCGCTCCCGCCGGGCTGCCCGGAAGATTCAGGATCAGGCTTGTTCCCCGAACACCGCACACGGCGCGACTCAGCGCCGCGAAGCGCGTTTTGCGCACTCCCTGCAATCGCATCTGCTCCGCGATCCCTTCCACCAGTCGCTCGCACACCGCGCCCGTCGCTTCCGGCGTCACGTCGCGCGGAGCGATTCCCGTCCCGCCCGTGGTCACCACCAGCCGAGCCGACCGGCAGAACTCAATCAGTTTTTCCTGAATCGCGCCGCGCTCGTCGGCAACTACACTGCGCAACACCACTTGAAAATTGCGCCGCCCCAGCGCTTCCGCCACCGCCGGACCGGACAGATCCACCTTTTCGCCGCGCGAACACGAATCGCTAACCGTCAGCACCGCCGCCCGCGTGCGATCAGGTGTCGAGGAGGACATCTTCACCCTCAGCCGCTGCGTCCCGCTGCGCCTCGTCCAGCAGCCGCAATCCTTCCATCAGCAGGCCCTGCGTATTCAGTGTCGTCGTTTCCTGCGCCGACTTTCCCTTGAAATCGATCTGGAAGTTTCCTTCCGTCCAGCGCAGCACTTTGAAAACCGCTTCGTCTCCCGTAATCGGGCCATACGCGGCGTGCTTGGCCTGCCCCTGGCTGAAATAGATCTCGCATTTGTCGTCGCCGTTGGTCATCGTGAGCAGGCAACTCTTGCGCCCCATCTCCAGCGATTGCACCAGGTCAATCACGTTCATCTGCGACAGGCTGCCGCGCAATATGCCGTCGGTTGACGCCGCCTTGCTCAGTTTCTCCAGCGCGATCCGGTCCACCACGCGCTTGATTTTGTGCGTGGCATCTTTCAGGAAGAAAGGTTTTTCCAGATAGTCTTCGATCGGATCCTGCATCGACAATCGTTCGCTGATGTCGGCCTTGCTGGCCATCAGGATCACCGCGATCCCAGCCGTTGCCGGCCTGCTCTTCAGTTTTTCCAGCAACTGCCGCCCATCCATACCCGGCATGCGGTAGTCGCATATCATCACGTCCGGGAGGTCATCGACTGCCTTCAACAACGCATCGGCTGCGTCGGTCGCGACCGTGACCTCGCCCATCGCCGAGAGCGCCTGCTGCAGCATCCCCAGCACCATCGGGTTGTCGTCCACCAGCAGGATTTTGACGTTGCTCGCCATAACTTCGTATCAGGGCATCGCTTTAGCGATGCCAAGTCCGCCCGTTATCAACCGCCCCTTTAGGGGCTGGGCATCGACATCCGAGTTTTTCCGCAGCCCCTTGAAGGTCTATTTCCGCTTGCCGCTTCTCCGGTACTCTCCGCTCTTGCCCCCCGACTTCCGCTCCAGCACCACTTCCCGGATTTCGATGCCCTTGTCGAGCGCCTTGCACATGTCGTACACCGTCAGCGCCGCCACGCTGGCCGCCACCAGCGCTTCCATCTCCACGCCCGTCTCCGCCATAGTCTTTACTTTTGTGGCAATAGAAACGCCATTCTCGCACACGCGTAGAGTCACAGCAATGTGCGACAGCGCCACCGGATGGCACATCGGAATTAACTCCGCGGTCCGCTTCGCCGCCATGATTCCCGCCGTCCGCGCCACCTCCAGCGGGTCGCCCTTGGGATTTTCCGGCAGCGCCCGCAGCACCTCCGGCGTCATCAGAACGAAGGCGCTCGCCTCCGCTTCTCGAGCCGTTCGCCCCTTCGACGACACGTCCACCATCCTCGCCTGCCCCCAAGCGTCGTAGTGGGAAAGTTTCTTCGCCATCACAAACAGGTTATCGTACCCGCCCTGACTCGTGTGGTGGCGGGGCTTTGCCCCGTCCAAGCCAAGCGCAGCTCGACGCGGGTGCCCCACTGATCGCGTTTTTTGCGATGAGTGGGCCGTCGCACCTCGCCGGGTTTCATCGCATCAACAACGACACCCACTCCCCCGCCTCAATCCGCTCGCGGTCCGGAGGAACCACCACATAGCAGTTCGCGCGAGCCAGCGCAGCGATGTCGCCCGACCCCTGCCACCGCGCCAGCTCCACCTCCGCATTCTCAAACTCTCCCAAAAGCACCGCCGGAAGAAATCGCTTCAACCCTGTCTTCGTCCGGATCTCCGATTTCAGCCGCGCGCGAAGAAAAATCAACCGCTGCCGCGTCATCCCCGCCAACGCTTCGATCATCGGCTGAGCGAACAATTCGAAAGTCACCATCGTCGATANCGGATTCCCCGGCAGCCCAAAAAAATANTTCCTGTGTGGCGCGGGCGCCCTCGNCCGCGTGCCGGCAGCAACCTCGCTGTCAGCGCGGGCGAGGGCGCCCGCTCCACACGAACCAAACACCACCGGCCGCCCCGGCTGAATCTCCGCTCCCGTGAAATAAAATTCCGCCTTCAACTCCCCGAGCACCTGCTCCACCAGATCGTACTTCCCCATGGAGACTCCGCCCGTCAGCAACAAAAGATCGCAATCCAACCCCTCTTCGATCAAAGCCCGTAGCTGTCCCCGCTCATCCGGAGCGATCCCGAGCCGCACCGCCTCCCCGCCCGCATTCTGAACCTGCGCCGCCAGCGAATACGAATTCGAATTCCGTATCTGCGCCGGCCCCGGCGTCGCGCCAATCTCCACCACTTCGTCGCCGGTTGAAAGCACCGCCACGCGNGGCTTCCGGAAAACTTGCACGCGGCTCTTGCCGACGGACGCCGCAATTGCAATGCCCGCGTGATCGAGCCGCCTTCCGCGATCCAGCAGCAGTTGTCCCGCGCGCGCTTCCGCCCCACGAGGAACAAAGTTCTCGCCCCCGCTAACACCGCGCTGAATCTCAACAAATTTCTCGGTGAGGGTGCCCCATCCTAACGTCGCGTTTTTTGCGACGTTAGGGTGGGAACACTCTGCGACCGAAGTATCTTCCACCATCACCACCGCATCCGAACCCGCCGGCAGCGGAGCCCCCGTCATGATCCCAACCGCCTGCCCGCGCCCGACCGAGCACACTCCTGGTTCTGGCCAGTCGCCCGCCTTCACCTCGCCCACCACTTCCAGCCGCGCCGGAACCTCCGCTAAGTCCGCCGCCCGCACCGCATATCCATCCCGAGTAGCCCGATCAAAAGGAGGAAAGTCGCGATCCGCCACAATCCTTTCCGCCAGCACCCGGGCCAAACCCGCCAGCAGATCCACCGTCTCCACCTCTCCGGGACACACGCTAACCGCATGCTGCTCAACCAGGTGCCGAGCCTCTTCAAAGCTCACTATCCGAGCCGAAGGCGCTACGGAAGAAGAGGGATGGGAAGAAGAAGACATGCAAAGAATCATACGCCGCGGGATTCTGCCAGGCAGAGAAAGGCGAAAGCAAGTTTGTTGTTCTGAGAACTGGTTACTGGCAACTGGGTACTGGGTACTGCCTCACCGCGCCAATTCCTGCCCCAGCACCGTCGCATTGCTGGCGAAACAAAGACCGGTTTCCAGATCCACCAGGCCCGAGTGGACAAGTTTCGCGATCTCGCCATCGAAGTGCTGCATGCCTTCGTTTTCGCTGGCCTTGATCGCGTCCAGCAGCGTGCGGCCCGGCCGCTCGCCTTGTTCGACGCAATCGCGAGTGCGCGAGTTGGATTTCAAAATTTCGACTACGGGGATGCGGTCACCACCATCGTTGCGCGGGATCAGCCTCTGGGCAATGATGTAGCGGAAAGTTTTCGCGAGACGCTCTCGCACCGATTGCTGTTCGGTGGTAGCGAATGTACCGACGATGCGCTCCACTGTCTTCGAGGTATCGACGGTGTGCATGCTGGAAAGAACCAGGTGGCCGTTTTCGGCGGCGTCGAGAAGAATCTCGAGTGTCTCCCGGTCGCGGATTTCGCCGACCATAATCACGCGCGGCGCCTGGCGCAGTGCCGCCCGCAGCGCCATCGTGAAATTCGGCGCATCGCTGTGCAACTCGCGCTGGTGCACCGTCGATTTCTTATGCCTGTGCAAAAACTCAATCGGATCTTCGACCGTAAGAACGTGATAGCAATGTTCGCTGTTGATGCGGTCAATCAAAGCGGCCAGCGTCGAAGATTTGCCCGATCCCGTTCCGCCCGTCACCAGGATGATCCCGTTGCGGACATTCGCGGCTTCTTCCAATTGCTTGGGCAGATGAAGCGAACTGAAAGTCGGAATGACGGTCGGAATGACGCGCATCACAATCGCGCAACTTCCGCGCTGGATAAAAACGTTGACGCGGAACCGCGCCATTCCCGGTAATCCATAGGAAACGTCGCAGGAACCCTGCTCGCGAAGCGTATTGATGGCCTGCTTATTGGTGCCAATTAGATCGGCCGCGATGCGACGCGTGTCATCTGCCGAAAGTATGCCGCTCCCGGGGATTTCGACCGCCGTGAGTTGTCCGTGAATCTCGACCTGGGGCGGTCGCCCCGGCGAAAAAATCAGATCGCTAACCTTCTCTGAAGCCCGCAACATGCCGGCCAGCAGAACCGGCGTCGGGATCGAGCCCGTTCCACTGATGCCCTCAAAGGCAATCGCAATTGGGGAATTCCCCGGAGCAGCCATTCCATGCACTCCCAGTTATCAGCATTGACGCCACAGGGGAGAAACGTCGAGAAGCTGGAGGAACCTATCAATGAATGTAACCCAGATGTGCGGAAGAGCGAAGGACAATAAGGTCATAGACCTCGGTAATCAGAACCAGTACTCAGTTGCCAGTACCCAGTACCCAGCTGCTGCGCCATAAGTCCGGCTTTACTCTGGGTACTGGGTACTAGGTACTGGGTACTGGGTACTAGGTACTGGGTACTGAATCTACTTCTTCACCGGTTTCTTCTTTCCGAAGCCCGTTTCCACGGTCGCGCCGATGCTCGCCAGCATGTCTTTAGCTGGCTGAGCCAGCTTACCCTCGGGTTGGAGCTCAAGATATTTCTGGAAGGCCTCGGCTGTACCTTCAGGCGCGACCATCTTGTCGCCCTTGAGCGTGGCTTTGCCGATCAAGTTCACTCCCTTCCAGTAGTAAGCGTCGGCTTTGGTCGGATCGGCGGCAATCACTTTGTCGAATGCCACAATCGCGTCATCCACCTTGCCCGCATTGGTCAAGACAGCACCCTCGTTGAACAGATACATGGCGGCGTGCGCCGGATCCAGTTGAGCCGCCTTGTTATAGTTGGCCACGGAATCATCGACTTTGTTGGACTTCGCATAAGCTTCCGCAAGGTTGTTGTAGTAAGCAGCCATTTTCAGATTGTTGTCGGGGTCTTTCTGTGCCGTGTCAGAGGCGTTGCGCAGCTCAATTGCCTTCTGGTAATTGGTTGCGGCCATCTCGTAGCGCTTCACTTTTTCGGCGGGATCGGTTTGCTTGGGCGCCGACATGCGGTAGGCGTCGGCGAGCTTGAACCAAATCAGATCGCGGGTGCCGTCGATCTGGTTGGCTTCAGTCAGGGTGGCGATTGCAGTCTCGAAGTCGCCGGCGTCGGAAGCCGCTTTGGCGGCGTTGAGTTTCTCGTTGAGAGTACCGACGGTTTTCCTTTCGTTCTCCGCTTTGGCGATAGCCTCCTTCGCCTTGGCGGCTTGCTCCGGGGTCATTCCCTGGCCCTGGGCCAAAGCCACCTGTTCTTTCTTCAGGTCGAAATCCAACGGTGTTTCGTCCAGGCTCACCGTGACACCGTTGAAGTGAAAGAGTTCCTTGCCGTCCTTGCTGAGCTTGACGTTGTACTTGCCGGGGACGATGCCGAGCGAGAAGTACTCGCCCTTGTTGTTGGTTTTGAGGTTGTAGTTGTGGCCGGATTCGGTCCCAGTCCACTGCACTTCGGCCTGAGCGATCGGTTTCCCTTCGAAATCTTTGCAAGTTCCCTTCACGGTGCCCGTGGTTTGCGCCAACGCGAGTGGAGCGGACAGCCCCACAGCGAGGACGAGCAGCAGGGGAAGAATGAAATATTTCCTCATGATTTAGCCTCCCGGCATTGCATCTGAATTTACTGAACTCTATGCCCTGGTTTCGTATCAGGGCATCGCTTTAGCGATGCCGCAAGTTATCCGAAATCAGACGCCCCTTTAGGGGCTGAACATCGAATAGCGGTTTCCAAATACGGTTCTAGCTCAATCGCACGGCGCCTTCCGCATACGGAATGGGATCTTCCGCGCCCGCTTCGCGAAACGCGCGCAGGCGGAGCGCGCAACTGTCGCAGACACCGCAGGCGCGATCTTCGCGCTGATAGCATGACCACGTTAAATCGAACGGGGCACTCAGTTCAAGGCCCAGCCTCACAATCTCGGCTTTATGCATCGCAATCAGCGGTGTAACCACCCGGATGGTTCCTTCTTTAGTGCCCGCTTTCACGACTTCATTGAACGCCCGATAATACTCCGGCCGGCAATCGGGATAGCCGGAACTGTCCGGTTCAACCGCTCCGATGTAAACTTTTTCGGCTCCCAGCACTTCCGCCCAACTGACGGCAACGGCGAGAAAATGCGCGTTGCGGAAAGGGACATATGTGACAGGAACGCTGCCGGGCACGCTGGCGCCGATCACGTGCACTTCGGGAACGGCAATGCTCGGATCGGTGAGGGCGGATCCGCCGATGGCGCGCAGGGCTTCATTGCGCACCAGCAGCCGGTCATGAATTTCGAGCCGGTCGCAAATGCTCTCAAACGAGCGCCGTTCGCGTTCTTCGGTGCGCTGCCCGTAGCTGACGTGGACGGCAGCGGCTTGGTGGTCGCGTGCCGCGAGCGCCGCACACACGCAGGAATCCATGCCGCCACTCAGCAGAACCACGGCGCGGCTCCGGTGGCTGGTTGCGTCGATTTTCCCTGAGGACGCTAGTTTACTCAAGTGAGTCATGCTCGCGCCTAATTATACTTTTCAACACAAGAACATGATTAGCTCTTCCGCCTTGATCGAGACCACGGCGAGTGATCGCGAAAGCGTATTTTCCGTGCTCAATCATGCCTTGGGAAGGCCTTCTTTCCCACTTGTTACTGACTTGATTCTTAACCACGCTGGGTCAGCCGCCCTCCGGCTGCTTCACCGCGCTTTCCTAGTCCTCTATTCGTACCTTTCGTGTCCTTCCTGGATAACCGCAGACCTGGATCTGGGCAACTGCTGGCGGCGCGTTGACCCCGGCTTCCGGCGGCAGGTATTCTTAAAACGACTCTCCTGACCCTGGCACGTCTGCGGAATCCACTGGAGAACATCAACTTCTGAGTCGCGTGGAGAGACTCTTTCTGAAAATCAAGAGTTTTATTGGCTTGCTGGTTTTGACCGCTGTCGCGCTTCTGATTCATGGCTATCATCCCTATGCGGAAGACGCGGAGATTTACCTCCCGGGTGTTCTGAAGATCCTGAATCCCAGCTTGTTTCCGGCGAATGCGGAGTTCTTTGGCGAGCATGCCCGGCATACGTTGTACCCGAATCTGATTGCCTTTTCGGTTCGGGCAACGCATCTGCCGTTGCCCTGGGCCGCGTTTCTGTGGCATCTGATCTCTATCTTCTTCTTGCTGGCGGCGAGCTGGCGTCTGGCGTCGGCTTTGTTCGAGGGAAAGAGCGCGGCAGAAGAGAGTGCGCGCTGGGCGGCGGTCGCTTTGATGGCTGCTTTGCTGACCTTGCCCATTGCCGGGACGGCGCTTTACATCCTGGACCAGTTTTTGAATCCGCGGAACCTGGCGGCGTTTGCGGCGCTGTTTGCCGTGGCCGAGGTCNTGCATCGAAAGNATGTGAGCGCTGTACTGTGGCTGGTTTTCGCGGCCGCCATCCACCCGCTGATGGCGAGCTTCGCAATCGGCTTTTGTGTGTGGCTCAACGTGGTCCGCCGGTACCGCCCGCGAGTTCTGGGTTTTGCGGCTCTGCTGCCCTTCGGCCTCACTCTCGATCCACCTCCCCGTGCCTATCATGAGGTGGCTCTTCGGCAGCCCTATTTCTACATTTTGCGTTGGAAATGGTACGAGTGGTTGGGTGTGATCGGTCCCCTGGTCCTGTTCTGGTCGTTGGCGCGCTTGGGCCGGCGGCGCGGACTCGAGAATCTGGAACTGGTCTCGCGGGCGATGGTGCCGTTCCTTCTCCTGGGGTTGGCGGCGGCTCTGGTTCTCGGGATTCCGGCTCGTTTCGAAGCCCTGGCTCGACTGGAACCGCTGCGCTGCCTGGTGCTCAGTTACATGCTGCTCGTGGTAATTGGAGGCGGATGGCTCGGAGAGCGGGTGCTCCAGCAGCGAGTGTGGCGCTGGCTGGTGTTGTTCGTCCCGCTCAGTTTGGGAATGTACTTCGCGCAGCGGCAGTTGTTTCCTGCGAGCGCTCACGTCGAGTGGCCCTGGGTCGAGCCCCGCAACCAGTGGGCGCAGGCTTTTGAGTGGATTCGCCAGAACACGCCGGTGGACGCGCTGTTTGCGCTCGATCCCCGGCACATGGAGCTGCCGGGTGAAGACGAAAATGGATTTCGCGCTCGCGCCGAGCGCAGTATGCTGGCGGACTTGGTCAAGGATAAGGGTGCGTCTTCGATGTTTCCGCCGCTTTCAGTGAAGTGGCTGCAACAGGTGGAGGATCAGAAGAATTGGAAGCAGTTCGGTAAAGAGGATTTCGAGCGGCTCCGACAAAAGTACGGTGTCAGTTGGGTGGTGGTGGAGCAGCCTGGTCCTAAGGAACTTGGTCCGGCAGGGCTGGAATGTCCCTATGAGAATTCGGCGGTGCGAGTCTGCCGTCTGGACTGAGCTTTCTCAACGCCGCTCTGACGCGGTCGGTAGTCTTCCCTCGTAGTAAGCCTCAGAACCGGCCTCGAGAGTCTTGCCCTTTTCGCTGTAGATGGGGATGTGGATGATTCCGGCGCGCTGCAGTGCGAACTGAAGAGTCGTTCCGAGCACGCCGAGGCCGTATTGCACGCTGCGGCGGAAATTGATGGAAGAGGCTTCCTCGAAATATTTGGTGGGGCAGGAAACCTCGCCGATGCGGAAGCCGAAATACACGCATTGCGCGAGCATCTGATTGTCGAAAACGAAATCGTCGCTGTTTTCTCGCAACGGCAGGCGGGTGAGTATCTCGCGGCTGAAAGCGCGGTAGCCGGTGTGATACTCGGAGAGCTTGACGCCGAGGAACAGGTTCTCAAAAGCGGTCAGCAGGCGGTTGGCGATGTATTTGTAAAGCGGCATGCCTCCGCGCAACGCGGTGCCGCCAATGATGCGCGAACCGAGCACCACGTCATAGACACCGTAAGCGATCATGCTCGCCATCGCGGTTACGAGCAGCGGCGTGTACTGATAGTCGGGATGAACCATGATGACGACGTCGGCGCCCGCAGCCAGAGCTTCGCGGTAGCAGGTCTGCTGATTGCGGCCATAGCCGTAGTTGCGGTTGTGGACGAAAGACTGCACGCCGAGCCGGTGCGCGACTTCGAGGGTGCGATCGGAACTGTGGTCGTCGACGAGAATGCGAATATCGACCAGGTCGGGCAATTCCCGTACCGTCGCTTCCAGCGTCTTTTCCGCGTTGTAAGCGGGGAGCACGACGGCAATGCGTTTGCCGTTGATCATGCGGTGTTTTCCTCGATGGACTGCTTGAATCATAACCGGAAACGCTCAATTCTGCTGGAGCGACTCGCTGGCGTGGGGACGGGCGCCCTCGCCCGTCCAAGGTTGCGTAGGGACAGCCGCCCCCGGCTGTCCAAGCCGAGCGCAGCTCGGCAACTGCCCGCAGTCACAGCGACTGTGGGTTCTCCGTTAGTGCACGGTGAAAAAAGTCGAAGCGCGAAGATTTTAGGGAGGTTGCGTTGGTAGACTATCGAGCAGAACCTGCTGCGTAGAGACTCCGCGGCCATAACTGGAAATATGCCTCCTCGTACTCTGTTTGAGAAAGTCTGGAATTCGCACGTGGTCGCTGCTCCCGAAGGGCAGCCGGCGCTGCTCTATATCGATTTGCACCTGGTGCATGAAGTGACTTCGCCGCAGGCCTTCGACGGGTTGCGCGCGAATGGGCGGCGTCTGCGGCAGCCTCTGCGCACGGTCGCAACCGTCGACCACAACATCCCGACCACCCCGCGCGGCCTTCCGATCGCCGACCCGATTGCGGCGAGGCAGATCGAAGCGCTGCAGAAAAATTGCCGCGAGTTTGGGGTTCCATTGTTCGATATGGACTCGGCCGAGCAGGGCATTGTCCACGTCATCGGCCCGGAACTGGGCATCACCTTGCCGGGGATGACGATTGTCTGCGGTGACAGCCATACCTCGACCCACGGCGCGTTCGGATCGCTGGCGTTTGGCGTTGGAACGTCGGAAGTGGAGCACGTGCTGGCGACGCAATGTTTGCCCCAGAAAAAACCGAAGACGATGCAGATCCGCGTCGACCGAAAGCTGGCCGAGGGTGTAACCGCGAAAGACCTGGCGCTCGGAATCATTGGACGCATCGGCACTGACGGCGCTACGGGATTTGTGATCGAGTATGCCGGCGATGCGGTGCGTGCATTGTCGATGGAAGCCCGCATGACGCTGTGCAATATGAGCATCGAGGCGGGAGCGCGAGCCGGACTGATCGCGCCCGATGAGACGACGTTCGCGTATGTTAGCGGCCGACGCTTTGCGCCGAAAGGAAAAGATTGGGAAGAAGCGGTTGCGTACTGGCGAACGCTCGGGAGCGATCCCGGAGCCGAATTCGATCGAGTGATTGACATTGACGCGGCAGCGCTCGCGCCCTTCGTGACCTGGGGAACGAATCCCGGGATGGTAGCGGCGGTGAATGCGCGCATTCCCGAGTTAAAGAGCTTCGCGCAGGAGGCCGACCGGCGCGCCGCAGAACAGGCGCTCGCCTACATGGGCCTGGATCCTGGAACGCCGATCGAAACCATTGCCGTGGATAGAGTGTTCATCGGATCGTGCACCAATTCGCGCATCGAAGACCTGCGCGCGGCGGCGCGAGTGGCAAAAGGACAGCACGTGAATCCGAAAGTTCGCGCCATGGTGGTGCCGGGCTCGCAGGCCATCAAGCGCGCGGCTGAGCAGGAGGGCTTGCACCGCATATTTCTCGACGCAGGCTTTGAATGGCGCGAGTCGGGATGCTCGATGTGTCTGGGCATGAATCCCGACATCCTGCAACCGGGAGAGCGCTGCGCTTCGACCAGCAACCGGAATTTCGAAGGCCGGCAGGGACGCGGTGGACGCACCCACCTGGTCAGTCCCATGATGGCGGCAGCGGCCGCGATTGCCGGACACTTCACCGACATTCGAAATTGGCGATTTAATTAGAAGCGGGTGCCCCACTCATCGCGTACTTTGCGATGAGTGGGCCGCCGGCGAGGACTAAGCATGCAACCGTTTCGCAAGCACACCGGCGTCGTTGTTCCGCTCGACAAGGTCAACGTGGACACCGATCAGATCATCCCCAAGCAGTTTCTGAAGCGCATCGAGCGCACGGGATTCGGAGAATTCCTCTTCTACGACTGGCGCTTTTCGGGCGACGGAAAAGAGCGCAAGAAAAAGACCGGCGATTTTGTGCTCGACGAGCCGCGCTATGCGAAGGGCTCGATCCTGGTCGCAGGAAAAAACTTCGGCTGCGGATCCTCGCGCGAACATGCCGTCTGGGCGCTGGCGGATTATGGCTTCCGGGTGGTGATCGCGTCTTCATTTGCCGACATCTTCGCCAACAACAGCCTGAAGAACGGCCTGCTGACGGTGCGGTTCAACGAAGAGCAGGTCGCGGAGATTATGCGCCGCTCAAAAGAGATCGAAAATTACCAGCTCACGGTCGATCTCGAAACGTTGCGAGTGGAAGACGGACGGGGATTTACGGCGACGTTCGCGATGGATGAATTCTCGCGCCACTGCCTGCTGAACGGGTTGGACGATATCGGACTGACGCTGCAACATGAAACGGACATCGCGGCCTATGAAGCAAAGCATCCGGTGCGCGCGGAGATGAAGGCGATTGCCATGATTTTGTAATTTCGTAATCGGGTAATTTTGTAATCTAAATAACGAGAACGCCAGCCGCTCCAAATTACAAAATTACCCGATTGCCAGATTACAAAATTGTTGGGTCACACCTCATGCTGAATCGGAGTGCGTTCGTGAAAAGACTTTTTTTCGTCTTCACCATCAACCTGTTGGTTCTGCTTCCCGCGGCGCGCGCTCAAACCGCTACGCCGAAGCAACTCACAATTGAACAGATCTTCGCCGAGGGCGGAGTCACGGGACGGGCGCCGGAGACGATCCAGTGGAGCCCCGACGGCACCAAGGTGTCTTTCGTGCAGCGCGATGACACTGGCGAGCACGGCGAACTCTGGTATGTGGACGCGGCAACGCGCGAGAAAAAAATACTAGCCAGCGAAACCAAGTTATCCCAGCTTGCCCCTCCTCTGAGCAAAATCAAGGACGAGCGCGAGAAAGAGCGCGTGACACGGTATCACGTCGCCGCCTATACGTGGTCGCCCGATTCCAAGCACCTGCTCTTCGATGCCCAGGGACAGCTCTGGTATTACAGCCTGGATACGGGAACGGCGGTGCAGCTCACGTCGTCTCCCGACCCGAGCGAAGACCCCAAGTTTTCGCCCGATGGCAAGCGGCTCGTCTACGTGCGCAAGCACAATCTCTATGTGCATCCGGTGTCGGGAGAGGAAGGTGAACGTTCGCTGACGCGCGGTGAAAAAGAGAAAGACAAGGACAAGGACAGGAACAAGGAAAAAGAAGACCACATCCTGAACGGCGGAGTGGACTGGGTTTACGCCGAGGAGCTGGCNGTGCGCAGCAACTACTTCTGGTCGCCGGAAGGGCACGAAATCATTTTTCTGCAAATGGATGAGACCCGGGTACCGGCCTATCCCATCACCGACTGGTTGCCGACGCATCCCCGGGTCGAGCAGGAAAAATATCCGAAGGCGGGAGATCCGAATCCCAGCGTGCGCCTGGGAGTGGTGGGCAGCAACGGCGGCAAGGTGCGTTGGATCAAACTCACCGACGACGATGACACCTATGTGCCGCGTTTCGGCTGGATTCGCGAAGGCTGGGCTTGGGCGGAGGTCTTGAATCGCAAGCAGGATGTGCTGGACCTCTATTTTATCGACGCGAAGTCGGGCAAGTCGCGCAAAGTGCTGACCGAATCGGCGCCGGATGCTTGGGTCAACGTCAACGACGACTTTCGCGTCCTGAAATCGGGCGACCGCTTTTTGTGGACTAGTTGGCGCGACGGCCATACCCACATTTATCTCTACAGCTTTAACGCGCCCGACCCCATGGCCTCCGATGCCAAACTCGAACGCCAGCTCGAAAGCGGAGACTATGAGGTAATCGCGATCAGCGGCGTGGATGAAGCCTCGGGCACGGTTTTCTTCATCGCGAACAAGGGCGACCCGCGACAGGAGAAGATTTTTTCCGTGAAGCTGGACGGCTCGGACATGCACGGCATTTTATCCGAAGAAGGCAACTATGCCGCCAGTTTCGCCCATGACGGCAAGCATTTCGTGGAAACGTATTCTGCGACGCGGACGCCGCCCCGCATTTCGGTCTGCGCGGCAGGTGGCGCATGCCAGAAGATCTGGGAAGGGCGAAGCGTCGCGGATTACGACCCGATTGCGCCGANGCCTCTGGAATTCAAGGCCGACGACGGCACGGTGCTGTATGGCTGTCTGATCCTGCCGCGCCCTGCGGACGCGAGCCAGAAAATTCCAATTCCTTTGATTGTGTACGTCTATGCCGGTCCCGCGGGGCAGACTGTGCAGGATTCATGGGGTGGACCCAGGGCGCTGTTCCACCAGATGCTGGCCAACGAAGGGTTCGCGATTTTCTCCCTCGATAATCGCGGAACCCCAAATCGCGGCAAAAAATTCGCGGCCGCGATCCGCCTGCAGTTCGGCGGGGTCGAACTGAAAGACCAAATCACGGCGCTCGACCAGTTGTATGCGCAGTTTCCCCAGCTCGACCGCACTCGCACCGGGATCTGGGGATGGTCGAACGGCGGTTCCATGACGCTCTACGCACTGACGCATTCCGACCGCTTCAAGGCGGGAATCTCGGTTGCGCCGGTGACTAACTGGCGCAACTACGATTCGATTTACACCGAGCGCTGGTTGGGTCTGCCGAAGGACAACGCCAGCGGGTACAACGATTCGATCGTCAGCGCCGCCAGCAGTCTGCACGGGTCGTTGCTGCTGGTGCACGGGACTAGCGACGACAATGTGCACTTCCAGAATACGATCCAGATAACCGACGCGCTGATCAAGGCGGGGAAACAGTTCCGGCTGATGGTGTACCCNGACAAAACGCACGGCATTGCGGGGACGGGCACGAGCACGCAGTTGTTCCACATGATGGAAGATTTTTGGAATAAGGAGTTGAAGTGATCGCGTAGGGACGGCCGCCCTCGGCCGTCCAGCCGAGCGAAGCTCGGCAGATTTTGTTGGTGATATATGCATCGCACAACTCTCGGCGATTTCGAACTCACCATCGTTTCCGATGGAACCTACTTCCTCGATGGCGGAGCCTTCTTCGGCGTGGTTCCGAAGGCCATGTGGTCGAAGAAGGTCACTCCTGACGAGCAGAACCGGCTCGACGCGGGATTGAATTCGCTGCTCGTGCGCACCGGGAAGAAAAACATCCTNATCGAGACGGGCATCGGCAACAANCTGNCGGACAAGCTCGTTCGGATCTACGGCCAGCCCGCCAAGCTGCTCGACAACCTGCACGCCGCCGGAGTTGCGCCCGAAGATATCGACATCGTCATCAATACGCACCTGCATTTTGACCACTGCGGCTGGAATACAATGCGGCGCGGCGATCGGGTGGTAGCTACGTTTCCGAATGCGAAGTATTACGTGCAGGAACAAGAGTGGGAGCATGGCCGCCTGCAACTGGAGCGCGATGCCATCAGCTACATGAGCCCGAATTACGATCCACTGCTCGAGAGCGGCCAGATGACGCTGCTGAACGGCGATCAGGAGCTTTCGCCCGGCATCTCGGTCAAGGTTTTTCCCGGACACACGGCCAACATGCAAGCGGTGATCATCGAGAGTGGCGGCAAGGGCAGCGAAAAAAAGAAGGCGTGCTACATCTCCGATCTGATTCCGACCTCAGCTCATCTCGACCTGACCTGGGTGATGGCGTTCGATCTGTTTCCGCTCAAGACCATCGAGAGCCGCAAGCAGTACTACGCGCAGGCCATCCCGGAGAGATGGCTAACGGTGTTCACGCACGATGGCGCCACGCCATGGGGATATGTGGAACGCGGAGAGCGGGGAAGGCTGGCGTTGAATGCGCTCACGTAGGGACACCCGCCCTCGGCTGATCTTGTGTGGCGCGGGCGCCCTCGCCCGCGATCCTAGGTCGAAATGACGGGCACGCTCGCTGCCAGCTTCGCTTCGAAGAACTCTTCCACTCGCTCGAGTATCTCCGCTCCGCTCCTGGCCTCGTAGATCGCCTTCCGCAGCGCCGCGCCTCCGGGGACGCCGTGCGTGAACCACGACGCAAACTGCTTCATCTTGCCTTCCGCTCCGGGCATTTCTTCTTCCAGTAGCATTTGGAAGTAGGTGCGGATCATCTGGTAGCGGTCGGCTTCGGTGGGCTCGTCGTAAAACGAGGCCGTGTGGGGACGGGGCGGAGCCTGCCCTGAGCGGAGCCGAAGGGCCCCGTCCAATCCGAGCGAAGCGCGCCTCACATACTGCTCAATTTGGCGAAAGATCCACGGGTTTGCCGGGGCCATGCGGCCGATCATTACCGCATCGCACCCGGTTTGGGAGACAATGGCGCAAGCGTCCTCGGGCGAGCGGATGTCGCCATTGCCGATCACGGGAATCTTGACTGCTCGCTTGACGGAGGCGATCCATTCCCAGCGCGCGTTTCCGCTGTAGCCTTGCTCGCGGGTGCGGGCGTGCAGCGCAACCGCTGCCAGGCCGCAGCTTTCGGCCATGCGCGCCAGTTCGACGCAAACGATTTCGTCGTCGTTCCATCCGGCGCGGAATTTCACCGTGAAGGGAATCTTCACGGCAGCTCGCACCGCTTCGAAAATTTGCCGGATCAGCGGCAGATCGCGCAGCAGTCCCGAGCCGCCGTTGCACTTCACGACTTTCTTAGCTGGGCAGCCGAGGTTCAGGTCAACCAGGTCGAAGCCGAGGTCTTCCACCAGGCGCGCGGCATCGGCCAGCACGCTGGGACTGCTGCCGAAGAGTTGGGCCGAGATTGGGTGCTCGTCTTCGTAGAAGTGAAGGTAGCGTCCTCGGACTCGCTGGTCGCGCAGAACGCCGTCGGCTGAGGTGAACTCGGTCATGATCAGGCCGCATCCGCCGAGGTTCTTAATGAAGCGGCGGAAGACGGTGTCGGTGACGCCGGCCATGGGTGCAAGCACGGTGGCCGGAGCGATCTCAACGTTCCCAATCTTTAGGCCCGCAGGAAACACCCGTGCCGCTGTGGGGACGAGCCGTGTGGGGACGGGCGACTCGCCCGTCCNATCNACCGCTGCATCCGTGTTGNCCCAGAACTTCTGCACAGTCTGATTTTACGTTCTTTTCCTGGCGAAGGTAGTGGCAAAGGACTCGCGAAGATCCTGGCGACGATAGTGTGCGACTGGTTCAAAAGTAAAGCCTCCCACGCGGGGAGGCTTTCAAGAATGCGCTTTTCTGCGCGGGACTTACTGCTGCTTGGCGGCGGCTTCGGCTTTTCCCGCGTCGCTCTTGGCGTACTTGCGGCGGAAACGCTCGATGCGGCCGGCGGTGTCCATGAGCTTCTGCTTGCCGGTAAAGAAGGGGTGGCAGGCAGCGCAGATTTCTACGCCGATGTCGCCCTTGTGGGTGGAGCGGGTGATAAATGCGTTACCGCAGGCGCAATGCACGCGGATTTCGCCGTAGCTGGGATGGATGGCTGCTTTCATGTCAGTTCCGAAACCTCGATTCAGACATTAGATTCTACAGGAGTTAGGAAGGATTCAGCAAACCCAGCTCTCGGCTTTCAGCTATCAGCACTCAGCTCTGCGGGGCGCAATTTCTCCCTCGGCATGAACCCAGGCATGGAAGGTCCTGAAACCCTCAGACGAGGCCGGTTTTACTGAGAGCTGACGGCTGAGAGCTGACAGCTCCAATCGGCATAGGGGGAGCGGTCGCCCGCTCGCCCCTGCCACACCACCGGACATGCGGGTCCGCACCCGGCGGTTCAGTTCGGTTGAGCTAAAGCACTTCAAACAAACGTGGAACACCGAGCGAGCCGCACTAAGCATCGGATGTGGGTTGAGCGCGCGCGACGTCAATCTCTCTTCGCCAGCTTCTTCGCAATTTCTTCCACGATCTTCGGGCGAAGCTCGGCCAGCACGCTGTCCACGATGCTGGCAATTGCGCTGGCGTCGGTTGCGGATGCAGATGCTGAACTCTGTGCTGCCGCCGCTGCCATGGCCTTGGGAGCCTCCTCGGCCCCGTGTTCGGCCTGTTTCGCCGCTTCCACTACGTCACTGTTGGCGGCAGCGTTCGCCGGCGCCGTGTGGATCTGATGCCAGTTCGATTTCCCCGATTTTGCTTTCACGTCTTTGCCCATGGATTCCCGACCCCCAGCATCTGAACTCGAATCCTGATTCTCTTCTGCCACCGCAGTCGTCCCGCTGACCGGCTCTCCGTTCTGTTCCGCCGCAGCCTCGACCTCGTCCTCGTCCCTACCCACTGCATCCGCAAAGGTCGCTGCCGCGACCTCTTCCGCAGGTTCTTCCTCCGCGACTTTCGCCTGGGAATCTTTCTGCTCCACTTCGAGCTTTTCTGGTTCGATCTTTCCTTGTTTGATCTTCTCTGGTGCCATCTTTTCTAGTTCGATCCCGTCCACCACCGGACTCGCTGCGTTCGAAACCGCCGCCACCACTTCCGCAGGTGCTTCCACGACCGATGTTTCCGCGGCTGTGTTCTCTGAAGCATGCTCATAGGAACCATGCTCAGCTGAACAACGCTCGGCCTCTTGCTCCGACAAAGTTTTCGCACTGGCCGCCACCTCTGCTTCTGCCAGTCTGTTCTCAACCGCAGCGGCAATCGCTGANACTCCGGTGATTCCTNCCGATTGAATTTCGCCGCCGGACGGCGCCGCAAACGTTGCTGCGAATGTGCTGAACATTTCCGCTTCCAGCGAAATCGCCGCTTCCTCCGGACTCAACGCCACCGGCTCCGCTACCCACCGCGGACCGGCTGCCGCATTGCGATCCGCTTCTTCCGCCAGCAACGGGCCAGCCGCCACCAGGGTTCCGTGCGATGCAGCCGTCGAGACATCCGCGTGCCCGGTAGCGGGTGTCAGCAAGCGCAGCGCCTCGGCCAGTTCCGCATCGCTCGGTGCTGGCTCTTCCGCCTTTGCCGTCTCTGGCACGCTCGCCGCAACCGGGACTGGTTGCTCAATCTCTTCCGCCTTCAACTCCTCGGCGTTCGACTGTTGGGGCTTCGACTCTTCCGCCTTCAATTCTTCGGGCGTGGATTCCAGGGCCTTCGCAGCAACTGCTTCCGCCAGTGCGCTCGCCTTGGTCGTCTCGGTCTTGGCGACGGCTTCGACCGGCTTCTCTTCAATCTTTTCTTCCGCCGCCTGCTCAACCGCGCTCGCCGCCGAAACGAACATGGGCTCATCGTTCCTGTCCACGGGCGCGGGCTCCTGCGCCAGGAGGACAGTATTCACCGCGTCTGCGACTCTCGCATCCGGCGTTTCCGGATGCTGGGTTTCCGGACGCTCGGTCTCATGCTGCTGTACTTCTGCCGCAGCCGGAGCAGCAACTACCGCAGCACCTTCGCTCGCAGGCTCCACATGCCCGACCGGAATTTCGCCTTCGCTCTTTCCTTCGACGGCGGATGCCGGGGCTGCAAGGGCTGCCGCAGCGGGCTCAACGACCGGCGCTGGAGGTTCAACTTCCTTCTTCGCTTCTTTGTTGGCTTCCGCGGCAGCCGCTGGCACCTCCACTTCAGTCTTTGCCGCCGCAAACTCCGCCGCGGGAACTATGGCCGGGCCCATCTTTTCCGCCAGGCCCACAACATTCTCAGCCGCCGGAATCGGTCCATCGAGTTTCGCGGCCAACGCACTGAGTGCGTCCAGCTCTTCCGGCGTGATGTCGCGGGGAATGTCCGGAACCAGCCCCGGCTCCTGTCCCGGCGACGGCGGCGCCTTCACCGTGAACGGTATGCTCGCGCCTGTCTTGCCCTTCGCCTTCCGGAAATCCCGGAAGGTCGCTCCTGCCGCGGCATCGTCCGATTCCGGTTCCGGTTCTTCTTTCTTTTTCTTCGACGGAAAACGCAGCCGGCTCTTCCATCCGGCATCGGCGTCGTTGTTACTTTCCGTTGCCCTGCCGCTTCCCTCGCCGCCGAACCGCTCCACGCCCGAAACCGACGTACTGAAGCGAGAGCCCTCAGATTGCTGCGGCACCATGCGGTCTTCGAGTCGCGTGATCGCAGTCAGCAACTCGCTGGCTTCAAATGGCTTCACGATGTGAGCATCGGCCCTGACCCGGCGCGCTTCTTCCGGCTTGAAAGGTTCCAGTTTGCCCACCGTCAGCAGCACCGGAATGTGCGCCGTCCCGGCGGCATCCTTCAGCCGCTGGCAGACTTCCAGCCCGCTGTAGCCGGGCATGTACACATCCAACACGATCAGATCCGGTTTGATTTCGGCGATTCGCTTCAGGGCGGCAGATCCGTTGTTGACCGTGACGACGTCATACCCGGCATCGGCCAGGATCTTTCGCCCCATGTTCTGGGCCGTCACACTGTCATCGGCGAGCAGTATTTTCCGCGCCAAGTGTCGTCCTTCGCAAGAAAAGGAGAGATAACGCGAAACTACCTCGTCCCCCAACCTAAGTCAACGATTCCCGGAGGGGTAACAGGTTACGACCGTTCCTAGCCCGTTGGGGAGTATGCCGTTTCTGGGTCGTCCTGCCCTTGGTAACCTCATGCTGCCGGGCCACCTGGCGATTGACCTCGGGCGACTGGCAGCGCCCGCACCCTGAATCACCTCTGCCATCTGACCTCTAACCTCTGCAATCCCTAGAACGGGTTCAGCTTCCCCAAGCCCTTTTTCTTTTTCTTCTTACTCGAAGAAATATCCGCCAGCTCCTCGGTTTTCGCCGCCGAACTCGAAGAGACAGCGCTCGATGCTCCACCACTGCTGTCCAGTTGATTGCTCTGCTGCAGCGGGGGAAGCGCGTTCGGATCGGCCTCAACGTTCGGCTTCAGTTCATTCGGATCCGCCTCAGTCGGCTTCAACCCGGCTGCCGCCGAGTCTGCCGCTGCTGCTGGAGCGTCCGAACGCGGCGCCTCCTGGTTCGGCGCTACCTTCCCACCGGTCGTTTCCACACTGATCTTATTGTCCCCGCCGCCCACTATCCGCCGCACCACATCGTTCGGATTGGTCGGCACCGGATCCACCATCGTCGGCTCGCCCACATGCAAAGCCTTGGCCACGTCGGGATGCTTCTCGAAGTTCCCCAGCATGTTCGACAGCGCGCCCGCTTCATGCCGGCTGGCTACTTCCTTCTTGTTCTGTTCGAGCGCCTGCCGCGTCGGCCGCGGCACCGGTTGATGCAGCGCCTCCAGTCGGGCCTTGGCATCCAGCGCCCGGTCCATCGCCGGATACCGCCTGATGATCCTCCCGTACGCCTCCGACGCCTCCTGGGTTAGTTCCTCGATCATCTTCCCCTTGACCACTTCACTCATGCGCCCGTTCTTCCGGACCACATTGATCTCGCTTTCGTACGATTGCCCCAGTAGATACAGCGCCTCGTCCGCGCCGCTATATAACGGATAGCGGTCCACCAGCGTTTTCAGCCGCGCAATCGCCGCCGGATACGCCAGCCGCAGATAATAGAACCGCCCGATGCCGAACTCGCGTTCCGCCAGCACTTCCTGCACTTCCCGCAACCGCTGTTTCGCCTGCGGCACCAGCTTGCTGTCCGGATACTCCAGAATCAGCGACCGGTATTCCTCCTCCGCCCGCATCGCGTGCGTGAAGTCACGATCCGCCTTCTCCATCTCCTGATAGTGGATGTTCGCCACCTTCAACTGCGCCTCGGCCGCCTCCGCCATGTTGGGAAAGAACGTCCGGAAATCCTTGTATTCGATCTCGGCCTGCTGCATCGCCGTCGTACCTCCTTCGGCGTACCACGAATCCGCCACCGCCAGCTTCGCCCGCGCGATAAACTCCGAATCCGGATAGGTGTTGATCAGCGTCTGCAGCGTCATCCGCGCCACGTCGAAGCGGTTGTGTTTCATGGCATCCATGGCCCGGTCAAACAGCACTTTGTCGGGCTGTTTCGACCCCACGTTCGCCAGTGGATTTACCGATTTCTTGTTCGTGCACGCCACCGTCAACGTCAGCAGCAACGCGAGAAATACAAAACTAGAATTCCGACGCATATAAGGACCTCTGATTCTGCAAATCCGATCTCAACCTCTGCAATCTAACCTCTGACCTCTGACCTTGCTTACCGCCGCTGCAAACTCGGTTGCCTGGCGCAGAGATTTCACTACCGGTGGCCCGATCGTCAGGTTGGGCACAAAATGCCCGTCCATGATATCAACATGGATCACGCTAGCGTCGCCCGCCGTCGCCCGCTCCACCTGATCCGCCAGGTGAGCGAAATCCGCCGCGAGTATCGAGGCTGCAAGTTCGATCAAAGCAGGGTCCAGGATATAGGGTCCGAATCTGTGAAAATTCTAGCACGTGGCAGTTTTGTGTGGAGCGGACACTCTTGTCCGCTTGCTTACAGCGGATTGGCGGTCAGAGCGGACAAGAGTGTCCGCTCCACACAGCTGGGCGCAGTTCGACGCGATCAGGCGCTCGATTTCGAAAGTCGCATTTCCTCAGACGCCGCCAGCGCCTTTCGCACCCTCTCCACTCCGTCCGCCATCGCAAACTTCAGCTTCTCAATCCCCTCGCCCGTAACCGCGGAAATCGGATAAAGCTTCAACTTCTTGCGCGTCGCCCACTGCTTCAGTTTCTTGAGCTTCTCCGGGTTCGCCACGTCGATTTTGTTCGCGACCATCAGTGTCGGCTTCTTTTCCAAGTCTGCTCCGAAACTCGCCAGCTCGCCCCGGATCACCTCCACGTCCTTCACCACGTCAGGCCGCCCGCTGCTGTCGGAAACATCCACCATGTGCACCAGCAAGCGCGTGCGCTCGATGTGCCGCAAGAATTGCGTGCCCAGGCCCGATCCAGCGTGCGCGCCTTCGATCAGGCCCGGAATGTCGGCGACCACGAAACTTTCTTCTTTTCCCTTGTCGCCCGCCAGCACCACACCCAGATTCGGTTCAAGCGTGGTAAACGGATAATCCGCAACCTTCGGCCGCGCCGCCGAGATGACCGAAATGAGCGTGGACTTGCCCACATTCGGATATCCCACCAGCCCCACATCGGCGAGCAGCTTCAATTCCAGGCGAAAGTTGCGTTCTTCGCCCGGACGTCCATCTTCGTGCTCGCGTGGCGCCTGGTGCGTCGAAGTGGCAAACTGCGCGTTGCCGCGTCCGCCCCGCCCCCCGCGCGCGATCACCACGCGTTCATCGGGGCGCGAAAAATCGTAAACTTTCTCGCCCGTGTCCTCGTCATAAACGATCGTGCCCACCGGCACCTTCAGGACGATCCCTTCCCCATCGCGCCCAGTTTTCTTAGCGCCCTCGCCGTGCCGTCCGCGTTCCGCCTTGTATTCAGGATTGAAGCGGAAATGCACCAGCGTGTTGTGGCGCTCGCTCGATTCCATCCAGATGTCGCCGCCCCTGCCGCCATCGCCGCCCGAAGGCCCGCCCCGCGGAATGAATTTCTCCCTCCGGAACGCCATGCAGCCGTTGCCGCCATTGCCCGCTTTCACTCGAATTTTGGCTTCATCGATAAACATGATGTGTAACAAACATGATCGTGTGGCGCGGGCGCCCTCGCCCGCGAAAACTCAGCCCCGGGAAAATTCACGTAGGGACGGCCGCCCTCGGCCGTCCAAGCGGAGCGAAGCTCCGCCGTTCGCGGTATTAACCCCGAAACGAAAAAGCCTCGACCCAAAGCCGAGGCTGCTCCTGTGGCCTGCTCGTGTGGCTCCGGGGCTTCGCCCCGGAGCGGCCCTTGTCTATAAAATCCTACTTCGCTTCGATCGCCTCGGGCTCGACCATCACAAACTTCCCCATCGATCCCTTGTCCATGAACTTGATGCGCCCCGTGATCTTGGCGAAGAGCGTGTCGTCCTTGCCGCGTCCCACGTTCAGTCCGGGCTTCACCCGCGTGCCGCGCTGGCGCACGATGATCGTGCCGCCGGGCACCAGTTGTCCGCCGAAAGCCTTAAACCCAAGCCGCTGCGCGTTCGAGTCGCGCCCGTTTCGTGAAGTGCCTTGTCCTTTTTTATGCGCCATAAATCAGTTCCCGGTTTCCAGTGGCCAGTTGCCAGCAATTCCAAATTCTCGTCATCCCAAACTAAGTCATCCCAAACTAACTTGTCATCCTGACCCTGAGCTTGTCGAAGGGGAAGGACCTGCTACTTTTTCTTCTTCGCCGCTGCCTTCTTCGCCGCCGGCTTTTTGTGAGCCACGTGCTTCTTAGCCTTTTTCCCCGGCCGCGCCGAAGTCTTCACTTCTTCACCGCCCTCGTGCGCCTGCTTCACCTTCTTCTCTTTTTTCGGAAGCTCGGGCGCTTTGAACGACTGCCCATCAAAAGCAATCTCGGTGATACGGACCGCGGTATAGTCCTGCCGGTGTCCTCGCAGCTTCTTGTACTGCTTCTTGCGCTTGTAGTGGAACACTAGGATCTTGTTGCCGCGTCCCTGCTCGACGACTTCGCCAGTCACGCTCGCCCCCGACCCCGGAGGCACAACGCTGCCTGCCTCGGCCGAAACCGCCAGCACGTCGCCGAACTCGACCTTGCCGTCCTTGTCTTCTTGTGTTTCCACCCGGATCACGTCGCCCGGGGCGACCCGATACTGCTTTCCACCTGCGCGGATCACCGCGTACATAGACTCTCCTTATTCTCGTGTAGGGACAGCCGCCCTCGGCTGTCCAAGCCGAGCACAGCTCGGCCGATACCATCATGTGCTTGCTGTTTTCCCGCTGCGGCTTCTGACCGGAAACGCGGCGCGGCCCCAGAACGGGTCCGCAAGTACAGGCAAACTCAATTAGTCTATCGTGCGCTGTGGAAATCGGTCAAACGGAACTGGCCGG
>JGI26339J46600_10000062_pt1 | contig 35333 bp, 32 predicted proteins | sample BogFormECP12_OM1_FD_46600 | JGI IMG/M metagenome (IMG submission 46600) | reverse complement strand
AAGATTTGCTCGATGCGGTCTCGCAGCAGATGGCCGCTTGGCAAAAACCGAACTCGGTGCTGCATCGATTATGCGGCATTACTTAAGACGCTATGTTTAGTGCCCCGTCGCGCCGGAAAATCAGAAGTCAGAAATTAGAAAAAGAGCTGCCTTCAGTTCTGATTTCGACTTTCTGATTTCTAACTCAACGCGGACGTCGTGAGCTACGACCCGCATGAAAGCTCGCACACCGTCCTTGATCGCGGCGGCCTGCGCCGGAGTCAGGGATTGCCGCTCGCCGATCACCGTGTGGTCTGTGCCGCACGCTGTGCATGTTCAACGCTGCCAGGAAAAGGGCGTACTGCCAAGTACGCATGACCAACCAGTCCTTTCACAAAAAGCGCGCCTCGCGCAAGAGCGTTATGCCTTTACAAACTCGACATCCAGCGTGATGCTCACATCCTCTCCCACCATGATGCCGCCGGTTTCGAGCGCCGCGTTCCAGGTCAGGCCAAAATCCTTCCGGTTGATGCGCGTCGTCGCCTCGATCCCGATTCGCGTATTGCCCCACGGGTCCTTCATGGGAGCGCTTGGCCCCTGGACCTCAAATACTACGTTACGAGTGACGCCATGGATGGCAAGGTCGCCTTCGACCTCGAGTTCCGCAACTCCCTCCTTCGAGATGCGGGTCGATTTGAAGGTCAGAGTCGGAAACTTCTCGACGTCCAGGAAATCCGCGCTCTTCAGGTGCCCGTCGCGCTGCGCGTCCCGAGTATTGATGGTGGCGGCGTTAATAGAAGCCTCGATTCGTGAGTTGGTAATGGCCGTGCCATCCAGTTCCAGCGTGCCGGTGACGGCGGTGAACTCGCCCTTCACGTTCGAGATCATCATATGCTTGACCTTGAACTGGGCGTGAGAGTGAACGGGATCGATGTTCCAAGTGGTGGTACCAGCGGTTACCAGCGTTGCGGCGCCTGTGCTCATGATTAAACCTCCCGCTGTATAGATGATCATGATACCGACTAATGATTCAAAAACCCTGAAAGAATTCAGAAAACTATCAGAAAGGAAGAAAGGGCTGGCGATGGCGATTTTTCGGCATGGATGTTCCAGAATGCGGGTCTCATTCTTGCTATTACTGCTGCTGTTGCTCTTCGCGCTTTCCCCTGGGGGCGCCTGGGGCAGCCAGGCTGCCGATACCCACGGGAGTCTGCAATTGGTCTCGGAGCAGCAGTCCATTGAACCGGGCCACGAATTCTGGATTGGCTTGCGCTTCAATCTCGAAAAGGGATGGCACATTTATTGGGTGAATCCGGGCGATTCGGGCGAGCCGCCCAAAGTCAATTGGGACTTGCCGGCCGGCTTTGGCGCCGGTGACTTGCAATGGCCCGCCCCCCATCGCCTCGAACACCCGCCACTCACTGATTTTGGATATGAGGGCGAGGTTTTGTTGTTGGCCCCGGTTCATGCGCCCAGCCAACTGCTTGGCCGGCCGCCTGCCCAACTCGCGGGAGGAGGCGGGAATGCTACATTTGCCGCCGACGTGAAGTGGCTCGTGTGCCGCGACATCTGCATTCCCGCTCACCAGCGTGTGACGCTGTCGCTTGCCATCAGGGAGCGAGCGCCGAAGACCGATCCCAACTGGCGCGCGCTCTTCGAACGTTCGCGCTCCCGGCTGCCGCAGCCTGCTCCCGTTAGCTGGAAATCGGCTGTGCTGGCGGAAGGAAAAGACTTTGTTCTCTCCATCGAATCCGACGCCTCCCAGGCGCAGGCCACGTTTTTCCCGCTCGAGCCGCTGCAAATTGAAAACGGTGCACCCCAGCGTGTGAGCGCGATGCCCCGAGGCATTCGGCTGACGCTCGAGAAATCGGACCAACTCTTGAAGCCCATCACGAATCTTAGAGGAGTGATCGTTTTGGGCAATGGCCGGGCTTACGTGATCGATGCCCCGGTGTTTCAGAACAAAAGGAGGACAGCATCATGAGACAGGTCATGAGACGGTTTCTTTCTCTCCCTTTGCTGACCGCAATTCTCCTGCTGACGTTGCCGGCTGCCCGGGCGGCGCAAGTCGGATCGCCGGCGCCGGACTTTACCGTCACCGACACCAACGGGAAGGTCCATCACCTTTCCGAATACAAGGGCAAGTTCGTGGTGCTCGAGTGGCACAACCGCGAGTGCCCTTACACGCGGAAACACTACGCGAGCGGCAACATGGAGCGCCTGCAAAAGGAGTGGACCGGGAAGGGCGTGGTGTGGTTTACCGTAATCTCGTCCGCACCGGGCACGCAAGGATATGTCACGGCCGACGACGAGAATGCGTACGTTGCCAAAATGAATGCCTCGCCAACGGCGGTCCTGCTGGACGCGGAAGGGAGCCTGGGCCACTTGTACGGGGCGAAAACGACGCCGCACATGTTCGTGATCAATCCGGAAGGGGTGCTGATTTACAATGGCGCGATTGACGATAAGCCCACCACGGAGATAGCGGACATTCCCAGCGCCAAGAATTACGTCCAGGCAGCACTTGAGGAAGCCATGGCGGGACAACCGGTCGCCGCGCCCACTTCACGTCCTTACGGTTGCTCGGTGAAATACGCCCATTGATGGCGCAGCGCTCGACTGAGCACTCACAACTCGAAGTCTTCCGCTTTGGGCATCCGAACGAGGAAGTATCCGGCCGAGATCCACAGCGACGCAGCGGTGAGCCACGCCACAAGCGACGTGCTCAGCGCAAACGGATTCGTCGCGCCGGGGACGGCCGACGGGACGATCCCCAGCGTTTGATTCACGGCCGAATGCATCAGCATAACCAGCAGCAGGCTGCCGTGGGTGTGCCCGTAGAGCCAGGCGATCGCGGCCGACAGCGCGGTCACCTGAACCAGGAACACGGGGAATGACTGCCGGTACTCGTCAACTCCCGCCACGAAGAAGAGGGGCAGATGCCAGGCCGCCCAGATCACTCCCAGCAGGAGGCTCGCCGGCCCGAGGCCGAGGCGCGACGCCAGGCGGGGCAGTACATAGCCGCGCCAGCCGATCTCCTCGCCCGCCTGCACGGGAGTGGAAAAAACAATGGCCGCCACGATGACGTACCAGGATTCATGGCCGAAGCGCGGCCAGGCTCCCATGGCCGGCGCGATACAGGAGCGCGACGCCGAGCTTGATCGCGGCCATGTACCCGGCGGCGAACAGGTACCATCGCAAAGCCACACGCCCATCGAGCATGCGACTCAGCAGCGCAGACACGCCGGCGCGTTTTCCGGCTTGCGCCGTGAGCCCTACGGCGACCAGGGACGGGGCGAAGGTTCCAAGCAGCAGCAAGGGTAAGCGGAGTCCGTCGATCGCGTTCCTGGCGGCGATGAAGCACGTCCACGACACGAGGTAGGTAAGCGCGAAGAACCTGATGACCGATCCCGCGGGTGCTTGCTTGCCCTCAACCTTGAGTGTTACCATCCGCCGGTTCTTGCCACGTGGTAGCGATTGTGCTGGCCCTCAACGATTCTTCAGGCCGACCGGCACCGCTCACGACTGCCGTGCCAGAGCCGCTAATTCGTTGACGCGGCGCACCACCTCACTGCGGTCCATCGTCCGATATTTTTCCGGCAGCAGGTTCTTGCTGGTGCATTCGAGGACCGCCACTAGGTTCTGAAGCTCAATTTCCGTGGGGTAGGACGGAGGGATGAAGTCTTCTAAGGCGGCTTTCAGGTCGTCGACGTTCACCGCCGCCTCATTTGCCAGCGCACTTTTCATGCGGGCGCGGATCAGGACCGCCTCGATGTCCGCGCCCGAGAGCGTGCCGGCGTGTTCCAGGAAACACTGCTCGACCTCCGCCGAGGCGATTTCCGTACCGGTCTTCTTTTGCATGGCGCGCAGCAGTGCCAGGCGCTCTTCGTTCGTATCCGGATAGAAGAGCGCGATGTGTTCCTCGGCCCTTCCCTGGCGCTTGAGATCCACGGGGAGCAGGTCGGGGCGGCAAGTCAGCAGGAACCAGATCACCTTCCCGCGCAGCTCGGTGTTACCCATGAATTGGGCGATCTGGGCGAAGACGCGGTTCGAGACCCCACTGTCACCCGAACTGGACCGATCGCCCAACTGCGCGTCCGCTTCGTCGACGATCACCGCGATGGGGCTCATGGCTTTCAGCAGGTTCAGCACTCGTTCCAGGTTGCCCTCGGTGACGCCTTGCCACATGCTGCGGAAGTTCTTCAGCACCACGGCCGGAATGCCCACTTCGCCGGCAAAGCAGGTGGTGAGAAAAGTCTTGCCCGTGCCCACCGGCCCGCAGATGACGTAACCCATCGGCAGCACGTCGGTCTTTCCGGCGCGAATGGCGGCGGCTGCATTTTGCAGCTTCTTCTTGGCCTGGTCGTTCCCCGCCACCAGCGAGAGGTCGAAGCGGGTCTGGATGAAGTCGAGCAGACCGCCCCCTTCCGCCTCGATCAACTCCTTCTTGCGCTGGGTAAGGAACTTGAGCGTCAGGGGCTGGCGATTCTGCACGGCGTGCGAAATCAGGGTTTGCAACTGAAGACGCTTCAAGCCGGCGGTCAGCTTGGCCAGCGTCGTATCGACGACGTCGGAACCGGCGGGCAACGGCGTCGCTGCCAGGCGCGGCGTGAGGAATTCCAGTCGTTCGCGCTCGTCGGGCAAGGGTACCGCGATGGCGGCCACACCGGAATTCTGCACGAGGCCCTGGTTCAGATCCGTCTGGTTCTCGGCGATCAGGCAGACGGTGACGTCGGCCTGTAAGAACGCCGGATTCATGGCCCAGCGCTTCAGAATCACGAGCGAGTTGCGGTCCTCTGGGGACATGCTGGAAACATCGCCGGCCGGCGCGATGGTCTCCGCGAAGTCAATCACCACGGAGATTTTCTTGCCCTCGGTGATGCGCAAGCGCAGATAGTTGTCCAGAAGATTCAGCACGCCGTCGGGATTGCGCGGCAGGCCGTGCGCGTAGTCGGTGCCGTGATAACTATCGTAGCCCTCCAAGGCGCGCCGGAAGTCGGCCTGCATATCGGGATTGGCAAAGGTGAGCCCGCCCCCGCGATCGTAAGTCAGGACAAGATCGCGATGCCCGAACAGGCATTCATTCAGGAAGCGGAGCATAGGGAGAAAGTCGGTGGTGGCGCCGCGCTTCAGAGGGACGTAGTCGCGCACGTTGCCGCAAAGGACGAACATGGCGAGAGTGCGTGAGTAGTATTTCTCGGAAAGCTCCCGCGCCCATTCGGGCAGCGTTTCCAAATAGGCAACGCCATTCTTGACGGGAGTTTGCATGCTGATTGCGTTCATGATCGCCAGTTCTCAGAGCGTGTGAAAAATGCGCTTAGCCACGAAGGGGCGAAAGAGAGTAGCCCAGGGCGCCAGAAGGTGTGAAGAAATCGGAAGACCATAAGAGTTTCTCGCCAAAGCGGAAAGGTTCGCAAAGCAAACAAAGAAGTTCTTCGTTGCGACTCTTCGCTGCTCTGCGACTTTGCGAGAAACTTCTTATTTCTTCACTGCTTCCCAGCCCTGGGATCAGATGCCCCCAAAAGCGACAAAAGCTATAATTTGCCCATCGCCCCTTCGGGGCTAAGGGCACTCTTCATGTTCCACATAACTCTTGTATTTTCATAAAGATCGTGGGATGGCGAAAATAAGTACCTTTGTTTTCATCAACATCGTGGGACTCTCCGACAAAAATCTCTTTCGGCCCTTTGTTTTCATGAACATCGTGGGACTTACCTTCATACTTGACTATGCGCGTGGCCATTATGAGTAGGGTGTTCGCGCTGATTCTGTGGGACGGTCAGTCGTTCCGGGGCTTGATGCGTGTCCTGTTTCCTGGGCCCTGGAGAAAAAAGCGCCGGTTGGCCCAGCGTGGCTGAAGCAGGTTGGTGCCGTTTTTTCCCCGCTGCCACCTCCTCCGCTCATCGGCGAGAAACATCAGCGCACGCTTTCTCCTCCAGCAACGTCTGTCGTTCTGTAAGTAGAATACACGATCCGCTATCTCGTGTCAAGAAAATAGTAGTTTTGTTCTGAGGGTTGAAACCTGTCCCTACCTACTTCGACCCTGAATAATAGGTTGGATGAAGGAGAGCGTCTCGGGCGGTCACTCCGCTTCGAGACGCGCAGCTTCCACTCGCAATTCTTCGGGGGAAAGTTCGACGATTTTGCCGTCACGCCAGATATAGAGTGGCCAGCCTTGGCGTGCGTGCTCGATAATCACCTTTTCAACGGCAGCTTTGAGCGCCATCTCAGCCCGTTCTTCCAACGGCAATTCGAGAACGTTTGCGGGCGGCTTAATCATGGTCGTCCGACAGTTTTCAGTCTTCAGTTATCAGTTTTCAGCGACCTTGTCAATGGGGAAGGGGCTAGGGGCTAGAGACTAGTTCCTAGCCCGTGCCTTTTCCCTACCTTTACACTGCGCTACGCGGTAGCTACAATACGCCTCGGATGGAAAAACCCAAAGTCCCCAAGTTCGCGAGCGAAGCCGATGAGGCCCAATGGTGGTACGACCACCGCGATGAGCTACCAAAGCCTTCGAGGACGCTGCGGCCCATGGCGAACTGCGAACGGGCACGGCCGCCAAGCTGGCACGGGAACGCGCCGCCTCCACTACGCCGACCACAACCATCCGGCTCGAAAAGGGTAGACCGTAGGCGGTAGACGGTAGAAAGGCCCTTAGCTCTCTTCCCGCGTTTACCGTCTAGCTCGTACCTCATACCGAAACCGAAAACCATAGACCGTGAACGATAGCAAGGGCCTCGCTTTCCTTCCCCATCTACCGTCTACCACCTACCGCATTCTCGGGCAAATCACACTGACCGGTGACCAAAGTCACAGACTGGCCTTTCCCTGGGTGGGATACATGACCACCATCGGCGACACGCGGTATCACCAGAAACCGCGGATTCGGCCGCCGAGCGAGGTGGCCATGCTTCCCGAAGGCGAGACTCTTTCCCGCGCATTAAAGTCACATGGAGTTTCCCGCAGACGATTCATGGAGTTCTGCGGCGCCATGGTGGCCACGCTGGCGCTTCCTTCGCGCTACGTGGCGCAGGTGGCGGAGGCCCTGGGCAAGGCCAGGAAACCGGTGCTGGTGTGGCTGCAGTTCCAGGACTGCGCCGGGAATTCGGAGTCCATCCTGCGGTCCGGCCATCCGACGGTGCTGGAAGTGGTGGTGGATCTGCTTTCCTGGGAATACCACGAGATCATTATGGCCGGCGCCGGAAAGCAGGCGGTAGCCGCGCTCCAGCGGGTGGTGAAGGAAGAAAAAGGGAAGTATCTGGCGGTGGTGGAAGGCGCCATCCCTCTGGCGGATGGCGGGGTCTATTGCACGATTGCCGGGCGGACCGCGCTAGACCTGGCTCGCGAGGTGTGCACCAACGCGGCCGCTTCCATAGCCGTGGGGGCGTGTGCATGGGACGGTGGCTTGGTGGCCGCCCACCCTAATCCCACCGGCGCTGTGGGACTGCACGAGGCCGTGCCGGGAATCACCCTCATCAACATGCCGGGCTGCCCGCAGAATCCCGTGAATACCGTCGCCGTCCTGGTGCACTACTTGACCTTTGGCGCGTTGCCGGAAACGGACCACTACCACCGGCCACTCTTTGCCTATGGCCGACTTATCCACGACCAGTGCGAGCGGCGCGCACATTACGACGCCGGTCGCTACGTGCAGGAATGGGGAGACGACGGGCACCGTAAGGGCTGGTGCCTCTATAAGATGGGCTGCAAAGGGCCTCAGGGCACTTTCAACTGTCCCAACGCACGCTGGAACGACCAAACGAGCTGGCCGGTGAAGGCGGGCCACGGTTGCCTGGCCTGTGCTTCTCACCGCTTCTGGGACACCAAGTCGCCGTTCTACGAGCGCCTGCCGCAGGTGCCGGGGTTCGGCGTGGATGTCAGTGCCGGAGAGATCGGCTTGGTGCTGACGGGAGCCGTCGCCGGTGCCACGATCGTCCATGGAGTTGCCAGCGCAATTCGGGACCGGGCGCGGGGTGAGGCCACGGCTGTCCAGCCAACACCAGGGCCGCCACCAAGCCCTGCAGCCGGTGGCGCCGGCGTCCCGCCGGCTTCTTCTGCACCAGGATCAGGCGACGCACGCAAGTCCTAGGAGGCGCTCATGGCACGCATTGTTGTTGACCCTGTGACTCGAATTGAAGGGCACCTTCGCATTGAGGCCCAGGTGGATGGTGGAGCGGTCACCGACGCCTGGAGCTCGGGAACGATGTTCCGGGGTATCGAGCTGATCCTGCGCGGGCGCGACCCCCGCGAAGCCTGGATCTGGACGCAAAGAATCTGCGGAGTGTGCACCACGGTCCACGCGCTCACCTCTGTGCGAGCGGTGGAAGACGCGCTGGGGATTGAGGTTCCCGACAACGCGCGAATCATCCGCAACATTATCGCCGCGACCCAGTACGTGCAGGACCACGTGATCCATTTCTATCACCTGCACGCGCTCGACTGGGTGGACGTGACGCTGGCCCTGAAAGCCGATCCGGCCAAGACGTCCCAGCTTGCCGAATCCATTTCGAGCTGGCCCAAGTCCAGCCGCGCCTACTTCAAGGCTATTCAGGATCGCGTCAAGACCCTGGTGGAGAGCAAGCAGTTGAGCCTGTTCGCCAGCGGCTATTGGGGCCATCCCGCCTACCATCTGCCGCCGGAGGCCAATCTGCTGGCGGTGGCCCACTACATCGAGGCGCTGGAGTTTCAGCGACAGTTCATCCGCATCCACGCCGTGCTGGGCGGCAAGAACCCCCACTTGCAGACCTACTTGGTGGGCGGTATGTCGACCGCCATGGACCCGGACGAGCCGCACGCGCCCATCAATCCGGAACGGATCACGTTCCTGGCGGAGATAGCCAAAACCGCGCAGGAGTTTGTGGAGCAGGTTTACATTCCGGACGTGCTTGCCGTCGCCGGCTTTTACCGCGACTGGTTCGGGCGAGGCGAAGGCTTGGGAAACTTCCTCTCCTACGGCGAGTACCCCATGGGGGGAATTCATGATCCGTCCCGATTCTTCCTGCCGCGCGGCGCCATCTTTAACCGCGATCTTTCCCAGGTGCATGCGGTGGACCCGGCACAGGTGACCGAATACGTCACCCACTCCTGGTATCAGTATTCGGACGGAGATGCCGCCGGCAAACACCCGTATGACGGAGAGACGCAGCCCAAGTACTCGGGCCCCACCCCGCCCTTTGAGCACTTGAACGTCGATGAGAAATACTCCTGGTTGAAGGCGCCGCGATTCCAGGATACGCCGATGGAAGTGGGCCCGCTGGCTCGAATGCTGGTGGCATATGCTTCGGGACACGCGGAAGTGAAGGCGCTGGTAAACGGGGTCCTTGCCAAACTGAACGCTCCGGCTACGGCGCTCTTCTCCACCCTTGGTCGGATCGCCGCGAGGGCGATTGAAACGCAGTTGATGGCTCAGCAGGTGCCGAAGTGGATCGGTGAGCTGGATAGCAACATGGATCACGGCGAGCTCCGCATCCACAACGGAGAAAAATGGGACCCGGCCACCTGGCCCAGGTCCGCCCAAGGCTGGGGTTTCCACGAAGCGCCCCGCGGATCGCTGGGACACTGGGTTCAGATCGAAGACCGGGCCATCAAGAACTACCAGTGCGTGGTTCCCACGACGTGGAATGCGGGCCCGCGAGACGCCAAAGGTCAACGTGGCGCATATGAGGCTTCGCTGCTGAAAACGCCGATCGCGGACCCGGAGCGTCCGGTTGAGATCCTGCGGACGATCCACTCCTTTGATCCTTGCCTTGCGTGCGCCGTGCATGTTACCGACGCTCGCGTGCGCCGATTCGCTAAAGTGCAGGTTGAGTAGAAGGGAGCCGAGGATGAACGTCGCCACACCTTCCTGGTCAGAGTCCAGGTCGCCGGATACAACCCGCGACGTGGTACGTGTCTACGTGTGGGAGCTTCCGGTTCGGGCTTCGCACTGGTTCATCGTCATTTCCGTCGCCGTCCTCGCGTTCACGGGCTACTACATGCACAACCCGTTCATCGACGTGCGATCGGAGACCGCGTACGTGATGGGGACCATGCGTTTCATTCACCTGCTGGCTGGCTTCGTGTTCATCGCGGCGTTCTTTCTGCGCTTCTACTGGTTCTTTGTGGGAAACGAGTGGTCCAACTGGCGCGCCTTTGTACCCATCCATCGCTCGCAATGGCGCGGAATGGGCCGCATGGTGGAGTATTACACGTTCTTCCGGAAAAACATCGCGCATCACGTCGGCCACAATGCGCTCGCCGCCGTCACCTACATGTTGATGTTCACGCTGATGTTCATTCAGATTCTCACCGGCCTGGCGCTTTATAGCTACACGGTCAGCAACCGAGGGCTTACTTTTTTCATTGGCTGGCTTCCTCGCCTGATCGACATCTCCAATTTGAGGCTCATCCACTTCTGCATCATGTTTGCCTTCCCAATCTTCGTGATCCACCACGTGTATAGCGCCGTGCTGGTGTCCTGGGAGGAACGCAACGGGCTGATCGAGAGCATCTACACCGGCTACAAGTTTGTGCCGGAGGCCGAGATTGAAGAGCCAGAGGCGGCCAGGCGGGCAGGGATCGAGTGACTCGATTTTGGATTTTGGATGGACTTTGGATTGAAGACCAAGAAAAATTGACGATTGCAGATTGCCGATTGCCGATTGAAAGAGGGCTCACTGACGATTATAGATGGCCTATTTGAAGGGGCCGCGCGGCTTGCCAATGCTTCTCTTTCAATCGTCCAATCGGCAATCTGCAATCGGCAATTCTTCTCGATCTCTAATCCAAAATCCAAAATTACACCACAACAGCCCTTGGAATTGAAGATGCGCGAAGAACAACATCCCACCACCGTCGTGCTGGCACTCGGCAACCTCATCCGATCCGACGATGCCGTCGGAATCTTTGCCCTGCAGCGCCTGCAAGAAGATCCGAGGGTTCCTGCCGACGTCAGCCTGTTGGAAGGCGGCACCAAAGGCATGGAGTTGGTGCCGTACGTTTCTGAAGCATCTCGCCTACTGGTGCTGGACGCGGTCGAGGTCGGGGCGCCGGCAGGAACGATTCTGCGCCTTGCCGGAGAAGACATCCGATCGCTGCCAGGCGGCGGCAGCGTCCATGAACTGGCGCTGGCTGACATTCTGGGCGCGCTTCGCATCCTCGGGTGTGAACCGAAGGAAGTCGTGCTGCTGGGCGTCCAGCCGGCCAGGACGGAGTTGGGCACTTCACTTTCCCCGCCCGTGGAGGCAGCCTTGCCCGCACTTGTGGACGCGGCAGTGGTCGAATTGAAGCGCTGGGAGTCCTGTCCCACGCTTCGCCCGGCTGCATGCAAACCGCCCTCGCCGCCACCTGAAATTGCCTCGCCCTACTCTGGTTCTCCGGCGACCGTAGACGGGCCAGCCATTTCTGCCAGAGGCAGGACCTGGTAAGCCGCATAGTTGTAGACCGGCGACATGGCCAGCAACCTCCCACCCGGATTCATCCCGTAATCTTGTCTCCCCTAAGAATTTCTGGCATGTGTTCAATATGGAACAGACTTCGCAGTCCGTACATGCCAGCCTGAGGGCTGGTTGCAACTATGGGTGCGCTCCGTGCAGATCGAGGTATCGGTGTGAACCTGGAACCCGTTGTTGTGGGGTCATGTTCTGTCGTGTTTTTGTGGAACAATTGGATTGAGCGTGTTAGACTACTTGCGGTTCCATCAGGCGGTCGGTCGCGAACACACGCCAGAACGGACATTAAGGATCCCGCCTCACAGAGCGAAAGCCGAGAGTGTGGATCACACCAAAATCAAAAGAGGAGGGACCCATGAAGGTCCTGTTGGTATACCCCGAATTTCCCGACACTTTTTGGAGTTTCAAGCACGCCTTGCCATTCCTGGGCAAGCGCTCGGCGTTCCCGCCTCTCGGCCTGCTGACCGTTTCGGCGATGCTCCCCGCCCACTGGGAGCGCCGATTGGTGGACATGAACGTCCAGCCGCTCAAGGATTCGCACCTTGATTGGGCCGACGTCGTTTTTTTCAGCGGAATGATCGTGCAGGGACCCTCCATGAAGACAGCCATTGCGCGGGCCAAGCAGCACGGGCGCACCACCGTGGTGGGAGGACCGATCGTGAGCACCCAGGACTCGAACCTGGCGGAAGCGGATCACCTGGTGGAAGGCGAGGCGGAAGAATTGATGACGCAACTGGTCGCTGACCTGGAGCGTGGCGAGGCGCAGCGCCATTACAAGGCCAAGCAACTCCCCGATCTAACCCAGGTTCCGCTGCCCCACCTTCGCTTGGCGAAACTGCGCCGTTACAGCACCCTGCCGGTGCAGTATTCGCGCGGCTGCCCTTTCACCTGTGAGTTCTGCGACATCATCGAGATCTACGGCCGCCGCCCCCGCACCAAGACGGGGGATCAAATCTGCGCCGAACTCCAGCGAATGTACGATCTCGGCTGGCGCGGGCGCGTGTTCCTGGTGGACGACAACTTTATCGGCAACAAGAAGAGCGTGAAGCTGCTCTTGCCGCAGCTTGTCGCGTGGATGCGGGATCACAAGTTTCCCTTCTCGCTCTTCACCGAGGCTTCGTTGAACCTCGCCGAGGATGAGGAACTCCTGAGCCTCATGCGCGAGGCTCATTTCACCAGCGTTTTTCTGGGTATCGAAACCCCGGTGGCCGAGAGCCTCAAGGAAACCACCAAGTTCCAGAATTTGCGCGGGGATTTGCTCGAAAGCGTCAAGCGGATTCAAGCCCGCGGCATTGAAGTGATGGCCGGCTTCATCGTAGGCTTCGACCACGATCCCCTCGATGTTTTTGACCGGCAAATTCAGTTTATCCGTGACGCCGCCATTCCCCTTTCCATGGTCGGACTGCTGACCGCCATTCCCAACACCCAGTTGTGGCGCCGACTCAAGGCGGAGGGCCGTTTGCTACGGGAGAGCCTCGGCAACAACACGCTCCTCGATGTCAACTTCATTCCGAAGATGAACACCGCCGACCTGGTGGCTGGCTACAAGAGAATTCTAGAAACCATTTACAGTCCCCGCGAGTACTTCGAGCGCGCTTCCGCCTTTCTTTCGCATTTGGGTGGGGGGGTAGCGCGTAAGCCCCTCGACTTCTCGGACATGATGGCCGTGGCCCGTTCGCTGTGGCGCCAGGGGCTCTTGAGCAACTATCGCGCTGAGTACTGGAAATTCCTGGCCGATGCCCTCAAGACCCACCGCCAGCACCTGGATACGGCGATGGAGCTGGCGATCATGGGGCACCACTTCTTCCAGTTGACTTGGGCAGCCGAAGCGCCCTGACGTCTCCACCTTTACCGGGGCGTACCCCCCGTGCGCCCCTACTTCCGCATCATCATCTTCTCCACCTCATCAGCCAGGCGTGAGAGTTTCCGGTTGATTGCACTATTGTCGTCTGGTCCTGAAGATTCTGCTTGCATTCGAGTGGTTTCAGGCGGTACTCTTGGCTCTACCAAACAGGATTGCCGGGCATCAGCCACGACGGAGGAATCATGAATACTTGGGCACCGCGTTCCCTTGAACGCGTGGCGGGCGTCGAATTTAGCGAGGACTCGTTGCGTGTTGCCTTGGTCGACGGGTCAACGCTCGCCGTGTCGTTGGCCTGGTATCCTCGGCTTCTGAACGCGACGCCACAGCAAAGGAAAAAGTGGCGCCTGAGCGGCAATGGGTACCAGATCTATTGGCCGGAACTGAACGAACACTTCTGCGCCGAGGGCCTGCTGAGCGCTCCGCCCACCAAGGCTCTTCCCCTCACTCCTTTACCGCCCGTGCGTTCGTTCGGTTATGCGTGATGACCTCGTACATTTCCGGCCGGCGCATGGCGATGCGGTCGAATTCCCACTCTCCCGGCCGGCGCACCACCCGGTTGTGGTCGGCGGCGGCCGGATCGATTTCCCCGTATAGAATGGTCTCTTCCGTTTCGCCCGCCTCCGCGAGCAACCGTCCCTCAAAATCGACGATCTGTGAATGCCCGGCGAAGCGGAAGCCCCGCTCTTCGCCCACGCGGTCGGCGGCGATCACGATGAGGTGGTTCTCGGTGGCGCGGACCTTCGGCGTATGCTGCCAGGTATCGGAGCCGATGGGCCAGTTGGTGGGAATGGCCAGGATCTGCGCGCCGTTGAGCTTCACCGCCCGTCCCGACTCGGGAAAGCTGCAATCGAAGCAGATGTTGATGCCGATGTTGCCGTGCGGCGTCTCGAACACCGGAAACGGCTTGTCGCCGAGGGCGTCAAAGCGGTCGATACCGAGGCAAAGCAGGTGGACCTTGCGATAGGTTCCGAGGATGCCGCCGGGCGTGACGACGGCCGCCGCGTTGTAGATGTTGTCGCCCTCGCGCTCGAGCAATCCCACCACCACCGTTACGCCCAGGCGATTCGCGGTGGCGGCGATTTTCTCCGTGGACGGACCCGGCGCGGTTTCCGCCACTGGCGCTGCTTCCTCGCGGCCGGTGAAACAGTAGCCGGTGAGCGCGCATTCCGGAAACACAGTCAGCTCAGCCCCGGCGGCCGCCGCTTCCTCGGTTCTGCGGAGGATCTCTTCGAGATTGCGCTCCTTCTCAAGGATTGTTACGTCCATCTGCACAGCCGCGACTCGCATCAGTGCTCCTTCCTGCAAGCAAAACTCCAATTCCGATTCTATCGACGCGACCCTTTGGGGTCCATACTCATCTATTATATTCGCTCATGCTTCGCCGCCTTCGACCCCTCAAGCCGTATCTCGCTCGCTACCAGAAGCGCTACGTGACGGGCTTCGCCACCCTGATCGTCACCCAGGCGGTGGGCGTCACCATTCCGCTCATCATCAAGGCCGGGATCGACGGCATCACGAGCGGGACCCCCGCTCACAAGCTCCTATCCTATGCGGCGTTGCTGGTGGGCGTGGGGCTGGTGAAGGCCATCTTTCTCTTCTGGATGCGCTGGATCCTCATCGGTATCTCGCGCGACGTCGAATACGACCTGCGCAACGACCTCTTCGCTCACCTCATGCGCCTCTCGCAGCGCTTCTACACCGAGACGCGCACCGGCGACCTGATGTCGAAGCTCACCAACGACCTCAATGCCGTCCGCAACCTGGTCGGCCCGGGCATCATGTACTCCGCCTCGACCCTGGTGGCCGGCATCGCTACCGTCGCCCTGATGATTCACCTCGATTGGTGGCTCACCATTCTGGCGCTCTTCCCCATGCCGCTGGTTTCGATCCTGGTGAAGATCTTCGGTCAGCGGATTCACGACCGATTCGAACGCATCCAGGCGATGTACTCCGAAATGACCGAGCGGGTGCGCGAGAACCTGGCCGGCGTGCGCGTGGTCCGCGCCTTCTGCCAGGAAGAATCCGAGATGGCAGAGTTCGACCGCACGAACCAGGAATTTGTGGAGAAGAACAAACGCCTGATCTGGATCAGCAGCTTCCTCTGGCCGGCGCTGGCCCTGCTCTTCGCCATCTCCTTCATGCTGATCCTGGTGGTGGGCGGGCGGCACGTGCTGGCGGGCAAAATCTCGCTTGGCACCTTTGCCGCTTTCAACGTCTACCTAATGTATCTCATCTGGCCCATCATCGCCCTGGGCTGGGTGGTGAATCTTTTGCAACGCGGGCTCGCGTCCCTCGAGCGCCTGTGGAGCATTTTCCTCGCCCAGCCCGACATTGATGATCGCGACGTGCCGCCGGACCCCGTCCGGAATATCGAGGGCGAAATTGAGTTTCGCGACCTCACGTTCTCATACAACGGAAAGCCGGTGCTGAAGCGCCTCAATCTGCACATACCCGCCGGGCGCAGCGTGGCGCTGGTGGGCGCGACCGGCGCCGGCAAATCGACGCTCGCGAATCTGATCCCGCGCCTCTACGACGCGCCTCCGGGCACGCTCTTCATCGACGGTGTCCCCGTCCGCGAGATTCCGCTTCGGGTGCTGCGCGAGCACATCGGCTTTGTGCCGCAAGAGACTTTCCTCTTCAGCGAGACCATCCGCGAGAACGTCAGGTTCGGCGCGCCCGACGCCACTGACGCCCAGGTGCAGGAGGCGACCGAGGTTTCCAACATCCTGCCCGAGATTCGCGCCTTTCCCAAGGGCTTCGACACCATGGTGGGCGAGCGCGGGGTGACGCTCTCGGGCGGCCAGAAGCAGCGCACTGCCATTTCGCGCGCCGTAATCCGCAACCCGAAGATATTGATTCTCGACGACGCGCTCTCCAGCGTCGATACCGGCACGGAGGAGAGAATCCTCGGCCACCTGACAGGCATTATGGCCGGCCGAACGACCATCCTGATCTCGCACCGCGTTTCCACCATTCGCAATGCGGATGAGATTGTGGTGCTGCACGACGGCGAAATCGTCGAACGGGGAACGCATGAGGAACTGCTATCGCTCGATGGACACTACACGGAATTGTATAACCGGCAGCTCATAGAGGAGGAGTTGGAGAGGGAGGTCTAGCTTTTGGAGTGCGGCAGCTTGCTGCCGCTTTCGCCCAGGCCAGCTTGCTGGCCGTATTTGCTATCGCTCCCCGCCAAGGGGCTCCGCGAGCAACCTCGCGGAAAAGACAAGGCGGCAGCAAGCTGCCGCACTCCAAGGCGCCTGCGGCGCAAGCCAGAACTACTGTTGCTAGGGAGAACATGGCTGAGAGTATCCACGAGGAAGAGGTTCTAGGCAAGGCTTACGACTCCCGCTTGATGCGTCGGCTTCTCACCTATCTCCGCCCCTACTGGCGCGTCGTAGTGGTCGCACTTATCGCCATCTTCTTCTATGGCCTGCTGCAAGCCGTTCCGCCTTACTTGATGAAGGTGGAAATCGACCGCTACCTCGACCCAACCAAGCAGCAGCATACGCCGCACATCCTGGCGCAGTTCCTCAGCGCTGACCCGCGCATGGGTATCCTGCAAATCGCTCTTCTCTTCTTCTTACCCTCCGTGCTGCTGACGTTCTTCCTGGAGTTTGGGCAATCGTTCGCGATGCAATTGGTGGGGCAAAAGGTGATGTACGACCTGCGCCGGCAGATCTTCGCCCACCTGCAACGCCTCCAGTTGAGCTACTATGATCGCAACCCGGTAGGCCGCATGGTGACGAGGCTTACTACCGATGTGGACGTGCTGAACGACCTTTTCGCTTCTGGCGTAGTGGCCATCTTCGGCGACATCTTTACCTTGCTCAGCATCATCGTGGTGATGCTGAAGATGGACTGGAAGCTGGCGCTGCTCACTTTCTCCGTGTTGCCGCTGATCGTGGCGGTCACTATGGCCTTCCGCAAGGCGGTGCGCGACTCCTACCGCCGCATCCGCACCGCCATCGCCCGCATCAACGCCTATCTTCAGGAACACATTACAGGCATGGCGGTCCTCCAACTCTTTAATCGCGAGGAGCGGAGCTACGCGGAATTCGAGCAGATCAACCGCACCCACATGGATGCCTACAAGGACTCCATCCTCGCCTATGGCCTTTTTTACCCGACCGTGGAGTTGCTGGGCGTGGTCGCGGTGGGCATCATCATCTGGCTGGGCGGCGGCATGAGCCTGCGCGGCGCGGTCACGGTGGGCACCGCGATCGCCTTCATCCAGTATTCGCAGCGCTTCTTCCGTCCCATTCAGGACCTGAGCGACAAGTATAACATCCTGCAGGCGGCCATGGCCGCTTCCGAGCGCATCTTCAAGCTGCTGGATACGCCGGTGACGATCACTGATCCTCCGGAACCCGCGGAAGAGCCGGGGTTCGGGGTTCGGGATTCGGGGTTCGCGGAAGAGCCGGGACTCGCAGAGGTGCGATTCCCGACTCGCGACTCCCGACTCCCGTCTTCTTCACGAATCCCGAGCCCCGAGTCCCGAACCCCGGAATTCCAGGGACGCGTCGAGTTCCGCAACGTTGGCTTCGCCTATCGCGACGGTCATCGCGTGGTCGAGAACGTTTCCTTCACCATCGAACCCGGCGAGACGGTGGCAGTTGTGGGGCACACCGGGGCCGGCAAAACCACGCTCACCAGCCTGCTACTGCGCTTCTACGATATCCAGGAAGGTTCGATCACGCTCGATGGCATCGACATCCGCCGCCTCCGCCTGTGCGACCTGCGCCGGAACTTCGGCATCGTGCTCCAGGACCCGTTCCTTTTTTCGGGCACCATTGCCAGCAACATCCGCATGGGCACGGAATGGATCACCGACAGTGACATCCGCGAGGCAGCGCGCGAGGTGAATATTCTCGACTTCATCGAGAGCCTGCCGGGCGGCTTCAACGAGCCGGTAAAGGAGCGCGGCTCCACGCTCTCAACAGGGCAGAAACAGTTGCTCTCGTTCGCACGCGCCATCGCTCACTCGCCTCGCATTCTCATCCTCGATGAGGCCACCTCCAGCGTCGATCCGGAGACCGAGTACATGATTCGCGAGGGCCTGCGCAGTTTGCTTCGCGGACGCACCTCGCTGGTGATCGCCCACCGGCTCTCTACCATTCAGAACGCCTCGAAGATCATCGTCATGCACCACGGTCACGTCCGCGAAATGGGCACGCACCAGGAGTTGATCGAGAAGCGCGGCATCTATTACAAACTGTATCAGCTTCAGTACAAGGACCAGGAAGCGGTCACGGCGAGGGCGCCGGTCAACGAATCGTAGCGGTATGCCTTGCCGAACCGTCGTCCCGCGTCCCTGGGAGAAGCGTGCCTGAGGGTTGTAGCGCGGGCGTCTCGCCCGCTGTGGCGGGAGCGTCCCGCTTCCTCGCCAAGGAGGGTTGAAAGGATTGAGTTGAGAAGGCAGATGTAAGAAACCATGGGGACCCAGTCCATACAGGCTGGGTGCCCACGACATGGCGGGCGGACGCCCGTCCCGCCGAGCGGGATCCAATGGACCGCTTCTCACTTTATGTCGCACCGCCGCGCGACGTGGCTTGATCCAAGTCGGTGAATCGGCGTAAGGTGTCTACCAGACTGGCGCTAACCCTACTTCGGCCGATGCGTACGCTTCGGCGTTCCCTTCTCGCTCAACTCGGGGTGTTTGGCCCTCTCTTGAGCCCGAATGACGCGAGCCTCCTGCCGTTTCTTGTCGACGCGGCGAAGGCGCCCAGCCAGCGCTTTCACCACGTCTTCCTCAAGGCGGATCGCCGGCGCCACGCTGAGACCGATTCGGTCCACGGTGACGAAGGGAATGAGGCCGCGACGGATTTGCGTATAGACCCATTCGTGACTTCGTCCCAACCGTAACGCCGCCTGACGCGGATTCAGAAGTTTCTCTGTGCCCATGACCCGAGTGTAGTACGGAAAGGTAATTCCTGTCAACAGTATTTCTGCGGGTCAGCGAGCCTCCTACAACAACCGAGCCTGCCACTCACTTCCCCGGCCGCCCACCTCCCGGCAGACGAAGGAAGGGTTCCGGCAAGGCGACCGACATGACGCAAGCGTCCTCATCCGGCCGTTGGTAGTAATCCTTTCGGATGGATTCACGGCGGTAGCCAGCGGCCTCGTACAGTTGAATGGCGGGGGCGTTCCCGGCGCGGACCTCCAGGTAGATCCGCTTAACGCCCAGTTCGCGAAGTCTTCGGTGGGCTTCGTTCAGTAGGGCCGTGCCCACACCGCGGCGCCGATAACTGGAAGCCACCGCCATGTTTCTCAGTTCGGCCTCATCCAGAACTTGATGGAAGGCCGCAAAGCCGGCAACTTCGGGTGAACGCGCCGCTTCCGTTGTCCGTGGTCCATCTTCTCGTGCGCAACTGCCCCCGTTTTCAGTTGCCGTAGGCACGGGGCCAGATAGCTCAGCCACCAGGACGAAGCCGCCGGGGTCTTCGGCCAGCCGCCGGTAGTCCGAGTCAAACCACTGCGCAGCGCCAAGGGTCTCACGCTGGACGGCAAGAACAGCCGCCAGGTCTTGCGGGGAAAGGTCCCGGATTCTCAAGTTGCTTTTGTCCTTGGTCCGTAGTCCGTTGTCCGTTGCAAAGGAGCTCTCAGCCGTCAGCTATCAGCTTTCAGCGAACCAGCCCAGTCCGCTCTTTGGCTGAGGGCTGAAGGCTGACAGCTTCAAAGTTCTTCTGCAACGGACAACGGACCACTGACGACGGACAACCAGTGATTTATTCCATCCAATGCAGTTCGGCGTCGGAGCGGCGAACGTAGCAGGCGTCGAGCCCGCTCGGAGACTCCGGCCTGCCCTCCCGGTGTGCCCGCAATGCCAGGCGGGCGATGGCGCTGGTGAGGATTCCGGGAACTACCTTCCAATCGAGCGTCCCGGAGAGCGCGCTTCGCAGTGCCTGGGCCGCCTGGTCCTGGTCGCGAGTGATGCAGCACATCGAATGCGGCGCGTCGTCTGATCGCCCGTTGCCCGCGAGTTGGCGAACGCAGAGTCCGATCTGATCCGGCTTCATTGCCATGCCTTCGGCCGCGGCCGAATAGCGGAGCGAGCTCCCAGCATCGGGAAGGTCTCCGCCGCTCTCCGAACCGCCGGCATCGGTTCTCCGAAATGGACAGAGATAGAACTCGCCGCGCCTGGCGTCAAGCACCGGTAGCGCGATGTCACTATCGGCCGCCGCGGCTTCGACCATGGCCTCCAGCACGGAAACTCCGCGCGCCGGCCGCCCCAGAGCCTTCGCCCATCCCTGCGCCGCCGCGAGCCCGACGCGAATGCCGGTGAACGATCCCGGACCGTTGGCGACCGCCAACAGGTCGATATCCCCAAGCTGGAGTCGAGCCTCAGCCAGCAGACGATCCACCATGTCGAACAGGCTGATGGAGTAGTTCGTTCCGCCTGGGTTCGGAATCTCCGCGAGGCCCTCTCTGTCGCGGTAGATCCCCACGCCTCCGTATTCGTTCGTCGTATCAAAGGACAAAATCAGCATGACACGCCCGTGGTGCGTTGTTTGTTGCAGAAGCGCTTTGAAGTTGTCAGCACATTCAGCCCTCAGCCCAAAAGCGGACCGGGCTGGTCCGCTGAAAGCTGATAGCTGACGGCTGAGAGCTCGTTTACAACAAACCATGAACCACACCCCTATGTTACAATAGTCAAGACCGTCGATACTCCAGCCAGGTAATCTGCCTTGAAGCCGTCTCTGATCGGGCGAGCAACGGCGGCCTGAGCGTTCATTCTCAGGAGGCGTGGTGTGACGCACTCGTTGACCCGCAAGGAACTGGAAGATTTGGTGGGGACCATTACGGCGGAAGTGATGCGGCAGGTGAAGCCCACTTCCCTCGCTGACCTGAGGCCGGCCGCGAAGCCTGCCGGCAAGGACGAGATGTGTGAGGGATGCCCGCACAACCCTGGCCCTGCGGTCCTCGATCCGAGGACCATCCGGCTGACGGCCGATGTGAGGGCGCTGGCGGCGGTGATCGATCACACGCTGCTGCGTCCGGAGGCCACCCAGAACCAGATTGAGCGCCTCTGTGACGAAGCGTTGAAGATGGGCTTCGCCGCGGTCTGCGTCAATCCTTTTTGGGTGCCGGTGGTGGCGGCGAAGTTGCGCGGATCGCGCGTGCTGGTGGCGACGGTGGCCGCCTTCCCGTTCGGGTGCACCTCCACGGCTGCCAAGCGCGCCGAAGCGGAGTCGGCCGTCGTTGCCGGAGCGCATGAAGTGGACATGGTGATGAACATCGGGGCGATGAAGTCCGGAGACACGGCGCGAGTGGAAAGCGATATTCGCGGCGTGGTGGAAGTGTGCCACGCCCGCGGCGCCGCCGTCAAAGTGATCATCGAGAACGGATACCTGACCGGCGAGGAAAAGGTGTTGGCGTCGAAGATGGTGAAGAGCGCGGGAGCCGAGTTCGTGAAAACCTCGACCGGCTTCGGGCCCTCGGGCGCCACGGAAGCGGACGTCCGCCTGATGCGCGCGACGGTGGGCCCGGCGATGGGAGTTAAGGCGGCCGGCGGCATTCGAACTCTTGGCGATGCGCTGCGCATGTTGGAAGCCGGCGCCACGCGCCTGGGAGCAAGCTCCAGCCTGGCCATTCTGGCAGAAGCCGCAGCCCTGATGAACTGATCGGCTTCGAGGACGCGCCTCTGCCGAAGCGGTGAGGCAGACGCAGACTCTGAATTCGCAGGTCGTCCAATTTCGAGTTTCGAATTTCGAGTTTAGAAATCCATGGCAGAAGCAGCTCAAGCTCCGGCGCGGACCCTCGAGTTGACCGAAGTCCTCACCACGCTGCTCGAGGCCAGCGAGCGCATCAACTCCACCTTGGACCTCGACGAGTTGATGCTGCGCATCGCCGAAGCAGTGAAGCAAGCAATCAATTACGAGGTCTTTGCCATTCTCCTGCTGAACGAGAAGACTTCCGAACTCCGAGTCCGCTTCAGCATGGGCCATCCTGATGATGTGGTGAAGCACCTGCGCATTAAGTTGGGCGAGGGCATCGTGGGCCGGGCCGCCCAAACACGGCGCTCGGTGAGAGTGGGCGACGTCCGCGAGGACCCGGCCTACATCCAGTCGCTGCCGGCGGTGCGGTCGGAACTTGCGGTTCCGCTCGTCGCCAAAAACCGCGTGATCGGGGTTATCGACCTGGAATCTCCGTGGCCGAATTACTTTACCGAGCAGCACCAAAACTTGCTGGAGTTGCTGGCGGGCCGAATCGCAGTGGCCATTGAGAATGCCCGCCTCTATCGTCGCAGTGTGCGGCAAGCGCGCACGCTGCATCTTCTGAACGAGATCAGCCGCGAACTGAGCTCCGTCCTGGTGCTGAACGAGCTGCTGCGCAAGATTGGCACTCTGACCAAGCGCCTGGTGGATTACCACCGCTTCGGGATACTGCTGGCCGACGATCGTACCCGCACTTTCAATTCCGTGCTCTCGATCAAACAGGACGAGCGCATGCCGGAGAAGTCCACCGTCCCTTTCGGGCAAGGGATTGTGGGCGCCGCGGCGAGCGGCCGAAGCACGGTGGTGGTTCCCGACGTCGCCAAGGACCCGCGTTATATCACGGTGAACCCCGAAACGCGCTCGGAGATGGCGGTGCCGCTCGTCTTCCGCGACCGGGTGATCGGGGTGGTCGATCTCGAGAGCCCGCGCCCCAACTACTTCACCGAGGAGCACGTTCGCATATTCTCCACGCTGGCGCCGCAGATAGCGGTGGCGATCGAGAATGCACGGCTTTATGAGCGCGTGGTGCGCAGTGAAGCCCGCCTGGAACAGGATCTGGAGCGGGCACAGGAAATCCAGGTCCACTTGATGCCGGGACCTTCCCCGGCAATTCCGGGGCTGGAGGTGCATGCTCGTTTTTTGCCGGCGCGCGAGCTGGGTGGCGACCTTTACGACTTTCTGAACTACGGTCGTGAGCAGCACGTGCTGGTGATCGGCGACGTGAGCGGCAAAGGTGCTCCGGCGGCGTTGTACGGCGCCATGGTGAGCGGTATTCTGCGCAGCCTGGCGCCGCAGCGTCTTCCGGCGCCGGACATGCTGAAGAAACTGAACGTCACTCTGCTCGAGCGCAAGATCGAGGGCCATTTCATCACCCTGACCTACGGCATCTGGGAGCCAAAAACGCGGACGCTGCATCTGGCGAACGCCGGCATGCCGCTGCCGATCCTCATTCGCCACGGCCGGGGCCAGATGATTCGCGCCGAAGGTGTCCCTCTCGGTTTGCTTGAACATATCAAGTATCAGGGAATAACCCTGACTCTGGAAAAGGGCGACCTGCTGGCCATGTTCTCGGATGGCCTGACCGAGGCGACGGACCGCAAGTCGGAGGAGTTCGGGCCGCGCCGGCTGGAAAGCGTGATCAGGGAGAACCGCGATCGATCGGTAGCCGAGATCATCGACACAGTCTTTGCCGAGGTGGCCCGATTCGAGCAAGGCCGGCCGCGGACTGACGATCAGACCATGGTCTTGATAAAGGTCCGCTGAGGGTGGACACTCGGACTCTACAGCGCTCCCCTCCACCTCGTTGCACCGGCGCCGACACACGGAGGATTTGACGCGAGGATGGAGGTTCTTCACTATCAATCGGGCCGGCTGATCTGCGAGCAGGTTGAAGTCGCGTCGATCGCCGAGCGGTTCGGCACGCCTACCTACGTGTACAGCCAGCGTGCCATCCTGGGCAGCTTTCGCCGCCTGCAGGAAGAGCTGACCGGGATTCCCAACCTCCTCTGCTACTCCGTCAAAGCGAACTTCAATCTCCGAATCCTCCGTTTGCTTCGAGAAGCTGGCGCCGGTTTCGATGTGGTTTCGGGGGGCGAACTGGCCCGCGCTCTCAAAGTTGGCGCTGACCCTTCTGGCGTGGTGTTCTCCGGCGTCGGCAAGACTGCCGCCGAAGTGGATGCGGGCCTGGCCGCCGGCATCTTGATGTTCAACGTCGAGTCGGCGGGTGAACTGGAGGTGATCGAAGCCCGCGCCCGGGCCTCGGGCAAGCAAGCCGGCATCGCCATCCGTATTAACCCCGACGTGGAGGCAGAGACCCATCCTTACGTTTCCACCGGGCAGCACATTCACAAGTTCGGTGTTCCCAAGGACGAGTCGATTGAGCTTTATCGGCGCGCCGCAGCCTCGGAGCACCTGCGGATTCGCGGCGTCGCCTGCCACATCGGCTCGCAGATTCTCGATGTCGAACCGTATTTGAAGGCCCTCGACGAGGTCCTGGGCATCGCGTCGATGCTCTCCGGACTGGGGATCGCCGTGGAGTACCTCGACCTGGGTGGCGGCTTCGGAATCCGCTATTTCGATGAGGCCCCCCTCGATTTCGAGCGCCTCACTAAGGGCGTGGCAGCACGACTGCACGGCACGCCCTATCGGTTGATCCTCGAGCCGGGGCGATCCCTGGTGGGCGCGGCCGGGGTGCTGTTGGCGCGGGTGCTCTATGTGAAGCGCAACCCGCAAAAGAACTTCGTCGTCGTCGACGCCGGCATGAACGACTTGGTGCGCCCGGCCCTCTATGGCTCCTATCACCAGATCATCCCCGTGGTGGTGCGCCCAGGCGAGACACTCCGTGCCGACGTGGTAGGCCCTTTGTGCGAAACCGGAGACTTCCTGGCCCAGGACCGCGAGTTGTCGGCGGTGGAAAGCGGCGACTTGGTGGCGATCCTCACTGCCGGCGCTTACGGGTACGCGCTCGCGTCCAACTACAACAGCCGCCTGCGGCCCGCCGAGGTCCTCGTCCACGGCGCCGAAGTTGAACTGATTCGACGCCGCGAGACCTTGGACGATCTGTTTGCCACCGAAATGCTCTGAAGAAGTAGATGGTAGACGGTAGACGGTAGAAATGGTAGACGGTAGACAGTAGACGGTAGACAGGAAAAAGGGTGGACCAAGGTCTTCCCCGTATGCCGTCTACAGTCTACCATCTACCCTCTAACGCTCGCCCCACTTAAGCTTCTGCCGCAGGATTTCGAAATAGTTCTTATGCGGCGGTTGAATCAACTCGACACTGGAAGATCCCTTCCTCATCCTGACGATGTCTTCGCTGCGCAGCGTCAGACCCACCTGGCCGTCGATGGTCAGATAGATGGACTCGCGCTGGCTCTTGACGGTGACCTCGATCAGCACGGTGTCGGGCAGGACGACCGGGCGGTTGCTCAGCATGTGGGCACAGATCGGCGTGATGATCATGGCCTCGACAGTGGGCACCATGACCGGCCCTCCTGCCGCGAGCGAATAGGCGGTGGAGCCCGTCGGCGTAGAGACAATCAACCCGTCGGCTTTGTAAGTGGAGACGAACTGCCCGTCCACGGTGACGTCGAAGTCCATCACTCGAGAGATGGCGCCCTTGTTCAGCACCACATCGTTCAGCGCCAGTAAGGACGAGATCACCTCGTCGTTGCGCACCACTTCCGCTTCCAGTTGCACTCGCTTTTCCGTCCGCAAATCGCCGTTGAGGGCCATTTCGAGAGTCGGATAGATCTCGTCGCGCGTGATGACGGTGAGAAAGCCGAGGCCACCCAGGTTGACAGCGAGGATGGGAATCGGCCGGCGATTGAGAGCGCGCGCGGTGGCGAGGAGCGTACCGTCGCCGCCCAGCACGATCACCAGGTCGACACGGGTCGGCAGTTCGTTGCGCGTCAGGCATTTGTCGAAGTTCTCGATGCTGCTTCCGGTTTCCTTGTCGATGAAGACCTCGATGTTGCGCTCCCTTAACCACTTGATTAAAGGGGGCACGATCTCCCGAAGCTCGGCCTTCTTAGGTTTGGAAGTGATCCCGACCTTGGTGATAGGCATGAATGATCTCATCCGGCGGCGGTGGGCCCCTCGCTTGCCCCGAGACTCAAGGCACGCAACGCCGCTGCGCTGTCCCACAACTGCAGCCTATTCTAGACGGATTCGCGCCAAAGTGCATGGACGAAGTATTCGCGGTTACCGGAAGCCCCCGCCAGCACGCTCTCGACGGAGCGAAGGTCGCGGAATCCCACTTCGTCCAACTTGGCCGAAACCTTCCCCACCGCCTGCTCGTGCAAACGCGTCTCCCGGACGATTCCGCCCTTACCCACCTCCCCGCGGCCCACTTCGAACTGAGGCTTCACCAGCACCAGAATCTCCGCCTGTGGCGCGAGGAGCGGCGGTAGAGCCGGGAGAATCTGTGTCGCCGAGATGAAGGAGACATCCATCGTGACCAACTCCACCCGAGTGCCGACCCGGTCGAGCGTCAGGTAGCGGGCGTTGGTCTTCTCGTGCACGACCACCCTTGGGTCGCGACCCAGTTTCCAGTCGAGTTGGTTGGTACCCACATCCACGGCAATTACCCGGACGGCGCCGCGTGTGAGCAGGCAGTCCGTGAAGCCTCCCGTCGAGGACCCGACATCGAGGCAAATCTTTCCTTGCGGGTCGACGCCGAAATAGTCGAGCGCTCCCTCCAGTTTCAATCCGGCGCGGCTGACGTACTTAAGCGGTGCGCCAACCAACCGCAGCTCCGCTTCCGAACTGACCAGAGCTCCGCACTTTTCCACCTTCTGCTCGTCCACCAGAACTTGTCCCGCCAGAATCAGCGCCTGCGCCCGAGCGCGCGAATCCGCCAGGCCACGGTCCGCCACCAGCCGGTCGAGGCGGATCTTGCCGCGGCCGGCTGGAGCCCTCAGACAGCGGGTACTCAAGTGATGAATAGCAACCAAATGTGAAACAACACTCCTGACGATTACCTGATCTTGAAATACACGCCGGTGGTAACCGTGCTTCAAGGCCCCGGGCGCGAGACTCACGGGCGATGGAGGGCGCGGTACTGCCAATCCGCCGGCTTCGGAACCTCGTGCGTGAACTTCTGGATCCGCTCCACGATGCCGTCTGCATCCAGGCCGTACTTGGCGTGGAGCAGGTTGAGAGCGCCGTGGGGTATGATCCGATCGGGAACCGCGATGCGCAGAATGCTGGCCGGGACCCTGCGATCCTGGAGCAGCGCCGCCACCATGGCCCCGAAGCCGCCGTACTCGGTGCCTTCTTCGGCGGTCACCAGGAACTGCTTCTCCGCCGCCAGGCATAGGATGAGGTCATCGTCGAGAGGCTTCATGAAGCGCGAGTTGATGACCGTGGCGTGGATGCCCAAGGCCCCCAATTTGTCGGCGGCCTCAAGACACGGATAGACCATGCTACCCAGAGCGAGGATGCCGATGTCGCCGCCCTCCTGCAGAATCTCCGCCTTGCCGATTTCCAGGCGCTTGAAGTCCTCCACCGGTACGCCGATGCCATTGCCGCGCGGATAGCGCAGCGCCGCCGGGCCCTCGGCCGCGAGCGCGGTATAAAGCATGTGGCGCAACTCGTTTTCATCCTTGGGGGCCATCACGATCATGCCGGGCACGGCGGAGAGGTAAGCGAGGTCATACAGACCGTGGTGCGTGGGGCCGTCGGCGCCCACCAACCCGGCGCGGTCGAGCGCGAAGGCGACCGGTGCGTGCATCAGGCAAACGTCATGGATCACCTGGTCGTAGGCACGCTGCAGGAATGTGGAGTAGATAGCCGCCACCGGGCGCATGCCTTCGAGCGCCAAGCCACAAGCGAAGGTCACGGCGTGCTGCTCGGCAATGCCCACGTCGAAAAAGCGTTCGGGAAAGCGCTTGGAGAAATCGTCAAGGCCCGTGCCCTCGCTCATTGCCGCGGTGATAGCCACCACGCGAGGGTCCCTTTCCGCCAGCTCACACATCGCCTTGCCGAAAACGCTGGTATACGAGGGCGCCTTGGCGGGCGCTTTGTGGAAGGTCCCGGTGGAGACGTCGAATTGCGTCACCCCGTGATATTTGATGGGAAGCTGCTCGGCGTGGGGGTAGCCCTTGCCCTTCTGCGTCACCACGTGGAGCATTGTGGGCCGGGTGTTGTCCTTCACCCGTGCCAGGGCGTCGAGGAGTTCGTCGAGGTTGTGTCCGTTGATGGGGCCGAGGTATTCGAAGCCCAGCTCCTGGAAGACCAGGCCGGGAATGAGCAAGGTCTTGGCGGAGTCGACGATTCCCTTCGAGATGCGGAAGAGGCGCTTTCCCACGTGGGGGACGGCTAGCATCAACTTCTCCACCTGCTGCGTCAGGTGAACGTAGGCGCGCCCGTGAACGATGCGATTGAGGTAGCCGGCAATCGCCCCGACGTTGGGCGAGATCGACATCTTGTTGTCGTTCAACACCACCAGCATCTTCTTTTGCAGCATGCCGAGGTTGTTGATCGCTTCGAGCTCCTCGCCTACGGTGAGTCCGGCGTCGCCCACCACCGCCACAATGTGAAAGTTCTCGCCCTTGAGGTCGCGGGCGGCGGCCATACCCAGCGCCCCGGAAATCGCCGTGCCGGCGTGGGCCACATTCAGCGTGTCGTAAGGACTTTCGTCCCGCACCGGAAAGCCGGAGAGTCCGCCGTACTGGCGGATGGTGGGGAAGCGGTCGCGCCGCCCGGTGAGGATCTTGTGGCCGTAGGCCTGATGGCCCACGTCCCAGACGATCTTGTCGCGCGGCGCGTCGAAGGTGTAATGAAGCGCCAGCGTCAGCTCCACAGCACCCAGGCTCGATCCCAGGTGGCCGCCGACTTTGGAGACTACGGAGACAATGTAATCGCGTAGTTCATCCGCCACCCGCGGGAGTTCCTCGCGCGGGACCCTTTTGAGGTCGGCGGGAGAGTCGATCAATGGCAGGTATTCGTATTTCAAGTGTTCCTCGCAATCAGATAATGAGCCATCTCGCGCAGCCGCTCGGCGCGGCTGCCGTACGGCGCGAGGGCTTCGCAGGCTTCTTCAACCAGCCTTGCGGCCGCCGCGCGCGATTTCTCAATCCCGTGCAAGCCGGGGTAGGTGGCCTTGTGTTGCTGGCCGTCCTTGTGCACGGATTTGCCCATCTTCTCGCGGGAGCCGAGCACGTCCAGCAGATCGTCGACAATCTGGAAGGCCAATCCGATCTTCCCGCCATACGCAGTGACGCGGGTGATGTCGTCTTCCGGCGCTCCTGCGTAGACGGCGCCGCTGCGCACGGAAGCGCGAATCAGCGCCCCGGTCTTGGCCGAGTCGATGAACTCGACCAGGGCGGCGTCGGCGCCGTGCTTCGCCGCTTCCAGATCCACCACCTGACCCGCAATCATGCCGTGCCGCGTCCCGATGTCGCGGGCGAGTTCGCGAACTACCCGCAGCTTCAAATCGTCGCCCGGCGGGCCGGGAGCCGCCAGTGTCTCGAACGCCAGCGTCAGCAGCGCGTCGCCGGCGAGGATGGCCGTCGCCTCGCCGAAAGTGCGGTGGCAGGTGGGCCGACCGCGACGCAGGTCGTCGTTATCGAGCGCGGGCAGGTCGTCGTGGATCAGCGAATACGTATGAATCATCTCCAGGGCGCTGGCTAAGCGCAGCAGGCACTCCTCGTCGCCGCTGAAAAGCCGCCCCGTCTCCAGGCACAGGATTCCTCTCAGGCGCTTGCCGCCCGCCGTAACCGAGTAGCGCATCGCCTGGTGGATACTCGGCGGGTAAGCGTCGGTGGTAGGCAGAAAACGGTCGAGCGCCTGGTCCACGAGGGAGCGCTGGATGTCGAGATAGTTCGCCTCTAACGTAACGGTCATCGCGTGATCGGTCAGCACTAAGTCATCGGACCGTCGTGTCTCCTGCACTTGTCCATGCGATATTCAGCTCGGGCGAGACGCCCCCGTCCACGGCGGGCGGGACGCCCGCGCTACGTCAAACGCCTTCGGGACCCGGCTCGGGCTCGTCGAAGGGCTCCGGTACCATCTTCCCTCCAGCTCGCTTGCGCAGGATTTCCACCCGTCCCTCGGCTTCTTCGAGCTGCTTGTGGCACACTGCCGAAAGCTTCATACCTTCCTCGTACAGCTCCAGCGACTTCTCCAATGGCAGCTCGGCGTCCTCCAGTTGCCGGACGATCTCGTCCAGGCGCTCGAGATTCTTCTCGAAGGATTCGCTATTGCCTGCCGGCTTAGCGGGTTGATTCATCTGTTGCCTTTTGCCAGACTCGCGGTCGATAACCCTCCAACGGTGGCTTCGTTCCTGATTCCGCCAATGGCCAATCCTTTGTTATCAGTCAAATCGGTGGCTTCGTTTTTCAAAAAAGCTCTCAGCTTTCAGCCATCAGCCATCAGAAAGTCGAACCGTTGAAGGTTCAAGGTCGAAGAGAAAAAGGCAGCTCTTGGCTCTGAAACTCCTCAACATTCCGCATTCGACCTTCAACTCTTCCTCTTGCCTCAACGGTGGCTTCGTTCCTGATTCCGCCAAGGGCCGATCCTTTGTTATCAAGCAAATCGGTGGCTTCGTTTTTCAAAAAAGCTCTCAGCTTTCAGCCATCAGCCATCAGAGAGTCGAACCGTTGAAGGTTCAAGGTCGAAGAGCTAAGAGCACGCCGGCGGGTCCGGACTCCTCGACATTCAACATTCGACCTTCAACTCTTCTTCCCGGCCCTAACGGTGGCTTCGTTCCTGATTCCGCCAATGGCCGATCCTTTGTTATCAAGCAAATCGGTGGCTTCGTTTTTCGAAAAGCTCTCAGCTTTCAGCCGTCAGCCATCAGCTTGCCGTGCTGCCTTCTGCCGACTGCCTACTGCCGACTTACTTCCTTCAGAGCCTCTGCAACCTCGACCGCCAAGGCGTAGCGCCCGAAGGGGGCGGAAATTTGCACACCTTGGACGAGGCCGCGGATCTCCCGCAGCAATTCCTGGGCGATCTTCACGCCTTCGGCCCGTGCCCGGTCGCCGGTATCGGCCTGCCGCATTCGCTCCATCACCCGAGCGGGAATAGTGATGCCAGGGACCTCGTTATTCAGAAACTCAGCGTTACGGAAGCTGGTGAGCGGGTAGATACCCGCCACAATCGGCAAATGGCCAACCCCGGCTGTTTCCAGTCGCTTCAGAAACTGCGCCAAGTGCCCCGCGTCAAAAACCGGTTGGGTGACGGCGAAGTTGGCCCCCGCCTCCACCTTGTAGGCAAAGCGGCGCAACTCCAGGTCGGGGTCGACGGCATAGGGGTCCGCAGTGACCCCCACCAGGAAGCCCGTCTGTGTCCCCATCGGGTTGCCGCCCACGTCGAGACCCCGGTTAAGGTTGTTCAGTACGTTCACCAACCCGATGGAATCGATATCCAGCACCGTGGTGACCCCCGGCAGACTGCCGAACTGCGAAGGATCGCCCGTCACCGCCAAAATGTTGCGGACGCCGAGCGCGTAAGCCCCGAGAAGGTCCGACTGGATGCTCAGCAGGTTGCGCTGCCGGCAACTGTAGCGCAGCAAGGTCTCGAGCCCGGCGCGTTGCTGGAGGATTGCCGCCAGCGTCTGGGCGCTCATGCGCGCGGTGCCGGCGGCGGCATCCGAGATATTCGCCGCATCCACACCCTCGCTCTCCAGGTAGAGAGCGCCTTCTACCTCTCTGCCCGGGTCGCAACCTTTGGGCGGGGCCATCTCGACCAGGATGGGGAACCCTCGGCGCGCCAGCTTGCGGGCGAGCTTCGAGCGTTTCTCCACCGGAACCGGCTCCGCCGCCGGCGCCGTTCCGGTAGCTACCTCCACGGTGGCGCGCGGCCCGCCGACGCGCAACGATCGGACCGCCGCCTTGATGGCCTGGATGTGCTCGGGGGTGGTGCCGCAGCAACCGCCCAGCAGACGCACGCCGGTCTCGATAAAGCGCTGCGCGTAACCGGCCATGTAGTCGGGCGAGCAAAGATAGAGCGTGCGACCGTCCACCGTGCGCGGCATGCCGGCGTTGGGCTGGGCGGCCAGCTTGCGAGCGGTGACCTTGGCCACGCGTTCCAGCGTCTCCAGCACTCCAGCCGGTCCGACGCTGCAATTGACGCCGATTACGTCTGCTCCCCAGGCGTCGAGCTGGCGGGCGAATTCCTCCGGCTGCGCTCCCGTGGGCGTCGTGCCGTCCGCCTGCACGGTCATCTGCACCACCACGGGAAGCTGGGGGGCCACGTCGCGCGCCGCCGCCAGCGCCTGATGAGCTTCGTTCACATCTACCATGGTCTCGATGATGATGAGGTCGACACCCCCCTCGGCCAGCGCCGCGATCTGATCGCGGAAGGCTTGGCGGGCTTCCGCCAGGGAAGTCGGGCCCAAGGGCTCGAGCGGCACGCCCAGCGGACCCACCGCACCGGCCACGTAAAGATCGTCACCCGCAATTTCCCGAGCGAGGCGCACACCCGCCAGATTGATCTCGCGCACCTTACCGGAGAGATCGTAATTGGCCAGGCGAAGGCGGTTGGCCCCGAAGGTGTTAGTCTCCAGAACCTCGGCGCCCGCCTTCACGTAGCCCAGGTGAACTTCCTTCACCACGTGGGGCATCGTCAGATTGAGCTCGTCAAAGCAGCGGCTGTAAGGGACACCCTTCGAGTAGAGCATCGTCCCCATGGCACCGTCGCAGACAAGAGCCCTTTTCTCCAGACGTTCTAAGAAAGGCTCGCGCATTATCTTCACAGTTTACCACGTTCGGCCGTGAGCGGTAGACGGTAGGAGGTAGACGGTATACAGGAGAAGCGCGTCTGGCGGCTTGATCTTCCCCCCCCTTTATGCCGTCTACCGTCTGCCATCTACCCTCCTCCTGTCTGCCGTATGCCGTGCTCCACAACTGTAAAGTACTTTGCCAACCAAAGGCAAGCGAAAAGAAAGGCCCCTTTTACGCCGTGGGCGTAGAAGCGTGCAACATGATGGGCATCCGCTGATGGGTGGTCTGGTGCTAAGACGGAGAATACAGCTTCAACCTGGTCACCGCGGCGATGCGAGTGAAGTCCTTATCGAGAGTGAAGATCGTCGCGCCGTGTTCGAGCGCGATGGCCGCAATGAGGCCGTCAATGGTGGTAAGCATGAAGCCGCGGGAGCGAGCGGTGCGAAAGATCGTTGCCGCAGAACGATAGGTTGAGAAGCCGCGCGGTTCCAGCATGTCCCACATCGAAAGATAAGCCTCGACGTCGCTGACATCCCTCCTGAGACCTTGCAGGACCTCCGTAACGACGACCCCCGTCAAGGCCAGCGGTTCGCCATCCGCGATCATCCGGCGGAGGTGCGCGCCCGCAGTCCCCGGGGAGGATGCGAAAAAATCGATCCAGACCGAGCTATCGACGAGAATCAGGCGCGGTTCCTCCGCATTTTCTTTAGATCCCCCTTCCAGATGCCGCTGGCGTAATAGCGGAGAATTCCCTTTCGAGCTTCTGACCGAACCAGTTGCTCGAGGGCTTTGTTCACCACCGCGCGCTTGGTCTTAAGCTGCGTCAGGCGACGGGCTTCGAGCAGCAGTTTGTCGTCGATATCGATATTCGTTCTACTCATTTTACAAGTATACACCAATTTCCCATCTTTATGTGTACTGTGCCAAAAAAAGGAATCCACAGATTGCGCAGATTGCGCGGATTAAGAAAAGAGGCGGTTTCTCTTAATCTCTGAAATCTGTGTNATCTGTGGATTCCATTCTTTCCCAAATGACACCACCAGCCNGCTCGAAGCGCGAACTTTCTATTTCAACTCGGCGCGCAACGCCTTACACTGGTATTCGCCCGTGGCTACGCACCTCTACCAAATCCTGTCGCACTTCTTTGCTCTCTACGGCTATTGGGTAGTATTCTTCGGCGTGATGCTGGAGAACGCGGGGATCCCCGTGCCGGGCGAGACGGTATTGCTCTTCGCCGGATTCCTGGCCTTTTGTGGACAACTCGACCTCTGGCGCGTCATTTTGACCGCGATCGCCGGCGCCACCATCGGAGATAGCCTTGGCTACGCCGTGGGGCGGGTGGGCGGCACGGCCCTTATTCGGAAATATCGCGGCCATTGGTTCTTTCCCGCCAAACGCTTCGATCGCGCCCAAACGACCTTTCTGAAATGGGGGCAATGGGCGGTGTTTGCAGCGCGGTTCATCACCGGCCTGCGCATCCTCGCCGGACCCTTTGCCGGCGCCTTCCAGATGGCTTACCCGCGATTCCTGTTGTCCAACTTCAGCGGCGCCGTCGCCTGGGGGCTCGTCATTGGCTGCGCCGGATTCGCCTTCGGGAGCAATTGGGAGAGGCTGGCCCGCCTGGTGAAAGACACGAATCTGGTCATCCTGGCGGTGGTGACGCTGGGTGCGGTGGGTGCTCTGTACTGGAGGGCGAAACGTAAAGGGTCAAGGGTCAAGGGTAAAGGGTAAAGTGCAAAGAATAAAGGCCTGGTGACGGCAATTCCAGGTCATCCCAGCGGGCTCAATGATTGCGACTGGCCTACATCGCGGCACTGGAGCTGATCTTCGCGCAGAGCCAAGGTTTTCGCGCCGCGGGGACTCTGGAGTGTGCCGGCCTAGCCTGCCAGCCCTAGCGGAATTGCTGGCGCCGGGGTGGCCTGGAATTGCTGTCACTTGGCCCTTCATCTTTTGCCTTTACCCTTCACTCTTTACATTTACCCTTAATGCCGTTGGGCGCGAACATACCCTGCCGCGAGCGGCGTTGCCACGCTCGCAAAGGTGATCGGGGCTCTGGCGCAGGTCCCATAAAAAAGCCGGACGCTATTGTAATCGCCATTATCTGATACGGCGACCAATCGCCCTTCGTTCAAGAGCACCGCCCGATTTCCCGCGCCGTACCAAGTCTTCGCCCTCCCGGCTGACTCTCGCTCGAGTACACAATAATAAGCTGATCACTCGACTAGTAACCCTAATTTTTTTGGCAAAAACAGTACTTGACACTAAGTTAATAATGGCGTATATAGCTCTATGGCATCTTCGCCGGCGTTTTCCCGAGACGTCGCCGGCGTGGCGGGTTGCCCGCGTTCACGGAGGAAGGCAACCGCGCCCTGGAGATTGCCAACACTACCATGAAGATCAAAATGTTTCGTTCCCAGTGCCCGGAATCACGTCACGCGACGCTAAAGCGTCCGCTGGCGTTCCTTGGCCTCATTACGATGCTCCAGTCGGGCATCGGCGCCGAGATAATCTTTGCTCAGAGCGCCGCCCAACCGCCCGGCCCGTTGCCCGCTCAGCCCGTCCAGTATAATCCGCCGGCCGCGGCGCGCTCGGACGACAATCGTCAGGCGGTGCCAGCGGCGCGCTCCAGTGGTCCGCAATCCAGTCGACAGCCAGGCTCGCTTCGGGCGGTGAGATC
>JGI26339J46600_10000059_pt1 | contig 36280 bp, 28 predicted proteins | sample BogFormECP12_OM1_FD_46600 | JGI IMG/M metagenome (IMG submission 46600) | reverse complement strand
CAATCCCGAACCCCGCCTGCATCGTCACCGTAACTATGAAATACCAGGCCTAAGTGCGAACGGTGCGCTACAATCGAGCCGCTGGTAGAGCAAGGTGAGAGGAGAAACGCTTTGAGACGGCGGACCTTTTTGAAGAATGCCACGCTTGCAGCATTGACATCCGAACTGAAACGGTCGGGCTTTTCGGGGGGGTACCGGGCCACGCCAACCAAGCGGGTCGCTTTCGGCGGCATTCAGATTGAGTGCAGCACATACAGTCGGATTCGCGCCCGAATGGAAGATTTTACGGTGCGGAGAGGCCAGGAGTTGGCTGACGAACCCTTCTTCCGCCTGTTGAAGGCGTACCCCTATCCGTTTCGGCCCACGCTCTTGGCCACCGCGGTTCCCGGAGGACCGGTCGAACGGGAAACGTACAAGTCGCTGAAGGCGGACTTCCTGCATCGACTCACGGCGCTGCTTCCGCTGGACGGCCTCTATCTGCCCATGCACGGCGCCATGTACGTCGAGGACATGCAGGATGCAGAGGGAGACTGGATCTCGGCGGCGCGCGAAGTGGTGGGGAGGGACTGCCTGCTCACGGCGAGCTTCGACCTGCATGGCAGCTTGAGCCGGCGGGTGATCGATAACCTGGATATGCTCTCCGCCTTTCGCACGGCTCCCCACATTGACCGTGAAGAGACCGCCCGCCGGGCCTGTGACATGCTGGTCCACTGTTTGGACCAACAGATTCGGCCCACCGTGATTTGGGCTCCGATTCCGGTGTTGATGCCGGGTGAGCGCAGCAGTACGCTGTACGAGCCGGCCAAGCGCCTTTGGGCACAACTGCCCGGCATGAGCGCTGAGCCCGGAGTGCTGGATGCGTCTCTGTTGGTTGGCTATGTTTGGGCGGACGAGCCGCGAGCCACTGCCAGTGCCGTTTTGACCGGCACGGAACCGCATCGACTGAAAGACCTCGCTCTCTCCCTGGCGCAGCAATACTGGGACGCGCGCAAGGAATTCAAATTCGGCGTACCCACCGGCACGCTGTCGGAATGCATTGAACAGGCGCAGCACTTAGGCACGAAGCCAGTGGTCATATCAGACTCGGGAGACAATCCCACCGGAGGCGGCACGGGTGACCGAGCTGAAGTCCTGGCTGAACTCCTCAAGCATAAAGTCCAAAACGCCGTCATCGCCGGCATTGCCGACCGCCCCGCGACCGAAGCATGCTACCGAGCTGGCGTCGGGGCGGAGCTTCCGCTCCGGATTGGGGGCACACTCGACCCGCAGGGAAACGAGCCGGTCGAAGTCACAGCGAAGGTTGTCTTCGTGTTGTCCACTGACAGCCTGCCCGAACGGCAAGCCGTAGTTGACGTCCGTGGCATCTCGGTGGTCTTGACGGCGAGGCGTCGGCCGTTCCACGAGATCCGTGATTTCACGTCCCTCGGCCTGGAGCCAGGCAGCTTTAAGATTGTAGTGGTCAAGGCCGGGTACCTTGTCCCAGAGATTGCAAAGATTGCCAATCCCAATCTGATGGCGCTCACGGATGGCGCGATCAACCAAGATATCGAGCACCTTCCGAGCAAATATCGCATTCCGACTTATCCGTTCGTGCCCGACTTACAGTGGAAACCCTTTGCGGTGGTCTCCGCGAGATCGCCGCAAGCAGGGTAGTTAAATCCTGTTTGTAGAACGGCGAAGCCCTGCGCACAATCCCAGCCCTACTCCCTATTCCCTATTCCCTGTCCCCTATTCCCTACTCCCTACTCCCTACTCCCTATTCCCTATGCCCTGTCCCCTATCCCCTACTTGGGCTCCCGAACCTCGAGCCGCTGGTTGGGTGACACGTTACGGACCACTTGCACGATTCCGCTTGGCCAGCGTATCTCGATTTCGTCGATCCGGGAGCTCCTGCCCAGGCCGAAGTGAACACCAAAATGGCTCGAGGACGCGTAGCCAACAGCGGTAGTCATGTGATTGTACTGCTTGCCAATACGAATGCGGGCGCCGATTCCATCCCGATTACTCTTGGTTCCGATAAGCTTCAAGATGATCCAGTTATTCGAATTGGGACTGACATTCTGCCACAACTCGGCGGTGTCCTGAAGTGATGACACCACCACGTCGATTTTTCCGTCGTTGTTGAAATCCGCGAAGGCGCAGCCGCGGTGCGGCCTGGGAACCTGAAAGTCGGGACCCGCCGCGGTGGTCACGTCCCAAAACGTCCCATCGCCCAGGTTGGCGAAGATGCTGTTGGGCTGCCGATAGTGCTCGGCCGCAAACTCCTCAACGTTATCGTCGGCGTGCGAGTTCGTCGAAATAAGGTCCTTCCATCCGTCGTTGTTGAGATCGAACATCCCGGCACTCCAACCACCCCGCGACGCGGAAAGAACGGACAGCCGGCTGGGAAAAGTCGCATCTTCGAACATCCCGCCGCCCAGATTGTGAAACAAGGGGAAAGTCTCATTGTTCAAGTCGGTCACGAAGATGTCGGGAAGGCCGTCATTGTCATAATCGCGGAAGTCCGTCCCCATACTGGAGACCGGACTCCCCGAGTTCAGCAAGGCAACGCCGGCGGCGATGCCAACCTCCTCAAACGTCCCGTCACCGCGATTGTGAAACAGGAAATTGGGCTGGTTGTCGTTCGTGACGTAAGCGTCGATGAATCCGTCATCATCATAATCTGCAAAAGCAAGACTCATGCCACGGCCTTGATACTTTGAGAGCCCCGACTTCTCGGAAACGTCTTCGAAAGTCCCGTCCCCCCGGTTGCGGTACAGGGTGTTGGTCAGCCCTTCGTAATACATCGGATGACAGTAAACGCGCAGCTTACGCGACGGGTCACCACAGAAGCGTTCGCTGTTCATCGACCACTGAGCATAGTTCACCACCAGGAGATCGAGTAAGCCGTCGTTGTTATAGTCGAACCACCCGGCGGCGACCGCCCACTTGTCGCTCTTGATTCCTGCCTTTTCGGTGATGTCCTCGAAGCGGCCGTTCCCCAGGTTGTGGTAGAGAATGTTGCGATTGACTCCCGCCACAAACAGGTCCACGTGCCCGTCGTTATCGTAATCTGCCGCGGCGGCACCCATGGAGTATCCTTCTCCGGCCACCCCAGCTTCTTCCGTGACGTCGGTAAGCCGCATCCCCCCTTCGTTTCGGAAAAGGCGATTCCAGTACTTCGGAGATTCCTTGCGAAGAGACGGGAGGGAGGCGCCATTGGTAAAAAACACGTCGGTGAGTCCGTCGCCGTTGTAGTCAAAGACCGCGACGCCCCCCGCCATGGTTTCAATCAAGTGCTTTTGAGGAGTTGGGCTGTTTTCGACCATGAAATTCAGGCCCGCCGATTTGGCAACGTTACTGAACCGAATGGGGTCAAGGGACGCTGCCTTCCGGGCCCCCGGGATCTCTCCCCGCCTCTGGAAGAGAAGGTCTGTTCCGAAACTAATAACTGGCAAGCCCAGCAGCCTACCCAGAGCAGCACGGCGCGTAATGTCCATTCATTCTATTCATAGGGTAAAGCCCCGTAGAAGTCAATGTTGGCGCAAGTCAGTAAGGTCGTTTAAGGGATTGAGCACTTCCCGGCGCAAGAAACCAAACAAATTGACGCCGGAGTTAATCTTTTCATTTGAAATCTCATTTCAAAATCGGCGATAATCAAGCTTCCGAGGAGGTTCGATGGCCACTTCTCTGTTCTCGCCTGATTTCCTGACTATCTTCAACAGTAACCGCGACACCGGCGGTCCGCTCAAGGCTTTTGCTTCCCCCGCAGACTGGCGCGATCAGTTGATCTACTTTCTCATGGTGGATCGTTTCAATAACTCCCAGGCACCGCCGCGCCACGTGCCGTTCGACGACCCGAAATACTCCGATTTCCAGGGCGGCAATCTCGCCAGCATTCAGGATAAGCTACCCTACATCAAACAACTCGGTGCAGGCGCTATTTGGCTCAGTCCCGTTCTCAAGAACATGCCCCTTCAGCCCGGCACCTATCACGGCTATGGAATCCACGATTTCCTCCACGTCGATCCCCGCTTCGCTCGCGATCCCAATAACGCCGACAACGAACTTCGCTCCCTGGTCGACGCGGCCCACAATCTGGGACTTTACGTCATTCTCGACATCGTCCTGAATCACACCGGCGACGCCTTCGCCTATGTCTGCGATGCCGGCGAAACGAACTGCATCAACAATCAGGGCGCGCAAGCCGATTTTCGACCCTTCGCCCGTCCCATCCAGTGGCGTGACCCCCTGGGTAATCCGCGCGCCGACTGGCCAGATATCGCCACCATCCCCAACCCACCCATCGACGCTCTCGTATGGCCTTCCGAACTGCATCAGAACGACTATTTCCGCCGCCAGGGCACGCCAGGCCCCGACGACGACACCGTCGGCGATTTCGACTCGCTCAAGCAATTCCGAACCGATCTGGTCGACCTCCAGCAGTTCCTCGTCCGCTGTTACCAGTACGTAATCGCGCGCTTCGACATCGACGGCTACCGCATCGATACCCTTCGCTATCTCAAGAACAATTTGCCGCTGCTCTTCGGCAACTCCATTCGCGAATATGCTCTCAGCATCGGCAAGAAGAACTTCTTTACTTTCGGCGAAGTATTCGTCGGCGACGCCGAAGAAGAAATCGCGCGCTTCATCGGCCGAACCACCACCGACAACACCGACATGGTCGGGGTCGACGCCGCTCTCGATTATCCGCTCCTTTCCAACCTCAAGCCAGTCGTCAAAGGCTTTGCGCCGCCCTCGACACTTGTCAGTATGTATGTGCTGCGCAAGAAAATCGAAGCGGATGTGCTCAGCTCACACGGCGATGCCACCCGCTACTTCGTCACCTTCCTCGACAATCACGACGTCAAGGAGCGAATCCGCTACGTCGATCCGGCTAATCCAACCAAGTACGACGATCAGGTCACGCTCGGTCTCGCCTGCCTGTACAGCTTGCCCGGCATTCCCTGTCTCTACTACGGCACAGAGCAAGGCCTGCACGGCGTCGGGTCCGATCCGGCAGTTCGCGAAGCACTCTGGGGCGGTCCGGGCTTCGCTCAGAATAGCGTCTACTATCAGCACATCTCGCAAATCGCCGCTGTCCGCCGCCAAGCGCCTGCCCTCCGCTACGGCCGCTTCTACTTCCGGCCTGTCTCCGGCGACAAACAGCATTTCGGCGTCTCCACTTTCGTCAATGGCTCCCTGGCCTTTTCACGCATTTTGATGGATCAGGAGATCGTGATCGTCGCTAACACCGATACCGTCAATTCCGTGGCTCTGTACGTCATCGTCGACATCACGCTCAACAATCCGGGCGATCAGTTCCGCATTCTGTACAGCAACAAAGCCGCTCCGCAGCCACCTACTGCCGTCCTCCAGTTAGCCGCCGGAGCCGTTCAGGTTCAGGAAACAGACGGGTCTACCGGAACCGGCCCACTCAACTGCATGCTGGTTACGCTCGCACCGCTCGAAGTGCAAATCCTCGGGCGTTGAAAGGACATCCGGTCGGGCCAACGGTCACCCTGGCTATCCCCGGATCTCGAACGTCATGCTGCCGCTCTACACTGCGCTCCAGGTCGGGGGCGGGGCGCCAGTTTTGTCTTAGAACCTCACCACCGGCGTGCGCTTTCACACTTCGAACGCCTGGCCGAGTCTACTATCCGTCGTCAAATCGCTCATCGTATTGAAAATAAATCGGTAACCGTGAATCGGCAATCGAGAGGAACCTTTCACTGGACCTGCCTTATGGAAAACCAGCCTCAAAATCCTCATAACTTACTGACTATAAATCACTTAATCATAGTGGCTTCGTTCGTATCGATTTCTTCTCAAGTTACTGATAATGCGCGCCTTGATTCGAGTGGCTTCGATTGGGTTCGTTTCTGCCTTCCTTTCCTTCTCACAGTCGGGCCCCAGACTCAGGCCCCTGTCTAGATTCAAGGTTCCGCCTGATACCGGTGGCAGCCTCCGCCGCTACTTGGTCCAGCATGTCGCTCATGGTAGCTTTTAGCTCCACGGTCGCCTTGCCACCTCATTGGGATAATCTCCAACTTCCACCGGCCCTGTCCCGGGAACACAGGTTCTTACTCTGTTCCCTGTTCCCTGTTCCCTATTCCCTGTCCCCTGTTCCCTAGCTTAGGTTTGTTCTAGGTTTGTTTTCGGACCACTTCCGTTCTAAAGCACTTACTAGGTTTGTTCTAGGTTTGTTTTCCGTTGCCCTTCGATTCTAAAGGACTTATTAGGTTTGTTCTAGGTTTGTTTTAAGGGTCATGTCGATGATTCTATTAGACTTGTCGGGGTTGTTTGACCCATTTTTTCATTTTTTCGGCCCGACGCCGTCCGTTGAGCCCCGTTTCTCTTCGCGAGTCCCGAAGCCCGAGCCCCGAGTCCCGAGTCCCGGCTATTAGCATCTCTCATGCGCGATCTCTGCTTTCTTCGCTCCAATCCTCGGTCCGTTTTGGTGCGGGCTCCGGTTTTGACGGCCGTACCGCACCGCGTAGTTTCCTTCTGCGAGTCTCGAGCCCCGAGTCCCTGACTCCGACTCTTCACTGTGAGTCCCGACGCCCGAGTCCCCCTCCTCTTCTCGAACCCCAAAACCCAAATCCCGAACCCCGGCTTACCGGTCCAAAGCCAGCTAAGACAATTATACGGTGTCAAGAGGGTTGCTGTCAATAAGAATATCTCCTGGACCGATACCTACGCCCATCCTAGAACTCCGACACGTGCGGGGCTCTCGGAACGAGTGACGACTTCTTCGCCGGGGTTTTCGAGTTAGGGCGAGAAGAAGTCCGGCGCGACCACCCGTGCGCCGGCATCGGGGAGTGGGCCAGGGCGGTCGCTGAACGTGTACACGCGCTTGCCGGAGGCGAGAACATCGAGGGCCAGCGCTTCCGTCTTGCTGCCCGGCGCCGCGTACGGGATCAAAACCTCGTCAGAAATCGCAGCCACGAAGCGGTTGCGCTCGGCGGCGAGTTCGGTGGTGACGCGCTTCGCCCTCTCACGGAAGGGAGAAAGGAGCAGCAGTCGCTTCGCTTCAATGGCCTTCTGCCAGTCCTTGGGTAGTCGGGAAGTGCTCAGCCTGTGGCCTTGAACGATGATGATGGGGTCCGGCCCGCGCAGCAGGATCGGCAGGCAGTCCTTTTCGATAGGTGAGTGGAAGCCGCTGACAATGGCAAGGCCCGACCCGCGCACCAGCCGCGCAAAGTCGTAGGCCTTCAGTATTATGTCGCTCGGGCATTTCTGGGAGCAGATGAGGGCCACCTTCCTGCGAGCGAGCAACGCTTCGTCGCCCAGCATGTCCGCAGGCCCGGCACAGGTATCAGTTCGTTGCGGCTGCTGTCGCGTCATCGGATTCGGATGTTGTATCACTGGCAGCCCGGTACTTGATGTCGTAATTGGTTACATAGTCCAATTCCGCCTCGTCAAGGCCGTACACAACTGCAAGCGCTGCGTCAATCTCGTCGATGACAGCCTTTGAACGAATTGCCTTGATCTCGTCGTACTCAATCTTGTGTCCCTGTTTCGTCGAGATCGTTTTCCGAGTTGCGTTCTCGGTGAGGCTTGACATCAGCTTCCCTACGAGGCGCAGCCAGTTAACGCGTTCCCATCCGGCAGGAACAGGAAACTGACGCACAAAACTGTCGTTGATGTGTTCGCAGTCACATAGGGCGCTATACGACCAATAAAACAACGACGAGTTCAGTAAACAGGTTGCGAAACTCGCAGCAGCGTCGCTTACAAAACAGATCGTCCGACCATGAGGTGGCTCCATTCGTTTCCCGTTGCGCTTGAAAAACGGGACCCCATAGAGGGCCTTTACCCAATAACGGCAGGCTTCTTGGTAGTACATCAGCGACTTGGACTTCGCGCAGCTATAGGTTCCAAGCGCAACAGAGTCCCGCCCGACGGTCTTCTCATACAGGCCAATTTCGAGGGCCGAACCAGCTTTCGCAATCCGGCACCGGTTCTTGCGGATGCCGTGGCTTACGAAATGCAGACATTCCGAAACTCGGGGGCGCTCTTCTGAGTAGAACCGATTCACATTGGAAGTGACGAACCTGGGGGGTGCGTCGTTGGCCGTCGAGATGAGGATCACGACAGGCATCTCGACGTCGGCGAAGACGGACTCGGGCCGGCGCGGAAATGGAACCGCGTGAATCTGGCCCCGTCGCTCGAGCAAGTCCTGAAGAGATTCGACACGCTCCGACGAAAGCGCGGTCAGTTGCACGATCAGTCCCACGGACGCGCTGTTCCGTGCGAGTTGCAGCGACTGCTCAAACACGTAGGCGTAAAGGTTTTTTGAGGCGAATGTGCGGAAGCGCGACTCAAGCACGGCGTACGGAACACTGCGGTTTGGGTACACCACATAAGGAGGATTGCCGATAACGGCGTCAAAACCGCCATGCTTCAAAATGTGAAAAAACTCCACAAACCAGTGAAAGGGCTGATGGATTTTCCTCCAAGACTCAAAGGCGCCCTTGTCGTCGGCTCGGACGCGGTACTCATTGCAGAGATAGCGATCGAGTTCCCTTCGCAAGGAGTCGAGGCGCTGGCGTACTTCAGCCTTTGACGTCAAAAACTCCGATGACTCCATACCGTGCTGTACCTGCATCTCTCGGAAACGCCTGTAGGCGGTCTCGGCATGCTCGGCGCGTTCCTTGATCGGCCCGATCGCATCCTCGAAATTCAACCTGTCGCCGATTGCATGATGCAGCTCGGCTTCCGTAGTGAATCCCACAAGTGTGTTTCCGGGACGTATGTTGAAGTCGATGTCGGGCAGCGGCTCGATTCTGTCGCCTGCGTCCGCCTGGGCGACCAATTTGAGGAACAGGCGCAGCTTACAGATTTCCGTTGCCTCCTCCATGATATCCACACCGTATAGGTTGTTCAGGATGATGGACTTGAGAATGAAATAGCGCGGACTGGGGTGCCGTGACTTATCATTCATCTCTTCCAGGGTTTTTCGGAAATCGCTGTACTTCTCCGGGCTGTGTTTCTCGGCGGAGCGGTCCAGGTCGTCCACGAACTCCTGCATCCGCACGAGGCACCTGTCGTAGATCTGTTCCAGAATGTTGAGGGCGGCAAAAAGGAACGCGCCCGAACCGCACGCCGGGTCAAGAACGGAAATGGTGCGGATGGCCTTGTAAAACGCCCGCAGCAGTTCCGGCCCTTCGCAGTTGGCAATCACTTCTTCGGCGAAGCGGCGAATGTCAAGATTGTAGATGATGAGATCGTTGATCGAGCGAATCTCGCCCGCGGCGAGCTTGTTGCGAACCTCTTCGCAGCGGGTGCGACGGGCGACAACTTCGCGCCAAGTCTCGGTGGGTAGGGCGTACTCGGGCGGCGCCGGCCTGTTCCATAGAGTGCGTTTCGAGATGTCGTTAATCCCTTCCGCTATTTCCGGCTGTAGCTCTTTGTAGCGGCGGTCTGTGACCGCCGTCCCAGGTTCCGGAGGCCGGTCTGTGACCGCCGTCCCAGGTTCCGGAGGCCGGTCTGTGACCGCCGTCCCAGGTTCCGGAGGCCGGTCTGTGACCGCCGTTCCAGGTTCTGGCGGCCGGTCCGTGACCGCCGTCCCAGGTTCCGGGGGCCGGTCTGTGGCCGCCGTTCCAGGTTCTGGCGGCCGGTCCGTGACCGCCGTCCCAGGTTCCGGGGGCCGGTCTGTGGCCGCCGTTCCAGGTTCTGGCGGCCGGTCTGTGACCGCCGTTTGCGCTAGTGGTTGACGGTCCCTGGGTGCCGTCCGGCGGTCATAGACCGCCGCGGCCCGGCGGTCATAGACCGCCGCTACAGCGGGCGGATCGTCCCAGATGCCGTGTTCGACGGCCGCGTAGATGTAGCGGTCGGGGTCGGCTTCGAGGAGCCGCCAGACAGAATGCGCACCCTCGAAGGCGATCCGGCACGACTTTCGCGCCATATCGAACAACGCCGGAATGATGGTGTCCTGGCTGATGTAACCAGTGATGTCCTCCTTGGTGTAATACGCTCCCATTTCCTTCTGGTTGATGTACTTTTCGAAGACATAGCCGAGGACATCGGGGTTGATCTCGCGCCCGGTGCGGGTGGGGCGGTCGTCGAGGTGCCAGTCGTATTGCTCGAAGAAAGTGAAAATGCGCTCGAAAGCCTTATCCGGAACTTCGATCGGCTCGCCGTCCTGCTCGGACTTCACCTCGATTTGGTGCTTCAGGAACAGGCCGCCGTTCAAGTAAGGCACGCGTCCCAACAGGCGATTAGTCTCGGCGCTTCGCAGCTCTTCGCGCTCGGCGAAGCCTTCGAAGAACAGCGGGCAGAGGAAGTCGGAGTAGAATTTATCTTTCCGACGGAGTTGGCTCTCGGTCAGTTTATTGGTGAGATAGTGCTGGTCGCCGCCCAGGAAGCCTTTCTTCTGGATAAAGTAAATGAACATCAGTCGGTTGAGCATTACCGAGGCGTACCAGCGTTGCAGCTTTTCGTCGGGAATGCCCCTCGTGAATTTCAGGAAGGCGTCGTGCTCCTTCTTGAACTGTTCGTAGAACTTCTTGGTGACCTTCTCCACATCGAACGCGGCGCCGACCCTCGCCAAGGCCTCCGCCACGTTCGGCTCATCCTCAAGTTCAAACGCGATGCCCTGAATCTTCTGGCTCAGGGCGTCACCGGATTGGCCTATGTAGAAACTCTGCATCCGGGTGGCAGAGGGCTTGCCCGCCTCACGTTTCACCCATTGCCACCATTGTACGGTCTTGGCGTTGTCGCAAAAAATGATAATGTGCTCGCGAGCCGTCTTTGACACCTGGATGTCAATCTTGCGACGCGTAGCACTATTGGGGAATTGGGCGTCGGTGGGCGGAGCGCACTCAAACACCGCCATGCCACGCTGTGCAACCGGTTTAAGGGTGTAGCTCACGCCGTCAATCGGGAGCACCAAGTCTCGAGTGACGTAGTGATTCCACATCAGTTCTTGCGTAAACAGCCCCGTGAAGTCGAAGGCTTGCAAACGCTTTTGGATGTTCTGGTAGCTCGCTGGCATCGGTACCCCGTATTCGCCTTATGATACTACCGATGATGTTCTCGCTTGTAGCGGCGGTCTGTGACCGCCGAGTTTTGTAGCGGCGCTCTATGAGCGCCGAACGGAAAACTCAAAACGGCGGTCATAGACCGCCTGCCCGCGATAATGAAAACCGGCGGTCATAGACCGCCGCTACAAGACCGTTAGTTCGCCTTGATAGGGCCAATCCTCCGCATGTTGAACCAGACCTGCCCGGACGGGATTCTGCTCCACGTACCGCCATTTTTCCCCGTAGGATTCTGCCGAACGCATCACGTGGTCGAAGAAGCCTTTTTGCCAATGTGGGGCGGGGATTCCCATTTGCCGAAGGGTTTTCGACAGAGCATTCTTCCAAGACTTCATCCACATCGAAAGCGAAGGCGAAGTGCGGCCGAAGGCAGCAAAGAAGTGAGCATGGTCCGGCATAAGCACATATCGGCCTACGTGAACTTGATAGTCTAAGGCCCTTGCCGCGAAGGCCCTGAACGACTTGTGAACTTCCTCATTTGCCAGAATTGAACGCCGAGGCTGGGTACACGCAGTTATGAAATAAACGGGGCAGTCGGCGAATATCCACGTGAGGCGTTGCAATCGGGGCTTGAATGTTCCTTCCATGTTGTAGCGGCGGTCTGTGACCGCCGATCCCTCTCCCCAGGGGAGAGGGATGAAAAATGTAGAGACTCCAGGCGGCGGTCTGTGACCGCCGAGAACAAGAGAACGAAGACGGCGGTCACAGACCGCCGCAACGGCGGTCACAGACCGCCGCTACAAAGACCGCAAGCCCAGCGAACAGATGATTTCCGGCTCCTGCGCCTCGACCTCTTGCTCGACCCGGCATAGGCGGTCCTGCTGCCAGAGTGAAACCACGAAGCTTGCAAGCTGATGGTCACTCACCCCCAAACGCAATTGTCGGTTGAGGGCATCGACAGCGGCTTGCTGGAGCAGGTATCGGTAAATCTGGTCAATGGCCTTGGCGAGGTCCCGTGTCGCGAAGAGCGTTCCCTGAACCCGGGTCTGGTAAGCCATGAGTCGCTCGTAGACCCTGAAACGTGCGCCGGAAGGGCGGCCCAACTGACCGCCAGCCGACTTCTCTTCCTTGACCATGTAGCTCACACCCCGTTCGACAAGATCATGATGGTTCGGTAGCCGAGGAGCGGCGGGCGTATGCGCCGCGCACTCTGCGGCCCGCAGAATGGCGAGTTGCGACTCCGTAACGCTCTGGCCCCGGTCGTTGACCCACGCGAGTGAGTCGTTGCCCTCAGCGGTCCGCATGTAAATCAGCACGCCTTCCGGCTGATCGGCGGTAGGGTTGTGTGGTTTGGTCGAGAACACGACGTTCGGCAGCTCTTCCACAATCTTCTTCAACCTAGGGTCAGCGTCGATGGCGTTCTTCCAAATCTGATAAGCGTACGACGCAAGATCGACTTCGTTATCCGTTTCTTCGAGGATGCCGGATTTTTCGTTATAGAGATCGAGAATGGGCTTCTCATCCATGTCGTCCTCGAAAAACGCCTCATCGCTGCCGACGACTTCTGCATTTTGCCTGAGGCGGTTTCTGACGCGCCCGCGAAGATTGATAATTCGCTCGATACCGTCAGCGGGCAGAAATGAATGGCAGTAAATCTTATCGGCCTTCTGCCCGATTCGATCCACGCGGCCGGCACGTTGGATAAGCCGAATGATGGCCCAGGGTAGATCGTAGTTCACCACCACGGCGCAGTCTTGCAGGTTTTGGCCTTCACTGAGCACATCCGTAGCGAGTAGGACCCGCAACTCGTCTTCAGGCTTGATCTCGAGACGCTTCTTGTTGCTCTCAGGGCTGAAGCGATAGGCGAAGGCGGTGGGGTTCTCGGTCTCGCCACTCACGCCTTCCAGCTTCTCGATCCGCCGAGCCTTGAGTTCCGCCGTGACGTAATTCAACGTGTCGGCAAACTGTGTGAAGATGAGTACCTTCTGGGTGGGGTACTTTTCCCTGAGCAAGATTTCGAGGGCGTCGAGCTTTGCGTCCTTATTCGGGTCCCACGATCCGCAAGTCTGGAGTACCTGAATCAGCGCCTTTGCGTCGTTTCTCAGGTCAGTTTCGAGTGTCTTGCTGAATAAAGAAGGGCGCATCCATTTGAAACGCCGGGCCAGTTCCGTCCGGTAACGCTGATAAATCAGTTCGGCACGCTTACGAAACGACCCCTCATCGCGGAGCAAGGTAGCAGCATCGCTTCCCCCATTGTCGTCGCTGTCTTCCGGCTCGGTTAATAGATCGTCGATGTCTTTGTCGCCGAGTTTGGCGTCTAAAAACTCGGCGCCTTGCGTGCCAACAGGCAGGGGCAAGTTGTTCTCAATCGCGTGAAGGAACACGAAATTTCGCAGCACATGCCGTTCGAGCGACTGGATGAAGGCAGGCCCGCCACTCTCAAGTCGCTTAAACAGATTGGTGCGGCAGAAACCCATCAGGCGCTTCCCCGCGCGGGAGAGCATTTTGATTTCCTTGCTCTCGGTTTCGGTGGGTGGTTCGTGCGGAGTTGACTTGATGTAATTGCCCAGCCCGTAGCGTGGCAAGCTCAAGTGGTTCACCGCATTCACAACCGGGTCGGAATACAGTCGGGCATACTGGTCGTTGGGGTCGTGCTCGTCGAATTCGAACTTTTCAGTCTTGGGTATACGGTCAGGGAAATAGAACCGCTCGCCGCTTTCAAACGTCAGGTACTTGCGGCCGCCCGCCGGGTCTTCTTTGGCGTAGTTGTCCTTAATGAACGAGCGTGTGCGGCGCACGAGATACAGCCTCATGAGATCACGCCAGTCGTCGGGGTAATCGCTTTTCTCAAATGCCGCCAGTGACCGCACCGGGCACTGATGGCGGCGGATGAACTCGGTTTCACCCAGTTCCTTGAGCTTGCGCTCTGGGCGTATTCCTAGGTCCTGGTCGGCTGGCACGAACAACTGCAATTGCGATGAAAGGTCGAGATAGGTCTTGTTGTAGGGTGTGGCAGAGAGCAGAATGCACTTGCTGCCGTTCTTGGCGATGTACTCCTGGATGATTTTGTAACGGCGGCCCTCGCGGTTTCTGAGGTTGTGGCTCTCATCGATCAGCAGGATGCGATAGCGCGGCGTCTTCGGTAGCTCATCCATGGCGATGCTGATCGACATGACTTTCGCTGCCAGCCGGTATTGGTGGACGTAGTCGGTCCACATCGGCACAAGGTTCTTCGGGCAGATGATGAGCGTCTCAAGGAAGTATGGCTCATCTTGGAAAATGCGTGCCAGAGCCGCCGCCATGATGGTCTTGCCGAGACCGACGACATCGCCTATTACCACCCCGCCGCGCTTGTTGACGTACCGCGCCGCAATCCTGACCGCCGCCGCCTGAAACGGCAAAAGCTGCGTCCCAAAATCCTTGGGAACGGTGAACTCGGAAAGGCCCGCCAACGCCTCTTGCGAGAGGTGGTAGGCCATATTGAGATAGATATGGTACGGCGGAATCGGCTCCTCTCGTGCCCAACTGGTATCAATGATTTCGGCGAGTTCCTTCGAGATGTCGACGCACCAAGTGTCGTTCCACTGGTCCTCGAACCACTTCTGCAGCTTGTTGCAGGCATCCTGATCCAGAACATCGACGTTCAACTCTCCCTGCTTGGAGAGCCCGGCAAACGTCAAATTGCTGCTCCCTACGAATCCGATAGTTGGGTTGTTAGGGTCCGTGCGGTAAATGAGATACAGCTTGGCGTGGAGCGGATGCCGCAAGAACAGTTTGACGGTGACCTTCTGTGCCTTTAATTGTTCGGCCAGACGCCGCAGGCCCTTTTCATCTTCGTCAGTGGGTGCGCCGATCGTCAGTTGCGCCCGGAATTCCTGCGCGGCCGCCCTCTTAAGTCGTAGCGCTGCCTGCTGATCCATGTCGGTCGGGCCAGACGTGAGGCTTAAACGTTCGCGCAGTTCTTCCTGCGGCAACTTCTGCATCCCCACGATGACCCGGCAGCACGAACCCTCGCCGCCTGGCCACGCCCCCACGAGATGGTCAATCTGGCTCCATCCTCGAAGATTGAAATATCCGACGCAGAAGTCCGCACGCTCGGAAATCCTGAGTGAATCCGATAAGGCAGGAAGCAGCGATAGGGCTATGTTGTCGAAAATTCGGGGCATCGAAAGCTCCCGGGCGGCACACCTTACAAACGACACGAGGTTATCACAGTGACGACGCTAGCGGAAGACGCCCCGGGCTCCAGTTCAAGTCGAGCTACACGGTCGTCGAACACGCGCCGGAAGAGTCGATTGAGTTGGAGATTGAACGGCACGCTCTGGGGCAGATTGAGAAGCTGCAGGCCGCCGCGAGAGACCTAGACTTCACGGAACGGTTCCGGGCTGCTTGGGACTTCGGAGGCGCAGCGCGCGATCGAGAGGGACGGAGTCCCCGGGGCCTGAGGACGCCAGTGTCGAGAACACCGTGGTCGAGGCCGGTTCCGCCCTTGAATCCGAGAACGGCTTTGATCTCCGACTCCGCGACTCCGGCCAGCAGCCAAGCCAGGCAGTAGTCGCGCTCTAGCACCTCCTCGCGCAGGCGGCGTCCGCCTTCCTTTGCGAGCCTGTTTGCCAGAAGCGAGATGATGCGGTGCGGAATCATTTCAGGTGGCGCGCACGGCTTCGAGTTCTTGCGGAGTGATATTGAGTTGAATCCGCCAACGCTTCCAATGCGGCCCCTCCTTCGGCAGCACCGGGTCAAGTGGAAGGTAAGTCGCGGTCAGAGATTTCCGCAGTCTTGCCAGTTCGCTTTCCGGCGCGATGCCGTACAGTTCAAGCAGGTAACCAAGACGGCGAACCACTGCGCCGACCCCGAGGCGCAGCGCGTAGTCCACCAGTTTGGTCACCTGCATGTCGCGCTGGCGCATCCATAGGCCCTTGGCGACTTCCGTCACACCGCCGCAATACTCCGGCTGGCGCAGGCCGTCGATGATAGTGCGTTCGAGGTCGCTGATGTCTATGGTCTCCTGCTTCGTGACCCAATGTTTCACCGTGCCAAAATACTGATCGGGCTTAATGAAGACAAATCGTGGGCCGCTGTCCGTGCCAAATCCCGAACCGGAGAAAGTGGCAGCCCTGGCCACTCTCTATCTGGACTGAAAAGTCTATCACAGGGATGCTGCACGTTTTCCAGTCAGTGTGGTCAGCGTAAACAAGAGGTAGCCTACCATGGCAAATGGCATCCAGCAGCACCAAGAGGGCATGCACCGCGTGTGCAGCGAACTCATCGGGCGAGGCGTCTTCGCCACGCCCGACGACAACCACACGATGGTCGATGTGTACGCCGACGGCGATCGGCGAGGACGTCGCTGGAGAATTGAGGTGCACACGTGTCAGAGACAGCGCCGCAGATTTGTTACAAAGATTACGCGGAGGGGCTTCCTCACGGACAATGAAGATGGGACACTTCCTCTGGCCGACGGCCCGATTGCGCCGGACTTCTGGGTACTGTTCCATCTGCCCGGAAGCTTTTTCGTTTTGAGGCACAAGGATATTTGCCCTATCCAAAAAGCCCGGAACGAAGCGTACGCGGATGGCTTTTTCAAGCGTAACGGGCGTTGGCCCGACTTCTCGACTGGAGTCGACAACGTGACCACTGCCAACGTTGAGCGGTTCAGAGGTCAGTGGCAGGAAATCATCAGCGAAGTTCGCCGGACGCTCTAGCGCAACGAAGGGGACGCCTCAGGTAACTCGCTGAAATCAGCAAGGATAAACTGGCGGAGAGGGTGGGATTCGAACCCACGCCCGCCCAATGGCTTCCATAACCGGTAGAAACTACATTGCCACGGATGCCAAATTTACCACGCTCGCCGCGCACCCTTGCACGCTATTGCACGCTGGCTTGTAGATGTCTCGACCCTCCGACGGCCTTACCGCTCCCTTGCTGCTTCCACAGGATCGCAATGATTCCGCCTATAATACGCTAGCATGGACGCTCTGAGCGGCTTCCGTGATATCGCTCCTCATCTCGCTAATCCTCTGGTGCTCATTGGCTTTGCTCTGTTTCTGGCCTTTGGCATCCAAAGGACTCTGCTGAAAGCGGGTATTCTCAAGCCTGTTTCCCCAGCCCATAGCTCCCAGATCGTAAGGCTTCTGCTCAAATACGGCTTTTACATGGCGCTGGCATTGATTTTGTGTCGAGCCGGAAAGCCAACCTCGTCGCGCCGATTCATTTCTCCTTCGGCGGTTCCCACAATTCAATTCGGTTTCCATCGGGATCCATGATCCACGCAAACCGTCCGTAATCGGCCTCATCGCGATGCGGATCAATCTCGACTCCTGCCTTCTTCAACTCCTCCAGCAACCCGTCCAGATCATCCACACGATAGTTCACCATGAAGCTGGCTTTGCTCGCCCCAAAATACTTGGTGCTTCGCGGAAAAATCGACCAAGCCGTCGCCCCCTTTGCACCCGGCAGGCTTCCGTCCGGCGACTGCAACTCGCGCCACTCAAATGTAGCGCCCTGTCCGTGCGGCTCGCGCTTAATGCCAAGATGCTTCTCATACCAGTCATACAAATGCTCCGGGCTTTCAGACTGAAAAAAGATTCCGCCAATTCCTGTCACGCGTTTCATGAGCGACTCTCCCCGCCAAGTGTTTTTATCGACATCGAATAGTAGAACCCATCGGCCATGATGGAATCAAGCCCCATTTCATCAACGAAAGCTCACGAATAGGTTCCTTCGGATGCTGCCGGATCACCGGGACTGGTTGGGTCGGGGCAATATTGAATCGAGGAGTCCACGGAGATGAGGCAACGGTAGAAAAAACCTTCGATGGGCTGCGCCGGAATCTTCTTTTAGCGCCGCTCCTGAGCGCCGTGATAAATCCGCAGGACCTCGATGCTCTGCCCGTGCACACGGTAAACGGCGACATAGGGCAGGGGCGGAAACAGAATTTCGCGGGTGCCTTCTTCGCGTCCGGGGCGCCCCCGGTTCGGCCACTGTTTGAGGGAACGGATGGCCTCGTATAGTTTGCGCATGGTCGCTTGTCGATAGTGCGGATGGCGTTCTTTGAGGTAATTGCTGATGTGCTCTAGGTCCGACGCAGCGGCGGGCGTCCAGCGGATACGCATTTTATGAGCGCAGCATTTGCTCTAGGCGGGCGTCCATTTCTTCTTCTTCGATGAACTCGCCGCGGTCGGCCTGTGCGATGCCTTCCCGCACGGCCGCACGAAAACGGGCATCCTCCTCAAGCAAGCGCAATGCCGCGTTCTTCACCAGCCGCTCTGCGTCGGTTCCTGCGTTGGTGGCGATTTGCGCAAGGTGCGCTTCCTCTTCGGGCGTGAAATGTACTTGCATGGCTTCCAGTGTAACGCATTCGGAGGTGCGGGGTAAAGAGGTTTGGAGCCGGGGCTGGCCGTGCCGGGCGTGAGCCATTCGGCAAGCTCCCGGAACTGCGACGGTAAACAAACCACTTGATGGGTCGTTTCTGTGGAGGCGATTCCTTCCTCTTAATCTGGTAAATCTGTTTAGTCTGTGGATTCCATTCCTTTCGAAATGACATCACTACCGCCGCTCGGCGCACGGGTCAAAACTTACACACAACGTACTATAATGGACCCATGCGACTGCACGATTGCGCGCCCCGGCCGCGCACATCAAATGGCTCCTCGATTCTGACCCGGCCATCCGTTGGCAGGTCATGAGGGATCTCACCGATGAAGGCCCCAACGCGATTGCAGCCGAGAGGTCGCGCGTCGCAACCGAAGGCTGCGGAGCCCAACTTCTCGCGCTTTCAATCTCCTGCCGGCAACTGGGGCGGGCCGCAGGAGGTCCGTGGCTTGCTTATTACCCTCTACACTCTGGTCGTCTAGAAGGACCTCGGCCTCGACCCCGCCAGCAAGCAGGCTCGCAAAATGATCGACCGCGTCGACAGGCGGCTCATATTCAAGTGGCACAGCAACCGACCCTCCTGTTTCCGGTCGCGCCATAACCCAGCCCCCCCCACAATCCTATGACCGTGTTTTCTCCCCGAGAACGCGGTCGCTCACGCGACAAACATATGGACAGTGCGGCGCACTCACCTATGGATGTGCGGACTGACGTCCGGCGGCACGACTGCCGTTTGGGGCAAAATGCACCAGCGCTCGGCGCACGGCATCCGGCTCGCGGTCAATCACCGTGAGGAACGCCCTCGCGGCTCCCGAAGGCACGACGCGTCCTTGCTCCCATTCCTGGATCGTGCGAACGCTGACACCGATATACGCTGCAAAGTGGCTTTGGCTCATATGTATCTTTCTCCGAATCCGGGCGGTGTCGATTTCCTCGGGGATGTGGGCAATGCCGGTTTTCGTTTCACCCTTGGCGAAGGCCAGAGCCTGTTTGGCGCTCACAATCATGCGTTGTCCCGCGGTCAGTTTCTTCTTTGCCATGGTCACGCCCTCCTTCGATAAGCATCGGGCGCTCGTCGATGGTCATTTCTCCCATTACTTCCCCGCGAAAGGTAGGGCAAAATGGAAACGGGGCTTGGGGAATCGAATATGACGACCGCCTGAGCCGGGAGGTCGCGATGATGAACGAATACGCATTCGAGATGGCCAGTTCCGCCATCCGGGTCGGCCCTGGAGTGACACGCGAAGTGGGCGCGGAATTAGCGGACCTTGGCAAGCAACACGTCCTGGTCTTCACCGATCCCAACCTGCGCGCCCTGCCGCCCGTTGCCACGGTCCTCGAATCCCTCGAAAGCCACAAGATCCGCTTTGCGATTTTCGACCGCGTCCGGGTGGAGCCCACCGACGAGTCGTTTCGCGAAGCGGCTTCAGCCGCGCAAGCCGACAATTTCGACGCCTTCGTCGCGGTCGGCGGCGGCTCGACGATAGACACCGCGAAGGCCGCCAACCTCTACAGTTGCTATCCGGCGGATTTCATGGACTACGTCAATCCGCCCATCGGCAGGGGTCAGCCCGTCCCCGGCCCGCTCAAGCCCCTGATCGCGATCCCGACCACGGCGGGCACGGGCAGCGAAACAACCGGCGTGGCCATCTTTGACTTCGTCCGAATGCACGCCAAGACGGGGATCGCGCACCGTCGCCTTAAGCCGACCCTGGGCCTCATCGACCCGGAGAATACCCGGACTCAGCCTGCGGCGGTGGCCGCGTCAGCAGGGCTGGATGTGCTGAGCCATGCCGTCGAGTCCTACACCGCCCTTCCTTTCGGACAGCGCCCGCTGCCGGTGCGGCCGATCCTGCGGCCCGCCTACCAAGGCTCCAACCCCATCAGCGACGTCTGGAGCCTGGAGGCCCTCCGGCTGGTGGCGGCCTACCTGCGGCGGGCGGTGGCGGACCCGGAGGACGGCGAGGCGCGTGCATCCATGCTGCTGGCGGCCTCGTATGCCGGGATCGGATTCGGCAATGCGGGCGTCCACCTGCCCCACGGCCTGTCCTATCCTATATCCGGCCTGGTGAGGGATTATCGAGCGCCGGGCTACGCCGTGGGACATCCCCTGATACCGCATGGGATTTCGGTCATCGTCAGCGCCCCGGCGGTCTATCGCTTCACGTCGTCGGCGTGTCCCGAGCGCCACCTTCGGGCTGCGGAGATGCTCGGCGCCAAGGTCAACGGCGCTCGGCCGGAAGACGCCGGGAAGATCCTCGCGGGTCGGATCATCGAGGTGATGCATGGGCTGCGAGTCCCCAACGGGCTGAGGGAGCTTGGCTACCAGTCGGCAGACATCCCGGCGCTCGTGGAAGGCACCCTGCCGCAGCACCGGGTGACCAAGCTCTCGCCTCGCCCTGCGGGGCCGGACGACCTGAGCAAGATTCTCCAAGAATCCATGGTGATCTGGTAGGTGACGGCTTCCGAGGATGCCCGGCGGGCCACCATCCCCGCACCGTTGCGGGCCGCCGCCCGCCAGGGACCGAGACCGGAGTGGCGGCACAATCACAAAAAGCGATCGACATGCTGCACAGCGGCAGCCAGTATAGCGTAGGGTTAGACGCGGAGGACTGACCTGTGGGCGACGCGCCACCGCAGGCATCCCCCAGTCGGGCTCCTTCTGCTGGGCAGCGGTTCTCAGGATATGGCTGGTCCGGCCTGGTCGCAAAGGTTGGCGGCCGGACGGAAGTCATCTTGCGGGACACGCTCCGGCGCACTCAACAGGAGGAGAGAGGCCCGGTCCCATCCGCCCGTTCGGGAGCCACATGCAGGGCATTCCACTCCGCCGGGGTGAGCTGTTTCCGCCAAGCCGCCGCTGTGGCGTAAAGCTCGCGCATTTCGAGCGCCGTCGCGTCCGCAACGTTGGCGAGGAGCAGCGGCCCGATTTGCCGCGTGAAGCTGGCCAGCTTGTCCGGCTGCACTTGGCCGCTGGCAAGGACATCATCCAGCAGCCCGAACGAGGCGCCGAAGATCGCCTGCTGCCGCGAAAGCTGCTCGGGCGTGAAGTGCCGGGCGGACAGGGTGGCCCGCGCCTTTTCCATCAGCTCGCGGTAACGCCGAAGGCTCTCCCGGCGGTCGGCAGGGAGGCTTGCCTCCTGCGGGAACGACAGCATTACGAAAAGCGCGAGGGGGATGTGGGCGACGGCCTTCAGCTCATGATACCCCACGGGCTTCACCACCACGCTGGTCCGTTCGCCATGGTTGACCAGGATCAGGCTGTCGCCCTCCTCGATGATCACCGGCCCTTCGTGGGCAAGCGTGGCCGCCAACGCCTGCCGATATTGCTCGCGGAATTCATTGTTGAGCGTGTCGAGAAGCGGGTCCCCCGCGCTTTCGCCGGGCGGGCCTTGGGCGCTGAGCGAGGCTGCGCCCAGGCAGGCAAAAACCGTGGCCAAGATCAGAACGAGGCGCGATTCCCTCAGACTCCGCATTCGATGCTCTCCTGGAATGAATCAGCCGGAATTTCCATGCTTGCGCAAAGGGAGCTGAGGTCATTCGCGGCGCACCCCCGCCGCAACGGTCTACCGGAGGTACATCCGGCGGACCACGTACGATGGCCTTGTTGGCGTAGTGGCGGGCGATCCGCTTGGGGTTGCCGCTGGACAGGACCGCCACGTCGTTGGCGATTGCGGACGATTCTGTAAAGGATGCTGACGATCCCCAGTGTGGTCCAGATGTTCCCTGTGGGACTTGTTCACGCCATTGAGGAAAGGCCGTGAATTCCCGAGTGTGGAAACTCAGGTGTAAACACTCCCGCCGCACGACAAAAGCACGTCACAAAAAACGGCACTCGCCCGGCTCGCTACGAAGGCAGTTGGTGGCTCAAGGCTTCACCGCCGCAGCCTCGATTGTTTTGGTCTTGGTTTCCGCGCCGCCGGTTTTGATGGCGACCTTGACAGCATCTTCCATCGGGTCTTTGAAGGGCACCTCGATTCGAAGCAGGCCGTTCTCGTAGGTCGCTTCGGCTTTGTCGGGTTTCACCGGCCAACCTAAAGCCAGTGCTGCAACATACTCGATGTCCCTTGCTGGCGCTGTCAGGTGGAGGCTGTCTTCCAGGAATTTCACATCGATGGTATCCGTTGGCGCTCCTGGGATGGCGAACTCCACTACTAGCTTGTTGTTCTCTCCGTCAGCATACGCTACTGTATTGGGCGCAACCCTAATCCGATATTCCGACATCTTGGCATCCTCCTTCCAGAACACATTATACACGGGGTGGGCGCAACGGTGCGAAAAGGGTGTCACTTTACGGATTATTTTGGCGCACCTTTTTGTCTGGCGAAGGCAATGGTCTTGCCGTCGTGGGACCAGTGCGGGTCCTGCTCGCGGATTGGATCGGTGTACACCCCACCGGCTAGTTTGCAACCGCAATTTTGCACTCCCGACGCGACGATGGCATCCGGGCTCGCGACGGAAACAGCATCAGCACCAAAGGTGCCCTTGCGACGCAGAACAGGCCAAATGACTCGCGCAATCGCCCCCCCGAGGGGACCAGTACTTTGGACTGTTGCAATCGGTCGTGAACAGGAGTATGAAGGAAGTGTGCTATCAGGAAAGGAGGTGTGACGTACTCCACCTGGAATGCATACGAAGGTCGAATGACCACACCGCTCTTGCGGTGCGCACCGTTGGCAACGTCCTCGCGGACGCTGTCACGGCATTACGACGAATACCTGAGACGGGGAGCCGGACACGGTTCCCCGCTCTCGTTTTTGGCCCGAGAATCCCAGACCCTCGCCCCGAGTACCGTAGCAATCTAAGAGCAGACATGTCTCATCGGTCGTGCCTCTCATTATGGTTTTCTCACTCCCCTGACTCGGCGCAGCGTGGTATTCTACCCGCCCGCATTCGATGCGATGAGTGCAAGCATTGTTTGGCGACGATACGACCGTGGCGAAACCCAGAATCGACCAGTTGCTCATCGAGTCAGCGCTCGAACCGGACCTGTGCCGGCGTCTCCTTGAATCCCCCGACGAGGTCTTCGAGAGTTTTGATCTCACCGAGAAGGAGAGAGATATCCTCCGGCGGCCCGATCACCGTCTGCTTGAGTTGCTGGGGGCAGCGCTGGCGCGTCAGATGAAATCCCCCGGTCCTTCGGAGGAACCGCCAACCGTCGCCGCTGCACCTTCCGCAGCGATCGAAGCGCGCACGCTGCCTGACACCTTGATGGCGTTGACCGTGGTTCCCTGCGCGCTCAGCGAGAATGGACAATTCAAGGGGATTAGCTATGTTGTCTGGGTGAATCCCTTGCCCGAAGGAGCCGATCCCGCCAGTCTGCCGCCTCCGGCCGATGCAGTACTTCCCGGTCAGCCCCTCGCACCCTTGCATGCGGTGATCCAGATTTCCGCAGTGCTGTCTCAGGATGCGGCCGGAAAACCCCAACTGGGCTTATGGGGTTGGTTTCGGCAATCGTCCAACGTCACCATACCGCCCCCTCCGGAGAGTGCCTGGGAAGTTGAGGCTTCACCATTCAAGAGCCCCCTCGATTCCGCTCAGGTACAGGCCGCCGTGGCCGCGGTCCGCAAAGCATCAAGCGGAGAGAAATACGAACGGCTCGTGGAGCTTATGCACGTCCTGCACCAGGGAGATGTGCGATGACGGACCTCTGGATCGCCGGGCTAGGGGTGCGAGCGGTTAACCAGGTTACGCGCGAGGTCGAACGCGCCCTCCGCGCCTCGCGCGAGGTTCTCTACCTGGACGCGGGAGTGGCTACCAAACCCTACCTCGAAGGTTTATGCCCGGAGATCACTTCGCTTTTTGAGCAGAGCTACTCCGAGGACCGGCCGCGCATCAACGCTTACGCGCACATGGCGATCTGCGTCATCCAAGCTGCTCTGGAACATCCGCCGGTGACCTTTGCGATACATGGGCATCCCTTAGTCGCTGTGCACGCGCCGTTTCTGGTGCTGGAAATGGCGAAGGCCCTCGATCTCCAAGTTGAGATTCTGCCGGGCATCTCCGCCCTCGATGCCCTTCTCGCCGACCTGCGGCTTGACCCGGTGGTTCACGGCATTCAGATGTATGAAGCCACGGACCTGCTGCTGCGGCGACGGCCATTACAAAGCGACGTTGCCGCCGTCATTTGGCAAATCGGCCCGCTCGAAACCGGCCTGCACAGCCAGCGGATTTCGCGGCCCGAACGATTCTCCCGTTTCATCGCTCACCTGCGGCAATTCTACCCGGCGCGGCACCAGGTGGTAGCCATCTATTGCTCGCCACATCCCCTCATGCCACCGGTCATGTTGCGGTTCGCGCTTGAGGACATGGGCCAACAGGCGGAAGAGATTCATTCGGGGTTCACTCTCTACGTACCCCCCGCGGTTGGCCGCCCCGTGCAGGACTGCGATTTGCTCGCAAAACTTTACAGCCTGGACCACCTGCGAAGCATTACCCGATAGTTCGACCGTCACAACCGTCACAGCGGCCCTCTTCGAGCAACCCTCAGCGGACCCCGATTCGAGCCCCAGATTTTTGTCCGGCGCCGGTCATGTAATGCTCCGCGACCAAGCCCACGACCGTGTGGCCCTCGTGCCCCCAGCCGAAACTGACCGGACCCGGCAAGAGCAGCACGAGAGCAGAGGTCGTAGTCAGACCTGGCTGTGGGTGTTGGCGTGGAAACCGATCTCGTGCCGGGACAGAGCCTGGATCACGTCCTGCCGTCCGCGGCGTTCGAGCGTCCGCCTCTTGAAGGACCTCGGCCTCGACCCCGCCAGCAAGCAGGCTCGCAAAATGATCGACTGCGTCGACAGGCGGCTCAGATTCAAGTGGCACAACAACCGGCCTTTCCTTCACGGCGAAACCGCGCCCTGTATCAACGGCAGAATTCTCGGCCTCGGCTCGTATTTCAAAGAGCCAGACGACGCACTGGCAGAAACGGTTGAACTGCGCTATGAACACGCTGGCGTACCACACGCGCCAGGACCGGCTCGATGCCGTTCTTGCCGGTGAGACTGAGCCGGGCGCTGAGGGCCCACCACACCAGCGCAATGAAAAGGGCCGAATAGGCGACTAGAAAGAAAGCTACGACGGTTTGGGCGACGATGTCGTACACGGTCCAATCTCCTTACCCTTCTTGCTTCATGGCATCGCGCAGCGGACTCGGGGCGGCCTGGCGCCATTGCTCTGCGATATGACGGACAGTGCGCCACACAGCCACGCCACCCTCTTGGAACAGAAGTAATGTGGCGCAGACCGCAAACAAAAGGGCTGCAACGGCGAAAATTATTACAACGCAAGCTGCGTATTCAGAGATGATGTACACAAGTCCTCCCTAGCGCCTCCTGATCACCCCTCGATGCCAGTTGAAGCCCCTGGTCTCCTTTACGAATTGCGTGGCGGTCTCCCCTAAACTCCATGCTGTTCTCCTTCAACAAGAACGACGTTCGAGGGCAAGAAAACTGACAGACCCTCTGCAACATCCCCTCTGCTTTTTGGCCCTCGCTTTTTGGCCCTCCGCTTTTTGGGCGGGGCCGCGGGAAGCTCGTCGGAGCCTCCCACGGCTGGCGGGGGGAGTTGGGTGGGGCTCCGGGGCCAATCGGCCACGGGTAAATGCACTGCGGTTACTCGTCATGTGTTTCTCCCGTCTGCAAGCAGCGGGCATTTTCAACTCATCGTCCTGTCTACGCAGGAAGGCAGAGCAAGCGAAGTTCCATCCGAGCGCCATTCGGAAAGTGATTACTCGGACTGAGACGGGGCGGCCCGATTTTGACCGGGTTAGGGCACATTTCACGAGGGTTAGCAACGGCGGGGTCGGCCACGCTTGAACAATCTAGCCAAACAACTCGCGGATCGCCCCGATGCCAGCGGCCGAGCACCGATGCCAACCGATTGACACTTCCCCGCCAATTACCACGACAAATAGGACCGTGGCGATTGGTCTTCGCATCCGATATAGGGTTGTCACTCTGATTCCATTTGGAGAAAGCTTCATGACGCTGGAAGTCTTTGATGATGCCGATTCCGTCGCGCGAGCGGCGGCGGCGACAATCGCCGCGGATTCCCGTGCGGCGATGGCTGCCCGTGGCCGCTTTACCTTGGCTGTCAGTGGCGGGCACACTCCGTGGATCATGCTGCGCGCGTTGGCGGGGGAAGATGTCTCTTGGGCGGGTGTGCATGTATTTCAGATCGACGAGCGCGTGGCTCCTGAGGGACACCCGGATCGGAATCTCACGCACTTGCGGGAGAGCTTGCTTCAGCATGCCCCTTTACGCCCGGAGCAGATCCATGCCATGCCGGTGGAAGCGGTCGACCTACAAGCCGGAGCCACGCAGTACGCCCAGACTCTCCGGGAGGTCGCCGGATCGCCGCCGGTCCTCGACCTCGTCCACCTCGGGCTCGGGCCCGACGGTCACACTGCCTCACTGGTGCCTGGCGATCCAGTACTCGACGTTACCGGTCGAGACGTGGCCCTGACCGGAGTCTACCAAGGCAGGGTTCGGATGACGTTGACGTATCCGATAATCGATCGTGCCCGGCGGATCCTTTGGGTGGTGACCGGAAGTGAGAAGGTAGAAATGCTGCGTCGCCTGCGCGACGGCGATGTGTCGATTCCCGCCGGGCAGGTTCACCGCGAGCACGCTCTGCTGCTGGTTGATCGCGCGGCAGCGGGACAGTGACCTCTGAATACAAGCGGGGAGGATAACATACGCGTGGGAATTGCCACCGATCTGGTGGGTTCGGATTTGAAGGAAGAACAGATCAGCAGATTGACATTTATTTGATTGGTCGGGGCGCCCGGATTTGAACCGGGGACCTCTTGCGCCCAAGGCAACCTTACCTTACCCATTCTCTCTCTTCATTGCTTTGCTTTTCCTAGTCTTACACCAATTCAGGGATTCTGCTTTCGCTCAAAGTTGAACCCCTTTCCTGCCCAATAGATACACTTTTGGCACACTTTTGGCACACACCAAGAGGATCCAACGACGCCGGACTCCAACGTCGACCGCCTCTGACGCCAGGTCTGTCACCCCGCTCCATTCCGTGTTGCCGTCCATCGATCTCACCAAACGCACCCTTAAACAGTTTGGAAGCCATCCCTCCGAGTTGTCCCTCCGAATGGGCGGCCACATCGCTGGAGAATGCTAAGATGCGCCGCCCCTACGCCTCCCGTAGCTTAACCGGCCAGCGGCCAGCCCGTACATCGGGCGAAGTCTGTAGATCAAGGACTAGATTCCTGTATGGCCCCTTTTTTGAGATCGGGGCGTTTGTCGAGCGTCCGCCCTAACCGCTGCAACTCTCTCTCCCGCAACGTGGCGCACAGACCAAGTCCCTATGATCCCGTCGGGCAACTGCGGGAGCAAACGCCTAGCCAAAAGGAGCCCGTTTCGTAAGACCTCTTGCTATTGAGCCATTCTCGCTGGCTGGATCCAACCGTTCGGGTGGGGAAATGCCTCTCCTAGTCGGTAATTTCTTCACAGTGCTCACCAGCGTGGGGTCACCGAGCCAGAAACGATCCGATTCTTTGGGCCGCCACAGAGAACTGACCACTCCTGGCGCTGCCTTCACGGGGCTGGCTACTTGTCGCTCGAAAAATCCTCCAACATGCAGGAAGAAAACTCCTTGTTCAACGTGGTCAGCGTCCGTTGCAGCTGCTGAGCACTCTGACAAATACGAGCTTTCCCAGGATTGGCAACTGGAGTGCAACATGACGGGATGTTGCATTGCGTAACGGACAAAATCAGGGAGGTATTGTATTTGAGTCTCCTAATCTAATGGCAGAGCGCCCGTGCTGGGCGCCGTAGTTCTGCTGGCTCTCGGCGCCAACGGTTAAGCTACCAAGAAAAATGACTCTTGGCCGCCAGCGATCGGCGTCGACGCTGGGGGATCAGGCCCGACCTACGGGCACTGGAGGCGGTCCGCCTGATCTAGGTCAATGGACGACGAACGCCGGCTAAACTGCCGAGTGCAGAGTGACGACGATTGATGATGGGACGAGAAGGCGCAAGCCACTCCGGTTCTGCAATCGTTAATCGGCAATTGAAAGGAGGACTTATGCTCACTCATACGGGACATGCTTTCAACGGTAATGGGCTCTTCTCGATGCCAGGGTTGGACTCCATAGTGTCGGATCGGAGAGAAAATGCTGTGGTCGTGATCGACCTCGCGGGGCCCCTCGTCGGCGAGCGGTCCGTGCATGCCCTTCATGACCGGATACAGGAGTTGCTCCTCCTGGGCGCAAAGAAGTTCGCCATCAACCTCGCCGAGGTGCCCTATGCAGACAGTGGCGGCTTGAGTGGGCTCGTGGCGGCCCATAACTTGATCCAGAGCAGAGGAGCTGGAATTAAGTTCTTCGCTACTCCGGCGCGGCTTGCACACACGCTTGCGAGGTTGCGCCTTGACACGGTTTTCGAACTCTTTGGCGACGAATCAAGCGCCCTGTCCAGCTTCTGAATTGAAAAGTCCGGACTCTAAGTACGGTCATCGTGAACAGCAACTGACTACCTGAGAACCTGATGCTAGGCGCAACCTATCGTGGAGCAAACCAGTGTCAATTCGTTGTCTGGGCTCCTTTCACCGATCGCGTACAAGTGAGAATTCTTGATCGCTCGCCAGGGCTGTGGCGCGTCTCCGCCCGGGGCCACAACGCCGGCCCCAACCATATCCGGCTGATTAGCCTTACGATGCTGGCCCTAGGTTACCACTCCGCCGTGGCCGACCGGCATTGCCCCGGGTACACAGTATTTCTATTGCCTCGATTGCAAGGAGCTCCCGGATGCTGCCTCTCGCTTCCAGGCAGAAGGTGTCCACGGACCCTCTCAGGTGATCGCGCAGGTTCTTCCTGACGGCTGACGGCTGCGGTGGCGAGTCGCGAAATGAACAACGGCCCCCTCGACGATCCGCTTTGGTACAAAGACGCAGTTCTCTATGAAGCCCACGTCCGGGCGTTCTGCGACAGTGACGGCGACGGGACCGGCGACTTCCGAGGCCTCGCCCAAAAGCTTGAGTATTTGCAGGACCTGGGAATCAACACCCTCTGGCTTCTTCCCTTTTACCCTTCGCCCTTGAAGGATGATGGTTACGATATCTCGGACTACACCGGCGTCCATCCGTCCTACGGCAGGCTGGAAGATTTCAAGTTTCTTCTGGAGCTGGCACACCAGCGCGGCATCAAAGTCCTTACCGAAATCGTGCTCAATCACACCTCGGACCAGCACCCGTGGTTCCAGGAGGCGCGCCGCTCCAAGACCAGCCCACGTCGCGATTGGTACGTATGGAACGACAATCCCGATCGATATCGTGGAGCGCGTATCATCTTCCTGGATACCGAGCTCTCCAATTGGACCTTCGATCCGATTTCCAAGCAGTACTACTGGCACCGCTTCTTTAGCCATCAGCCAGACCTGAACTACGACAACCCGGTGGTCCGGGAGCAAATCTGGAATGCGATGAAGTTTTGGCTGGACCTCGGCGTCGATGCATTCAGACTGGACGCCGTGCCCTACCTTGTCGAGCGGGAAAACACGTCCTGCGAGAACCTGCCGGAGACACATCAGGTGCTCAAGTTCCTTCGTCGCAAGATCGACGAGAGTTATCCGGGCAGGTTCCTGCTGGCCGAAGCCAACCAGTGGCCCGAAGACGCGGTCGCCTACTTCGGCGCCGGCGACGAGTGCCACATGGCTTTTCACTTTCCGCTGATGCCGCGTATGTTCATGGCCATCCGGCTCGAGGACCGCAAGCCGATGATGGACATTTTCCGGCGTACTCCGGCTATCCCGGAATCGTGCCAATGGGGCTTATTCCTGCGCAACCACGATGAGCTGACGCTGGAGATGGTCACCGATGAGGAGCGGGACTATCTCTACGACGAGTACGCCAAAGACAAGGCAGCGAGACTCAACCTTGGAATCCGACGGCGGCTGGCGCCTCTGCTCGAGAACGACCGCCGGCGCATGGAACTGATGAACGGTATGCTGATGTCGCTGCCGGGGACCCCGATCATTTACTACGGCGATGAAATCGGTATGGGTGACAACATCTACCTCGGCGACCGCAACGGAGTTCGTACCCCCATGCAGTGGGACGCCGGTTGGAACGCCGGCTTTTCCGCCGCCGACCCCGAACGGCTTTATCTGCCGCTGAATTCAAACCCGCTTTACGGCTACCAGACGGTGAACGTCGCGGCCCAAACGAGGTTCCCGCATTCCCTGTTCTCCTGGATGAAGCACTTGATTCGCCTGCGCCAGTCCAGCCCGGTCTTCGGCCGGGGTTCGCTCGAGTTTCTTGAGCCGTCCAATCATCGCGTTCTGGCCTACGTTCGAGCCCTAGGCAACGAGAGAATGCTGATCGTTAACAACCTATCGAGGTCGGCCCAGGCCGTGGAATTCGATCTGCGCCGGTTTAGAGGAATGATCCCCATCGAGATGTTCGGCGGCAACCCCTTTCCTCGGGTGGGCGACATTCCCTATCTTTTGACTTTAGGGCCCTATCAGTTTTTTTGGTTCAAGCTGCGCCGGTTTTGAGTTAGTTCTCAGTTTTCGAAGAAGTCGAAAGTCGAAAGTTAAAGGTCGAAAGTGGGGACCGACGGTGTTTACTCTCGACTTTCAACTTTCGACTTTCGACTGTTCCAACTGAGAACTGACGACTGAGAACTGACGACCGAGAACTGAATGCCAGAAGAGACCTTCCTTTCCGACGACTTCTTGCGGCAGATCATGGCCGCCGGCCAAGTGGACATTCTTGTCGGCGTTCCGACCCTGAACAACCGCGATACTATCCAGCAGATCGTGAGCGCCGTGCGCGTCGGTTTGGTCAAGTATTTCCCCAGGGAGCGTGCGGCACTGGTCAACCTGGATGGCGGATCCACCGACGGGACACCGGACCTCGTGAAGGGCGCGACGGCGCCCGATTTCCGCTCCTTCCTGGCTGCCGACCCGCTTCGAACCATGCACACGCTGACCACGTCGTACAGCTCGATTCGGGGAAAAGGAGGCGCTCTGCAGGCCATTCTGGCCGCGGCCGATCTCCTCCGGGCTAGAGCCTGTGCCTTGGTCTATCCCGACATGGAGAGCATAACACCGGAATGGATCGACGCCCTGATCCGGCCCATTTACCGGGAAGAATTCGACCTTGTGGCGCCAGTTTACCAGCGCCACAAGTTTGACGGGTTGTTGATCAATCACGTTCTTTCTCCACTGATCGCGGCCGCGTACGGCTGTGAAATCGAGGAGCCCATGGGAGGACAGTTTGCCTTCTCCGGCCGCCTGGCAACCCACTACTTGAGCCAGGATGCGTGGCAGCAGGATCTGATGCGGTTCGCCCCGGAGATCTGGATGACCGCCACCGCCCTGGCCGGTGACTTTCGGCTGTGCCAGGCGTTTCTGGGCCCCAAGCTGCATTCCGCGAAGTCCTCCGGGACGGGACTCGCCAGCACCATCCAACAGGTGGTGGGAGCACTGTTCAGTTGCCTCGAAATGCACGAATCGTACTGGGCGTCTTACCAGGGGACTTGGACGGCGCCGGTATTCGGATTCGTGTATGACGTCGACCTGCCGCCCCTCCGCGTGAACCGTAAGCGAGGCCTCAGCACGTTTCAGAAGGGCGTGGAGGAACTTTCCTCCGTCCTGGAGCCGGTTCTTTCCCCGTCGACGCTTCAGCAGATTCGAGAAGTCGCCAAGCTCCCGGAGGTCCATTTCTCTGACGAGCTGTGGGTGAAGACCGTCTATGAATTTGCCGGCGCCTTTCACCGCTCCGTGATCAATCGCGACCATTTGCTCCAGGCCCTGACACCGCTCTACCTGGGGCGAATCGACTCCTTCCTTACCGAAAACTACAAGTCGAGCGCCGCCCAAGCCCGGGAGAAGATCAAGCAACTTCGCGGCCGGTACGTGAGTTTGAAACCATATTTGATCGAGCGGTGGAAAGCCAAGGTATGAGGTGCTGTTATGATAGACTTCATCGTAAAAAGTCTGACTCAAACGCTGCATACGTTTTCCGAGATGGTCGCGCGATTCCTGCCGCAGTTGCTGGCGCTGCTGATCATCGTCGTGGTGGGATGGATCACGGCGTGGCTGCTGAAAGTGATCCTGCGACGCGTCTTGCCCCTGGTCAGGTTTAACTCGCTGTTCGACGCGGCCGGCTTCACCCAGCTTCTGGCCAAGGCAGCCCTGCCCACTCCCAGTGAGCTTCTGGCACGCCTGGTCTTCTGGGCGCTGTGGCTCATCTTCATTCTTTTTGGCCTCGCCGCGCTTCAGATTGCCCCCTTGCAGGAAGAGCTCTCCCGGCTCTTCTCGCTTCTTCCCCAACTTTTCGTGGCCCTCGTGATCCTTTTCGTGGGCCTGTTGATCGCCAACTTCGTCTCGCGCGCCACCTTGCTCGCCGCGGTCAACGCTGATTCTCCCTCGCCTCGGCTGGTCAGCGCGATGGTACGGTTCGTAATCGTCACCCTTGCTGGAACCATGGCGCTCGAAAGAGTTGGGCTCGGACGAGGAGTGATCCTGGTTGCGTTTTCGGCCTTCTTCGGAGCCATCATGCTGGGCCTCGCCTTGGCGTTTGGCCTCGGAGGTCGAGACTTGGCTCGACGAATCATGGAACGACACTTTTTGGAAAAGAAAGAGGAGGACCAGGGCATCTCTCATCTCTGAGATCCCTGGGTTCCTTGATCGCTAAGCTGGAAGTTAACCCGCGGACCGCGGCACGTTGAAGCAAAGGCTTGCGGGCAATCTCTATGGCTGTCGCCAGACGGGCTCACGCTTCGGGCCAAGTGGGGAAACGCGCTTACCCTCAAGAATCGGCGCTCGAACCACAAAACGCTTGCCTGCGGATCCAATGTACGAAAACGGATAGCAAGTGACGAGTGTCAATGACGCCGCAGGAGTGGAATCGAGCGCTTGCGTGTCGGTGGGAGACACCACGCGGGTCCACTCAACCCGGTAGCGGTACGTTCCCTCTAGAGCCGTGAGATCGATCTCGTCGCCCACCCGGACGCTTCGCAGTGAACGAAAGAAGGTGTCGCGGTGGCCGGCGATCACCACATTGCCCGCTTTGCCAGGGAATCCGCTGCCAGTCAGATGGCCCGCTCCAAGGCGCAGCCTGGTCTCGTCGGTTCCCTCGGTCACCATCACCGACAATCCGATTCGGGGAATATCCAGATCGGCCAAGACGGACCCTATGGCGGGCGCCCGCATTGAGCCTGTCGGGCCTCCCGGTAACCGGCTGTGCCGCTGCTCTTGCAGATGCGTCAGCGTCTCACGAGACCGAAACTGGTACACTGCCGCCCCCGCCACGACCCAACCGACATAGGCTAGAGCCAGTATGCCAAAGCCCCAACTCACCAGCTTGACGCGGTACAGGATTCGAGCCGGAGGCGTGAGATGGGAGCCCCAAAGGCGTTGCATACGGCCACGCCAGGAGGAGTAACCGGAGCAACTCCACAGTTGGGAAAAGCTGTGTCTGATGGCGTCAGATCGGGCTGACATTGTAAAGTGCTCAGAAGAGCGACAACCCGCTCGCATGCCGCCCCGCAGGGCGGCATGCTGAAGCAGGTTAAAAGGCCCTACCGTTCACTATAGCGCCGGGAGTAGCGATGAGCTGCTAACCCTGCGCCGAGCGAACCGACGCCGAGCAACGCCACCAGGGGCAGGTCGCTGGCAGTCTTGGGCATGTTATTGTCGGTGTCCGACTGGCCCTGCGTCGACTGATCAGCGGATTGTGCCGACTGATCGCTGGAGGTCGACTGGGCCGGCTGTGCCTGCTGGCCGGAGTCCGACTGTGACTGCGCGGCTGGCTGGCTTCCCTGGTCAGGCTGATCCGACGTTGCCGGCTGCTGGGCTGCCAGGAAACCGCCAAGGCGAGGGACGCCAAGAACGCCAAAGGCACTGAGAGTTTTGTTCGCTTCATTTCTCCGATTCCTCCTCTTTCTTCAGATTCGAGATCAATGAGCGCGACGCTCCCCCGTTTTATCGCACCGGCCCTCCTTGGTGCATGAGTGCCGTGATCAAACCTAAGTCCCTCGTGCCGTGAGACATTTCATATTTGGGACTCGCCAAGCTGTGAAAAATGTTCCTGCCTCAGGTAGATTCTGCCAAGCAGAACATTGATGGTTGGAAGAGAAGGCAAATCCGCAGATTACGCAGATTGCACGGATTTACAAGAAGAACGTCGCCCGAGTTCCGGGTTCCGACTCCCGATCCCGACTATCCGTTTTCGCAATCTGGGCAATCTGCATAATCTGTGGATTTGTCTTTCACATCCTTCACATTTCACCCTTCACCCTTACCCCTTTTCTGACTCCCGTCTCCTGTCTCCTGATTCACATCTAAATAAGACGAACATGTGGTTTGGACGCATTTCCGAGCAGAAGGCGCGAACGCTGGCGGCGCTGTTCTCGGCCACTTCCCTGTTACTAGCCGCGGCGCTGGTAGGCACTTGTGTGTACGCTTATCGGCTGGTGGAGTTGTATCGCCCAACCCGTTTAGCCGTCCTGCCCAATCCACCGGCATCGCCGCTACAAGTGCATTACCAACTCGATGTGCCGGGCCGCGGAGAGATCTTCCCTGCCCTTGCGGCCGGCAGTCCCTCGGATACCTGGCCGGTGGCCATACTCACCATTGTCAACGCGTCAGATCGCCCCTTGCTGCAAACCGTCTCGGCCGAGATCTTCGAATGGAGCCGCCTTTCCGCAACCACGGTGATCGTGGGCCCGCGTGAGACGCGTGCGGTCCGCATTAACCCAGAGCTCCTGCCCCAGGCTTACCAGAATAACGAGATACGACGTGCGACCCTGGAAGTGAGCGCAAGTAGTCCCGCAGACCCGTCTGAATACACGCAGACGTGCTCCGTTTACCTCCACTCCGTCTCCGACCTCTACTGGGGACAGAAATTTGCGAACGCGCAGTTTATCGCGCGGTGGGTTACCCCGCACGATCCGGCTGTGGCTCAGTTGGTAGCCTCGGCGAGAAAGTACGTCGCGCGCGGCCGGTTGGCAGGATATGACTTGCCGGGTGAAGGCTCTAAGAGTCGCGTTGCCATCCAAGTCCGAACCGAGGCGCGGGCGGTTTTTGAAGCCATGCGGCACCTCCGCATCAGCTATGTGGACAGCATGTACACTTTCGGTAGCTTCACTACGGAGGCGGAACGGGTACGATTGCCGCGAGAGACGCTCCTTCTCAGCAGCGCTAATTGCATCGACGTGTCGGTAGCATTTGCTTCGGCGATGGAGAACCTCGGCATCGATCCCGTGATCGTTATCGTGCCTGGGCACGCGTTCATGGGCGTGCGCCTGGCGCCTGATTCCAGGCAGTTCCTTTATCTGGATCTCACGGTTTTGCCGGACGGCTCTTTTGATCAGGCGATTTCGCGGGCGAATCACTGGTTGAAAAGACGCCTCCGGATCGCGTGCTGGCGATCGACATTGCGGCCGCTCGTGCCCTGGGGATCTACCCAATCCCAGAGCCGGTCACACAACATTCCTGATCCCCAGTAGCGGGTCGATTTGATGCTGTAGCAGCGAGTCTATCGCGTCGCTCACCAGGCCGCACCGCGTCCGCGCTCCGCTCGATCCAGGTCTACGCCCGGCCTCCCCTCACCTCGATACCCCTGGTTCCTTCTTTTCGGTAGGTCCTACCCCCGCCGGGTAAATTTTTCGCCGTCCAGTTACCTGATGAACCACCCCGCGGGACGGTCGAGTCTTCCTTTTCATTCCTTCGTTGGTTGCTTCAACCCTTTATTTGGCTTGTATTGGCCACGCTGTCGCTGATCCAGCCCAATTCTGCCTTGGTATTGGCAGGCTGCTTGCTACTTGCAAAGCGTTCTCGTTTTGTTGGGGCCACCAAAGGGGTGTCTCTTCCAGGCCCCCTGTTCGGATCCGATTAAACGCGGCGTCATAAGTAATGCCGCATAATAAAATTGAATTCCCGACCCTCTCGGGCCTAGAATGGTCCGGGAGGTGAACCGATGCAGAGGTT
>JGI26339J46600_10000058_pt1 | contig 36295 bp, 26 predicted proteins | sample BogFormECP12_OM1_FD_46600 | JGI IMG/M metagenome (IMG submission 46600) | reverse complement strand
CTTCTCCGCGAGTTGCGGATCAATTCTTTCAAAAGCTTGAGTATTTTCTCTTCTTTCATTCTCTTCGAACCAAGACAGTTTACAACAGCTTTTATCCTTTTCGGAAAACGTTAATTCTTTCTTTTCAGGCTTGCTCAACTTGCTGCTTAAGGAAGATCCTGCTTGACGGCGCCACATCCCTTTGAACCATAACGTTTGGTCCAACCCAGCTGTTTTCGCCAATTTTAATTCCCGGCATCAGAAGCGCGTTTATTCCTGTTTTCACGTTATCGCCCAAAACTGCTCCAAGCTTGTTTCGCTCGCTGTCCACAAGTTTGTCCTTCACCATCATTTTGATTGTGCCAGCATCAAGCCTATAATTGGCCGTTATCGTGCCTGCGCCGAGGTTGCTTCCCTCGCATATTATGCTGTCTCCAACGTATGAAAGGTGCCCGATATGCACATGATCCATGATTATGCTGTTCTTGATTTCACACGCGTTTCCTATCCTGACTTTTCTACCGATACTTGTGTATGGACGAATGTAGCAGTTTGGTCCAACATCAGCCTCTTCGTCTATGAAGACTGGGCCCTCAACGTAAGCTCCTGAGCGTACACGAGCGGTTTCAGCGATGAATAAGGGGCCAACGAGTTGGGCGCCATTTTCGATGATTCCCAGAATCTTCCGTTTCATTCTGGTTAGTGTCCATCTGTTGGCTTCAAGCACGTCCCATGGTCTCCCAATATCCATCCAGTCTTTGTTCGCTATCTTTGTGGCAAGGACTGGTTTTTTCTGGTTGATGAATAGAGTTAATGCGTCCGGAATTTCCCATTCACCTCGTGAGGTGGGTTTGGTCTGTCTTATAGTGTCAAATACTTCTGTTGAGAAAGCGTATATTCCTGCGTTCGCTAGGTTGCTGGGGGCTTCTTCCTTGGAGGGTTTCTCGACTATGCGTGTTACTTGCTTGTCGTTTTCAAGTTTGACGATGCCGTAGTTTTCTGGTTTTTCAACTGGTACCACGGTCAATGTTGCGGCGGGCTTCTCTTGTTGATGCAGATCAACAAGCGCCTTCAAAGCTTCTGTTGTAAAGAGCATGTCGCCGTTGATTAATAGAAAATCCTCTTTCATGAAGGGCTCGACGACGCTTGCGGCGTTGCCTGTGCCTAGCATGGCTTCTTGCTCTGCATATTCGATTTTGAGCCCAAAGTCTTTGCCGTCCTTGAAGTATTGGCGAATCGCGTCTTCCTTGTAATGAACGACTATGACTGTTTCGGTTACTCCTCCCTTTTTCAAAACGTTCAAAATGTGCTCAAGAATTGGCTTTCCCGCCAGCTTCAACATGTGTTTCGGCCGGGTCGCGGTGATTGGCCTAAGCCTAATTCCTTCGCCCGCAGCTAAGATTGCTGCTTTCATGAGTCATCATTTCCAAGCAGTTTCTTCATGGATTCAGCGCCTTTTTCCATTATCTGTTCTGCAGCTTTTAACGATTCACCCTCGACTGTCACCCTCAAAAGGGGCTCTGTGCCCGAAGCTCTGACAAGCAACCATCCTTCTTCAAGAACTAAACGGAAACCGTCAACGGCTGATATGTCCTTGTATGATTGAAAGACAGATTTGAAGGCTTCTCCGGCTTGCTTCACGGCTTTTTCTTTCAGTTCGTTCCTGCACCTGAAACTCCTTCGAAGAACTGNGTATTTAGGAGCTTCAGCTGCAAACTCTGCCAGGCTTTTGTCCTCATCTTCCAAAGCCTGCAAGAGAAGGGCCGAAGAAAGGATGCCGTCTGGACAATAATGGACTTGCGGATGAATCCATGCGCCGCATGGTTCGCCTCCAAATAATGCGTGAGTTCTCTTCATCATCTCGGAAATGTAGACGTCACCGACCTTTGTCCTTACAACTTTTCCCCCGCGTGGCTCAACCATTTTCTCTATACACATTGAAGTCTCAACGCTTGTAACGATGGTTCCTTTGCCTTTTTCACTTATGACATTAGCAGCATACGCGGCTAGGACTTGATCAAAATCAACGAAATACCCCTTCTTATCGATGAATGCGGCTCGGTCACCGTCACCATCGTAAGCCAAACCAGCATCCACGCCAAGCATCCTAACTGCTTCGGCTAACAACGTTAGCGACTCAGCGTTCGGTTCGGAGCTTCTGGCTGGAAACCATCCGTCTGGCTGTGCATTCAAGGCTGTCACTTTACAGCCCAAGCGTTGCAGAATCGTAGGTGCAAGGCGAAACGTAGCTCCACAACCAGGATCCACTATGACATGCCATTTTTTGTTCAGCCGCACTTCTCTTTCGACAGCTTCAATGTACAGTTCATCTTCATTTACCGCGGAGTCATGGCCAACCGTTTTCCAATCCACGCGAGTGAAGGCTTTATGCTCGATAATTTTTTCAACCGCATTCTGCTTCTTTTGGTCGTAAGCTAGCCCATCGCTGTTGAAAACTTTGATGCCGTTGTACTCGGGTGGGTTGTGTGACGCAGTTATCATGAAGCCAATGTCCACTTTCTTGTTCCTTGTGAGAAAAGCCAGGACAGGAGTAGGCAAGATCCCTAACTGTTTGACCGAAGTCCCTGCTGATTCCAAACCCGAAGTCAACGCGTTCTCAATCATCAAACCTGAAGGTCTCGTATCTCTGGCAACAAGAGCTTCCTTTGCTTTCGAGAAAGTCGCGGAAGCAACGCCTATCTGTTCCGCCAGAACCGCTGTTAAATCTGCGTTGACCAGACCGCGAACTCCGGAACTGCCGAACAACTTCAACGCCTGAACCTCTCAACAAGAAATATCAGAGTGCCTCTCTCAACTTAAAAGAGTAAGCAATGAAAATGCTGCTAAATCCCGATTTTGCTCTCCACTTTTTGGAAAGTCGGATGCTTTTTCTCAAAGAACTTGAATTTGCAGAGTCGTTGCAGTGCTAAGCGAGCGCAAAACGGATGATAATCCATACGATGTCACCGACGAACAACGCCATTATCAGGCCCGCGGTGATGAAAATGAGAAATGGCAGGCCGGGAGTTGCCCATATGGCATCAGGGATTTTTCCGTTCTTGACGGCGCTGTCCAGCCTGCTAACAACTGCGTCTCTGCCCTCGTCCTTAGGAATGGTTACCAGTTTTCTCTTCAGGTTGCCTTCAGCATCTTCTTCGGCATCCTCAAGCGGGTAAACATGCCATTTCTCCTTCAACTTCTGAACTGGAACTTTGTAACCTGTAACCAAAATCAGTGCCTTTCTGGCCCAAGAGCCGTTCTCATACTTTTCGAAGAGTTCCCCGCCTGTCCTCACTCGCCAAACCATGTTATAGCCCGCCATAACAAGCGTCATCAGAGCTGCAAATAAAACGGAGTTGCTGAAAACAGTAATGGGAAAAAGGTTCTTGGAAATAGGCGATATCTCTCCCGACAGGGGCGTCGCCAAACTCGCCGGGTAGAACGGCAAGGCAAGCGCCAAACACATCAACGCTTTCGCATCAGCTCCTCCCCACCCTCCAGCGTAGAAAATAACTATCGCGAACAAAGCGGTGAGTCCGAAGCACACCCCGAACAAAGGCAACAGTGAACGCTCAAAGACGTAGATCTCCGTAAAAGTTAGCACAAAAGCGATTGGAGCAAAAACCAACCATACCGTGTTACTGACTTCTCGGGTTTTATTGTCGCTCCATGAAGCATAGACGAAAAAAACCAAAACTAAAGAAGTTCTGGCCAAATCCAGTGACCACTGCAGAGCGATACCCCCACCTGCATCGAATTGCTTTCTCGCCTAATTATTCTTCCGCAAAACTATTTTGCACTGAATGAAAAAAAGCACAGTGAGAGTTCTAAGACAGCGCGTTCGGCGCTTGTGTACTCCAGGGCAATTGTTGGCCAGTTGAGGACAATACTTTGAAATAGTATATCGCTCCAGGTTGCCAGGTATAGCTGACTGGTATCCTCTGTGTCGTGCCTGCTAGGAGTGAAAGGGGAGCGATTGTCTGGTTAGTCATTGAGGAGGCCGCTGTTCCAATATAGACTTGGGTTATCGTGGTGTCCGCGGTTCCAGTGTTTTGCACGTCAATGTCTATCATCGTTCCGTTTCCGTGGAAATCGACATTTGCCACGTTGAGAATCACACCTGCTTGTCCAGTCAAGTGTCCTGTGTATGTCATTACCCACGCGTAAGTTACAACTATTGCGGCTACGGCTATCACCACTAATAGCAAGGTAGCGAGTATAGGCGAAATGCCCTTCTTGGTCTTGAACAAACTGATTGTCAGAACATTCACCTTCTTGTTACTCAAGGGATGTTTCAAATTCGATATTTAACATGTATGAACTCTGAATCCACATTTGTGCTAAATGCATCTTTTTGAATTGGGCTTGATGAAGCCGTGGGGATTCCCGTTTTATGTAATCACTGTGTTGATGACTAGTTTCCAGTATGCACTGTAGCGGTTGGTGGGTACTCGACGTTTATCCATGAGCCGCTGGCTTGGCCGTTCGTTATTTGATAAATTGGTGTTGTGGTGCTGAAGGTTGATACTGCGCCCCACCATATCGTGTTTAAGGCGTATTGGAAGCTTACTGGAGCAATCTCTATTGGGAGCAGCTCTATGGTTCCTGCTGCCTGGTTCACTCTGAGTTCTGCTGTTTGGGTTCCAGCTAGATTGTCAAAACTGTAAAGCTCGCTGTTTCCAGTGTCAGTGAACATTATTCCTGCTCCGTTGTTGCCTGAAACGAATTGGCTCCAGTGATGCTGCCAAATAGCTGTCAGATTATAGAATGTGCCCGCTGCTGTTGAAACGATGGGATTACCATTTGATGTTCCGTTCTCGGTCTGCGTCTGTGTGATTGAGCTTTGCAATTCGATTGGGCATAGGTCATTGATGTTTCTGCTCTGCTGCGACTGTATGAACAAGACTCTCAACTCATACGTATAGTAAGTCGAGTTTGCCGGCAACGTTATGACTATATGTGAATAAATGTTCGGGCAGTTAGTGACGCCTCCGCCCCATTCAGCTTCTTGTTGGACAATATCCCTCACAACTCCTTGGGTGATTATGTACGCAGGGCTTGCGCCGTAAATGCTGCTTTGTCCGTTTATTCGCATGAAAGTTGCTGTACATGATGTGCCTCCAACCGTTGAAACTAACGGTTGGAAGTCTCCCTGGAATTGGAGTGTCAGCATGCCGTTTGTCAGAATTCCAGCATTGGGATTATCTCCTGTAAAGTAATTATCAACGTACGCGTACGGTGTTTGAGTCGCTAAATCGCTTCCGTTCCACCATATTGTGACGCTTGAAACGTTACTGTTTACCAGAAACACTATAATGTTTCCGTTATTGAAGACGCTTTCATTGCTTGTTAAGCCTAACGGTATCAAGTAATTGGAGGCCCAATCTTCTATTTGGAATGACACCTCGGAATCGACGCCGTTTATGGTTTCGTTAACATGTATTGACTTGACAGGAAGCGGCGGGATGGGCATAGTCTGAGTTGTCACCTGGAGGCCTTGTCCGAGCCAACGCATAGTGCCATTCTGCAATAGCTCAATCGTAGTAGGGTCAGAAGAGGAAGCAACTTGTAATGTCCCGTTAAGGAAGAGAACAGTTGCATCTATCTGCCAACTGTTTTGCACCGAATCTCCGGTCGGAACTCCGGCTAAAAACCTAATGGCAAATGTTGAACTCGTAAGGTATGCCGTTACTGATACGTTGTTCCAACTATTAGGATTCAAACTGGAAATTAGGGGCAACCACGAGCCACTAGTGGAATTCCAGCACTGAACAGACAGAGTTCCTGCAGGACTTGAAAATGGCCCCGTGAAAATGTCCAAACTCACATTCGTCGCCCAATAGTTGACGTTCGTAAATTGTTCCTCAATGTCAAGGCCGTATTTGCTTGTGGAGTTCGATGTTTGAAGCAGTACGCTCCCGATTTGCCATGATGATTGCATAGTGTCGCCCGTTCTCACTGTGTCGATGAATCTTATTGCGAAATTCGCGGAGGTCAGGTATGAGGTTACTGACATGTTGTTCCAACTGTTGGCGGCTAAGTTGCTGTTTAACACTGTCCATGCACCGTTCCAAACGTCAACTTCTAATGCTTCGCTGTCGCTGAAGGCTCCAGTCTTTATGCAGAGGAGTTTTGATGAGTTTGCATTGTACGATGCGGTCGTCCATTGCCGCTCTAGAACGAGTTGAAAGTTCGGAGTCGGGAATATGCTGCCAAAAGAGGCCGAAGGCATGACGTTGCCTGGTGGCATTTGTCTCATCCTGAACCATTGGAATTGTGCTGGGTTTGCGACGACGGTGGATCCAGTGTAATATCCAGCACTTACACCCACATACCCACTTGTGGCACCGTTGTCGTTCGCAGCGGTGTAGCTTGTAGCCGCAAGCGTGGTGAGAGCTGCACCTGAAATGCCATATCCAGAGTAAAGAGCGCCACTCCAAGTGCCAGCGTTATCCACAACCTGAAGCGTGTAAGGAGTGCTAACCGTTCCTTGGTAGCCATTATTAACTACCCAAGCGCGCCAATCGTTGAGGAAAGAGATAAATCCGGCACCATTGCCTCCTTGTTGACCTATGAAACGATATCCATAAGCGTCACCAGATATCGGCGAGGCATCTGCAATTATCCCGACTCTTGCAGTAGCTTCTGCCGTGTAACTTGCTGCCGTCTCAAGCACGTATGATGAACTGACACTGTAAGACGCGCCTTCGATAAGAGCCGTTGGCCCACCCACGTAATTGCCGGTGGTAGCGGTCTGCTCAAGGTAGCCATTGTGTGTGTCCCATGTTCCCCCTACAGTCGTGAAACTGCTCCAACTAGTACCACCGTACTGGGTGAAGACGTTCGCCCCATTATCATACTGCCCATATGTGGTTGACAGGTTGGGCGCCTGTCCCCAGTAATTGCCGTCATAGGTTGTAGAAGCGGATAGGAAGGCCATGTATATTGTGAGTGTGCCTCCGTTCGCGGCGATCGGGCTGGTCAGTTTGACCCATACTGTGGCGCTGGTTGCGGTGTTGGAGAGTGATGGGGTGCAGGATTCGAGCCACGCGTACAGGGGCGACGTAAGGCTGCTATCCGAGTAGAATCGGATGTTTCCCAGGTTCCCCGCTTCGAAACCCGTGTAGCTGGAGGGGTTCCAGGTTATCTCCTCTTGGAACGGGTTGGGAGTTGCAGATGATTGAGTGTTGATGATTGTAATGGAAACGTTACTTACTGAGCCTCCGTTTGTGTTGGCTTCAGTCAATGTGTCGTAAGTGTTGCCCGCCGACTGTTCGGCGGAGAAATTATTTTGTGTTCCAATGTCAGTGTCATGAAGTTGATTATTGGTTTGTACATACTGAGTGTTAATGGCTGGAACGCTGCCTTCCGTCAGAATGTCATGAATGTTGTCCGGCCCATACTGTTGAGCTGTGAAGTTCGACTCCATGCCTATGTTGCCGTTGAAATCTACATCTGACGCGTTGTTGTTCACGTAGTCCGTTGATGGCAAGGTTGATGAGGAGATTGGCCATGTCATATTTATGTTGTACGAGGAATATGGCGAGGCCACTACTGCTATGCCTCTCTGATCTGTCACTTGAATGACGTATGAGTTTGTATCTATTCCTGCTGGTGGCTGAATCTGGTATGTGCCGTTTGTAAAAGCTATCGGAGCGGCACTCGGAGGGATCAATACCCAAGTTGAGTTCGTTTCATACTGGAAGAATTGGAAGTTTTGTGCCTCAAGATTCGTAACTGGTTCGCTGTGGTCCTGCAAAACGGTCAGGCTTGTCTGGTTGCTTTGCGTGGTGTTCATGATTTGCACGGTGAGGCCACATGAAGGCGCGTATTGCATTCCGTATATTCCCAGTTTTGTCAGGTTGTAAGTCACGTCGAGATATCCCGCACTGTAGCTGGTGTTATTAAACCAGTACGTGGAGATAGTCAGATTTGTCAGGCTGAAACCTGCTCCCCAGTCTGGATGAGTATTCGCCACGTATTCCAGTCCACTTGAAGTGTAATTCAACGTACTTTGCCTTGCATAGGAACTGTCTCCAGTCACTTGGATTACGGAGCCGTAGTAACCCACGCTGAAACCTAATAGTTGCTTTATGGCGAAATTGGTTTCATCAATAGCCGTCAGTACTTGCGGTTGGACTTGGATCGTATCATTAAGGATTATGTTATATGTCACCATAACGGTCGATATGAGAATCACCGAAACGAGCAAGGCAGCGATTATTGAAAACTGACCTCTCTTATTCATAGTACTATCCTCCTGCCAGTCCGAGTTGTAGAACGACAAGTTTCGACGTGCCTGCAGCCGTGTACTCTGACTTGTAGAGCGCAGGGTTGTAGTCGGATAATATGCCTAGGGCGGTGAGTCTAGTGTCTGGGACTCGGGTCAACCCCACTGCGAAAAGAGAACCCGTGACATCTGGGGCCCCTTTGAAAATATGATTAAGCACTGCTCCTGGGATTGCGCCGCCTGTTGGGTTCAAGATATTGGTTGCAATGGACAGGTTGTACTGAGCGGTGACTGATTCGGGTAGAGCTCTCGTAGAGGTCTGTATGGGTGAAGGGAAGATGCCATAATAGCTGCAATTAGCGAGGGCTGTTGATGTCAGGGTGACGACGCCGGGTGAATCAGTAATCCAATTGCCATTGTTATTGTACGGTTGGCCGTCTATGCCCTCAAGAAAAGCATTGAGCCCATTAGGGTTAATGGCTGTTATACCATAGATTCCCCATCCGTTCTGGTTTCCTGAGAGTGCAAGCGTGTTCGTGACATAATAGAATGGATATCCGACTATGCTGACCCAAGTCCAATTGTACAGCTCAGTACAATTGCCTAGCTGGTAACAATAGTGCGGATAGTCGTTTGAGTAGAGCGTGGCGTAGCTCTGAGGAATGGGTACAGGCTCTCCGCATGTGTTTATGATTATGGCGTTTTGTAAGGTCTCATTTCCAAGGGGCTGGCCGTTCAATAACTGTCCAAGCTGCGTGGTATTTTGAACCATCACAATAGAGGAAGGCTCAAAATAGGAAGCAAATATTCCAGCGAGTTGTTGGGCAATGCTTTGAACGGTATATCCCGTTATCCACCAACCGCTTGAATCGCTGCAATTCAAGATATAGAGTGTTACTCCTATTTTCTGAGGTGTAACGGTGAAAGTCACATTAGAAGAAGCAACCATATAGGATGCGGCATTAGAATCTATGCCCAAACTCTGAGCATTGGAAATTGACCTGCTAACAGCGTAGAGATTCTGAAGCCCTCCACTCGAAATATCATAGGCAGTAAGATTGTAAATCACGTTTGAAGGTAAAGACGCTGATAGTGCAACTTGAAGCTCGTTCCAAGCAGTATCGTTAGTTGTCTCAAAGGCAACTGAACTGAGGCCATTTTCCGCGTCTAATGTCTCCAAGGTTGTCAAAGCCAGTCTGCTCAAGTTCAGAGGCGAAACCTGACGGGGCGAAGGCAAAACCGCAAAGAATGAGGCTGTCATGAAAGCCCCTGTCATTATGAGAATAACGATGAATATTTCCAAAGTTCGCATCATCTTAGCCCGTCACCTGATAACCTGTTAAACTCCAAAGGGAGAGTTTCGCTTGGTAGGCGATGTCTCCAATGATAACTTGCCGCAGATCAGTGGCCACCCACTCTTTTCCTGAAACATTACTACCGAATGTCACAGGCAATCCCAAGGAATTGAGCCCGAAAGGCGCGATTACTGTGCCGTAATTAGATCCGTCACCATATGCTATCACCAGAAAACCTGTTTGATTATTCGTGGTCACGGTTAGGTTCTGGTAGGGTGTGCCGCTACCATAATTGAGTTCTCCTGCAAAGTTTTCTCCGAAGACTGGGACGAAAGTGTTGGGCAGAGCATAAAAAGAAGCGTTATAGTATAGGTTGCCTATGCTGGTGGGCGGATCGTTATTGCCGTATTTCTGTGCGAGCACCATGTTTGCTGTTCCATTATCGAAGCTTTGGATGTATGGAATAATATTCCCCGNGTCTGTTACAGTTTCTCGGCTCAGGTAGCCTATTCCATTGAGTCCACCCTCGAACGCTTTCACTATGAACGTGAATGTCGTATTACTGCTGAGGGATGGAAACTCTTTGAACGCGATGCCTGCAGAGTCGGTTTGATTAATGTCAGATGTGAAATTGCTGTTCAGTTTAGGGAATCCGCTGCTGCTCGTGTTTGCCCAGAACATCAAGTAATCCAAAGTTGCATTGCTGAGCGGAAACCCGGATCCGTACACTTGGATCTCCAACTGCAGATCATTGCCTGGGATCTGCGTCACATTGACTGCTAATGTTGGCGTTATCGACAATTGAAAATCGTATGTTCCGTTTATCCCCAGTAGACTGGTCGCGTCATGGTAACTGATGCAGTCACTTGCTGGCAGAAGCAAGTATGCGCCATTGAGTCCCCACGACAGGTCGTTGTACCACTGTCCAGTCTGGCTATAGTAGACTTGATTTGCTATGGAAACCAGCCTCATGGCTGAGAATGGGCTCATCCTGTACTCTTGGAACTCGGGGTCTTGCAGTCCAAAGAACGTGAGATTTTGAGTGCTGCTTCCTGAGACTCCCCAATCTGATGGGGTGCCGGGGTTTAGCATGATGCTGTCCAGAACGTTGCTGCATTCCGTCGCGATGTAACTGTGGTATTGATATAGAATCGCTGTTTGATTCATTTGATTGAAGAAGCCGATGAAAAGCAGTAAGGCAGCTAAGAAAACTGTAAGAGCAATCAAATGATCTATTGTCGCCCCTGCCATCCTAAACCATCTTTCCTGACTATCCTCCGAACCCCATGCCTATAGTTCCGTTTCCAAACTTGTCCGCATAGGCGCCGGCACTCGTGGAATTGCTCCTGAAAATCATCGTTGAATCCCATTTTGCGTTTGATCCTAGGAGAACCTGCGACGTAACTTCGAGAGTCGTTGTCGCAAGTCTGAGGGTTATTTGGAGTACTTGGCTTGGATTTGCTGCGACGCTGGAAGGTCGAAGTATCGCGTTTGCAGTGTAAGAATATCCATCGATGTACGGGGGGAGCCCAAACTGGTCTGTTGTCGTTCCAGATGGTATTGTAGTGTTATGGTCAAGTGCGAAGTACATCTGTTGTATTTTGCTACCCATGTTGCTTGCTGCCTCTTGCAGCGTTAGGGTTCTTCGTGAATCCACCCATGTGTTCATTAGCAAATTGGCTACAACTGGGAACAAGAAGATCTGTAGCAAGAGAATAGGAATCATGATAACATGTTCAATGGTTACGTGGGGGATACATGAACCTCCATTAACGTTTCTAGGCTGAAATCCCTAGCGATACTGTTACATTCCCTCCGTAAATTTCGACAACGGAACTCGGTCCGAGAATAATTGTTTGATTCGTGGCATCGAAGTTGAAGAAATCCGACGTCAAACCAATTCCAGCATTAGGAAAAGCTATTGAGATTGTAACGGTGTTGTTAGCGTTGTTGTTGACATTGCTGAATATTCCGTGGTAAACGTTTAGTCCTGTCATGGTCACCGATTGCGATAGTTCAGGAGAAGAACCTGTATTGAAAATCGGCAGGTAGAACCGAGCGTAAGAGACAGCGTTAATTGTGGCAATGAGCTGCCGTACGATCGGCACTGCTACTATTCTGATGTAGCTTCCGTCCTGCATTGGCAACTTCTCAGTTACGAAGGTCCTGCAAACTGGTGCAGATGAGCCGTTTTGAAGCAANCCTTCGGATGATGGGAATAGCTCTTCGAANTAGTTGTTTGCCACAGAATATTCATTGACTGGTATGCTGAACAGAATTGCGCCAACATTGAAACTCGCAACAAGCGAACCGTCAAAGTAAAAACTATAGGTTAAAGCCGGAGACCTAAAAGTGACTTGGCCATATTTAGTTGCAAACGTTAAGGTCTGGGTGCGTCCTGGTATCCACGCCACGTCATCCGCTTGTAATGCAACAGTCTGCATGAACTGTTTCATAGAGTTGAAGTCATTTTGAGCTATTTGTCCATTCAAATAGTTGTTCGTGAAGCCTACAACGACAAGAAGCATGACGACGATGGCGGCTGTTAATATNGTGGNGGAAATCGCTGGGCTGACGGCTCGATTATCCTTTCGAAAGTGCCCAAAGTTCGTCCTCGTCATTTAGCCTATCCAACCTATTTTTGGAGTTGACCCCATGAAGCCGCCTAGGAACATTGGCATTATCTCTGCTGCTATGATGGAGATTACGACGAGAACTGCCGCATGTTTGAATCCTGCTGCAATGGATTCTTCGCTGATTTTTCCTGCCACTATGCCTACCATGAAGCTATAGAAAATTGATGAGGTCATGAAAACCTGTCTTACCCAGTCCATGTTTTTTGGCGGGCCGGATCCGGCAACACCNATAGTACCCGTGGTAAAACCCAGCATCATTGATGTCGTTACAACNAGGAGCAGGGCCGCGAAGTAGGGCATCATTATGTACGGCCTGGTCGAAGCTTTCTTCTCTTTTTCAACTTCCTGCGTGAGATTGTTGAAGCGGGCGAGTGACTCCACCATCTCAATCGTTCCCCCTCCAACATCCACGGTCTCGACAAGCAGGAACATCACAATTTGCGTCATCCAACTTCTTGTTCTATTTATGAAATCTATCATCACTTTCTTCAGCGGNATTCCCCAAGAGATTTCCGAGCTGATTTTCCGCAGTTCCTTGCTAAAAACGCCATATTCACGGTGAGAAAGNCTCTCAATNCATTTTTCTGGCGAGAGTCCAGTTTTTCTGACTTCAGTCAAATCTCTTAGAAAACTGTTTACACCTTGCTCGATGCCTATTTTCTTGCTGGAGAGTTTACCATGCACGACCGCTGCGGGTGCCGCAGTGACGAATAATGCTATGGCGAGTGCCACTGGCATTTGGCTCAGTATGCCGAAGTGGCCGCCGAGGAAAAGGAACATGAACAGCGCAATTCCTGCCACCGCACAGACCCCAAAGACTTTGTANGGTCGCATTTCAGTNACAGGNGTTTTGGGCTGCATGCTGTGTGCCAAATAGACGAACATTATTGAAAGCATGGGACTCAGGACGAAAGTGTAGAGAATAATGGTGGAAACNTCGCCGCCGCCTGATGCGCCGCCTACACCGATGTTTTGTACGCTGAACATAATGTAGAAACAAAGNGACATCATCACATTGACGATTATGAAAGTTTCAAGAAGCATCCCCAATCTNTCTGCGGCTGCGCGGACACGCATNGCCCTGGCCTTGAATATGTCTTCAGCTTTCCTTTCAAGAAAGTGTCCGATATCTCCTCCAATGATGACGGTGGATGAGTAGCCTGAGAGGAAATCTTTGAAGATGTCTAACGGATTTCTCTTTGCGGCATTTTGAATGGCCGTCAATGGGTCGGTGCCGAAGATTTCCACGTCTTTAATGATTTCTCTGGCTTCCACTTTCATGGCAGGCATGAGTTCGACTTGAGCTAGTCTTTTGAAACTGGTGTATGGGGCTATGCCACCCGAAGCCATGACGCTGATGTAAGCCGTGGCAAAGGGCATTTCTCTTTCGAGATTGCTCGCTCTTTCGCCCGATCTAGACATTGGAACTAAAATGAATCCTATCATTACGTAAAATGGAGCTGGTATTAGGAAGATTAAAGGAAGGAAACCATAAAGGAAAACGATTATAGCTGAAATCACGGCTAACGGAAGGGTAATGAAAGCGGAGAAAAACATTAGGGAAACGTAGGTTTCTGGGTATATCTTGATTTTTGCCCTTTCCAAGTAATCCTTAAATTCGAATACGTTTTTGAGGAAGGAGGGCGCTATTGGGCCGAATAGACGGAATGACCATGCCTCAAGGGTTTTTAGAAGTGGCAATTACCTTGACCTCCTCTCCAGCGAGAACTTTTTCATATATCTGTTTGGGGCGTGCGTAATACTCTGCTATTATGGCAGCTACGTCCTTGTAGCTCCTGATTTTGTGTTCTTTCATCCAGTGTAGCACGTTTTTGCGTCTGTTAATCTCTTCAAGCAGCTCTTTTTTGTTCAACCCATTGCGCTCCGAAATGGCGGAAAGCATGACGCTCTTGTCGAAAGAAGATGCGTGCTCGTCTTCAGCAGGTTGCCACTTGAATACTCCTCTGTAATCCTGAAAATCTGCGATCTCGTTGACGTTCAGTACGCGTCTGAAGGCCCTTCTCTCATTGTTCTTGACTAGATGAACCCTCTGAATGGACATGATTATGTTCATTAACGGAAGATAGGCAGGTGAGATGTCCATGGGTTTCTGGGTTAAACGTTTGAGGGCGGAATCGAGGTTTTCAGCATGCATTGTGCACATGCCACCGTGGCCAGTTGCAAGCGCCTGGAAAAGCACATAAGCTTCTTGGCCTCTGACCTCTCCGACGATGAGTATGTCTGGGCGATGTCTCATAGAAGTCTTTACTAGGTCGAAGAGCGCGACTTCGCCTATGGCGTTTCCTCCAAGACCGTAACTCTGTCTTGCAATGAATGAGATCCAGTTTTCATGGGGGAGATTGAGTTCTGCTGTTTCCTCTATTGTGATTATCTTGCTTCCAGGCTTGATCAAACAAGCTAATGCGTTCAGGGCAGTTGTCTTTCCAGCGGCCGTTCCACCGAGAACCATTATAGACGATCTGTTTTCGAGGCAAACCCAAAGATAGGCAGCCATTTCTTCTGAAAAAGTACCTATGTTAATCAAATCTATTATCGAGTAGGGGTCTTCTCTGAATTTTCTGATGGTGAAGGCGGTTCCGAAAGGAGTGACTTCACGTCGGTAGCAGACTGCCAGCCTGTGTTTTCCAGGCAACGAGGCATCCACTATTGGGAAAGCAGAGCTTACATGCTTTCCGGCCATGTGTACGAGTTTGACGACCATGTTGTCTAGTTCTTCATCGCTTTCAAACTGGATGTTTGTTTCGAGACTCTCGTAGTTTCTATGCCAAATGTATACGGACTTCTGAACTCCGTCGCATGAAATGTCTTCAATGTTCGGGTCGCGCATCAAAGGATCGATTGCACTGAAACCAACGAGATCTCTTTCCGCATGATAGAGTATCTTGTACCACGAGACGTCGGGTAACCATCCAAGGCTTATGCGGTATTTGTCAACGATTTTCTTGGCTTCATCTGCAAAGAACTTCCTCGGGTCGGCTATCTCTTCTTTTGGCGACTCGATTTCAGCGAGCAATATTTCCAAGATTCGTTGGTAAACGCTTCTTTCAAGTGGGTCAAGCTGCAACTCATCGAGAATGTACTTGTACTCACCTGTCTTAGGATTCTGGGCAATTGCCACGTGGGCGAACGGTTCATACAGCGGGTACTTTTCGGCTATTCTGAATCCTCTTGGAACGGGCTTCGGGGGGGCTGGTCCGACTGCTGCTGGTTCATGCCTCTTCAAGTTCAGTTTGAACTGCACTTTTTTGAGCTTCGCCAAGGTCGATTTCAGCCGTACTTGTGTCATTGTACTTCTCCTGTACACGTACTAATGACAGAAAGTATCTATTAAATCTTGCGTCTCACGAGACATTATTCAGTGCTCGTACCCTCTTCTGTTTCCGCGGAAATCACAAGAATCTTGGACTTAATCAAAACTACAACGACGACTGCAATAATCACGGGCACAACAATCAGCATCAGCATCAACCATGGAAAACCAGGCTGGCTTGAAATCGGCGCCACCGGTACTACGTTTATACTTGTCTGGTTACTACCACCAAAGTACCCGTTCTTACTGACACTCGTGTTCATAGTGACATTTAACTGCACAGTTGTCTCAGGAGCGTTGAACACGAATGAACAGGTTCCGTTTGCGTCNGTGAAGCCAACGGTGTATGAGAAGTTTCCGNTCGTGGTAGACATAATCACTTGTGCATTTGCAACAGGCTTAGAGTTTGCCGTAGCAGTCACAGTCACGACNGTGCTGCGACCCGGCATTATAGCGTAGGAACTTGGCGTGATTTGGACAGTCAGGTTTCCAGGAATGACGTTTAGCATCAGGTGGTCTTGGCCGTCTACATATCCTGTTTTTGAACCCACGGCGGTTATGTTTATGTTGGAGGAAACGTTGGCCTGCGGTGCAATGAAATTGAAGGTCGCGAATCCATTAGCGTCGGTTGTTCCGTTAAGCTGGGAGAAATTGCCTCCGTTTGTGGATGCAATCGTTACGTTTGCGTCTTGAACCGGGGCTGAATTGTATGTTACGTGGGCGGTTATTGTGACGTTTGCTTCTGAAATCATTGTGTAGTTTTGGGCTGTCAAGTACAGGATAAGCAATTTCGGTGTTACGCTTATGCTTATTTGGTTCGTCCCATCTATGTAATGGCTCTTTGTTGCGGTTACGGTCAACGTCGCGTTCAGCGCTGATGTGGTCTGCGGAGCGTTGTAGAGGAATGTGGCGAAACCATTCGTATCTGTATACATAATGGTTGATGTCAAATTGCCAGTGTCTGCTGACGCCGTGACCGTTGCGTTTGATATTGGGGTTCCGTCGCAGGTTGCAAGAACATTGATTTTGGTGCTTCCTTCGGAAACAATCGGGTTTTCGTTAGGAGTAATTGCGACGGCTAGGTTATTTTGCAGTACGACTATTGCCTGTTGGTCTTGCCCGCTGGTGAATCCTTGCTCTTGGGCAGTGGTGTTTATGGTGATTATGATTGGATTGAGAGTGTATGGCGCGGTGAAGTTGAAAGTGACCGTGCCATCCGAACCTGTGACGCCGGCATTTTGTGAAAGGGTTCCATTATCTGCCGTGGCCGTTATGGAGGCGTTTGCGACTGGTTGGCCTAGGCCCCCGTAGACTAGGAATATCATGTTAACGGTCGCTTCAGACTTAACTGTCGCTGGCTTCGTGGTTACTTGGATGTGAAGAAGGGGGAGAACCTCGAGATAGGTGTGGGTGGATCCATCTGCGTATCCCGCTTCAGTGGCCGTGGCAATCAGTCTGATATTCGAAACGTCGGTGACGTTTGGCGCGGTAAAAGTCGTCTGGAATTGACCCGTGGAATCTGTAGTTCCCGAGTTGGCCAGGAAGCTTCCTCCCTTCAAAGAGAGAAGGGTGACTGCTGCGTTTTGTACGGCTCCGTTCTGGTTTGCAACGTAAACTGTTACTGTGACGTTGCCGTTGTAGTCCGCCACTTGGCTGCTCTGAGCGATTGAAACACTCAGGGGTGTCAGATTCTGGACGGTTATGGTTGTCGTTGTGGGGTTCTGGCTTATAGTGCCGAAGTCATCCATCACTGTCAGGGTTGCCATGTAGGTTCCAACATTGGCATAAGTATGGTTTGTGAGGGACAGGGTTGTCCATCCGCTTGTGACTCCGTCTCCGAAGTCATAGAAGTATTGGTCTACGCGGCCGTCGTCGTATGAGTTGGTGCCGATGAACGTGACGTTTTGATCAGGGGCTACTAAGGTCTTGTCGGTTTGAAGAACGGCTGTTGGTGGCGTGTTGTTGAAGTCGCTGGGCTTTGACAAGAAAAAGATGAAGTGTAAGCCAATGCCGTTTCCACCGACACTGTTTCCTTTTCCGTAGGGATTGAGATATGCATGGGACGGTCCGCTTGGATCTCCCCAATAATTGTAAGTCGCGTTCACAATGTAGGAGGGATCTGTTACGTTGTTAGAGTAAATATCCATCCCAACTGCATTGCTATAGATGTCGTTGAAGTGGGCTTGGTGGCCTGTTCCATCTTGGTAAAGTATTCCGTCTANGGTGTTGTTTGAAATGTAGTTGTGCGCGATGTACGTGTCGTTCGACGTGACGAGAAATCCGTAGCTGTTTGATGAAACGTTATTCTGTAGGATAGATGTGTCGGAATATGCGGCGGCGCCAAGGGATATTCCACTGTTGATGTTGAGCATGATGTTGTTTTGTGTTACGTCAACTGCTCCATTCAGGTTTCCTGTTAACACGACGCCGTCTCCGTTTGAACTTATGGTGTTGTTTTCCACAGTGACCTGGCTGCCTCCCACTATGTTAATTCCACAGGCGGTGTTGTTGACCATCATGTTGTTTTCAATGGTTGCGCTGCCACCATTGACTACTGTGCCGTTCATGTTAGAAGTGATAATGTTGTTTTGCAGGTTCAAAGAACCACTTTGAAGCGTTATGCCGCTGGTTCCGTATTCTATTGTGCAGTTTGTTATCGAGGACTGCTGAGCCCCGTTGATGAGGATTGTTCCCCAGTCTCCCGTGATGGCATTCAGGTTGTTGGATGTGAACAATATTGGTCTGTCAACCGTTCCGTCTGCCACGATTCCCCCATTCACTATTATCGAGAAATCCTGTCCGAACCTGACCTGTACGCCAGGTTCTATCGTTAACGTGGCGCCTGAGACGACTGTAATGTTGTCTGATATTATGAAGGGGTTGTCAACCAGTGTCCAATCAGTGTCATGCGTTATGGTTCCCCAGACATATGTTGCCTTTGCTGGGGGCAATACATTGTAAACGCCCGTTAAACAGCTGAGAATGAAAAATGAGATGAGAAGACCGAGTAATGGACTGGATTTCTTTTTCATTAATATCATCCATTCAGTATTCTGGTTTCCTTTATCCCTCTCGCCGGGTTGGGCTTAAGCGTTATGAATCCTCAGTTAAACTTGAAAATCCGGGTGAACACGCTGTTATCCAAGGTTGCGTTGAAGAAGAGATTTAACGAGGCAAGAGGGGATTCTAGGTCTTGGTGATATACTAAATGTTGCAGAGTTTCACTGCTTTCGGGCTCGAAGGTTTTCCGATGGTGCATGAAGGGGATGATTTGGCTAGAATCATAGTTGACACAGCGGAGAAGAATGGTCTGGAAATACAGAATCGTGATGTTATTGTCGTTGCGCAGAAGATTTTCTCTAAGGCCGAACGAAGAATTGTAAATGTACGAGAGGTTGAGCCTTCACGTCGAGCCAACAGTTTGGCGAGGAAAGTGAAGAAAAGCGGCAGATTTGTCGAGTTGGTTTTGAGGGAAACCAAACGGGTATTGAAAGCTTCCCGTGAAACATTAATCGTTGAGGACATCCGGGGATTAATTTGTATAAATGCTGGAATCGACAAATCGAATGTTGAAGGCAGTGACAATTTTGCGCTTCTGCCATTGAACCCAGATAAATCCGCTGAAGAGTGTCGATCAGAGATCAAACGATTGACAGGCAAGGACGTTGCAGTAATCATGTGCGACACTTACAGTCGGCCATTTAGGCGGGGGCAAGTCAATTATGCGATTGGCATCGCAGGAATCAATCCATTCAGAGATTACAAGGGAAAACCTGATCTTTTCGGCCAAATTCTTAAGGTCAAGAACATAGCAGTTGTCGATGAAGTGGTCGCCGCAGCTGAGCTCTTAATGGGCCAAGGAAACGAGGCGCGACCGGTAGTGGTGCTAAGGGGATTAGAAGAATCTGCGATATTCAGCGAAAAAAATCGCGTGGAAGAACTGTACATTTCAAGAAGAGAGGACCTTTTCCGAAACACAATGTAAGCATGAAACCTCAATTGAACGCTTTCTTGAACGCGCCCTATTGATTACTTTCTCTCCGAGAAAGGATACGTTTGTTCCACGTCATCGTTTCTATTAGAATCTTGAAAGAAGGCTGAGTTGGTCATTTTGTTCTTGAGGAAGTGTTATCTCTACAAGCTTGGCGTGCACGGATTTTTTTGCTTGGGGCAAACAAGGAATTTGGGTAGCTTGATCAACAGAAGCGTCGTGTTCCTTTTTTCTTTGATGGAAAGACTTTTAAACGGATTGGCTAAGACATATAGAAGGACGAAAAAAATTTGAGAGGAATGAAAAATTGAAAATAGAGAATCTTACTAAGACTATTGTTGCGACACTTACAGCTTTAATGATACTCTGTTCAATTATGTTACCAACGATGGCTTTCCGAAGTGGAATATCAGGNGCAGGAGCTGACTACGTCGTCTTAGAGGGCACAGCGGGCAGCGACAGCTATTCCAGCATGCAGTATTCATACATGGTAAATCAATGGGCAAGTGGACTTGGCATATACGCTGCGCAGTACCCGAATGCTACCTATTACAGCGCGAGCAAAAGCCTCAGACTCGGTTTGACGGAATATGGCGAGCTGGCAACCCCAGCAAGCGCTGGCATTGCATACGGAGCAAACAATCACGACTGGAACCTCACAGAATCTTGGGCAAGCTCTAACCCGGCAATCCCGCCACAACTCGAGATCCAAGGATGGCAGTTCTACCTGAACTACACCAGACAAGGAGCATTGAGGGCGGTAGAAGGTTGGGCTATGTACAGCAACACCTCCCTTACCGAAGGTGCAAGAGCAGCCTACAGCTGGGATGGCACAAAGAACCCGGCTGACACTGGCTCCGGTCTCACTGCAGGTACACTGAATCCCACAGGCGTGGAAATACTGTACGATAGTGCAAGGCTTGTAATTGCGAGAACCGGAACCGTGATACATGACGCATATTTCAATGAAGACGTTGCAGAAATTTTCGTAACGATCAACTTCTACAAGGACACGAAGTATGCCATAGTCAACTACGATGTGAAGATACTTATTGAGCCGAAGATACTGGACCAGATAAACGACTTTGCCTTCAGCAACAGGTACGAGCTTGACTTGGCCGCGAACCTGAACCCCTCAAACCAGGCGTACATACACTATTACCACAACTCGAACAGCACCGTTTATCAGTACCCACTGACAGGAGCAACTAGCTATGATGTGGTGCAGGCCTACGATACAGGCAAGAACAACATATTCTTTTCAGGTTACTGGCCAAACACTACTGAATACACAGTTTACAATCAACTGCTTCCGAATCCGCAGGGTAACATCGTGGACAACCTTCCGTTGGGCACGACTGTTGCAGACCTGCCAGGACCACCAACAAGCCCTAATGAGCCTAGCACACCATGGGTCATTGCTCAGTGGAGGTACAACAACATAGCGTATCCGAAACTAACCACTTGGCTTGCCAAGTCACCAAATAGAGAAATGAGATTCACGGCAGTCTTGGGCATGACCGACTACAACGCTGATCCACACCCAGCCAAAGACGCTAACGACACTACATACAATGTGAATTCACTGGATACCGAGGTTTCGTACACGCTGAACAGTGTGTTCAACCCCGCAGACCTTAACTCACTGAAAACATCAACGAATCCGTTCATGTGGACCGCTCTGGGACAAACTTCAGCCACAACCGACAGCGCAGGCGCAAGCCTCCTTGGAAACACCATTTACGGCGCAAATGAAACTGCCCTCGGGCTGTTCGACAAAAATGACACATCAGGAAGCATACCCTTCGGCCTAGACCAGTTTGGAGGCAACTACTACCAGACCTTCAGCAACAGCGGCCTAGGAACAGGCACGGACACGACAACCTACAAGCGAACAGGACTTCTGGGATTCGTACCAGGAACCAATGAAGAAATTGAAACGGGTACAACGTTTCCAGCTCAACCAATCGCTGGAGGCTGGGACTTTGACAACGACACATGGTCCCCATCGATAAACCCGATTACTCAGACTTGGACTTATCCACCGTTCCTGACTAACTACAGTTCAAGCGCCCTCTATGGCTGGGCAGTGAACTACAATCCTAACGGTATACTCAGCTTAGGCGGTGACAAAGCCAACCAATTGACAAGATACTTCAATGACTTCGGAGTCGCGATTGACAGAGAAGGCACAAGTGGTAGCTACTACGCACTGGTAAATGGCGGAACAGTTACAGGAACAGCGCCGACGAGTGATGCAAGCCTAGGAACACTAGACTTCTTCCCAGTCTCAACTTGGAACGTAGCCACAACAACGTTCGGTTACGGTGCAAACTATGCCGTCATTAGCTTGGCCCACGATGTCAACGGAACACGCGGCCTCACAATATACGGCTGGAACGGTAAAGACACGTACTGGGCTGCAGCTTGGGCTTCTCAATACCTTCTCGATGCTGGTGGAAACACAACACAAGTATCGAGTGCGGGCCTGCCTACCGGAACAGTTGCAGTAGTACTTCAAATGACATACGGAGGACCAAACGGTGAACCGAGCGCGTTCTCGATAGTGAAAGCCTTAGGAACCATAACAGAATTCGGCACTAATGCGTACGCCACTTCAGCCACCCCATATGACCAAAACGGCAATGCATGGGGAGGCTTGGTCAAACCAATGGCGCTGCCAAACTCAACTGTTTGGTGGTATCAGAAACTTCCCACAACATCCGCAGCAAAGGTAGACTTCAACTAAACGCAAATCCTCTTTTCTTTCTTTTTCCACATTTTTCCGTGAAACCTGATACACTAGTGTGAACTTTTGAAATTCATGTTGTATCTTGTCGTAACATCGTTTCTGTTGGCTCTCTTCCTCGCGCCATTATCATAGCTAAACGCAGACACTCTTACACTATTAGAATTGGAAGGTTACAAATGGAGGAGAGGAAGAGCCATGCGAATTTGGCACATGGGCGTTCAAAATGTCAACACCTCTACGTCACCTTCGCCATAAAGCGAGTAGCGAAAATTCTAGGAGAGACGGCATCAACAGACAGATATGGGCTGGTATATTGAGTGTTTTTTCTCTTTGCTTGAGTCTTTGCTCCCCTCTATTTGTGACTCTCGGCGCAGCTCGCGTTCAAAGCAAAATTGCTTGTTGCGTTGGCGCGCGCGCCAAGCTGGGCTTCTTGAATTTCTCACGTCTTTTATAAGCGAAACAAATGATTCCCGTAGATACCATCGATATTACGAAAGCAGCCAATGGTATGGGGATTTCGGGCACTGAGTTTTCGTTTGGAAAGTCGGCAAGTGTTCCGTTGTAAACTGTGCCGTTGTCTCGTATGGGCGCACGGTATTCTCCTCCTCCAAGACCATCTATCGTGAAATTCAAGCTGTCGTCAACGCAGTTGTCAGGGATCTTAGATAATGAGAAATCGCTTAAGTCAGGTTGGAAGGTGCTATTCAGTAACCTGTCTGGACTTTGTTCGTCATAATTTATGTAGCTGACGACTTCACCATTGACGCGGGCTACTCGTTTGTCTTGGCTGTAGAACCATTCAATAGATTCGTTATCATAGGGCGAACGAAAGTTTACGGTGTAAGCTGGTGTTGAAGCATATTCATTCTTGAAACTGGCTGTAATGTCTTGGAGAGTCCAAAAATTATAGTTTCGCGTTGACAGTAAAGTCTGAATCCAATCTTCCACTACCCCTTGAACGTTGTTACTGAAATGCTCCACCCATTCAAACTGGACAGAGGCAAACGCAAATGGTTCCTCCCCTTCCAACGAAGCGTCAATGAGGTTGAGAAAATAATTCTTGGCCAAAGATGTGTCNTCATTGAAGAAGTCTATCAATGAAAGAATATGAGTGTGGAGGTTGTGGCTTACNGTGAAACTGCTTACCCAATCCCACACCTGATGAGGAAACACGACCATACCGCCACTAACATTGTTTGGCANTAGAACATGGTTTTCCGAGGCATAGTAAGGCAGTTGCCAGCCGCCTCGTTCCGTCATCCAATCAATGGAATATTGGTCGAAACAGTAACCNGTCACATATTCAAAGCCCCTNCTCTTACAATAGTTCATCGTGTNAGTGTCGNGTTGAAAATCAAAAATGCCCTTCGGAGCATACCCAACAACGTTGACCCACTCGTCAATCAACCCATCAATTATGCTTCTGCGTTGTTCAAGACTATACTGTTGCATCATGAAGGTTTGAGGAATCAAAACGCCATAAGCCTTCAACGCATCAAGGCGCGTTTGATTTAGAATCCAATAATCGCTCATGTTTTGTCTATACCATTGGTCTTTGACCACTGCAAAGGTGAAGTTATGGAAGTCCAACTCTTGAAGCCAAGCAATCAAAGGATCTGCATATTCTGGTTGGTCGAGGATGATAAGCAAACTTACAAACTTCGGCTGCTCCGAAGCCTGAACTGGAACCAGACAAACCGAAAATATTAGAGCAAAAACCAACAGAGTTGCCCTTAACATGATTTCACTTTCCAAACAATCTGATATTTCCGTACTGCATTATCTTTGGTTTTCTCATCAGTGCGAGCGCTCATTCTTGACCCCTTGGTAAACCTTCTGTTGCTGTGCAGATTCTAGATTTGTTGACTTTTCGGAGACCAAAAGCGAGTAGTGTCAGGATGAAGAGTAAACCTAGAATTGGGAATGATGGAAACTCTGGGGCTACGACAACCTGTTGTGTTGAATGGTGATAGGTGAAGTAAAGGTAGCTTTGGGCGCTGTTGGAATCTGGCAGCAAGGTGTATCCTGTCTCTGTTCCGTTGACGAAGACTACGAATGTTCCGTCTATGAGAGTTGCTGGAATGCAAATTCTGCAGAAACCAGTTGTGCCGTTCTCGCCAGTCGCGTTGAATGCAATTGCGGTGCCGTTGAACTGGAAATCGGATATTGTGGAGTTGCAGACGGTTTCAACCGAATATTGTGGTGTGGCTTTGAAACTGTTGAACATTCCCATAAGCGGGTAATGGTCTATGTTCCCTACCACGTATGGTCCAATGTTGTACGGAGTGTCGCCAAAGCCATCATTGTTCGCGTTAGTGCCGTTATAGTTGCTCCAGAAGTTCCCGCCAGACGAGTTACCGTTATCCCAAGTGTTGGGCCACTCTCCGCTTTCGCCCCAATTGAATACTTGTGCGCTGTTGTTGACAAGGTTGTTGTGAAAGAACGTATTGTATTCGGAGGCAAACAGTTGTATTCCTTTTTCGCTGCTGTTTGTTATCGTGTTTGCAGTGATTGTTGTGTTGTAAGCTTCGTCTAGATACATGCCGATGGAACTGTTTGCGATGTCGTTTTCGGTAACGACGCTAAGAGTTGGTGTGGCGACTGAGCTCCATATGGAAATGCCATAAAGGTTGTTTATCACCTGATTCTCGGATATGTTGCAGTTTAGGCCACCGTCGAGCTGTATGCCCGAATCGGTTAGCTCGTTCCCGCTATTTCTCACGGTAAAACCGCATAGAGTGACATTGTTGGATATTTCAAAAACGTCTCCTGTGCCGTTGCCGTCTATGATGGTTGACGCGCTGTTTGCTCCGATAAGCGATAGGGTCTTGTTAACGACAACGTTTTCATAGTAAATTCCTCCATCAACAAGGATTATTTGTCCATCCAAGGTTTCGTTGGCATCTATTGCTTCTTGAATTGTTGTGTAGTTCAAACCTGTGCTAAGATTGTGAACTGGTAAAGCGCTAGATACCTTCATCTCAGTTTGACCAAACCTTGCAAAAGCCAAACAAGACATCAACAAGAACAAGCAAAACGCAAAAACAAGTTTTCCTTTCATAATGGGTTATCTCCCCAGGCTCAGATTTAACTCTTTCAATTGGAATCGCGAAGGTGAGAAACGAAAGGTTACGCCTCAAGCGTCCATCTGTTCTGCACTTTCGACCTATCTCAAAATGTATTAAGATTCTGTAAACCTCTTTCCATCAACTATTAACTAATCGTTGAAAATAGTCCAAACTAAATTCACATTTTGACTAAAAGACTTTGCAAAAATGGTATCAATGGTAAAAATTGAGAAGTGACATAACTGTGTATTTAGTTCGTTCATCAACCCAGTTCCAATCGAATTGATCAAAAAAAGGAAAGTGGAGGAATGTGTCGAAAGCGGATAAAGAGNAAACGTTTGATTTGGCAGCTTTTCGTTTTTTCACATTCACGATTTCAATTGAGGATTAATTCCACAAACAATAAGAACTGATTCAATCAGTCCATAAACTATGTATGGAAGTGACATACGATGAACAGAGCTGTCTTTGCTTCGCTTACAATTCTATGTTTGCTTTCTATGTGGTCGATAACGGGATTTATTCAAGTAGTCAACGCGGACAGCGGAACTATTTACATAAGAGGTGACGGCTCAATAGACCCGGCGACAGCGTCAGTGCAAACGGCAGACAACATTACGTACGCCCTAACTGGCAACATCAGCGCTGCTGCTGATGGAATTGTGATTGAAAGGGACAACATTGTTTTGAACGGGGCAGGCTACACCATGACGGGAAGTGGAAGTGGGAACGGAATAGACCTAATCAACGTGAATGGTGTAATAATCAAGAACGCAAATATAGAAAACTTTGACTGTGGTGTCTATCTGGAAAGCTCTTCAAACAAAACCACAAACGGAGACGCTGTAGTGAGCAACGTCGAGGGCATCGGGCTCGATTATTCTGTGAATAACACCGTTAGCGGAAACAACATAGCAGCAAACTACGGGCATGGCATCAGGCTCGATTATTCTGCGAATGACAGTGTTAGTGGAAACAACATAACAGCAAACGGCGGTCATGGGGTGTATTTGTATAACTCCGTAAGCAACCGTGTCACCGGAAACAACGTGGCGAACAACGTCGGAGGCGTTGGGCTCGATTATTCTGTGAATAACACCGTTAGCGGAAACAACGTAACCGCAAACAACGGCGACGGAGTTACCCTCGGTTCTTCTTCGAACAACACCGTAACTGAAAACAACGTAGAAGAAAACAACGCTTACGGCGTACACTTCGACTCTTCTTCAAACAACAGTATTAGTGGCAACAACATAACAGCAAACAACTGGAATGGTATTCGTCTTGACTCTTCTTCTAACAGCTGCGTCTGCGGTAATACTATAACGGCAAACAGCGTGTATGGCGTAGGGCTTTACATTTCTTCAAATTGCAGTGTTTCTGGAAACAACATAGCAAACAACGGGTATGGCATAGGGCTTGATTCTGGTTCAAACGGTAACAGCATTTCCGGAAACAAGCTAAATGCTAACTACGGTCATGGTATAGGACTTTTTTCTTCTTCAAACAACACCATTTTCCATAACAACTTTGTCAACAATGGGTTCCAAGTTTATTCCACAAGCGACTCGACAAATGCTTGGGATGGCGGTTATCCTTCTGGAGGCAATTATTGGAGTGATTACAACGGGACGGACTTGAAAACTGGGCGATACCAGAACGAAAATGGCAGCGACGGAATTGGTGATACACCTTATATTATTGACAGCAGCAATTGGGACAATTTTCCTCTGATGGGTATACTTTCTGAGTTCAATATAACCTCGCAACCTCCTGTCCAAGTCGTCTCCAACTCTACGATATCCAATTTTCAGTTCAACGGTACCGCGATAAAGTTCAACACAACTGGCAAAAACGGCACAACTGGCTTCTGCAGAATCTCCCTTCCAACAGCCTTAACAAATGGAACATTCGCAATCGTCGTCAACGCAGCAGAGGTACCGTACACCCTGCTGCAAGAATCTAACGACACCCAAAGCTACCTTTACTTCACATATCGCCATTCACCACAAGTAACCATACCAGAGCTCCCATCGTTCCTAATTCTATCACTATTCTTGATAGCTACACTAATGGCAGCTATGATGCACAAAAAGGGACTAACAAGAACAGTATAACAAGGTTTTTTCAATGCCCCAACCAGAGCAAAAATAATGACAATATCGCGCGCGAAGGAAAAGAGAAATAACAGTGGAAAATCTTCAGAATTGAGCTATCCATTTTTGGCCGAATTCGGAGCGGGCCTGCGGGCCAATTTCGCTAGGGAAGTCGTTTATGCTTGGCTTGCGGGGCCTCTTGGAGAAGTTTATATAACTCTAACGTCAGAACAGACAAACTGGCTTCAAGTAGCTTTGTGGACTGATTGACTGTATTGAAAAGACTTAGAGACAGAATACATCGAAATCACGTGGAGCTGCTCCTGCTCGTAGTCTTTTTGCTAGTCAACTTAAGGGTCTTGGGTTGGTTTGAATCTCCCTATATCGTGATGGGGGGCGATCTTAGGCCTCCAGTGTTTCCGAGCGCTTTTCTTAAAGGCGTGTCATATACGTGGAATGAGATAGACTGGGGTATCCCTTCGATATATTCGCCCAGAATTCTTGACCCATTCTCCCTTTTTGTAACAGCCTTTCAAGAAGGTGGAATTAACACTACTGCATCCCAGTTGATGGCAACTTATTTGATGTATGTTCTCGTGTCAATCCTTGTATATATTTACGTCAAGCGTCTCACAAATGGCGACATTATAGCAGCGTTTATAGCTGCATTATTCTTCACGTCAAACATACATTTGGTCGTGGACAGAGAACAGACAGCAATCGGTTTCGTTGATATGTCACTGATGATCCTGCCTTGCCTTGTAGCATTTACCGTAGGTTTGAAGAAAGAATCCTACAAAATCATTGCCATTTCAGGTTTTCTGTTCACTCTAACATACGGGGCTTTTCCAAACTATCGCGCGCCTGTCTTATGTCTAGTCGGACTGCTCGTGACATTATTTTTCATGTACATTAGTGCGGGTCTAGAAGTCGGTTACCACAAAGCCAGAAATAACAACTTTTTGAACTTTTCTTTCGATTGGGGGCTCTTCCGCAAGTATATCAAGTGCCTGGTTGTATTCATAGTCGCGATCCTTCTTGCTTCAATATGGGTCATGATGCTTGTATATGCAAACTTCAATGCTCTTCTTGCGGGATACGCTCATACAACGACAACTGTGTCGTCCTATGGCCTCTTGATTGAGCCCCACGACGTGTTGAGACTAATAGCGAAATGGAGTTTCTATTCTGGCGCTCTCGGCAATTATTACACTCCTTATTCAGTGGTATATCTTGGCAACCCGATACTCATAGTTTTGTCTTATATTCCGCCAATTCTTGCGTTTGCAGGCTTACTTGTTTCGAGATCACGCAAACTTGCGATTTTTTTTGCTTCAGTAGCCGTGGTGTTTTTGACTTTTACTAGCGGTTTCACTCCGACGTTTTATAAATTCTATGTTTGGCTAGCAAATAACTTTCCACTGATGACAGCATTTCGAGAGCCGACTAACTGGATATTTCTCGTTGTACTCTCCTATGGAATACTGATCGGGCTGGTCGTTTCAACTTCGTACAGAAGAATAAAAAACGGCGTTTTGAAACTACTTGTTGTAGGTTTGATTATCGCATTGCTATTTTACGTATCGTACCCCTTGTTTACGGGGGCTGTTACAGAAAACTGGCTGAACACAAACGTTAAGGGGTCATATCTCCCGCCGTACTTCGAAGAGGGCGAGAACGCAATTCCCGAGAATTACTGGACACTTCTGTTACCGCAGAGATTGACTTACGTTACGTATAACTTCACGAATGGTGGAATACTTGCATGTGGAAACCCTTATCCTCTAATCTTTTCGAAACCCATCCTATCCGGTGACGGAACAGAATACATCCAGTCGGAAAACCTGGATTTGCTGAACGAAATCTATGGATTGATGCTGACGAGTGGCAACGTAAATGTGGCACCCGAAGGGAGAGCGTCTGCGAGTTCAGTTGAAAAAGACGGACTCGTACCAGCTCAAGCTATTGACGGAGATTATAACACTCGATGGGCATCTGAGCATGGCATGCCTCAGTGGTTCGAAATTGAATGGAACACGACTCAACAGCTTTCCAGCGCAAAAATCTTTTTCGAGAAGGCATATGCAAACGACTACACCATTGAAACATGGAATGGCTCGGTCTGGACAACACAAATAAAAGTTGTTAATAACACCAATCTTGAACAGGAATTCGTGTTTCCACAAGTAGCCTCCACAACAAAACTGCGCATAAACTTCACGAAGGCGTCGCCTTTCAACATGACAAGCATGTGGGAACTGGAGACATACACTCAAAATGACGTAGCTCCGAAATTTCTGGGCATGTTGGGCATCAGAGATTTCCTCGTTGAAGAAAACATTATCAGCGGTAACTTGACTGATGTGAGTGACCTCAAGCTATTGAATGGAAGCCGAGAAATCTCTTTGGTTAACGAGTGGGAAGGCGCTTCATTGTACGATAATTCTTATGCCTTGGAAAAATTCTACACCGCGGATAACGTTCTCCTGTTTTCAAACCTTGATGAAATGTATCAGCTTATAAACGACTCACCTTGGTCCACTCTTCAGCATTCTGCTTTCATCAACTCGGCTGCAGGGACGAATTTAACGTCGCAGATCGGAACGCTANAAGGACCAAATAGNTTTTCTTGGCAAGAAGCATCTCCAACAAGCTATATAGCNAAGGCAAAATCAAATTCAGAGTTTCTGCTGGTGTTCTTGGAAAGCTATGATACGCATTGGAAGGCATTCGTGAANGGCATTCCAATCTCAGAAAATNACCATATAGAANTTAACGATTTTGCCAACGGATGGTTTGTAAACGCTACAGGAAATATTACAATAACAGTGGAATACGAGACACAGAATCTTCTGACCGCCTCGGTTGTTGTTTCAACAATCCTTCCAGCATTACTTGTTATGCTTCTATTCAGAAAGAACATCAGGGAAATCGCTCATAACGTCTTGCGCAAGATTAGAAGGAGAAAAACTGATTTCAGGCTTGCGGGCGTTGACTGCTCTTGAGTTTGGCTGATATCATTCCAAGAATTGCTGCGGAATACCTTAGATATTGGTACGCAAAAAAACCCACTATGATAGCGGGATCTTGGCAAGATCCTGAAAGGCTTTTGGCAAGGCTTGGTCTCAGTGGGCTAAGTTGTCTCAAGGCTGTTTCTTGGTTCTTTTCGATAAAGCGTCCCAAGTTTTGGCCGTAAAAGTAATGTTTTCTGAAAATCTCAGCCATGTTTTTTGGCTCTCCGATGTGGGTTTCTTGTGCTTTGATCCACCCTATTTTGTAGCCGCCCTTCAAGAGCCTATTATGAAGATCGTAGTCATCTCCTGCAATCAGATTAACGTCAAATCCGCCGATTGCCTCGAATACTTCTTTTTTCCAAAAGCGGGCTGCGACGTTGATTTCATCGTTTCTGTAAGAGTCTCTCTCCATTTTTCTGACCTTGGCCCAAAAACTGATAGTCGGATCAGAAGTGTTGTGAATAACGATTGCGTCGTAGCCGAGTTTCTCACAGCTCTCGACAGCTTCGGATACAACACCTGGCTCGAGCACGAAGTCTGAATCAACTCTATACACGTACTTGCCCAAGGCTTTGGATACACCAAGATTGACTTGTGCACTTCTCTCGGGACCTGCTTGGTAAATCTTCGTGCCATATTTCTTGGCAATATTTAAAGTCTCGTCGCGCGAGTAATTGTCAACCAAGATTATCTCTGTCTTGCCATAACTTTGCATCTTCACCGATGCCAGACACTTGTCAATCGTGTCTGCAGAGTTCTTTGTCGGAATGATAATCGAAACTAAAGGCTTGTTTTCAATCATTCCTTGAAACAAGCCCCTTCAATCTGTCGTGATGATTTTCATAAATGCATCAGCCACTTTCCCCCAGCTAAAGTTCCTTGCTCGGACCAAAGCCTCCTCTGAAAGCCTGTTTCTAAAATCAGCATCTGCCAGTATGCGAATAATCGCATTGGCCAAATCCTGAGTGCTCCCGGGAATGGCGAGAAGCCCTGTCTTTCCGTTGACGATGGCGTCTCTTAAGCCGGCTACGTTGTAGGCAACGCTGGGGACGCCTAGGGCGTTTGCCTCAATCACGTTTAATCCGAAGCCCTCCCTTATGCTAGGATTGACCAATACCCAGCTTTTTCTGATCAGATCTCTTCTTTCCCTATTTGAAAGCGGATCGAAAAATCTAACGCCTCCCGGAGCGTTTCGAAGTAGCTTCTCTTTGAGATAGCCGTCTCCAATTATCCAAAGCTCAGCATTCGGGACTCTCTGTTTGATCATCCTAAAAGCTTCGACAGCATTGTCGGGCCTCTTTGCCTTCTTCAGTCTTCCAACGAAAACAATTACGGGGAAATTTGTCTTTTCGTCTGGTTTTTCCAAAGGTTCGAAGTTCAGGCCTTCGCCAACGACGAAGACTTTCTCGAAGCCCAGGTCAGCCAAATCTTTTCTGCTGCTTTCTGACACCGTCACCGTGGATATATTTCGGTAGTTCTTGAGCCACCTTTTTTCTAAGACATAGTATCCAAAGTAGCTTGCAGGAAATGGAGTCTCATAAAACCAGTATTCTCGGGCCAACTGATGTATCAAAGCAATGACTCTTTCTCCCCTCCTTACAAATTTCGAAGCCAGAAACGGTATGGTGTTGATCTCGTCTATGACAATGTCATATTTTTCTTTTGAGAAGTATCTACGATAATGTTCTCTTGCTTTCCAATAGACAGAATATCTTCCACCACTCCTGACTATGTTAACTCCGTCGTCAACTTCCTTTTGCTTGCTGCCTCTAAACTTTGCTGTAAACAGGGTGACTTCATGCCCGGCAGCGGCCCATCTCTTGAGCACTTCATGCGTAAAAACCTCTGCTCCACCCCTTTCAGGGTTTAACCAACATCGCCAATTGAAAACCAAAATCTTCAGTTTCTGCATCTATTCCCAGACCGCAACACAACGTAAGACTAGTTGCGCTGGTAATATTTCTTTATTCTCAGTCTATAGGCGACTTCAACCATATCTCTACTCATTCTGATGATTTCCTTAAAGCCCACCATGCTCTCAACATGCACGTTAACGGGCAAGGCGACGATTCTGAAGCCGGCATGGTTGCATGCGGACATCATTTCCAAATCGAAGGCGTAGCGGTTAACCATGAATTTGGGTGCCATTCTTTCAAACACTGTCCGTCTGAACGCCTTCAAACCTGTCTGAGTGTCTCTTAGCTTTATTCCTGTAAGCAATCTTGACAGTGCATTGAAGCCAAAACTCAGCATCTTCCGTCTAGAAGTCATTGTTGTTCGTGACTTTGGGTTCCACTTCGAAGCAACCGCGATGTCATTCGTCTTTAAAGCCTCTATGTAATTNGGAATGAGATAAGGGTCAACGTCTAAGTCACTGTCTATGGTCACGATAAATTCGCCTTCGGCGTGAGCGAAGCCTGTTCTTATCGCAGCGCCTTTTCCAGCGTTTCTGGCATATCCTACAACTTTCATATGGTGATTGTTTTTCTCATTCATGCATTTGAGGGCTTTTTGCCTCGTGNCGTCTACGCTTCCGTCATCNACNACAACGATTTCATAATTCCAGCCAGTCTTAATCATTACATTATCGACTTTTTCTATGGAATCCTCTATGACATCTGCCTCATTGTACGCGCAAAGAATTACAGACACGTCAATTGAACTCTTCAATTAGACCCGATCCCCTAGAGCTTTTGCTCTAATAAAACCCGCAGCCTGAAGAATGACTCCTGCGGTCAAGAAGCAGTATGCAAGAACCGCAACAGAATCGATACTTGAGGTGTTCGCATTTCCGGCAATTAGCAGATAGGCACAGGTGAATATCAACGCTGAGAACACGATTATGAAGATTGCCCCTGGATTTAGAGTAAGGAAGCCTTTTATTCTTGCCATTTTCATGTGCCTATTTGCCTCTAATTAATAAACATAGACCATTTAACCAACAGATTTGGCATCTATGAAATATAAGACTTGCCTCGAGCTTCCCGAGATTCTGAGCGATCAAGATGCTCCCTTCTCTCAAAAGACAGCAAGAACCGACCCCGCAAATACCAATTAGGTCAAAATGCTCCAGCTGCACGCAAATATGTCCGATCAGAATTTGTCGGGAAAGCAGCATTTTCAAATAGGGTCCCCAATAACCTTTTGTATTGCTGAAAACTACTATGCGTCAAAAAGGATAGTTTTATGACTTCGGCTTCAGGCGGGAATGTTTCAGGTACTTCTTGGCAAAGTGGATTCGAACAGATTACTAGCATTGTTGTCTCTGAGTTTCGGGTTGAAGAATCTCTTAACGATAATGGTACTCCAACGTATTATCTTGTTCAACCGCAAGAAACAAAGCAGGCTTTTCTTAGACTATTGAAGAAGCTGGAACCGCTGCATCTCATTGCTCTTCTCCGAAGAATAGGAGGCAGAGTGGTTCTGAAAGTGGTTCCGCGACCTGTCGTTAAACCGAGCAATGTGTTGATAAACTGGGGGTTGTTGCTTGCCACTGTTGCAACAACTTTCTTCACAGGATATTTTCTTTCTCCAGACGTGATTAATCCCTTTGTTGGAGGAGCAACTTTTACGGCGGCTATCTTGGCCGTGTTAGGCACTCATGAAATGGGCCATAAAATAACCGCTGACAGGAGGGGGATAGATGCAACGCCGCCCTATTTCATTCCGGCACCTCCTGCTCCATTTGGGATTGGAACTTTCGGTGCGGTTATAATGCAGAAGTCTCTTCCTCCGAATAGGGATGCATTGTTCGATGTGGGAGCGGATGGTCCGATTGCCGGCTTCGTGGTTGCCACAATAGTCAGTATCATTGGATTGCCATTATCCATCCCTACAACAACGCAGACTGGCGGAACGATAGGCGTGCCTCTAATGTGGACCATTCTTGGCGGTTTCTTGAACGCTTTTAAACTGATTCCTCATGGGTCCTTGCTGTTGCACCCAATCGCGTTTGCGGGGTGGGTGGGAATGTTGGTTACGACGCTTAACCTGTTGCCGGTAGCTATGCTGGATGGGGGTCACGTGTCTCGATCAGTCCTCGGGGATAACATGACTCTGCGATTAATTCTTGCTGTTGTATCCATTGCGTATCTTTTCCTTGAGGGTTTGTACCCAATGGCTTTCTTGGTGATTCTGATGCTAACTTTTAGGCATCCTGGTCCGTTGGATGATGTCTCATGCTTGTCCACAAGAAGAAAGCTTGTGGCCCTCGGGTTGGTGGCGATCTTTGTTTTATGTGCTGCGCAGCTTCCATCACTTCTTTAGGTACTTGTAATCTGTATTCTTGTTGCACATGCCGACAACAAGGTTTATTAAATATTAAGAGACCATTCAACATGATTCGTTGGGAAAATGTTCAAAAAGGTTCGGGTTGGGCCATGAGGGGAACGCCAATTCTCATAATTTTCTTTTTGATGTTTACGACAGCGTCCATATTGGCGCCCTTTCCGATGTTTCCAGGCAATTTCCTTTGCACAAAACTCGGACTGACGGTTGCGGAATACGCTCTATATTTGGGGGCTGCTTTCAACGGCCTCTTCTACGGCGTTGTGGTTTGGCTGGTCTTTGCTGGNTTAAGNAGAAAACTTGAACAAGAAAATTAGACGGATTCGGTTCTAANCTACGCCTGAGGCTGCGACAAAAAGCCTACNAGCTTCATCGTNGTTCCGCATTTCTTGCATGTTAGAATGAGCTCTTCCAGATCGTCGCCTTTCACTTTGGTTTCAACGATTTCGTACGTGGTGTCCGATTCATCATCTGGAGATATCATAGATCCACACTTTGGACATGGAAAGGCTCCGTCTCCGTCTATCTTCGTGAGGTCGATCGTGAACTCAACGTTTCTCTTTACGGTGGCTTTCTTCATCATTTTATGAGCACCTTTTTGATTCTTGTGTCCATGGTTGCTCTAGACTATATTAACGATTATGAATCACTAATATGTATTAGAACTCAACTTGCTATAAATAAGCTCTCATCAGGGCTTTCGACAGACGTTCAATACGGTTTTCCCTCATCTGCACTCTTGTGTTCAAGTTGTTGGCAAGTCGACAAAGTGATTCTCAGAATGTCAAACGTTTCCCCGAAATAAGGGAGCGCAGCAAAAGTTATGAACTTCGATAGACGAACTAGAGTGGAACTATCGATGGTGTGTGGCTTTGGAAGACTTTGACGTGCTGGTCGTTGGTGCGGGAACTGCGGGGTGTTTAGCCGCAAAAGCAACAGCGGAGGCTGGTCTAAAAGTTTGCCTCTTGGATAGAAAAAGGAGAGAGGAAATCGGCGAAAAAATCTGCGGGGACGCCTTAGGCGAGCACCATCTGAAGACTGTTGGTTTGGAGAAGCCTCAAAGTGGCGAACTCGAGAAAAGGATTGAGGGCATCAAAATATTCTCCCCGAATTTGAAGACAGTTTTCACGATCGAACATGAGGATTTTGTAGGATACCTTCTGAACAGACATCTCTTCGGACAGTGGCTGTTAAGGAAAGCGTTGGATGCCGGTTCAACCTTTCTAGACGTGACGCAGTGCTTGGGACCCGTTGTTGAAAAACATTTCGTAAGTGGCATCGCCACAAAGAATTTGAAAACCGGAGCCAATGTCACGCTCAAAGGGAAAGTTGTCGTTGACGCGAGCGGGTTTATGGCTGTGGTCAGGAGGAAACTTCCCAGAGAAATCGGCGTGGAAAAGGAAATTGCAAACGAGGATGTCGAAGCGTGCTACCGCGAAATACGACAGCTCAAACAAGAAACTGAAAACACAAAGTACTGTGAAATCTATTTGAACCAGAAAGTGAGCCCGGGAGGATACACATGGATCTTTCCCAAGAACGGGGCAAGAGTGAACATCGGCATAGGAATATGCATGCGAGGGAAGTTTCCAAACCCCAAAGATAGACTTTGCAGC